>WNFS01002900.1_pt1 | contig 12959 bp, 10 predicted proteins | sample 5400141 | NCBI WGS metagenome assembly WNFS01 (sample SAMN13153358, study PRJNA577476) | soil metagenome | isolation source: 60 cm saprolite under Madrone tree | place: USA:California | collected 2016-06-14
ACTTTCCTCCCGTTTACCCTGAGGCGCCGTCAGGAGCCGAAGGGCCCCTTCAACGCTCATGGCAAACCAGCGATCACCCAGCTCACCCGCTAAGTTGATTATACCGCGGGTTTTGCTCCACATTTTCGGTTGTTGTTGTGAGGCTGGTGTCTGCAATCGCCGGCATGCGCGTCCAGGAAGCGAAAGACTTTCTTGTTCAACAAGCCGAGGAACAAGCCCAGTTGGAAAGCGTGCCACTTGCTGAGCTTGAAAAGCGGATGATGTATTTCACGGAAGGACCTGATGCGATCGAAAACCCAATCACGTTGAACGAAGAGTTTGAAGAACAATTCAACACTTCGGAATACGAAACCAAGATCGCTAAGCTTCTTCGCCATGCTTACAAACGCCTCAAGCAAAACGACGAGAGCAAAGCCAGTGTATGGAAAGAATCCGTCAGAAAGTTGAAAGAAGGCGATCACTATCTGATTGTTCTGTTGGAAATGGTGCCGACAAGTGACCATCCAAAACGCGATTTCCTTCTCCAGGTGGGAATTGGCGTTTTGATCGCATTTCTGATTGCGGCAGGAATCGCTGTAAAGACCTTGTGGTTCGATAAATGACGTTGTGAAAAGTTCTAGCTTTCTTGCCTTGAATCAAAGCGACACTCACGCCAGTTCACGATACATCACCAGCGCGTCCACAAATCCACGCCCAGGTTGCTGAAACGCGCCCGGTAATATGCCAACAATTTCAAATCCCAGGCTCGACCACAGCCTCACCGCACGTTCGTTCGTGCTCACAACAAAATTAAATTGCATCGCGCGAAACCCTCGCTCCTTAGCTCGCTCCAGCGAATGCAGACACATCGCCCGGGCAATTCCACGCCCTTGTGCCGCCACGGCTGTTACGTACCCGCAGTTCGCCACGTGTGCGCCGCCACCTTGCTGGTTCGCCTTTAAAAAATACGTTCCAAGCACCGCGCCGTTCTCTTCACAAACGAATGTCTCTTTTTCAGCCGAAAACCAGTAGGCAAGCCCCTCTTCCCTGCTCATGTCGCGCGGCAACGCGTACGTTTCCCCGGCGTGAATCGTGGGCTCCAAAATCGCCCAAATTGCATCGCGGTCGCCGTTCGTGGCTGGCCTAATATTCACGGGAGCGAACTCACTTCAACCCAACCAGCTTTTCAAATCCCGCTTCATCCAAAATCGGAACACCCAGCTCCTTCGCCTTGTCATACTTCGACCCCGGATCCGTCCCAACAACAACGTAGTCGGTCTTCTTGCTAACCGAGCCGACGACCTTTCCGCCATGCTGCTTCACAATCTCTCCCGCCTCTTCCCGCGACCGATTCGCGAGCCCGCCGGTAAACACAAACGATTTCCCGCCCAACTTGTTGCTCTTAACCTTTGTTTTCTCCGCTGTCGGCCGAACGCCTGCTTTCTCCAGCTTCTTAATCAACTGCCGATTTGCCGGCTCCGAGAAAAACTCTACAATGCTCGCCGCCACTTTCGGTCCAACTTCATTCACCTCTTCCAACTGTTCCTGCTTGGCTGCAGCAAGTTCATCTAGCGAAGAAAAATGCTCAGCCAGCAATTGCCCCGTCCGCTCGCCCACAAATTGAATCCCAAGCGCGTAAATCACACGCGACAGCGGTTGCTTCTTGCTCGCTTCAATCTCATCCAGCAGATTCTGCGCGGACTTTTCCGCCATCCGCTCCAGTCCCGCCACCTCGTCGGGCTTCAACTTATAAAGATCCGCAAGATCCTTGACGATTCCTTTGTCCACCAATTGGTCCACAATCTTGTCGCCCAACCCGTCAATGTCCATCGCATGCCGCCCCGCAAAGTGCAGAAGCGATTCTTTCCGCTTCGCCGGACACGCCGCATTCACGCACCGGTACGCAACCTCTCCTTCCACTTTGTGGATCTTGCTCCCACATTCCGGACATTCCTTCGGCATCCTAAACGCCTTGCGGTTCTCCCCTTCCTTCACCACTTTCAAGACGTGCGGAATCACCTCGCCCGCGCGCTCGATCAGCACCGTGTCGCCGATGTGTAGCCCCAGCCGCTCAATCTCATCCATGTTGTGGAGTGTGGATCGGCTGACAGTGACGCCTCCCACTTGCACCGGCTCCAGCACCGCCACCGGCGTCAATGTCCCGGTTCGCCCCACCTGCACGATGATGTCGTTCACCACCGTCGTTTCCTGCCGCGCCGGATATTTATACGCAATCGCCCATCGCGGCGATTTTGACGTGAATCCAAGTTCATTTTGCACGCCAATCGAGTTCACTTTCACGACGACGCCATCAATTTCGTACGGCAACTTCTCCCGCTTCGCATCCCAAGACTCGCAATACTTCACCACCGCTTCAATTCCATCGCACAGTTTCCAGTCATCTGAAGCGCGGAACCTCAATTGCTTCAATGCCTCCAGGGATTCCGAATGTCTGGGGAATGCAGGCTTATCGCCGGCAAGCAAATAGTACGCAAAGAAATCCAGTTTTCGTTGCGCGGTAATCGAAGGGTCCAGTACGCGCACCGAGCCCGCCGCCGAATTTCGCGCGTTCACAAAAATCTTCCCACCCGTCTGCTCCTGTTGCCGGTTCATCGCCTCAAACGCCTTGCGCGTCATAATCACTTCACCGCGCACCTCGAAATCGCCCTTCACCTTCGCCTTTTTCAACACACTCTCTTCAATCCGCAACGGAATCGACCGGATCGTCTTGATATTCGGCGTCACGTCTTCGCCCGTCGTCCCATCGCCGCGCGTAACGCCGCGCGCCAGCACCCCGTCCTCGTAATGCAACGAGATGCTCAGTCCATCGAACTTATGTTCCGCAATGTACTCAATTTCCTCCCGCCCAATTCCTTCTCTCACGCGCCGGTCAAAATCCCGCAGCGCGTCAAACGAGAATGCATTGTCCAAACTCAGCATCCGCCGCGCGTGCTTGACCGTCGTAAATCCTTCTCGCGGCTGTGCGCCCACGCGTACCGTCGGCGAGTCTGGGGTCACCAACTCCGGACGCTCGGCCTCAATCTCTTTCAGCCGCGCCAACATCTTGTCGTACGCTGCATCCGAAATTTCCGGATCGTCCAACACGTGATAGCGGTATTCGTGATAACGCAACTTCTCGCGGAGGTCCTCCGCTTCGCGCTTGATTGTGGCGGGTGCTGCCTTGGCCATAGCTTCCTCTGCGGGGCTCGCGTCAGTCCGAATCTTTGGTCCGTCTTAATACACGGTAAAAATTCAATCTGGCTGCCGGCCCATCGCGGAACTTCTGCCTGAATTCGCTGCTTATTATATAGAATGAAGATTCGATTCGATGCGCTTCCAGTAGCATAGCCACTCTTGGCTGTGCCTGGTGCGCGTCGCTCCGAAACAAAGGAATTGGGACTGACCTAATGCAAATGGCGACGCAACTTCGCAACGCGCTCCTGATCCACAATCCAAACGCTGGCGGTGGAGGCGCCGACCGCCGCAAAGAGCTCGACGAAGCTCGCCGCATCTTCGCTACCGGCGGCATCGAAGCCGACCTCGCCGAAACAACCGGCCCGGGCGACGCCACCGAAATTGCTCTTCGTGCCGGCAACGAGGGTCGCCAACTCGTCATCGCCTGCGGCGGCGATGGTACGCTCAACGAAGTGGTCAACGGCCTCGCTCGCCAGCAAAACGGTCATCGCGTACCGCTCGCGCTCCTTCCCGGTGGCACAGCAAACATTCTCGCCAAGGAATTGACGCTTCCCTGGGACATCCCACAAGCTGCCCAACGTCTCGTGCGCGGAACCGTCCGCGAGATCGCTCTCGGCCTCGCCACTCCTGTAAACGAACCGGAAAAAGCTCGCTATTTTCTCAGCGTCGCTGGCGCCGGTCCTGACGGCCGCATCACTTATGCCGTCGATCTCGAGCTCAAAGCCAAAATGGGTATCTTCGCTTACTGGTGGCAAGGTGCGCGCGAAGTTCTCAATTACAAATTCCCGCGCTTCAACGTCAAAACGAAAGATCAAACCATCGAAGCCTCTCTCGTAATCGTCGGTCGCACAAAACATTACGGCGGCCCATTCAAAATCACGACCGAAGCTGACCTCTACGAAGACCAGTTCGAACTGGCCGTCCTCACCACACAGAGCGGCCTTCGTTATCTCAGCTACCTTCCGACGCTCTGGTTCGGCGATTTGCGCAAAACCGAAGGCGTTCATTTTGTCAAAGCTGACACGCTGCTCTGCGAGCCGACCGACGGCGAACCGGTCTACGCGCAAGTCGACGGCGAACCGCTCTCTCGCCTGCCCGTCGAATTCAAAATTGTCCCTCGTGCCCTAAAACTGCTGGTCCCCGAAGAGCTGCCGGAAACAGCCAACGGCTCGGCTGCATAAAAGAAATCGTGGACCCTCTCACACATGGACTGGCTTCATTCGCTCTGAAGCGCGGGTTTTTCCCAAAGGCTCCGCGCCCCGTTTTGATTTCCATGATTTTCGCCGGAGTCCTCGCGGACGTGGATTTCCTCAGCGGACTCTTCGGACCATCCGTATTTCTTTCCTGGAGCGGCGGACCGCTTCACTCCATCGCCAGCGCGATCGCAATCGGACTTCTCGTTGGCGTCCTGATACGCACTTACGCGCAAAGCCGTGGCGTAGTATTAAGCGGCGCCCTTTGGTGGCTCGCTCCAATCTGCGCCGCACTGCTTCACGTCGGAATGGACACACTCCTCTCCTCGGGCGTGAATCTCTTGTGGCCGATTTCAACGAAGCGTATCGCTCTCGATTGGGCGCCAGGTTTTGATCTTTGGATTCTAATTCTTCTCGTCATCGGGATTTTTCTGCCGGAACTGTTCCGTCTCGTCAGCGACGAAATCGGCGCAAAATCCAAAAAGCCGCGCGGCCAGGCCGGAGCCGTCATTACCATCGTCCTCATCGCCGCGTACTTTGTGTTGCGCGGCATTCTGCACGGCAGTGCCACTATGACGATGCTCGAGCGTTCTTACGCCGGCGAATCGCCCCGCCGTGCCGAAGCGTTCCCGGATTCCATCTCGCCGTTCCTTTGGCATGGAATCATCGAAACCGAATCGGCACTGCACCTAGTTCCAGTGCCAACCAGCCGGCTGAGCAATTTCGATTCGGAAAGCGCAGTCCACATTCACAAACCAGAGCCGTCACCGATCCTTGACGCTGCCCTGAGAACCGACGCCGCGAAGAAGTTCTTGCTGACTGCCCGCTTCCCAAAAGCCACCGTGCAGCGCGAAACAGACGGCTACTCCGTGGAAATTCGCGATCTGAAATACGACGCAATCGGTCAAAACTCCCGGGTCGTCGAAGCTGAAATCAATCTTGACTCAGCGTCCCGCGTCACTCTCGCCCACCTCGACTGGCAAAACCAGCCCCGCCCGCATTGACAGGACTTTCCTTCTTCTCCGTGTCCTCTGTGTTAAACCTCTCCCCCCTTCCCCCTTCCCTCTTCCCTCTTCCCTTCCCTCCGTGTCCTCTGTGTTAAATCTTTCTTTCCTTTTACTGCTCTCGTAGCGCCTCTCCAAGGTGGCATTTTCGAGGAATGCGATTCACTTTTGCTCCGACCCCAGCCCCGCTTCCCGCAGAATCAGCCGCGACGCCCCATAACTCGCCGCCACAAACAGCACAAGCGCCACAACAATGCCAAGTCTGTGATGGCCGATGAACGGAATCGCCTCTTTTCCGTATCGCACGGCCAGATAGCGATGCCGAAATACCGGATGCACCGCGCCAATGCGATCGCCGTCGTAAAACTCAGCAAAGGCACTTCGAACACTCCCGCCCCGAACACAAACACTTTAAATGGCGTCGGCGGCGGCAAAAGCGCCGCGATCAGCATCCCGCCAAAGCCATTTTTTTCGACCCAGGTCCGAATCGTAGTCGCTCGCGCTCCGGCTTTCCTGTGGAAGAACGCTTCCCCACCCTTTTTCGCAATGAAATAAAGCACAACACAACCCGCCACGGAACCTAACGCCGCGAGAAACGCATATAGCGGCATTCGCGCGGGCTGCTGGATCGAAAGGTCAATCAACAAAAGATCATTGATAATCGGAAACGTCAGAACCGACGAATCCAGGAACGAAATCAGCAGCAGCCCGGGCCCGCCGAGCGTCGTGGCAAAAGCAACGATCTTCACTTTCCACACTTTTAACCAGGAAAACAAATATCCTCCCATCCATATTGAAGTGCTGCTCGTCCCGAGCGAAGTCGAGTGGCGACTCGGCGTCGCTTTTGCGGTCTCAGCCCTATCTCCGACTCACGCCGTATCACCCAGTTCTCTGCGTTCTCTGCGCTCTCTGTGCCTCTGTGTTAAATTTTTTTCCTTCTTCTCTGTGTCCTCGGTGCTCTTCCCTCTGTGTTCTCTGTGTTAAATCTTTTCCTTGTTTCTTTCCCTCTGTGCGTCTGTGTCAAATCCTTCTTCTCTCGATCCGTCGAGCCCTCCACTCCTCAGAACACCGCCCGTACCGCCTCTTCTATCACGTCGTACACCTGATGCAATTCATCTGCCGAAATCACGTACGGCGGCAGCACGTACACTACATTTCCCAGCGGACGCAACAGCACGCCGTGCTCCAGAAAGAATCGATACAATTTCGGCCGCATCGCCGAAAGATAGCCAGCATCGTCCGCCCGCAGTTCAATCGCGCCCATCGTTCCAATTTGCCGCGTCTCGCCAACCACTCCAAAATCGCCAAACTGCGCCAGCCGCTCCGCATTGATCTTCGCGATCCCCGCAATTCGGTCAAACACAGGTTCATCTTCAAAGATTTGCAGACTGGCGTTCGCCGCCGCGCACGCCAACGCGTTCCCGGTATACGAATGTCCGTGATAAAACGTGTGCATCCGGTCTTCGCTTCGAAAAGCCGCCTCCACGCGATCCGTACAAACCGTTACGCCCATCGGCAGAAATCCGCCAGTGATCCCTTTCGAAAGGCACATCAGGTCCGGCGCCACACCTGCCAAATCGCACGCAAACATTTTTCCCGTTCGCCCAAATCCCGTCAGTACTTCATCCGCTATCAACAGTACGCCGTGCTGCGTGCAAAGCTCCCGCGCTTTCCGCAAGTATTCTGCAGGATAAACAATCATCCCTCCCGCCGCCTGCAACAACGGCTCAAGAATCAAACAAGCAATCGATCCCGATTTTTCCTCGAGCAATTCCGCCAAAGTCCGCACGCAGTGTTCCACGTGCGCTGCTTCCGTCACGCCTTCCGCCCGTCGATACAAATACGGCGCCGGCACGCGATGCACCTCATAACGCATCGACCGAAACGGATCCGTGAACGGCGAATCGTCGCTCACCGACATCGCACCGGCTGTGTCGCCGTGATACCCGTGCTCCAAGGCGATAATTTCTTTTTTCGCCAGCCGGCCCAAATTGCTGAAGTGCTGCACCGCCAGTTTGAGCGCCACTTCCACCGCAGTCGACCCATCATCCGAAAAAAATAGGTGCGTCAATTCCGGTTTACCCCGAGCGTCGAGGGGTTCACCCCGACCGCGGCCAAGGGGCGCAAGCCATTTCCGCAATCCTGAAGCCAGCCGCTCCGCCGGCTCGTGCGTGAACCCAGCCAGAATCACGTGCTCCATCTTTCGTGCCTGCTCCGCGATCGCCGCCGCAATCCGCGGATTCGCATGCCCGTGCAAATTCACCCACCAGGACGACACCGCATCCAAAATCTTTCTGCCGTCCCGTGTGTGCAGCCACACGCCTTCCGCTCGCTCGACAAAAATCGGCGAAGGATCAAGCGCTGCATTTGTAAACGGATGCCAGATCTTCAGCGAAGAACTCATAGCCTCAGTTGTAGGGGCGGGACTTCAGTCTGCCCTTTGGGAGTGTTGGCGCTCCAGCGTAGCCTTCAGCTTTTGTTCCCCTTTTTTTGTTCCAGCTTTCTCCGTGCCCTCTGTGCTCTTTCCTTCTTCTCTGTGTATTCTGTGCGCTTCCCTCTGTGTTCTCTGTGTTAAATCTTTCTCTTCGCTCCTACTGCGCGAACGCCGACCGGTCAAAATGATTCATGAACACCTGTATCAACGCAGTTCGGTGCAAATTCGGCAACCGCGGTACTTCTCCAATAACCCGCACATGCCCGAACCGCTCAATCGTCTCGCGATTCTCACGGTTCTGATCCCCGATTAGCACCACTCCATGCACCGGCAATTCCGCCGCATGCAGCGCTGCCAGCGTCAACAAAGTGTGATTAATCGTCCCGAGCGAGCTGCGTGCCGCCAAAATCACTGGCAATTTCAGCTTCACCGCCATGTCCAAAATAAATTGCTTCTGATTAATCGGCACCAGCACGCCGCCGGCGCCTTCCACGATCAACCAATCATTAGTCAACTGATTCGGCAGCGTAATCTTCGCGAGATCAATCTCGACTCCTGCCCATCGCGCTGCCAAATCCGGCGCCACTGGCGGTACAAATTTATAAGCTTCGTCCAGCGTCCTGTCCGAACCGATTCCCGCCAGCCGCATCACCGTCATTCGGTCCGAACCCTCGAGCGTGCCCGTCTGAATCGGCTTCCAATACACCGCATCCAGCGCGGCGCACAAGAGCGCCGACAACACCGTCTTGCCCACACCCGTGTCCGTGCCAGTGATAAAAAAGTGATGCCTCATCCCCGCTCCACCGTCGCGGGAGTCAAATTCCGCGTCCGCCATTCATATAAAGAACTCGACAGCCGGTCAAGCTCACCGCGTTCGATCGCGGCCGTTAACGAGAACCGCAGTCGCGCTTTTCCTGCCGGTACCGTCGGCGGACGAATCGCTCGCACCGCAAATCCTTCCGCCTGCAAAAATTCCGCCGCGCTCAGCGCCTCTTCATTCGAACCCACGATCACCGGTACTATCTGCGACTCCGTCGCCGCACAATCCCATCCGCATTCGCGTAGCGAAGTCACAAATTTCCTCGATTCTTCCAGCAACGCCGCGCGCTCCGCGTCCATTCGCCGCGCCAGACTCAGTGCCGCGCGAATCTGCCCTGCCATGTAAGACGGCATCGCCGTCGAAAAAATAAACGTCCGCGCGTGATTGATCAAGTATTCCCGCAGCACCTTGCTCCCGCAAACAAACGCTCCTGCGCTCGCCAGCGCCTTTCCGCACGTATGCAGCACAGCCAGCACAGTTTTTGCGAGACCCGCGCTCGCCACAATCCCTTGTCCGCCTGACCCGTGCACCGCCGTCGCATGCGCCTCATCGACAATCACGCTCGCGCCGTATCGCTCCGCCACCTTAACAATCGCCTCGATGTCCACGATGTCGCCATCCATGCTAAACACGGATTCCGTCACAACGATTTTTCTGCCCCGGTCACCCGAGCGACGCCCAGCCGCGTGCGCCTTCAGCGCTCCCTCCAACCCATGCAAATCCCCGTGCGCGTAAATCGCCTTGCGCGCGCCCGACAATCGAATCCCGTCGATGATGCTCGCGTGATTCAGCGCGTCGGAAAAGACCAAGTCATTCTTACCTAACAGCGACGTCAGCAACCCCACATTCGCCGCGTATCCGCTGCCGAAATACAGTGCCGCTTCTGTTCCTGCAAATTCCGCGAACTCGCACTCCACTTCGTCCCAAATCCCAAAGTGCCCGGACAGCAGGCGCGACCCCGTCCCGCCAACAAATTCAGCGCCGTGCACGGCTTCCAGAATCGCCGCACGCAATTTCTCGCTCCCCGCCAACCCTAGATAATCGTTCGAACACAAATTTACGCCCGTTGGCCGCAGCAAACTCCTGCGCTGGCTGACTCGATCCAGCACCGAAAGCCCCGCATCCAGCTCGCTCAAAATGGAATGATGCAACTCAAACGGCATGCGACTCCAGCGGCTGCATCCCCAATTTTTCCAACAATTGCTCGTCTTCATCCGGTCCGGGATTCGGAGTCGTCAGAAGTTTTTCCCCAACGAAAATCGAGTTCGCTCCGGCGAGAAAGCACAACGCAACCGCTTCTTCCGACAACTCTTTTCGCCCCGCCGCTAACCGCACTCGCGATGCCGGCATCAAAATTCGCGCCGTGGCAATCGCGCGCACCATCTCCATCGGGTCCAGCGCCGGCGCGTTCGCCAGCGGCGTTCCCTCAACCCGCACCAGCATATTGATCGGCACGCTCTCCGGATGCGGCTTCAACGCCGACAACTGTTGCAACAATCCAATCCGGTCCGCCTCGCGCTCGCCCATTCCCAAAATCCCGCCGCAGCAAACCGTTATCCCCGCCCGCCGCACCGCCGCCAACGTTGCCAATCGCTCCTCATATACGCGCGTCGTGATGATCGACCCATAAAACTCCGGCGACGTGTCCAGGTTGTGGTTGTATGCCGAAAGCCCTGCCTCTTTCAGCCGCTGCGCCTGCTCCTCTTTCAACATCCCCAGCGTGCAGCACACTTCCATTCCCAGCGCCGAAACTCCCCGCACCATCTCCAATACTTTTTCGAACTCTCTGCCCTCCGGCGCTTGTCGCCACGCCGCCCCCATACAAAACCGCGTCACACCGCGCGCCGCCGCCTCGCGAGCCACGGAAACCACATGCTCCGGGTCCAGCAGCCCGTGCCGCTCCACATTCGCCTCGTAGTGCGCGCTCTGCGGACAATACGCGCAATCCTCCGGGCATCCACCCGTCTTAATCGAAATTAATTGGCAGGTCTGCACCCGGTCCGGTGCATGAAATTGTCTGTGAATACTCTGTGCTCGGAACACCAGTTCCGGCACCGGCATCCGGTAAATGCCCTCAATTTCCGCTCGTGTCCAGTCATATCGCAATTCAGGGCGCGGCGCCTGCGCTGCTTCCCCGAGCGGAACCGTCTTAGTACTCATAGACCCCCGAACCGTCATCAATTTCTCTTAAATAACTTCCCTGCATGTTACCAGAGGTTCGCCTCCCGTAGCGTAGGCTTCAGCCTGCGTCTTACGACCTCCCACTCCAAACTAAACCCACCCATCCTTCTCGGCCCTCCCAGCGTGTGTCTTTACGCGCCCACGTCATGCCTCCCCGACCGTCCACCTCCTCCGTTTGAAAAATTCCTCTCGAAATGTTATAAATCCACGTTTTGTTGCGGCCCTGCTTTGGCTTACACAGGCTGTCCAGCCATGCCACAGCGGGGTTCCGGACAGGGGTTCCGGAAACGCTTCAAAACTTTCCGAGTCCCGTCACATCAAGGGAGCCCTTCATTAACCGGCAAGGCCTCCCGCGCCGACATAATTTTGGCGAAGTTTACGCAAAACCGCCGGTAACGAGTGTGCAGCCACCGGCCTTCAAGGCCCGGTTTGCCCAATCGCCGCAGGGCGGGCCGTGTTCCAGTTTGAATTTTTTGGTTCGTGACACAATAGGTCAATAGGAGCTGGAGGATCGTCTATGCAAACCTGGCTAAGCAGCGCCTGGTCACAAGGATGTAGCGCCCTGAACAAGGCCATCGCGGCCACAGGGCTGTTGTTCATCAGCGGTTCCGAGGCGCTCGCGGAATCCCACGAAGCCGGCGGCGAAGCCAATCTCAAGCTTCCCGACCTCTCCAAAGTTTCGTTTCTCGGCGTCAACGGTCACAAGCTCCTCCTCTTCGGCTTGCTCGTTTGCGTCTTCGGCCTCCTCTTCGGCCTCGCCATCTATCGCCGTCTCAAGAGTCTCCCCGTCCATCGCACCATGAAGGAAATCTCCGAGCTCATCTACGAAACCTGCAAAACCTATCTCGTAACGCAGGGCAAGTTCCTGATGCTCCTCTGGGTCTTCATCGCCGTCGTCATCGTCCTCTACTTCGGCTGGCTCTCGCCCGTTCCCGGCAAATCTGTCGCACTCACATTGCCCATCATCTTGTTCTTTAGCTTGGTCGGCATCGCGGGCAGCTACGGCGTCGCCTGGTTCGGCATTCGCGTCAACACCTTCGCCAATTCCCGTACCGCCTTCGCCAGCCTCCGCGGAAAGCCCTATCCGATCTACCACACGCCGCTCGAAGCAGGCATGAGCATCGGCATGATGCTCATCAGCGTTGAACTGCTCATGATGCTCCTCATTCTTCTCTTCATTCCCGGCGACTACGCTGGCCCCTGCTTCATCGGTTTCGCGATCGGCGAATCTCTCGGCGCTGCTGCCCTTCGAATCGCTGGCGGCATCTTCACCAAAATCGCCGACATCGGCTCCGACCTCATGAAGATCGTCTTCAAAATTAAAGAAGACGACGCGCGCAATCCCGGCGTTATCGCCGACTGCACTGGCGACAACGCGGGCGACTCCGTTGGCCCCAGCGCCGACGGTTTCGAAACCTACGGCGTCACCGGCGTCGCGCTCATCACCTTCATTCTTCTCGCGGTCAAGAGCCCGACCCTGCAGGTCCAATTGCTCGTCTGGATCTTCGTCATGCGCATCGTCATGCTCATCGCCAGCGCCCTCGCTTACTTCATCAACGGCGTCATTGCCAAAGCGAAATACGCCAACGCCGACAAAATGAATTACGAAGCGCCGCTGACATCGCTCGTCTGGATCACGTCCTTCGTCTCCATCGCCCTGACCTACATCATCTCTTCCAAGATCATTCCGACGCTCGGCGGCGATCCTTCGCAATGGTGGAAGCTCGCCACGATTATTTCCTGCGGCACGCTCGCTGGCGCCATCATTCCCGAACTCGTAAAAGTCTTCACCTCCACCGAGTCGCGCCACACCAAGGAAGTCGTCACCTCCGCTGAACAAGGCGGAGCGTCGCTCGGCATTCTTTCGGGTTTCGTCGCAGGCAACTTCTCGGCCTACTACATTGGCTTGGCGATGGTCCTCCTCATGTCCGTCGGCTATCTCATCAGCACGATGGGACTCGAACATCAAATGCTCGCCCCGGCCGTATTTGCCTTTGGGCTGGTCGCCTTTGGTTTTCTCGGCATGGGGCCGGTCACCATCGCCGTGGATTCCTACGGCCCGGTAACCGACAACGCCCAATCGGTCTATGAGCTTTCGCTGATCGAACAAGTTCCCAACATCAAGCAGGAACTAAAGAAGGACTACAACATCG
>WNFS01003365.1_pt1 | contig 12959 bp, 16 predicted proteins | sample 5400141 | NCBI WGS metagenome assembly WNFS01 (sample SAMN13153358, study PRJNA577476) | soil metagenome | isolation source: 60 cm saprolite under Madrone tree | place: USA:California | collected 2016-06-14
AGTGTTGGCTCAGACGGTTTTCCAAGCATTGCAATTTAATTTGACAATTTATCAGGCCGCATGTTAGCGGCAGGCATGATCTCGAAGCCTATCCAATACTATTAACTCACTGCTCTCAGATCGCAACAATCTCGATCATGCAGACGTGCGAATTCCGCCGCCGCTGATCTACGTTGCAGGTCTTGCTCTTGGCTTCCTACTTGAGAGAAAGTTTCCAGTTCTGGTGCTTCCGCAAACCCCCAGCCGCGTGGCGGCCCTGCTGTGCGTCGCGGTATGGGCAGTTTTAACCGTGTGGAGCATCGGTTTATTTCGTAGCGCACGCACCAGCATGATTCCCATCAAGCCGACGACAGCGCTTGTCGTCTCCGGCCCGTATGAATTTACGCGCAACCCGATGTATTTTGGCATGGTTTGCTTGTACCTAGGGCTCGCGCTCTGGTTTGGCATCTTCTGGGCGTTAATTCTGCTGCCCGCTGTTGTTGCAAGCGTACAATACTACGTCATCGCCCGCGAGGAGCAATACCTGGAGCGAAAATTTGGCGAAGAGTATCTGAAGTACAAAGCGCACGTGCGACGGTGGATTTGATGGGTGTGACGCGTGGGTCATGTCCACGCATAACTCCATAACCTGGAGTTTTGGCTTGGCAACGGCCACGGAACGGTGGTTATGGAGCGCAGTTTTTGCGATATTGGTAGGATCTGTTGTATTTGTTCTGCTGCGGACCGAGCCTGTCACGCGCCTTGCGAAAAACATCTGGTTCAATCACTTTAGATCCGTACTTTACGGTAGCTGTTTCGCTTTCGGGCTGGTCCACACCTTCAGCTTCCGGTTCACATCGCTTACTGCTGAGACTTTGCTTCTGGCTCCTCTGCTGGTCTTTCCGCAGATTCTCTCAGGCTTCCTCTTGGCCTTTGCGAGAATGCGCTTAGGAATGATCTGGTGCATTGTGTTGCATACAGCACATCAGGCCACGTCCATGAGGAACGATCTGGCGCCGGAAGTGATCCGAAATTTTACCGATTAGGGGATGCCAAGTTGACATGGTACTTCGTACTCGGATAGGTTTCAGTTATCCGCGGGGACGGTTCGCTAGTGCACGAGCGCATCGGCGTGCCGATTGTCGGGACCTGGGTGAATCGGCCGCAGAACGAGTTCATTTGGATCAGGACCTACGCAGACAAGGCGGACCTTGAGGCCAAGGCTAAAGCATTTCAGGCGGAGGTCGCGAAGGCGGGGATTAAGCTGGGAGCGAACGTCGCGAAGATGGAAGTACGCGAGGTCGAAATGGCGTTCGCCCCGGCGGTGGCGCGCTCCTAAACCCCGTTGGCGCGGTGCTAGGATGTGTGGTGCAGACGGTCTTCGGACCTCCTCAGTAAATCGCTTCTTTGCTGCTAGACGTCATTCGAAGTCACACACGCCGTAACCAATAGGGCAGAAAACGGGGCGCGAACCTTTTCTCGGCTGCTAAATTACGTTGATCTCATTAACCGGATAATTCCCAGCTTCGACATCTTCTGGCTCAGAGAATCCGACAATCTTCACACTCCCGACATTCCCGCCAAGGAAATCGTCTAAGATCTCGAAGCCGCCCTCGAACAATTCCGCGAAATCGTTCCCCGCTGTTCCTGCTACACCGCGGGATGATTCTATAGGCGCTGCAAATCGGCAGTGTTTCTCGAAAGTAGTATCCTCCGGAGATTCCTGGCAACTGGATGATTGTTCTTTGCACTGCGCTATATTGAATCTTCAGGGTCCAAGGTTATAGACCGCGGGGAGTTACGCGGTATACTTAACAAATAGTCAATCGCAAATCGGCTTTGCTGTTGTTAGCGGTACCATGGCGTGACCCATGCCTGATATTTCGGAACGACACGAGATCCGAATCCGCCGGTCGAGATCACACGATTGTTTTCATTGCTGACTCGCAAGACGGTCGTCTTGTTATTGGACAAGAGCCCGATGGAAAGAAATCAAAAGAGGTATGCGCGATCACGCTCTCGGATCCGGATGAGCTTTTCGCGCGTTCTTCAAAGGGTTGCGGCGAATACTGTCGTCGTTGGGATATGCAGTTGAGTCCGGTGAGGCGCCTACCGTCACTCGCAGAGAGAAGCCACATGCGGTCATTGGTAGCCGAGAAGACGAGCGCGACGCCGTCGTCGCGCAGGCTCGTCAAAGGAACCCGCTAGCATTCGCGCCCTGGACCAGGGAAGAAGAGCAAGAAGTCCGCAGACGTTATGAGGCGGGAGAAAACATCCAAGCAATCGCTCGTGCACACAAACGTTCTCCCCGCGCGATCGAGCTCCGTCTCCAACGCCTCGGTGTGCTGCCACGCGAGTAAGAATATCAATGAGATCTCTTGACGATGTCTTCGCCGCGCTCGGCCGGGCCTCCTGCTGCAGAGGCTGCCTGTAAAAATGGCACTGGATCGCCTGCGGTCACGAGCCCACGGCAACGGAGCGCGAATATGTCGTGGCTGCCATGGAACAGTGGCTGCGCAAACAGACATAGGAAACCGAGCCTGTACCATGAAGATCTATGCATTTGACGTCGATGACACCCTAGAAGTTTCCGGTGGCCCGGTTAGTATTGTAAGCGTTGGCAGTCTTAAACCCCAAGGACACATCGTTGGGCTGAACGGCAACTGGGCCGTGGTAGTTCAAACGGTTCCGCTGTGGCATCGCATTTTCAGCTTCGTTGGCCCGATGGAAATGTCGAAGCACACTTTTCTGAACCAGCTAAAAACGTACATACCAGCAGACGATTACATCATGGTCGGAAACATCAAAGGGGTAAGCGGCGCATCCGACGACGAGGGAGCAGCCAATTTAGCCGGATGGCGGTTCATTAAAGAGAGCGACTTCGCAACCGGAGCGCGTTAGAGCGGAGAACGAACGTTCGGGCCTTCTTTTGACACTCCTGCCCAAGGGAGAAATAAGGACACCTGGTTTGTTTGAGTGAATGGTAGCATGATGCCGAAATGATGTGCGTTTTTGAAAATGATTTTTTGGGAGGGACAGTGGCGATATTCGAATCATTGGCAAATGCGTTGAAAGCGCTCGCAGTGGGTGATCGGGTTAAGGTTACCCTTCGGCCGGAAACTGGACGGTTCCCAAATCCTATGGAAGGGAAAATCACACAGAAAGATGCTTTAGGAAGCTTTTTATTCCCGTCGGAACAAGGCGTCATCCAGGTTAGCGCTGCTGACTTCCTTTCCATTACCAGACTACCACGGTAGGCCTAGAGTGCAGAATTCCGAGCCTACCGCAGAGACCGAAAGCCTCGAAGAATCCGAAAATCGTGACCTGATATTCTCGCCTGGGAGATGGTCGACGACCTCGAAGCCGCCCTCGAGCAATCCCGCGAAATCGCCGTTCTTGAACGAGCACCGCAGTCGGATATCGTACAGATCAGCTCCGAGAGGATGAGGTTAACTCAATTCGTGAGTTTTCGCTGGAAGGTCTTCCGGCGATTACCATCGTGGTCCATTCTTGAGGATGGAACCTTGATCTCCGTGCTCGTGGTTGCCGGGGGATGCTCCTCTTCACCAAACTTGTTGACGAGGTGGTGGAGGGCGAAACCAACGCTTTCGATCAGGCGGTGCTATTGGTCTTCCGTGATCCATGCGACCTCTCGGACCCGATCGGTCCCAGTTTGGCTCGAGATCATGTTCCGCGACATCAACGTGTCTCGGCGGAACGACGGGTAGTGACCCTGATGAGTGGTGCCGTAATTGGGTTCTTCCGCATCGCGACAAGGTCAGGCCCGATCCGATACTATTCAAGCTGGTTCGAAACATCGAGCCCATAAAAGCGCGCGGTGTTATCGACAAAGAGCTTTCGTTTGCTTTCCTCGCTAAGGTCTTTTCTTTGAAGAAAGAGATCGACCGCGCCGTAGAGGCGGTCTCCGTGGGGAATATCCGAGCCATAGAGCCAGCACTCATCGCCAAACTCCTCGATCGCAAACGGGAGTAATTTCTCGTCAACTTCGAAGCCAAAATAAATCTGTCCGCGTTCGATGTATTCCTTAGGCAAAAGTTGGGCGTTGTAGCCCCGCCTGAAGTCTTCTCCGGCGCGGGCGCCGGGAAACCCGCTGTAATCAGTGATTCGCTCCACGAGACTCGGCACCCAGGAGCAACCCGCCTCAAGAAAGGCAATGCGCAGATTTGGATAGCGATCGGCGATGCCCTTCGAAATCACCCGGTGGAAAGCAAATTGAACTGTCAGCCAAAACGAAATAGCGGTTTTGTCATGATGGGTATCATTGACGTGGCCTAGCGCTCGAAAACTGTGACCCGTGTGGACGGCCACCGGAAGGCCAGCGTCATTTGCTGCCGCCCAAATCGGCTCCATGGGAGGATCGTCAATTCTGATATCGCCGGTTACTCCGAGGAGCATCACGGCAACCGCTCCCATTTTCTGAGTGCGCTTGATCTCGTCGACCGAGGCGCGTGGATCGACCGGGTCCACGACGGTCACCCATTTCAGTCGATCGGGGGCCTGGCTCGTAAGATCTGCAATCCAGCTATTGTAGGCGCGCATCATGGCAACGGCTAAATCCCGGTCATAGGTTATGGGATAGGAGAGAAACATGGTGGGATAGATGACTTGAACAGCGGTCTTCTCCCGGTCCAATTGCTCCAGCCGTGATTTGACTGAGCGCATCTCGGCGCTTTCAATCGGGTCGTAAGGACTGATCCCGGGCGTGACCTTCGCCGGCTTGCCGTTTTTGCTAAGTGGGAAACCGGCTTGCTGAAAGGGACCGCTTCTTACGGGAAACGATCGGGTATCAATCATCCAATAAAGCGGACCATCGGTACCCGTTTCTATGATCATGGGCCGGCGGTCCTTGAGTTTTGGATCCCAATATTTGTCCGAGAACGTGACCTCGGACTCCGAGACATGGCCATCGGAATCCCATGCCCTGATCATATCTGTCTCAAAGGGTGGCTCTGTAGGGCGCGAACGGCCTTCTCCAGCGCGTCGAGCACGCCATGGAATAGCTTTGCACCGACCTCCGGGCTGGCAGCGGACGGCATGCCGATCACGCCTTCCGCCGAATGCTCTTTCATATTTACATAGCGTTTGATCCCGCTCGTTGGACTGGGTTCGTCGATGCCCAGAATTCCCTGCGGGATATCCTTCTGATTGACCAGGTTCGGCGCAAGGTAGAGCATCAATGATGTTTCCAGTTCGCCCGAATGACCCATGCCGCTGGATTTGGTCTTCTTCAAGGACTTGACGAGATCCGGCACCAAGTCCCAATAGGCCAGCGTGTTCACAGTGAGACCTAACTCTACGAAGAGTTCTTGTCCCAGCACTTCCAAGCTGGAGCGATTACCACCGTGACCATTCAAAAGCACGATGCGGCGAAACCCGTGATGGTGCAGGGACGCGCAGATATCGTGTAAAACGTCTATGAAGACTTTGGCTCTGAGCGTGATGGAGCCCGGAAAGTCCATGTGGTGAGCCGAAACACCTGTCCAGATCGGCGGCACGAGCAAGATTTCCGGAAGTTTCTTTTCGAGATCCTCGGCCAGGCGTGACGATACCAAGACGTCGACTTGAAAGGGCAGGTGCGGACCGTGCTGCTCCATGGAGCCTATAGGGACCACCGCAACGATTTTTTCCCTGTCGAGTTTCTTCACCTCCGGCCAATGCAGTTCAGCAAGTTTCATGGGTTGCGATGACCCGCGGGTTACTTCACCGGCCGGAACTTGGGTAGCGTGTAATCCTCATTGTCTTCGTACACGACCTCCACCGGCATGCCGATCTTGACTTGCTCGGGAGGACAATCGATGACGTTGCTGATCAAGCGCGGCCCCTCGTCGAGATCGACTAACGAAACATTGTACGGCACTTTGCCTTCGTAGGACGGGTGCCAGGCGCGGTTGTAGCTGACAAAGGAGTAGACTGTGCCTTTGCCACTGAGCGGCACCCAGTCGTAGTCCGGCGAAAGGCAATGGGGGCACGAGCCTTGCGGCGGAAAGGTGAAAAGTTTGTTGCACGCCTTGCAGCGCTGAGCCGTGAGTTTGTGCTCTCGGAGACTGGCCCAGAAAGGCTTGGCCTCAAGCTCGTCGAGAAAAGGTCTGACTTTGCGAACAGATCGGCCGCGGTTATCGCTTGATTCGCTCATAGGGCCCCCAAAATGAGAGTTGCGTGCATGCACAAGCTGCCGCCGTGGCCGCTGACGATGCCGGTTTTAGCATTTTTCACTTGGCGTTCCGGTTCGACTTCGTTGCCGCGCAACTGTTTCACCGCTTCCGTCACATGCAACATGCCTTCGATGTGCGCTTGCGATAACAGACCGCCGTGCGTGTTGACCGGCAGCTCGCCGCCGACTTCGATGCGGCCATTCTTGACGTAATCTTTGCCCTCGCCTTTCTTACAAAAGCCGTAATCTTCGAGCGTGATCATTGTGGTGATCGTGAAGCAGTCATAGATTTCGGCGAAGTCCATGTCCTTCGGCGAGCGGCCCGCCATCTCATAGGCAAGCTCCGAAGACTTCTTGCCGCCGAGCGTAGTCAAGCTCGGCGCGTCCATCAAGCTGAAGTGCGGATGATGCTGGCCCATGCCTAAAATAGCGACGCCCGGCTTGGGAAAATCACGCGCGCGCTCGGCGCTGGTGACGAGAACGGCGCCGCCGCCGTCGGATTCCAGCGCGCAATCGAAAAGGCGGAGCGGATCGACGATGTATCGCGATGCCTGATGATCGGCGATGGTCATCGGCTTATGCATGGTCGCGTTAGCGTTCAAGCAGGCATGCTTGCGTGTCGCTACCGCGACATGGGCGAGGTCTTCGCTGGTGGTGCCGAACTCGTACATGTGGCGCTGGGCGGCAAAGGCATGGTTGGCGACCGCGGAAAAGTGTCCCCACGGTTCTTCCCAGTGTTCGTCGCCGTGGCGAATCGGATGGCCCGGCGTCGGATCAGGAGTACCGCGTTTGCGCGCGTGCACGCACATCACCGTGTTGGCCATCCCGGCTTCGATGGCCATCACCGCGTTCTGGACCATGGCGATGGGCGTCGCGCCGCCGAGGGCAAGGTCTGTCGCGTAGTTGGGATGCATACGCGCCATGTTCGCCATCCTGACCGCGTAACTCCGGTGCGCGTCGTTGAGCGGCTGGTTGGTGATAAAGCCGTCGACGTCGGCGGCTTTGAGACCGGCGTCGTCGAGGCAGGCTTTGATGCATTCTAAATGGAGGGAATGGGTGCTGGCATCGGGTCGCTTGCCGACTTTGGTTTCCGCGACACCGACGACGGCGTACTTACCGCTAATGTTTGACATAGAGTCCTCCGATAGAAATCTTTGCAGTGATGGAATACTGGCCCATGGAGAAGGCCCGCAACCCAGTACTCAACCTCTCCATTACCTTATCACGCGAATATTTCCAACTCGATGTCGTCAATTTTCGACAAGAAGGTCGGTATTGTCTCGGGAGACATAATTAAAGAGACGGCGAAAAACTAATGAACCCGTGACAAGGACGGCTCGACGGTTCTCACAGTTTGGCAAGATTCTTTCGGAAACCCTGGGTACCAGTGCAGCGTCAAAAAGGGTGATAGCGTTAAGGTCCGTTTGAATGGTTGGCTGAACCGAGGCCAACAAATTCAAGAAAACTATCTTGGCGAGATCTGGTCGAGTAATCGTGACGTTATTCTGGAAATGAGACGGGGGCGGTAAACGAAAAGTGAAAATCAGTCCTCATCTCGGCTATCGGGAAGCAGGTGTCGAGAATCGCATTCCGCCAAATGCTGTGCTTCGTGTATGAAATCGAAATTCTCGAAGTTGAGCGCTCCTGAATTCCTAAGATCTTCGAAACTTTGGCATTGTTTCGGTAAGCCCTGTTTACGCGTTTGATCACTCTTCACTTGAGTCCCATTTCCAATCTTGAGACGGCAATACGCCGACCCCTAGCGAAAGAGCTATGCAAGTGCAATTGCCCTTGCTCCCGATCGTGGCCGTGGGGTTAACGACCCGTGGTTAAGGCAATCACGTTCTCGATGATGTCCAGTATTCGGTTGGTCCGTCGATCGATGAGTATGACGTCTCGCTCTAAGACTACCCGTTCCCACAAATCCGGAAGTCTCGGAAGGCGACGATCCAAATCAGCGGGCACGGGCTCCAAGCGCTTCTGCAACCCTGGAGGAAGCCGCCCATTCTTGTCCAGTTGCTTCTGCAAACCTGGGGGAAGCTTGCCTCCGCGCTTAGCCAATCCCGGCGGGAGACCACGTGTTGGAGCGCCTTGATGGTAATACTCATAAATTATCTTTCGCTCTTCGGGGAGAAAGTGAGCTGGACGATCCTTGCTCTGAGCCATAGCCCACGAAGCGCCCAACAACAGGACGACAGCCAAATAGAAGAGAACCAGCATTTTCTTGCTTTGGTTCATCAGTTGAGAATGAATCTTTTCCATCTTGACCACCTTGACGAGATGATTATTTATTAGGGCCATTGCCGTGACCAAACGAGTTGCCAGGCCCGGCCCCAGGTGTAACCGCACTGTTTCCGCCTGCCCCGTGACCAGAGCCAGTCACAACACCTTTGCCGTAACCGTAAGCATTGCCGCTATCGACGGGTCTACCGGAAGCACTGACAATACCTTGGCCCGAGCCGCCTTTCCCGGAGATGCCTTGGCCGGAGTTTCCACGGACTTTGCCGCTACCGCTGACGATTCCACTTTCAGACCCGGCATTGAGCTGACCGCCCGCGTTTGTCGTGCCGCCGTTTGTAGTCGACGCGGTCGTCATACTTTGATTGGCCCCTTTCATCCCACTTACAACTGGACCGAGCTTAAATCCCATCTTTTGAGCAATCTGCCCCCAGCCCATATTCTGGTTGCGCATAGTTAAGACACCCTGAAGCGTAGTAGTACCTGTTCCGGTGGTAACGTTTCCCCCAACGAGCGCGGCATTTAGCTGCTCGGGTGTGGGCTGAGCAATCCCCATCTGACCCAACCGCTGTTTTGCCAAGGCTAGAGAAATAAATACATTACCAAAACCCGTCTTGCCGGTCGGTGGATTGATGGTAGTGGTTGTCGTGGTGACCGGCGCGCTTCCCGGCGTTGAAGCAGTTCGGGACAGTGTGATCGGCGTCCCGTTGCGCAGCCCGTTAACGACTGTTTTCGAATCTGCACCCAAGAAATTGTTGAACTCGCTGCCGATCTTATTTACGACTTTGCTGTCGCCCTGGCTCGCCGCTAGGGTATTCATGCGCGAAGCCTCGGCATTCAAGTCCGAGTTTATGTCGGCATGACTCACAAGAGCCGAACCCACTACTAAAATGATGGCCAGACCGATCTTTGTGATTTTCATGATGATGCTCCTTTTGGACATCAGCTTACGCCCAACACTTTCTCTGTTTGCATGATAATCTCACCTGCCGTCGCCCGGTCTTTGAAAAACATTCCTTGTTTAGCCACCGTTCGCATTCTTGTGGTCTTGGAGCTGACCGCTTCAAACTCGATCTCGATTTGCCGGTCGCTTGCAGTCGCTGAGAGGGCTTTTCCTTGCTCGGTCTTCGATGTCGCGTCAACCTTTATGCCCATTCGGTTTAGAGCTGTACGAGTCGCGCTCTCAACTTGGGGCAAAGTCGCCGTGAAGGTACGGTAGGCAATTCCGTCAAGCGTATAGGAAACGGAAGAGCCTGTAGCGACTCCGGCGCCGACGCCAAAGAGAGTCAAGCCCACGGCTGCGCAACCGTTCAGCAAGACCGGCAAACAGACAAAAAAGACAAAACTGAGTCGATTTTTCTGCGGTTTCATATTGGGCATTAAGGCAATTCCTGCGCCAAAGCGAAAATTCACCAATCAGGAAAGAAAATGGAAGGTTTGGGGTGTTCCTTCCCGGTGAAAGAACGGTTTAGCAGGGAAAAATTGTTGAGGAGACTTTAGTTTTTACCGGTCGGATTTTCTTAAGACGGGCACGGTTAAGATTGACCAATCTTCTAGATACGGTGGGGGATTAAAAGGGCAGAGCCTGACCGTCCGCCAAGCGAACGGTCAGGCTGCGAGGTGGGAAACTATCTCTTGCGCAAGTCTGATTTAAGCTCGCCGCGAGCTGATTGCAGTGTACCCTGGTCATGCTGTAGTTCTGTTCGGTCTTTCCTGATCTCTTTGTAGTCACCGTGGATCTCTTGCCGGTCCTGGAAAATTTCCTGCTTGCTGGCTCCGTTGCGGATATCGCTCCGAAGTTCTGCTCGATCTTTTTTTAGCTCCTTGTAATCCCCACGCAACTCCCGGCGATCTTGTTTGACTTCATTGCGCGCATTGCGAACGTCTTTGAAATCCTGTCGAATCTCCGGCTTGTTGTGGTGGCCACGGTTGTCATGATGGACATCACGTCTGTAGTTGTGATTATCGTATCGTCGGTTATAACTTGATCCCTGCCTATGATAGTTGTCGCGTCTCTCGTAATGCCCCCATTTGCTGTCATGATTGTTTTGCCGGAAATGATGCCCATTACCATTCTTGGTATCGGCTGCCGCGGGTATGGCTGGGACGATTAGAGCTCCCGCAACAATTCCGCCTATAATGATACTTCGTAAATTTTTCATCTGAACCCTCCTTTTTTAAAAGCCTAGTAAATTCTACCGTCGGTTATACTGATATTCGTCGTCTTCTCGACCTTGTATGTAGTCGCCGATCAGCGCGCCTGCCCCCAAGCCCACCGCACCACCGATCGCCGCGCCGGCTCCGGGATGACCCTTGGCATTGCCGACAAGCCCGCCGACCGCGGCGCCACCCAGAGCGCCAATGCCTGCGCCTTTTTCTCTCGCGGTTAACGATCCCCCGGCGCAACCGGCAGCGGTCATCCCTGTCAGACCTGCAGCGATGATCCAGCTTGATAAATTGTGCGTCTTCTTGCCTTTAGTCATGTCGCCTCCCTTCTTCTGTTTTTAACGGTCCGTTTGGAATTGGGGGGAGAGCAACGGAAATGCCATCGATCCGATCAAGGCTAACTAACTGATTTTCCCAGGATCTATCTGAAAGGGGCGCTTAAATCGTCCGGTAGAAATTACCTGTCACGAGTCAAAATGTCAGACAGGGTGGCGGGGGTAGAAAAATCGCGCAGCGAACTTCCAGGTGTACTCGAAGGCGCGTTTGTCATCACTTAGGCAACGTCACGGACGCGTAGGATGGAAAAAATGAACCGCACAGCTAATGGCATATCAATTGCCTCTTTATGATGTTTGAGACAGGCAAAGCGCGATCTAGGATGACGCGAAAGGAGAAAGAATGACGATGAAGAGCAAAAGGTTCCTCTGGTTTACGATGAGTCTAATGGCCGTGATTTTGACCGTTCCCCGTATTGCCTCCGCCGAGGACGAAAGAAGATATGAGAAAAGAGAAGAGTGGCGAGAGAGACAAGCAGTGACATACACGAAAGACGATCGGCGTCGGTTAGAGGGAACATGGTTTCTCAATGGCGAACGCGACAAACCTTGCGAGATCGTTTCAACTCGCGGCAGGTTCGAAGCGAAGAACGAACGCGGTGAGACTAGCCCGCTAGTTTATGATCGTTATGGGTCGATCCGTGCCCGCGACTGGGAAAACGGACTACGTGGAGAAATACGGGGCAACAAAATTGAATGGGCGAATGGCACAACGTGGACGCGGGTTGCATCTCGTCGTTAGATCAGATTCTCTGCTTCCCGCGCCGTGATTATCTCTTTATGGCTCTGAGGCCTGAAGTGGACGTGTGAGCCCATCGAAGACAGGAATGAACCTGAACACACGTCAAGGGTTGTCAGTGTGATGCAAAATTGGAAAACCAATGTTCAATGGTCGCATGAAAATTGCTTTTTTAGTTGTTCTGTTAGGGTGCCTTCTCTCCGCTTGTGCGCAAATTAAAGAGGCAGGTAGAACAGTTGGTCACACAACTCGGGACGTCACGAGAGAAATCGGTCATGGGACCCGTGACGCGGCCAAAGCTGTTGGTGAGGGAGTAAAAAAGGTTGCCAAATCGGCGACTGAAGACGATAAATAATCTCTCAGTAGCCGGCTAGCTGTGCGTGACCCGCTGCACGCCCGTAAGATACAAGATCGGCCTGCATTATCCGCGCACGGAGGCTGCTTTAGATTACAGGGTTTGAATCTCACTCTCGAATATTTTCCATCGGCGGTCGCTCTTTTGGAAAGAAGAAAAGATAGTCTACGGCAGCTCGCGACCTAACTGGCGTGGAATGCTCAATGGCTAATATGATCAGCTTGGCGATGCGGTGATATCGTTGAAACCACTCGTGCGGGATCACTAGGTCGGCTCTCCTTTTTTCGACAAAGTTAAAGAGGACGCACTTCGCATTAGAACTATCGGGATTTTGTTTATCCGGTTGCGCGATATACCAGTCAAAATACCCGTTCTTCTCCAAGATTGCCTGAATCATTGCGCGTTTATTGGGATAGCTCACGACGAAAAATCCTCGCTCACCAGACGCTACCGGGCACATTTCACGTCGCAACGCCTATGCCATTTCGTTTTTCGCTGATTTCTGAAGGCACTGATGAAATAATGCAGGATATTCTATACAAAGAAGAGAAAGTGAGTTGAGTAAATTGCCTACAACGGGTAATTTGACCTTGAGCCTTGGGTGCTTCTCCTGAAAGCTTTTCAAATTATTCGCACCTACAAAGCGAATACCAGTAAACAGCACGCCTCTTCAAAATCTAGGTTGTTAATAAGTCGTTAATTCCTGACTTAGATCCGGCGATTTTCCCGAGGTCGCCTTTGATCTTTACCGGTCGCCGTTTGAATTCTGATATGAAGATTTTGCGCTTCCTATCGAACACACCTGTAAGAAGTCTGCTAAAGCGGGGCAGCTCAGTCGACTGTTGTAGTTCAGCGAAAATGTCACCCCCCTGAGTAATCAGGCTATAGCAAAATTTCATGTCGAAGACCGAAATTTGGGGGTACCCTAGATAGCCCCCGCGCCGAGATCGTGGCTTAAACGCGAAATACGGAGGT
>WNFS01011691.1_pt1 | contig 12959 bp, 15 predicted proteins | sample 5400141 | NCBI WGS metagenome assembly WNFS01 (sample SAMN13153358, study PRJNA577476) | soil metagenome | isolation source: 60 cm saprolite under Madrone tree | place: USA:California | collected 2016-06-14
CCGGCTTCGGCGACCGCCGCAAGGCCATGCTCGAGGACATCGCGACAGTGACCGGCGGCAAGGCGATCACGGAAGACCTCGGGATCAAGCTCGAAAACCTCAAGCTCGAGGACCTCGGTCGGGCCAAGAAGGTGGTCGTGGACAAGGACAACACCACGATCATCGAGGGCGCCGGCAACACCAAGGAGATCGAGGGCCGGATCAAGCAGATCCGGGCGCAGATCGAGGAGACCAGCTCGGACTACGACCGCGAGAAGCTCCAGGAGCGGCTCGCGAAGCTCGCGGGTGGCGTCGCCGTCATCAAGGTAGGGGCGGCCACCGAGACCGAGATGAAAGAGAAGAAGGCGCGGGTGGAGGATGCGCTCAACGCGACCCGCGCAGCGGTGGAGGAAGGCATCGTGCCGGGCGGCGGCGTCGCGCTGCTCCGCGCGTCGGAGGCTCTCGGCAGCCTCAAGCTCTCCGGCGACGAGGCCACCGGTGTCAACATCGTGCGGCGCGCCCTCGAGGAGCCGATTCGGCAGATCGTGGAGAACGCCGGGCTCGAGGGCTCCGTGGTCGTCGAGAAGGTCAAGGCGGCCCTACCCGTCACGCACGGCTTCGACGCCGAGACCAACGAGTATGTCGACATGATGCAGGCGGGGATCATCGACCCGACCAAGGTCGAGCGCGTCGCCCTGCAGAATGCCGCGTCGATCGCGTCCTTGCTGCTCACGACCGAAGCGCTCATCACCGACATCGCGGAGGCCGGGAAGGCCGACCCATCCATGGCGCACGGTGGGGAGGGGGAGTTCTAGTCTCAGGCGATCAGGCAGCGGGTGGCCGTGCCGTGCGCGAAGGCGCCCTTCGCGTACGGCACGGCGACATTCGAGCCCTGACGAGGCGCCCCGAAGGCCGGGATCGTCACTCTCCCTCCTCGGGGACCAGAACCTCGACGAGTCGCGCGGCGCGAGCGCGCTGTTCTTTGTCCCAGGTCACCAGCGGGAGCCTGAGTCCGGCCGCGGCCCGCGATATAGACGGCATCGGCGCCCGGCGATCCCGGCCGCCGAGCGCGCGAGTCGTCCACCTGGACGAGGCGAAGCGCCGGTAGGCGCAGCACGGCATCCACGGCACGCCGCGCCAGCCGTGGGTCGCCGGTCCGGCGAGCCACGGCCCCGGCCACTTCGGGCAGGAGCACGAGGCGGCTGACCACCACGCTGGCGTCCACGACCATCAGAGGTCGCGGCGCCCTTCCCGCACCGTGCTCGCTGCGGAGCGCCCCTTCGGCCAGCGGGCGCCGATCTCCTTGGCGACCCGATCAAGGGTGGACCAGACCGCCGCCGATGCCCGAGGCCGCGCGCGTTCACGGGTCACCGGGATCAGGCGCGCGACGACTCGCCCATGATGCGTGACCTCGACCTCCTCCCCCCGCTCCCGCACCCGGCGGAGCACCAGACTCGCACGCGCCTTCAGTTCACGAACGCCGATCGCTCGCATGTGAACCTCCATATGGTCACAAATGTGACCACAATTATCGCCGGCGCCGGTGATGACGCTCGGCCACGGGTCGCGGTCAGAAGGCGCCGGGCTCAGCGGCGCCGCAGCCGCGGATCGAAGCGGAAGGCCTCGGGCTTGCCTGCCCGGATGCGTTTGAAATCGGAGTGCAGGGGATTGAGCAAGTAGTTCAGCTCCTGAGGAATAACGGCCGAGGGCACGGCGAGCACCAGACTTTTCAACTCGCGCGCCCAGCGGGTTCCCAGGTCGGCGAGCGCTTCCGGTGGGGGGTAGCTCCTCCAGCTCGGTGGAAGCTCGGCTGGCGGCACCCGGGAGATGGTGAGCGTCTCGGGAATGTCGGCCGAGGTCGCGACCAGGTCGCCCGGCGGGTGCGGCCGCTCGAGATTGACGAAGAGTTCGAGGGCAGCCAGCGCGAGGCTCGCCGAGGTGTAGACGACCGGGGTGCCCGCCCGGTTCCAGCGGCCCCCGTGACGGCGGGCCCCATGGCCGTCGAAGGCCGCGTGCTTGGCGCGCGTGATCCGCCAGACGCGGATCAGCTGTGGACGCCGTACTCGATGCGACCGAGGATCCGCTCGACCTGCTGCGCCCCGAGGTCTGTATCGAGCACGTCGAGAGGGCGAACCGATCCGAGCGCCCGGACCGTTCCGCGCAGCCAGGCGCCGGCCCTTTCCTGGCTGCCGAGGACGTCTTCCGCCCGGGCCGCGACCCGGGCCAGGCGCAGGAGCCGGTCGGACTCAGCCGCGCTCAGCCGGCGCGCCTTCTTCCGCCGGGCCAGCGTGCGAGGTGGCAGGTGCAGAACGCGAACGAGCGTCTCCTGGGGGATCTCGAAGCGGGTCGCGAGCGCCTCGAGGGCCGCGTACGGGAATCCGGTTCGGGCCTTGGCGATGATCGCCTCGAACGTCGCCTGCCGCTCCCTCAGCACGCCCCTGCCGCCCAGCGCCTGGACGAGCCGCCCGGTCGAGATCATTCAGCGCCTCCTGTGCAACTTGGCAGCGATACTACCGCCATGTGGCATCGAGGTCAACGGGCGCGGCCAACCCTCATCCCTTGATCGTGCGGCTGATCCGCCAGGCGATCGCGGAGAAGAGCACGAGCAGGATGCTGAGGAACACGAGCCAGGCGCGCGGGATCTCGGGAAACGCCCCCAGAAGGACGGAGAGCCCGACGGCCGCGACCAGCCCCAGCAGAGAGACGGCCACCACCGCGTAGTCCCGGGGGCGCATCCGGATGTCGCGGAACACGGTCCGCCGAGCGCCGACGGTCTCCGCATAGTTGAACCCCCGGAGCTCCATCGCGAGGGCGATGTCTCGGCTGCGCCGGAGCGCGCCGAGGCCGAGGGGCATGATGGAGATGGCGACGCCACGCAGGAAGACGTACGGGTTCCGGGAGCCGATGGCGCGGTACCCGCGGGCCGACAGGGCGTTTCGAATCACCACGAGCTCCTCCTGCAGCAGCGGGAAGAAACGCATCGCGAAGGCGAACATGAAGGCCACCTTGTAGTTGAGCCCGCTCTGATACATCGCCATGCCCCAGTCGAAGGGATCGGTGGTCATCGAGAACATGATGAACGCGATGCCCATGGCCGCGAGCCGGAACGCCACGAGCAGGCCGGCGTCCCACCCGGGCGTGGAGATCGGGATGACGCCGAGCAGGCGCGCGTCGAAGTAGGGCGGGCCGTCGGTGAGCAGGTGGATCAGGACGATGGCCGTCATCAGTGGAAGGAGGAAGAGGATGAACACGAAGTACTCCAGCGGGCTGACGCGGCCGAGGATCCAGATGATCGCGATGATGACCAGGGGCATCACCCAGGGGTGCGGCAGGAGGAACGTCGAGATCAGAAAGCAGACGACGAAGACGAGCTTGGTGCGTGGATCGAGGCGGTGGAGGAACGAGTCGCCAGCCGAGAACTGGTAGAGGAGCTTCATGCGTACACCAGCTTCATACGGACAGGCGCCGGAGGATGGCGTCGCGGGCCTCGGGCACGGTGATGGGCAGGGGATCCAGCCCGAGGATCAGCCCGAGGCGCGCGACGGGCGGCGGGCTGATCGCCGAGATCCGGAGCTCCTCGACCCGCGAGAACACGCGGCGGGGCGGCCCATCGAGCAGCACGCGCCCGTCGTGCATGACGATCACCCAGCGGGCGTACTCGGCGACCAGCTCCATGACGTGGGTGATCGTGAGGATTGTCATGCCCTGGTCATGGTTCAGCTGCGCCAGGAGATCCATGATCTCGCGCGAGCGCGCCATATCCTGGCCCGTGGTGGGCTCGTCCACGATCAGGATCTGTGGCCGCATCACGATGATGGCCGCGATCGCGAGCCGCTGGCGGTCGCCCCTCGAGAGCTGGAAGGGGTGGAGCTCGCGCTTGTCCCACAGCTCGAGCCGCCGGAGGACCTGCTCGACGGACTCCTGGATCTGGTCGGGGGAGGCGCCCAGGTTCTGGAGGCCGAACGCCACGTCGTCCCAGACTCGCTCCCGGAACAGCTGGTGGTCCGGGTTCTGAAAGACGTAACCCACCCGGGTCGCCCGCTGCGCCGGCCGGAGCCGCCACACCTCGGTGTCCGCGACGCGAAGGGTGCCCCGCGTCGGGCGCAGGTAGCCGCTGATGCACCGGGCCAGCGAGGTCTTCCCGCTGCCGTTCTGACCGACAATGGCGGCGAACTCGCCTTTCGGGACGCGAAGCGCCACGCCCTTCAAGGCCAAGATGCGCCGGGGTGCCGGGTACTCGAACTCCAACCCTTCGGCCAGGACGGCCAGCTCGGCCGGAGACGACGATGTCACCCGGCGGTCGTCTCCCCGCGGCCCGGGTCCAGGAGCCCGCGGAGCGCAGCCGTCATCTCCTCGAGCGTGATGGGCGGGACCGCGAGCTTCACCCCCGCGTCGATCAGGCGCGTGCTCAACTCGGCCATCTGAGTCGGCCGGACGCCGGCGGCGTCGAGCAGATCCTTCCGCAGGCAAAACTCGCGCGGCCCCGCGTCGAGGACGATGCGACCTCCGTCCAGGAGAATGAGTCGGTCGGCGTGCTCCACCAGCTCGTCGACCTTGTCCTCGACCATGACGATGGCGTGCGCGTGGTGCTCCGCCAGCCGCCGGACGGCGGCGATCACTTCGGCGGCTCCGATGGGATCGAGCTGAGACGTGGGGTGGTCGAAGAGATAGACCTCGGGAGCGATGGCGTGGACCGCGGCCAACGCCACCCGCTGCTTCTCCCCGCCCGAGAGGTCGTAGGTGATGCGGTCCTGCAGCTTCTCGATCCGGAAGAACGAGAGCGTCGAGGCCAGCCGCGAGGCGATCTGTGCGCGCGGGAGGCCGCGGTTTTCCAGGCCCCAGGCGAGCTCGTCCCGAACGAGCAGGTTGAAGAGCTGCGCTTCGGGATCCTGGAGCACCAGGCCGACGCGCTCGCTGATGCGAGCCAGCGAGAGCTCCTGCGTGCGCCGACCGTGGATCAGGACGTCACCGCTGATCTCGGCGCCCAGGTAGTGCGGGATCACGCCCGCCAGAAGGTACAGAAGGGTGGACTTCCCGCTGCCCGTGGAGCCGACGATGCCGACGAACTCGCCGGGCTCGACCCGGAAGGAGATGTCGCGGAGGGTCGGGCTCGGGGCAGTCGCGTATCGGACGCTCACGCGGTCGAGCGCGATGACGGGATCGGCCATGGCGCGCCGGCGAGCCCGCCGCTAGGTTTGCCGCTTCCTGGCGGGAAACATCTTGAAGTAGACGACGCCGATGAGCGCCGCGAGGATCAGCAACGCCAGGAGGCGGATCGGCCCGCTCACCCACGCGAGCGGGGCCTGGATGACGGGCACCTTGCCCTGGGAGGCGAGGTAGATCCAGGCGAACACGAAGACGACCAGCAGGACCCCGATGATGGCGCCGGTGACGAGAAGCTTCATGACAGCACCCCCGACTTCGCCACGGTGCGAACGAACGCGAAGCCCAGGATCGACGCGGGAACGGCCTCCGCCACCGCCCACAGCCACAGCCCGGCGGTTTGAAGCGCGCTGAACTTGAAGAGGAAGAGCCACACCGGAATGAGGCCGGTCGCCAGAAACAGCTCGGAGACCAGCACCATGGTCAGGTAGGTCGCGAAGCTGATCGGCTGCTTCTTGGCCAGGACGTACGAGGCCATGATCGCCATGGGGATGTTGAACGACCAGTTGATGGTGAAGTGGACGGGCGCCAGTGGTCCCGTCGCGGTCAAGACGGCGATGATCGGGTTGAAGCTGGCCGTGATCAGCGCGCCCGTCATGCCGAAGAAGAAGCAGGCCGTCGTGAACCACATGATCCCGAAGGGCAGCGCGGTCCACGGGATGATGCCCCCGACGGTGGCGGTGTCGAGCCGCTCGGTGATCTGCATGTTGGCGCTGAAGGCGACGGCCAGCAGGACCGACCCGACGATCGATCGCGTATCGGTGCGCCACAGGCTCGGGAAGGGGATCGGCGGAATCGGCTCGAAGAGGCCTCCACGCCTGGCGACGTTCACTGCCGTATTCATGCGTGCCCCCTTTCGCGGCTCTGGGTGGGCTGTGCGTTGCGCGAGAGTGGTCTGTGCGTTGCGCGCCGCCGGACATGGCCTAGACGGGTGCCTGCAGCACCGCCGGGTCAATGGCCCGCGGGAGGAATCTCCCGTGCCCCGGGGTCCCGAGAAAGGCCCCTTTGTTGACGATGACCTTGCCCCGGGAGATGGTGGTCACCGGCATTCCCACCACGTCCCATCCCTCGTACGGGCTGTATTGCACCTTCATGTGCAGGGTCTGGGGCGACACGCGGAGCCGCGCCGTGGGGTCGATGAGCACGATGTCCGCGTCGCTCCCGGCCGCGATGACGCCCTTTCGCGGGTAGAGCCCGAAGATGCGGGCCGGGTTGGTCGAGGCCACCTGGACCAGCCGGGTGATCGGCAGCCGACGCTTGACGACGCCCTCCGAGAAGAGGAGAGGGATCCGCGTCTCGACGTCGACGCAGCCGGGCGACGCCCGGTCGAACGATTCCGCGCCGGCCCGCTTGTCCTCCACGTCGACGGAGTTGTCGTCCGAGGAGACCGTGGCCAGCCAGCCACCGGCCAGCCCCTCCCAGAGCGCCTCGTTGTCGGCTTCGGTGCGGAGCGGGGGGCTCATCACGTAGTTGTAGCCGTCCGGCCGAGCGTACATCGCCTTGGTGAGCACGAGGTAATGCGGGCACGTCTCGCCGTACACGGGTCGTCCCTCCGCGCGGGCCTGGCGGACGGCCGCCACCGCCTCGCCGGCCGCGATGTGCACCACGTAGACGGCGGCCCGCGCCGAGCGGGCCAGGAAGAGCACGCGCCGGATGCACTCGACCTCCGTGAAGGTCGGGCGACTCTGGGGGTAATGGACAGGGGTCCGCTGGCCGGCGGCCAGCAGGCGCGCCGTGCATAGACGGTGAACATCTTGAAGGACGGCACGCCGTAGGCCACCACCTGCTCGAGCTCCCGCAGCGTGTCGTCGCCGCCGTCGTTGACCACGCAGTGGAAGGCGAAGTCAATGACGGCCTTCCCCTCCGCCTTCTCCCGTCGCTTCTCGACGGCGTCGAGCAGCGGCCCGCCGAGCGTTTTCAGATCGAGGGTGAAGTCGATGATGGTGGTCGTGCCGCCGAAGGCGGCGGCGATGGTGCCACTCTCGAAGGTGTGCTTGCTCTGGCCGAGAAACTCCATGTCGAAGTGCACGTGGGCGTCGATCCCGCCCGGCACGACGTAGAGCCCGCGGGCGTCGATGACCTCGCGCGCCTGGACGGGCTCCGCGGTCTTGAGAAGCCCGGCGATCCGCTCGCCCTGGACGGCCACGTCCGCCTCGAGGACGGTCTCGGGCGTGACGACCTTGCCGTTCCTGATCAGGAGATCGAACACGGCTGGCGCCTCGCAGTCCGTTTCATTTGCGCGGCAAAGCTACTACGCCTGGCGAGACAGAGGCAAGGGGATCAAAAAACTGCTGAGCAGGGCTTCTGCGTTCTCCAGCGGTTATGCGGCACCAATGATTTCGTGCACTTCGGGGTAACCCGATGGCCGCCGCGCCATCTCGGCTCCCGCAGTCAGCGTCTGTTCGGACGGCTTTTCACGCGAGCGCATGTCCGGTGTCTCAAGGGTAGCGGAAAGGGAGGCAGGGGTATGAGCGACGACATCCGGTCCGAGGCGGGCTTTCTCGTCCTGGCTGACATCTCCGGGTTCACCGCGTTCGTCGTTGGGACCGAGCTGGAGCACGGCGCGCAGGTCACCGGCGTCCTCCTGGAAGCGGTGATGCGTCGGCTCGCACCGCCGTTGGAGATCCAGGAGCTCGAGGGGGACGCCGTGTTCGCGATCGGCGCCGACGGGGCGCTGCCCGATGGCAGTGTCCTGCCGGCCCTGCTCGCGGACGCGTTCGGCGTGTTCAAGGAGGAGCAGCGGCGAATGGCGGGTGACGAGAGTTGCGCGTGCCGCGCCTGTCGCGACATCCCGAAACTGGATCTCAAGGTGGTCGTCCACCACGGGCACTTCGCCCGGCAGACCGTCGGGGGGCGGGCGCGCGTCGCCGGACCGGACGTCATCCTCGTCCATCGCCTGCTCAAGAACCCGGTCGGCGGGAGCGCCTATCTGCTCCTCACGGGCTCGGCGCTCGAGCGGGTCGGCATGGATCCCGTCGCCAGCGGGATGCGGCAGCACTTCGTGAGCTACCCCCACCTCGGCGAAGTGCCGTGCTTCGTGGCGGACCTGCAGCCGCTCGGGCGGCGGGATCTCGCGGCAGCGTCCGTCCTGGCGGCGTAAAGTCGCAGTTCAGGGCAGCCGGCGGGCGTCCGTCGCCGCGATCGCCAGCGCGCACGAAGCTTATCCAGCTGTCGTCGGGCGCCCACGGGCGCGCACCGTCGGTCATGCGAGCCGATACTTCACCCCCGCTCTGACTGCGTGACCTCGCCGGAACACTCCAGATCACCTGCTCGAGGATGCCGGCGCCCATCCCCTCTCGCGAGGTTGATCGGCGCCGGCGTTACTCCCCTCCCTGGCGACCGCTAGTGGCCGTCGGGCGAGGCCGCCACGACGAGCGTGCCGAACAGGCCGTGGTGCTCGCCACCGGGGCCCGCGGTGAAGAAGAGGGTGTTCGTCGGCCCGTTGGCGGCGCCGCCGCTGCCGAAGGCGATTGCCCAGAGGCCGTCGACGGCGATCGGCGACCCGTCGGCGGAGTGGAGCGGGCCGCGGCGCTGGAACTCGCTCTGCCCGGTGAGCTGAGTGGGGTCGAAGGCGTGGATGCGGCCGTTGCCGAAGTTGCCGACGAGCAGGTCGCCGCTGAAGAAACCGAAGTCGGCCGGCGCGAGGGCGAGGCCCCACGGCGAGTTGAGCTGGCCCTTGGAAGCGACGCGCCGGAGCAGGTTGCCGGCGGTGTCGAAGGCGTTCACGAACCCATGGCCCTCGCCGGGGACATCGTCGTGCTTGTCCGCGTCCTGCAGCGCGTAGGTCACGTAGATGGTGCCGCCGATGTTCCGGATGCCGAAGGGTGCGTAGCCGGCGGGGAGATCGGGGTCGGTGAACGCGTCGGTTAGCATGGTGACGGGGTGGAAGGTGCTGTTGAACACGTCGACGGTGCCCGCGTGGAAGTTCGTGGCGTAGAGGAAGTCGCCAGTCGTCGTGCTCGCGATCGCGAGCCCCTTGTACACGGCGCCGCTCGCCGAGTTGTCCACGGCGATGACTAAGGGAGCCCCCCTGAATCCGGAGATTGTGCCGTCCTCAGCGGCGAAGATGAAGCGGGCCGGGCTCGTGCCTCCGCTGTTGGTCACGACAAAGCCGGTGCCGCCGTTGAACACGACGCCGGTCGGCGTGCCCTGCTGGCCCGCGGCGCCCGGAACTGTGAAAATCGCCTGGATGGCGCCGGTACCGACGTTGTAGAGCGTGGTGCGGCCCGACCCATTGTCAGCGATCCACCACGGCGTGGTCGGGCCGGAAACCAGGCCCCAGGCGTTGACCATGTTGGGATCGGGGTGGTCCGCTGGCACGAACCCGTCGGAGACGAGGTTGTGCTGGGTGTAGAACTGAGCGGCGGCGGGCTGGACACTGCCGAGGCTCAGGACGACCGAGAGCGAGACGATTGCCGAGAGGATCCCGTTGCGCATGTGGCCCCTCCTTCTTTAGGGTGGTGGGTGACACGTCGGACCCCGCATAGGAACCAGGTAACTAAGAGCAAAGTTCCGGCGCCCGGCGCTTCTGTCAACCTGAGACACTACCGGCGAGTGGGAGGGAGCGATGGCTGTGCCCGTGGGGCTCAACGTGTGGTCGCGTCTGGTGGAGGCGACCTTTCCGTACCTGGACCGCACCGCCGCGCCCTTCGACTCCCTCTGGCTTCCGGACCATGTCCAATACGCCGGCCATAACGTCGCGGAGGGCTGGAGCCTCTTGGCCTGGACGCTGGCTCGGTATCCCGACAAGCTCTGCGGCCACGAGGTGCTCTGCAACAGCTTTCGCAATCCCGCGCACCTCGCGAAGATGGCTGCGACCCTCCAGGCGCTCTCCGGCGGCCGTCTGGTCCTCGGCATCGGCGCCGGGTGGAACGAGGAAGAGTACCGGGCGTACGGCTGGCCGTTCCCGCCGGCGAGAGTCCGCATCGCCCAGCTGGCGGAAGCGATCGAGCTGATCCGCACGATGTGGACGCAGGCGCCCGCTCATTACAAGGGCGAACACTACCGGATCGAGGGCGCGTACTGCGAGCCCCGGCCGCAGCCCGTCCCACCGATCATGGTGGGCGGCCACGGCGAGCGCTACCTGCTGGGCGTCGTGGCCCGACACGCCGACTGGTGGAACTACCCCTTCCGGGGGCTCGAGACGTACGCGAAGAAGCAGGAGGCGCTCAAGGTCCACTGCCGCGACGTGGGGCGGGACTACGACGAGATTCAGGAGGTCGTCCGCGTCGGCATCCTGATAGGCGCGGACGAGCGGGAAGTCGAGCGTATCAAGGCGAGACCGGAGACACGGCCGCTGGCGGACGTCGCTCTGGTGGGAACGCCCGACCAGGTCACCGAGACGCTGCTCTCGATCGTGGCGCAGGGGGCCGACCGGCTAACGGTCAACTTCGCCGACGTGCCGCATCCGGAGGGCACCTGGCTCTTTGCCGCGACCGTCCTGCCGCGGCTGCAGGAGGCGTGATGGGCTCTGCCAGCTCCTTCCCGGCGTCAAGCCGCGCTCAACATCCCCGAACACTTCTGCGGCGCCCACGTCCATTCTCCTCTGCACAGGATCATCATTCTCCGGCGCGGATTCAAAGGAGCTCGGCAGCTCTCCGATACACCGCGCGGTCCAGCCCGCGGAGATGCTGGAGCGCCTCGTCCAGAGGGACGACATCCGCACTGATCATCTCCATGTCGAACAGGTTGACCCGGTGTGGCACCTCCGCCCGGTCGGCGACACACTCCTCGGGACGTCACGACGGGGCTCGGCTGGAACCCGTGGACGGCGCTCCTCCTCGCGTTCGTCATCGGCGTCGCCGTCGCGGCGCTGGTCGAGTGGCGGGTTCTCCGCGGGCTCTACGCCCGGCCCCTCGACACCATCCTCGCCACGTGGGGTCTCAACATCATCGTCGTGCCGCTCATCACCCTCTACTTCGGCCGGGAAATCCACTTCGCCGAGAGCGCGATCGGACGGGCGATGAACGTGGGCGGGGTGACCTACTCCGAGTACCGTCTCGTGCTGCTGCTGCTCGCGGTGGTCCTGGGCGTGGCCGTGTGGCTCGTGATGCAGCGAACGCAGATCGGCATCGTGGCGCGTGCGGTGATCATGAACGAGGAGCTGGCGCAGGCGCTCGGGATCAACACCCGGCTCGTGCGGTTCGTGACCTTCGGCCTGGGGGCCGGGCTCGCCGCTCTTGCGGGCGCGCTCCTCACCCCGCTCATCAGCGTCCACCCGAACCTCGGGGTCCCCTGGCTCATCAACGCCTTCATGCTTGTTCTGGTGGCGGGGGTCTCGGCTCCTGAACCTGGCGCTTGCCGCGCTCGTTCTCGGCGGCGCGCAGGTGCTCGTCAGCTCGTATGGCAATCCGGTGCTCGGCAGCCTCACGATCGTGATCCTGGCCGTGATCATTCTGCGGTTCCGCACGATCACGATCTGAGCGGGCTCACCGCCGCGGGAGAGAGGCGGGCCTTCGGCTAGTCTCGAGCCTGCCCGCGATAGCTCCAGGGATCTTTGGCGTCGAGCGCCTCCTCGGCTTGCGGCTTTGCCACGTCCGTGCGCTCGATGGACAGGACCGCGAGGCCAAGACGCTTCAGGTTGGCCCGGAGCTCCTCGAGCGTCTTGTCGATCTGGTCTCCTGGCAAAAGCATCGCGCCAGTCTCGACGGTCGCCCTGATCTTGGCAAGCGTGAAGTTCCCTTCCATAGGCCGTTCCCCGGTCAAGCAGAGGAGCATATTCGATGCCCGACGTGCCGGTGGCAATTTTCGGGACAACGATTGTGCGACAGGTATTTCTAGACCGGAGGAGTGTCGAAGGGAGTGCCATCCTGACGCCACCGCAGTACAAGCCGGCACGGCAATCTCTGTGACCGAGCGGCTCCCGAGGCCACGGCGCTGATCCTGCTCGGGAGCCTCGTGGACAGTGGACGGATCACGTTGCGGAGGATCGACGGCTGGCGGAGAATCGCCGCTCTGAGGAGGACGCTTGGAGCTGTTCATCTTCGGACGTTTTCATGCGCGCCCTGGAGACGAGAGCGCCGTGGAAGAGGCGCTCCGGAACGTCGTTGGTCCATCCCGTGAGGAAACTGGCTGCCTGAGCATTCAGGCGTTCCGCTCGACCCGTGACCCGCGCCTTTTCTACATCCATTCACGCTGGGTGGACGAAGCTGCATTCGACCATCACGCGGGCCTGCCGCATACGGTGCGTTTCATCGAACGGGTGCAGGCTCTGATCGATCACCCGCTCGATGTGACGCGGGCTAGGCTCGTCGGGTGATCTTGCGCGTAGCGCGCTATACGCGGGGCTGCTGAGCAACCTTGCGTGATGGAATGTGACGACCGATGGCGGGGAAGGACCGGAAGAAGACACTCGATTTCAACATCAAGAGACGAATGTACTCGAGGTCCAGCCACGCGCGATCAAACGCAACTTCGACCAGAGGCTGCGAAGCGGGGCCGCTTGACGCCGAGCAGATAGGGTAGGTAGGCTCCGGCAGATCACACCCAGGTTCTCGCGCGTCCGGGCTTCTGCGCATCCGGCCGGGCCTGATCCCGCTGGCCGCGGCGGGGCTGGTGATCATCATGATCGGAGCGACGATCGTCATGTGCGCTGGCGGTATGGTCGCGGTGGCGCTCATGAACCTGGTCGTGACGCTCCTCGCTGCGTTCGTCGCCTACGGCCGCTGGCGGCTGGCGCCGTATCGCGACTCGTCCCGCCCGGCGGTACTCCGGCCCGCCCGGGTCCAAGATTCGAGTCCTTGACGGCCCACCATTGTTGACGGGCACTTCGGTGACAGCCGAGGTGCGCGTCTTCGACGACGATGGCGCGAATCTCG
>WNFS01008072.1_pt1 | contig 12958 bp, 11 predicted proteins | sample 5400141 | NCBI WGS metagenome assembly WNFS01 (sample SAMN13153358, study PRJNA577476) | soil metagenome | isolation source: 60 cm saprolite under Madrone tree | place: USA:California | collected 2016-06-14
CTTGCTGGAAATCACGAATTTCCGGATCAATGTTCTGCGCAGCCTCCAGAACAATGTAGCGGTTGGGATTGTAATCTATTTCCAATAGGGATTGATTGATCTTGTCGATCCGCTCCTTGATCGACTGACGCTCCAAGCCCAACTGCGATTGGAAATTCGCGATCTCGCGAATGGTATTCTCGTTGAGCAGTTCCTTAAATCGCGCTTCGAATTTCGGAAGGCCATCTGACTCCAGATCAGACAACATCTTCTGGTATTCGGGGGCGGAGCCGAGAGAGGCGTCAACGTCGCGCGTTTCTGAAGGATAGGCATCCCGATAGGCAGCCATGGCCGCAATGACCTTCTCCTGCAAACGGCTGATCCGCCGATCCTCGTTGTCGATCTGTGACTGAAGCCGCACCCGCATGTCGTGTTCGCGATTGTCGCATGACTCCACCGTCAGTCGGCGATCCGTTTCGCCACGCATTTGCTCCAGACGAGGGAAACACACCAACGCAGACTCGGAGGTCAAGCTCGACCTTGTCGCTCTGCATTCGTTCAATTGATCGGCAGCAATATCGCACCGTTCCTCGAGCCGAACGTGGTCGTCGTTCGCCTTCCCGAGTGCTATTTCCGTTTCCTTGATTGCGCTCTCCGTCGCCCCCAATTGGCCTTGCAACGTCCGCAGGATGTCGGAGCCGTCCTCGAGCTGACGCATCTCCGACCCTAGTTTCTCTATGTCCAGCGCAACCGGCCGCCAATCGATATCCCGAAAGCTTTCGAAGACGGATAGCTGTTGCAGGCGCCCGAGTCGATCGTCCAGAGCCCGTTGCCGCTTTTGGAGATCCGACATCATCGCTCCGATCGCCGCCATGCGGGTTTCCAGCGAGCGCGCCTGATCCTCCAAGGCGGCAATTTTCGCCTCGTTCGACCAACCCAGTACATAGCGCGTGCGGTCGTCCAAGCGATGTCTGTCGTCCTTCTCATGACGTTCTCCTGCGCCTTTGATCTGGCCGGTCCTGGTGAGCGCCCTTTCTTCCCGGCGGAAGTCATCCATCGTGTCGGTGCACACGTAATCGAAGCGGCGTGCCAATTCGGCGTCCAGCCAGAGATAAAAAGTAGAATTCGGTCGTATTGATAGCTTTCTCACCAGTGATCGCGTGTCGAAACCGGACGGCGTGCCCAACCGTCGTTCTCGCACGCGGTAATAGACGAGTCGTCCCGCTAGATGGGTACGGTCAACCCAACCGGCGATGCGCGTATAGATCGTCGGAAACTAAAAGCGACAGCGCAAAGCCGCGCAACAACCGTTCTGCGGCTCCCTCCCACGCCTTCTCCTCCTCGCGTACCTCGATCAACTCGCCGGCAAACGGAAGCCCCGCCTCCTCCAAGCCTAGGTCGCGGCACAAATCGTCCCGGATCGCCAGCATGCTTGAGGGAATGTTTGACCGACGCTTGCGCAGGGATTCCAACTCGCGCTCAATGGCGACGTGATCGTTCTTAAGTGCCCGGAAGACGACGCTCTCGTCCGTTAGGGCATTTTGCAACTCCGCTTTCGACGACACGATAGCTTCAACTTCGGTCGCCACCCTGAGGCGATTGGCAGTGAATGAGTCGAGGTCAACGGCATCCGATAGTCCAGCCCCTTTTGCAAACTCCGAATACTGTCGGCTGCGCGCCAATCGTTCGTTTTGCAACGTCTGGAGTCCGTCGATTTCCCGTCTGAGACTCTCGACGCGATCCCCGCCATTCTCCGCGATGGCCCGTTTGATATCGTCCCGTTGCGCGCGCTGCGCGGTTTCCTTGTCCGTGAGTTGAACAATGCGGTCGGCTAGTCGTGCGAGATCGGCTCTGATGGCCTCCAGCCGCTCGTCCAACAGGTCCGCCTTGAGTCCAGCAAAAAACGCGTGCAGTGCTTCCCGGCAGCGACGCAGGATTTCAACCTCCGCCGACAGAATCGCGTGCTGGTCGCAGTCGACGATGAGCGGCACAAGCCGCTGAATTTGCGCTTTCGCCTTCAAAACCGCCTGATGAGCGCGGTTAAGATTGTCAAAATGAGCCATCACCGCTTGGATCCGAGCCTCGATCGGAAACGCTTCCAGCATGTGAAGCCGGACGAAGTCAGTCAGATTGCCGACCGATTTCATCGACACCGTTTGATGAAAGAGATCGAGGGCTTGCTCGGTCTCGATACCGAAGCGGCGCCGAAACGACGCGCCATAAGACGGAAATGTATCGTGTACTTCGATGCCTGGCGTGGACCGCAAGCGTTTCCTGAGCGCGTTGATGTCGGACCCGGACACCGAGAAGTGTTCGGCGACGCTCAGATCGCAGTCTGCGACGACATAGAACCGTGCGGGTTGTCCATGCAGCTCCTTGAACCAGAATACTTGAGCCAGAGTCACGTTCTCGTCGAAGCCGTCGTTCCGAAACCGCCCCATTATGACCGAATAGCAGTTGTGATCGCGCAACGCGACTGGCCTTGCCGATACGCCGGTATCGCCGCGTTCTGACTTGTAGTATCCGAGAACATAAGACCTGAGATCTCGTTCGCGAGCGTCTGCTCCGGCAGCCTTATTGTAAGAAATCTTTTGAGCGGGGACGAGAAGCGTGGTGATTGCATCAACAAGCGTTGATTTGCCCGAACCGATATCCCCAGTCAGCAGCGTATTATCGCCGCCCATATCAAGACCCCAGACGCGCTGGTGAAACGTGCCCCAGTTGTAGAATTCGCAACGCTGCAACCGCGTTCCCGCGCGAGCCAAGGCGACGTTGACTTCGGGTTCGATGGTGATAGGCAGCGGATCAACGATGTTCATTAGCATCCGTCCGTTGGCCAGCCTCGTTTCCAGCATGCTCACGATAGCCGGCCAGCCGGACTTCGAGTTCGCCGAGCCACTGTGCGTCCACGAACGCTTTCATGATGCGGCGGACTTCGTAACGATCCTCGGTACCTCGCAACCGGCGCAGAAATCCCATTTCGACGACGCGGTTGATGCTGCTATCGACGCGCTCCAACAGGCGGACTTGGTTTGACGTGTCAGGAAGAAACACTCTGATCATTTCGACAATATCGTCGCTGCTCAAGATCAGACGCGTATCCCCACTGCTGGCATCGAATTCGACTAGCTTCTTGCGCAACAACGCCACAAGCAGGCTGACTTGGTAGCCAAGCTGGCGCCGCGGCACCAACCTCGGAATTTCATGTTCGTCGTCCTTCGACGGTCTCTGGCGTAGGTACGCAAAGCCTTCGGCCTCGTCGAGGATCAGTTCCAATCCCATAATCGAGACGTAGTCTCGAACCCTCGCTTCAACATCCAACATCGACTGCCAAAGTGCTGGATCACACTCTCGGTCAGTCACACCCTTCATAAGCGAGATCAGCACGCCGGAGAGGAGATTGGGCAGGGAGCCGGTCATCGTCGGAGTTCCGTCGGCTTCGCCGAAACAGGTCGGCAGAAAATCACGAGCGGCAGCGTGGCTTGCCGTGCGTGTCCTTGGTCTTCATGCCACATCAGCGTTTGCCGTTGCACATCGTCGATGATCGACGTTTCGTCTTCGGCCGCAAGACTCAGATAGGCGACGAGCTCGGCGAGACCGTGCTCAAGGGGGTAGACAGCAATCATCTCGGCCAGGGAAATCTGATGCCGGGTCTGAAGCTCCTTCCGCACGAGAGCAGCAAGGCGCGCCTTGTCCACGTAGATCTGACCAAATAATGCGTCTGTTGGCGCCGTTTCGACCGCGTCTTGTGGGACCTCGTCAATTTGACTCCGCAACGGCGGATTGAACAATGGCCGGTCCATCGTGAGATTAATCTCGGGTGCCGTCTCGTCGAGTTCGCTCACGACGCCCTCCGGCATCCGATCGCGAAGCGCCAAGGCGCTCTGTTCGATCGCGCGCATCAGCTGCATAATTCTGCGATTGTCGAGCCAGGCCTTATCATCAAGATATCGGCGCAGTTGCTCGGACAATCGCGAAATAGTGCGCTGCGTCACTTCGCCGGCTTGGACCCAATCGTAGTGAATGCGCAACAAGCGTTGATCGGGTTCAAGTTCCTTGACCGGTGCGAGTTCGAAAACTCTCGACAACAGGAAGCCAAGCTCTTCCTGGCGGGTAGGGGACATCAGGAAGTCCCAAAACGCGCGAAAGCTCTTCCCTTGATCGGAGTCAGCGATAACGTCCCGCTCGCCGAAGATATCGTCGAGCAATGCGGATTTTCCCCCGTCCCATGTCGCGATTCGCTCGCGTAGCGTGCGATCCAATTCACGGAAACTCTGTTCCACCTCGCGGAAGTCCGAGAGCAGTCCCCGCGCGGTTGCCGCGACCTGCAGAAATCGTTCTTTGATCCGCGTCGCGTCCAATAGGTAAAGGTCGCCCTCGTGGATGCGCTTGATTTCGGATTCGATATCTCTCTTTCGACGCTCTAATTCCGAAATGCGAGCCCAAGGGTCGGTTTCGGTCCCTGTAACAAGATTATGGAGAAGCTCGAACACGTTCACGAGCCGAGACTCGGTCCCAACGAAATTGCGCTGTCCGAGGCTCACCAGCCAATCAAGGGCTTTTTCCGTCGCCGGCGTGATGTCGAAATGCGCTTCGTCAGTGTCCGGCGGATAGTATTTCCGCAACCAACCCCGATCGTCCATGGCCCAATCGTCGAGGTACTGGATGGCTGCCCGCGGAAATATGTTGTCGCCGAGTTCTGAGCGCAGCGGATAAAGGAAATCATCTAGGCGAGATGCAAGATCGGATGCTGCAAGCGTCCGCAGGTTGGGTCGGATGAACGTGTCGTGAAGGAAGGCCGCAACAAACGGCGCGTGATCAGCGACCAGCAATTTCCATGCCGGATGCTTCGCGCGCATCGCCTGAAGGGTGCGATAATCCATCTGCGAGTGCCCCATTCAGAGCCGTTTGCGCTCGCTCTGAATTTTCTTGCAATTGCATTTCCGAGCAGCTCATTTCCCGCGATCGGCGAGGAATGCGTCGGTACACGTTATGCTCGACGTCGACGTGAGGGAAAATCTCCCTATTTGTTCTGCCTTCGCGCTAGCTGTCAAGTTGCGGAAGTTGGCAACCTCCAGCTGATAATCGGGGCCGGGGTCCCGGGAGCAGGATCGGAATGTAAATATTGGCGTCCGATATCATCGGAGCTATCTCGCCTGGGCGCACCGGGTGCAGACGCGGCAGGATATGCCGGCCTCGAAGACGAAGTCGACAACCATTGGGGCGAATTGCTCAAAGCCGCTGCCCTTTCGACGCTGCTTGCTGTCGGCACCGAGCTCGGCGCGGGCTCCGACACCAACAGCAACGATAGTGCCATCATCCAGGCTTTGCGGCACGGGGCAGGGGACTCGCTGAATCAAACCGGCCAGCAGGTTGTTCGTCGCAGCCTCAATATTCAGCCGACGCTGACCATCCGTCCGGGGTTCCCCGTGCGGGTGATTGTAAATCGCGACCTCGTTCTCGAGCCATATAGAGGGTGAAATGACTAAGCTCAAGATTGGGGCGCTTCCAGACGAGAAACCAGTCAAGGTCAGCATTGAACTGCCAGCTTCCGTGCATCGAGATCTGCTTGCCTACGCGAAAGCCGTTGCAAGCGATTCCGGTCAGCCCATCAGCGAACCGGGTAAGCTTATCGCGCCGATGCTGGCGCGGTTCATGGCTACCGATCGCGGCTTTGCGAAGCTCCGGCGTGCGGTTCATTCGCCTGAGGCCAGCAAAGGGTAGCGTTCAGCCAAGAGTTTAAGAAAACTGTCCAAGGCGGGATTGTCGTTATCGGCTCGCCAATGTGCCGAGAAGTCAACGCGTGTCGGCCCCGTCCCATCGCGCAGTTCGCGATAGACCAAGCCAGCGAAGCTCGCGCCAATATCTGATTCCAGGACCAAGCTGATCCCGAGCTTCATGCTGATGAGACTCTTGATGATACCTCGGCTGACGTCGTGGCGTTCGATCTTCGGTCGATCCGAGGGAGAAACAAGCTTTGATATCAAGAGAGTCCTCAAGCTCTCGTCCGGGATCGTGCTGACTTAGAAGGACGGTCTCGTTTCGTAGGTCGGTCCAATAGACTACAGTTCCTGCTGCCAATACATGATCTTCCGGCAGAGAGACCAGGATGCGCTCACTCCAGAGCGGGCGAACGTTATTGTCCGGCAGCGGCCCGTCCCCAGTCACGATGAGAACGTCCGCCGTGCCATTTCGCAGCGCCGTCGCGAGACGCGTTTGCGATCGCTCGACCGTTGCGAGTTCTATCCGAGGATGCCGGTTCTTGAATTCGGTCAGCGTCGCTCGCAGATTGCCGGCGGATATAGAGGTGCAAAAACCGATCGAAAGGCGGCCAGCTTCGCCTCGCCCATTCGAATTTGCCGTTGCAACAAGCACATCGACTTGCTCCAGAATTAATCTGGCCATCCAGAGAACACTTCGCCCAGCCGGGGTTGGCTTTACCCCTCCGCCTGAGCGCTCGAATACGGTGACGCCGATCCGATGCTCAAGCTGACGAATAGATCGGCTCAGGATCGAGTGTCGAATGGACAGTAACTCGGCGGCTTGCCGAATACTCCCATAATCTGCGGCTGCGACCGCAAAGCGGAGCTGCTTCAGATCAATAGCGTGCATCCGAAGCACGCGTGGCTGGTCCATTATCTCATTCTCCGAGGCGTGTGGACGCATGGTGTCGCGCTGCAGGCAGCGAAGTCACCTGAGAGTTAACAGAACTGTTCGTCTTGAGATTGACGTTAGGCGACGGCGAGCGCGACTGGCGCCCACAGCACGGGACCCTGAAGGCCACCGGCGGCACGGACACGCACTAGACTCTCAATTGAAACTTCAAGATATCCCGCGACCGCAAGGGTGCTGCCTAGTGCGCGAGGTTTGCCGATCCGCCGCAAGGACCATCCTGCGCGACGCAAGATTCGCTCCATTCGAGCATCGGTGACAGTCACAATTTCGGTGAGCTGTCGCGACAGGCCGAATTCGATCATGGCCGCGAACAGTTCGTAGGTCGCGATTGCTAGGCCGTGAGCGCCCTTGGGCGCGTCGGCCGCAACATCGAGCGCAAAGCGGCTGCTTTCCCAGATGGTGGGGCTAGCGGGAGCGCATGCTCCGTCCAAGAGAACGGGAAAAGTATCGCGAAGCATAGTGGGGCCAGTCGAAGGTAGCAAGCGCACGCAGCCCTGGATGCGCCCATCGCCCGCACGCTGAAGCAAGTAGCAGGGCTGAAGAGCATCGAACCCGTCGATCTCCATATCGCCGCTGACCTGTACCTCCCAATCCAGTCGCTCCCGGAAAACGCGGTAGCGTAGGCGGTGCATCTCCGCAATTTCATCAATAAAGCTACCGAAGTAATCAGCGGTTATCAGCTGCATCATGATCGCCTCCTAGATTGCTGACGTTTCAGCATTGGAGGCGAATTGCTACACCGGCACATCCTGTACAGATGCACAGGATGTGCCGGGAGTGGGATCACTCCATTGTTTACCTTGAAGCGATTAGCCGGGCGACGGCTTGGCAGATCGAGTGCACGCCGAGCTTCGCTTTGGCGTTTTCCAAGTGGAAGGCGGCCGTGCGACGTGTAATGCCGAGAATGCGCCCGATCTCCCAAGCAGATTTGCCCTGCGCCGCCCATTCGAGGCATTCGAATTCGCGGGGCGATAACGACACGCCGTTTATGACCCGATCAGGAGAGAGTTTGCGTCGAACATGCGCATGAAAATACATCGCCATCAGTTGAAGTACTTGTCTATGTGCTTCGACGCGCCGAGAGAAGGCGGCACCGCGATGCTCGTCTGCTGCAAAAGTAACGGCAGCGATTGGACCGCGACCATCATGAATCGGAACTGTAAAGCCACACGCGATGCCAAATCTAGCGGCGTCCTCGAATAACTCCTGCTGCGGACGCGATAATATGCTCGCTCTCGAGTTGAGGCCCCATTGAAAGGGCTCCGTATCTAGGTGATCACAGGATCAAAACGTTCGTAGCGGTTCTGTAGATACTGCGCTGTCCAGGTGGACGGATACGTCGAGATCAGCTGGGGAGCACCACCTTCTCGAGCTGATAAGCATAGATAGGCGAAACAAGACAGCTCCAGCGCTTGAGTCGCCTCTACCATGCTTTCCCGAAGCGCCGTTACATCCGTGCTTTCGGAGAGATGATCAATGTAGGTCTGAAAAATCCGGTGCATGTCAACACAGAATTGATACGGCTAACCGATCGTACGGACATTAGCGCGCGGCGCTTACTTTCTGGGCCGACAGCCTTAGAGGGTGTCGGACCCATATTTATCGCCACTCAACTAGGGCCGCTATAATGCGATCTCAAACGGCTAAATGAATCAGGCTGTAACCACGCTTGAAATGGCTGCTCAGGACCTATTAAGGTCTATCCTTCCCGTCATTGGGAGGGGCAACAATGACCTCTGTCCCCGACTCGCGCAGAGCGTTCGCAAGAGCTCCCTCGGGTTTCCGGTCGGTAACGAGTCGGTCGATTGCGTCCCAGCGCGAGCAGATAGAGACCGCGAGTTGATCGAACTTGCTGTGGTCGGCGACTACGATTGCCTCAGCGGCGCGCTGGATCATCGTGGCATAAACTGCACCTGCTTCCTCGTCTGCATCATATATTCCGCGCGCCGCGATGCCGGTCGCTCCCACGATAGCACGATTTGCCTCATAGCCATTGAGGCTGGCGATCGTCTGCGATCCCAGGAGATATCCCTCGCTGGGGTGAAGCCGGCCCGCACAGAACAAAACGCGGATGCTTGGGTTTGTTCCCAATGCGGTCGCGCTCGCAAAATCATGAGTGATGACGGTGATATCGCGATTATGCGCGGCGAGGAACCGGGCGACATGATAAGTCGTGGCGCCGCCACCCAGCATCAATACCTCCTTGGGCAAGATCATCGCCGAGATCGCCGACGCGATGGCTTCCCGCTCAACGATCATCGCTTGCCGTCGGTCGCTACGCGCGGCCTCAAGCGCGAAGGGGCGCGATGCGCCGCCATAGGTTCGGTTGATGTGCCCCTGCTTCTGTAACTGCATGAGATCACGGCGAATGGTTTCGCCGGATACGTTCAGGGCCACCGCGAGTTCTGAAGCGCGCAAGGTGGGGGCGGCCCCGAGTTGAGCGAGGATGCGCTGATGCCGAAGCGTTCTTGACAGGCGATCGCGCTCCGGCCCTTGCGAAGCCCGCGGAATATCTTCCCGACTTTCATCGGATATTGGCGCATCGTTTTGCATAGGACCTCGCTTCTGAACTGGCCTGTTGCGCGGCATTTTGGAGGGTCTCATTCCCCAAACCAGCCGGCCGCCCATACTCGCACCAGATCGTCGGTGACATTGCCCATGACCTTCCTCCTTCTTCACCCTTGAATTGGACTTCCATATCCGAACATGACTGGCCTCCTCCTATATATAGGGTCTTTGTTCATTCGACGAATTGTTGGTGACGAACGCATAGGGAATGTCCCGACGGCGCCATGCGCTGAACGCAGCTGCTGCGTCGGGAATCAACGTCTCACCGCGATAAACGACGCCGTCGAGATCCGATATAATTCCTCGGATAGCTGCTCCCGCCGGCCGAGCATGATTTTGCATTCAGCAGGTACCCCTAGAATGAAGCAAAGCCAGTTAGGCATTCGCCTCATTGTTTGGCAATCTCTGTCCCTCCAGGATTTCTGTCCCGTCCGTTGCCGCTCGTCACGAAAAGCGTCAGCAAAGGAATCGTAGAGCGCTAGGTATCGGGACGCATTCGCATCCGGTCTAGACTGTCCTCCGATCCGTCGACTGAGACGGGGTGGGAGACCGTTTCGACATCCGGGGGGGCCCGGACCATTGACCAAGAAAGGTAGGACTGGATGTTCAATCGTAGAGACTTGATGCTTGGGGCGCTCGCAGGTGCAGGCGCCGTCGGCTTTGGCCGGGTTAATCCCGACTTCCTCGTGAATTCGGCCTTCGCTGCCGAAAATCGAGCCGTGCGCTTCCTCGGTGCCGAGGCGCTCTCCGGCAATTGGGACCCGACTACGCACACCAACCTCGGTCAGCTGATCGTTGAAGGGTTCGTATTCGGCTATCTCACGCGTTGCCCGATGCGGCCGGAAAAGCCCGACGAAGTGGCATTCGAGCTCGCGGAATCACTCAACTTTATCGACGCCGATACTTTGGAAGTGAAGCTGCGCAAGGGCGTGAAGTTTCACGACGGAACGCCGTTAACCACCGCGGACGTCAAGGCGACATATGAATACGGATGCCAGCCTGATCGGGCCGCGCAATGGTATCCGGGCAAGGTCACGGTCGACATCGTCGATGATCACACCTGCCGCATCAATACCAAGGGGCAAAGCTATCCGGCTGCTCAATACTACTATCTGTCTTCGTTTCTGCCGATCATGTCGGCTAAGGACATCGCCAACCCGAAGCAATTGTCGGCGCGCATGAACGGCACCGGGGCGTTCAAATTTGTCGAACAGAAGGGCGATTCCACCTTTCTTGCCGCCAATCCCGATTTCTTTGCGGGTAAGCCCAAGATTCCCGGCGTCGAATATCACTACGTCGGCGACGCGGGGACTCGCGCACTGTCACTTCTCAATGGCAGCGCCGATATCATCGAGCGTCTTGAACAAGAACAGGTTGAGACCATTTCGAAGAACCCGCGCTTCGCGATCCACAAGGTTTTGTCGACAGAAGACAAATATCTGTGGTTCCGTTGCTCCAAGAAGCCGTTCGACGATCCGCGCATCCGCCTCGCGGCCTGTCATTCGATCGACCGCAAGCAGGTTTTGGAAATCCTCGGCATTTCCGGGGCTTATTGCAAGGCGCATATTTCGCCGGTGAAGTTTGGCTATACCGAGGTCGCCGACTATCCCGAATTCGATCCGGCCAAGGCGCAGGCCCTGCTGGCGCAGGCAGGTTTCCCCAACGGCAAGGGGCTGCCCGAGCTCACCTATTACACGTCGATTGGTTTCTATCCCAAGACTAAGGAATATGGCGAGCTGATCGCCGGCATGTTGCAGGAGCAAGGCTTCAAAGTGAATTTGCAAACGCTCGAAGTGGCCGCGTGGGGCAATTTGCTCTATGACAAGCCGGGCGGCGGCGAGGGCCACATGATTGACTGCGGCTGGTGCACTGGCTCGCCAGAACCCGATCTGGTGCTACGCACCCATTTCCATTCCTCGTCCAAGCGCATCACGGGCATCGTCGATCCCGAGATCGACGCGACCCTGGACAAGGAGCGCAACGCAACCTCGATCGCGGAGCGCAAGAAAATTTTGCAGCAGGAGACGCTGCCGATCATTGCAAGAAAAGCGCCGGCTCTTGCCTTGTTTTCGTCAGTGTTCCTTCACGCCTATGATAAAAAGCTGGAAGGGCTCTATATCTATCCAAACGGCATGCAGGACATGAGCAAGGCGACCTTCGTCTGAGCATAAAAGCGGAGGGAGAACCGGGTTCATCCCAGTTCTCCCTCGCAACAGGGTCGCGTAGGAAAAATTGGCTCTATGCTTATCGTCGAATTTTTGGTCAAGAGACTTGCGCAAGGGGTCCTGATCGTCGCCCTCACGTCGCTGATCATTTTCACGGTCCTGCGTATCACGCCCACGGATCCGGCTCGTCTCATTGTCGGCGGTATGGCACCGGACAATGTGGTCGAGGAGATCGCGACCAAAATGGGGCTGCGAGACCCTATCATTGTCCAATACGCGAATTACATGGCAGGCGTCGCGCGCGGCGATCTGGGACAGTCCTATCTGCGGCCGCGTAGCGGCATGATAGCAGCTGGTGGGTTATATATCGACCCGACCAAGTCCAACAATGCGCCGGTCCTCGATCTCATTCTTGAGCGGCTGCCATTCACCCTTGAACTCGGCGGTGTGGCGCTGGTGTTCGCGCTGCTCATTTCGCTGCCGATCGGTATCGCGGGCGGGCTGCATCCACTGGGCTGGCGGAGCACCCTCGCTTTCTCCATTCAATCGATTTTCGTGTCGATCCCGAATTTCTGGCTGGCGATCGTCTTGATCCTGCTCCTGTCGGTGAAACTCGAACTATTGCCCGCGTTTGGTTACAACGGGCCTGCCTATCTGATTCTACCTGCCTTCGTGCTCGCGGTCGAATTTTCACCCTTTATCATCCGCACATTGACGACCTCGCTTGGGGAAGTCATGCAGGCGCCCTTCATCGACGAGGCGAAAGTGCGCGGTTTGTCGCGGCCGAGGATCATCTATTCGCACGCCCTGCGCAACGCGGCTGCGCCGCTGATCAATCTGCTTGGCATCCAGCTTTCCACCCTGATTGGCGGCGTGCTGGTTATCGAATCTGTCTTCGACTATCCGGGCCTTGGAAATCTGGCGATCGTGTCGGTGCAGGGCCGAGACTTTCCGGTCATCCAGGGGATCGCGATCACCACCAGCGCAGTTTTCGTGTTCATTAACATCGTCGTTGATCTCGTAACCTATCTCATCGACCCCCGAGTGGAGCTTTGATCTTGTCGGCAGACGCTATTGATGCGACCGAGGTCGCAGCCGAAGCAACGCGCGCGTTGTCGATCAATCGGCGCATTCTGCTCGCGGCGTGGCGAATGACGGGCTTTCGCGTTGGCTTGTTTGTCTTCGCGTTTCTGCTCCTGGTCTCGGCGATTTATCCGGAGATTTCGTCGATCAGCGCCACCAAAATGATCGTTCGGGACAAATTCATTCCGCCGTTGTTTCTGGGCCCGACGTGGAGCTGGAGCCATCCGCTCGGCACGGATCAACTCGGTCGCGACATGCTGATGCGATGCCTGATCGGACTGCGCTATTCGCTGATGATTGGCATCGGCACCGTCGCGTTGATCTTCTTCATCGGCTGTGGCCTTGGCAGCTTCGCAGGCTTCAAAGGCAAATGGTGGGATACGATCATCATGCGCATCACCGATGCGCAATTGTCGATCCCCATGATTATTCTGGCGATTACGATCCTTGGGGTGTCGCGGCCGACGGTACCCAATATTATCATCGTG
>WNFS01007342.1_pt1 | contig 12956 bp, 11 predicted proteins | sample 5400141 | NCBI WGS metagenome assembly WNFS01 (sample SAMN13153358, study PRJNA577476) | soil metagenome | isolation source: 60 cm saprolite under Madrone tree | place: USA:California | collected 2016-06-14
CAATCGTTCCGATTTCAATCGCCCTGGGATCTGCCACCCGCAGCCGCATCGTGAAGTGAAACTCGCTTCCCCGGCCTACTTCGCTGGTCACCCAGATTCTTCCGCCCATCATGCTCACCAGTGCCAGATTGGAACAACGGCGCTTTCGCCTCTCGCCGGATCCTCTCTATCTCCGCGAGTAGCTCAGTAGCGTGCTGCTGCCCTGTCCGGCCGGGGATTCCACCGGAAAACGAGTCCACAAACCGTTCTCACTTGATACGCACTCGGTTATTTTTTGCACCAAAGAAGCGTGGAAAGTCGTCCGAAACGCCTTCGACACGCCCGCCCGCAGGCCCTCCATAACCGATAGGAACCACGTCACCCCTTCCTACCCATTTCATGCAAGAATGTGGACCATGAGCGCCCGGCCCCAGGCGCCTGCGAATCACAAGTCTAGACGATCCAGCCCTGACTCAGACGCCGCGGTGTTCTTTCGGCGATCGCACGCCACGCGGATGGGGGTGTCCCCATTGGCCGGCTCACAAGAATTCAAAGTTGGAGGTGCACTATGAGTGACTTCTGGAAGCAGTGCGAAGGTCAGGTCATCGACAATCGATTTCGGCTGCAGCGGTACCTGGGCGGTACGGACGACTCCGCCGTTTTTCTTACGCAGTTCGCCGGATCACCTTCAAAAAAAGCCGCCATCAAATTTATTCCCGCCGGTACCACCGCCGATCTCCAGCTCTCACTTTGGCGCCGCGTTACACAGCTCGCTCATCCCCATTTGCTCCGCATCCTCGACATCGGCCGCTGCCGCCTGGAGAACAGGGATCGTCTCTACATCGTAATGGAATATGCCGATGAAGACCTCTCCCAGATTCTCCCCCAGCGTCCTCTCACGGCTTCCGAAGCTCGCGAAATGCTCGAACCGGTGCTCGATGTTCTCATTTATCTCCACGGCAAAGGCCTCGTTCATTCACGCATCAAACCTTCCAACATTCTTGCCACGGCCGATCAACTCAAGCTGTCCAGCGACACTCTCTTCCCCATCGGCGAATCCCGCAAATCATCGAGCAAGTTCGCCGCCCACGACGCTCCTGAAACCGCAGGCTCTCCGCTCTCCGCAGCCGCCGACGTCTGGTCTCTCGGCATGACGCTGGTCGAAACACTCACGCAGCACGCACCTGTCTTACAGCCCGGAAGCCAAGCCGACCCGGTCGTCCCCGATGCGCTTCCCCAGCCGTTCCTCGATATCGCGCGTCACGCACTCCGCCGCGAACCGCGGCGCCGCTGGACCATTGCCGAAATCGCCGCGCGCTTCAATCCCGCGGCCGCCGCCCAATCCGTATCTCCCTTAGCTGTCCCCCTCTCTACGGTTCTGGCTGTCCCCGCGGCAAAGCTGCCGGTGCCAAAGTCCGACGTGCCTCCGCCAAGACCGCAAGCGCAGCCGCCACGTCTGCAACCCGCGAACCTGCGGAAGCAAACTCTTGTTCTTCCCAACTATGTCCTTCCTGTTGCCGCTGTGCTGCTGATTATTTTCGCCATCATTGCGCTACCGAAAATTCTCGGCCATCGTTCCGACTCTTCGTCGTCCGCTTCAGCGGCCCCCGCTGAGCCCACAGGAAAGTCAAATCCGGTTGAGCAGCCTGTGCGTCGTGAAACCCCGCCAGCTCCAAAGACGTCCGCACCATCCGCGACGCAAAACTCGCTGAAGACCGCCGCAGAGAAAAAGCCTGTGGCACAGCCGGAGAGTTCGCCGGTTGCCGCAAGCAGCCGTGCTGCCCTGCGCACCGATACCTTTCCGTCTGCAAACCCGCCACGCAATGCCGCGTCCTCTTCCGCGCGCGGTGAAGTCCTCGACCAGGTTCTGCCCGAAGTCTCCGACAAGGCGCGCGCCACCATTCGGGGCACCGTCCGCGTCAGCGTCCGCGTTCACGTCGATCCCACGGGCGACGTCTCCGAAGCTGCGCTCGATTCTCCCGGCCCCAGTAAGTATTTCGCCGACCTCGCACTGAAAGCCGCCCGCCACTGGCAATTCTATTCACCCGAAGTCGACGGCCACAGCGTCCCCAGCGACTGGCTCATCCGCTTCCATTTCTCGCCCTCCGGGTCCAAAGCCTTTCCAGCGCAAACAACGCCGTAGTGTTTGCTGGAGCGTTTGGCAGGGATGAGTCGTGTCTTGGTGTAACTGCTGGAATATCAATGGTGGAACTGGAGTTCGCGATTGTTGAGTTCATAATTTTCTCGTTGAGGGTACACCCTCTATGAAAGATGGATCGTTTTCAAAACAAAGAAGTTGCGGGAAAAGCATTTTTGTAAGTAGCTGAATAGGAAGCCGTCTGCGTCTCCGAACCCGCAATGTCCGACGCCTCCACACTGCGGCGGATTTTCTTGCCTTGATAATAGGTGAATGAAACGACGCCAGCAGAAGAACGGCTCCAATGAGGACAGGGAAAAAGACAGTTCTTCCCGTCGTCTTGGAATTTTTGGAGATAGTTTTCCTCTCCTGGGTTTTCGCGTCCAACCTTCCTCGCCGCTCTGCTGATATCGACGCGTTCATGCGGTATCAAGGTGCGCCGACCGAGGAGAACAGAGATCTGTGGCTGAAGGAACGAGAAAAAACTCAAAGTGAAGTAAGACTAAGAGTATCCCTGGGAGTTTGCCTCGCGGTCGGAAACCTTTTCCTGATGGGATGGGTAGCGCGGAGAGGGACAAAATCCTCGACGCCGGGTGATGCGCTAGGTTCTCCGGACGCTGCCCCCATGTACGGTGAAACGATCCACGAGTAGCGTTCTGAGGCGTAGCGAGGGGCTGCCAACGTGCAATTTAACCCCAAGTTGGGTACTGCAGAGCGCCGTAGGGCGCTCTTCGTTAACGTGCTAACGCAACGTGAGTTACTGAATCCCCGGCGCTGGCCGTTGACCGCGCAGCAAACCGCTACTCGTCTACAGGCTGCTGCTGAAAGCGGCCATTCGACCAAAAGTAGACGTCAGCTTCATATTCCTGTTCCGCTGAATCCACCATCAAGATGCCCTCAATCGCCTGCACTTGAAACTTCTTTTTGGACTCTTCGCTGAAAAACTTGTTGATGGGGACTTTGCGGATGAAATAATTAGAAGCCCCACGGTCGTCAAACTGATCGACAACCGTTATCTCGTAAGACGGCTGCTGGGATTTGCGGCGAAAGATCAGGAACCTGTACCCAGCATCTGGGTGATCAACGGGGACAAGCAGAACAGCATAGGAGGGTGTCTTGGCGCTCTGGAATAACCCCACGGCGATTCCCGGACATGCTGGCGGCTTTTTACCAGCCCAGGTCTTCCGAGCGTGGTCGGTTAGACTTTCGGGTTCCTGAATCTTCCACGAACCGAAATCACTTTTGAGATGATTCTGAACATCTGAAGGGAAGGAACCCAAGTTACAGGGAGCCGATGCGTCGGTAGCGCTAGCTACCTTAGGCAAGGGCGAAGTCTGGCCAAAAACCAGAATAGCCGTCATCAAAAACATCGATCCGAGCATGGAGCGTAGTCCGGTCATCTATTTTCTGCCACCGGGTTACCGCTCACAGTCATGACAGTTCATTTCGTCCTGTTCCTCACTGCGAACGGTGTGGGCAACGAGGAGTAATACGATGCCCCCGACCAAACCGAGGGTTTGCCATCGGAGTTCGCCGCCCTCAAACTGCTTCGTAGTCACCTGGAGCTAGCGACCATATTTGATAGTTGCGGCCCAAGAGTCCTGCGGGGTTGGCGCCATAACGATAGTCACGAACATGAACAACCCATGCGCCGGGGTGGGTGCAGCTTGGCGCAACCGAGTCCACGTCAAAGATCATCCAGGAACTTCCCTGAGGAACGCGTGCAGCGCCCCACTCGGTGAGCTGGATCATTTCAGGCTTGGCGTGGAAATGCGGTGTCATCGTTGACGCTACTCTATTCGTGAATCCTCAAGCAGTCAATTCAGCGTGCCTTACTCAGCATCACCGCCCCGACGCGGGAGCGCAGAGAAAAGCCTCGGGGGCTAAAGCGCCCGGGCTACAGGGGCGGCCGGAGGAAAGCCTCGATGGATAAGACTCATCGCGCCACTCCCTTGCAAACGAGCGCGGGGCCATCTACGCTACTGGCGCTGAGGAAACGAAGAGTCACTTCATGCCCGATCTCTCACCGGAACTGCTCGCGATGGGTTTTATCTGGTACGTCGCGTTTCTTTTCTCCACCACTTGCCACGAAGCAGCGCACGCGCTGGCCGCCAAAATCGGCGGAGATGATACTGCGTTCGCGGGCGGACAGGTGTCCCTCAACCCGATCCCGCACATCCAGAGAGAACCCTGGGGCATGGTGGTGATTCCCATCCTCTCGCTGATCATTAACGGGTCGATTATCGGGTGGGCCAGCGCGCCGTACAATCCTGAGTGGGAGCGGCGGCATCCGCGCCGGGCCGCCTGGATGGCGCTGGCCGGCCCGGCCACGAACTACACGCTGATGCTGATCGCGGCGGTCGCGCTGCGGCTGGGCTGGTCCCAGGGCTGGCTGCACGATGACGCCGTCACGGGCAAACCGGACTTTGCGAGCAGTGTGCTCGGCGCTTTCTTCTCGCTCAACCTGCTTCTCGGAACGTTTAATCTACTGCCGGTTCCGCCGCTCGACGGCAGCACGGCCATCATGCTGTTCATGGGCAAGACACGTTCCCAGCGCTATTTGGACTGGCTGCGGGGGAATAGTTATGCCATGGTCGGCCTTCTGCTGGCGATCGTCGCTTTCCGTTACATCTACGCCCCGATCAAGGCCATCGCCACTTATTACCTGCTCCAGAGCCACTTCTGAAGCGCTCGCCGGGAAGCCGGAGTGGGAAGAGAAGAACCATTTCTGCACCGAAGTGGTGCAAAAAGCGGTGATTCGAAAAATAATTCGAAGCAGGCGCTGCCTCCCGCATTATGCGCCTTGCCTGATAGGAGTGACGGTTAACGGTAACGGGACGCTGACTTCATTATACCAAGCTCCACAGTAAAGCGGAGGATTCTTCCCGAGGGGGCCAGGAGTGATGAGTGAAACCTCCGAGGTGACCGTCGCAACCGAGCTAAGGAAATGGAGAATTCCAGGAGATTCAGGCCGACGACGGTCAGTGCAGTGATGCGGGCGAGACTCGCCAAACCGTTCCTACCGCCCGTAGTTCCACAGGCTAACCGCAAGCAACCAGCCAGAAACCCCTAGAGCGCCGCGCAACCCGAACCGACACCGGAACGCGGCGCTCAGTCCTCTTCTACGCAAGCGATCAGCGATTCGCGACCCTACTGCTAAGCTCAAGGCTAAACCTGCAAGTTTTAGATCAAGGATGTTGGAATGGGTGATCATTTCTATTTGGAGCCCTGAATGGCCCTGCCGCTGCGCATGGAAGGCAGATGATGTGGTATGCTGCGAATCCCCGTTTCGCCAATCGAAAGATGAGAAAGCCGGCCGCACTGCGGTGGCAATGACAAGGAGAGAAAAAAATGAGAACGAAGTCCGTGGCAGGAGTGTTGATCGCGTTGCTTTTGATGGCGGGGGCAACGGCTGCATCGGCACAAGAAGTGACGCAGGCGGAGAAAGACAAGGCGCTACAGTATCTGCAGACGACGAAGAAGAATGTTTTGGAGGCGACAAAAGGGCTGTCGGAAGCACAGTGGAACTTCAAGCCGGCACCGGACCGCTGGTCGGTGGCGCAGGTAATGGAGCACATCGCGGCAGCGGAAGATTTTATCCGTGGGATGGTGAAGGAAAAGATCATGATGGCGCCGGCAGGCGAGCCCGGCCGCGATGTGAAGAAGACGGACGAAGGCGTGCTGGCGATGGTTCCCGACCGCACGAACAAGGTGCAAGCGCCGGAGCCGCTAGTGCCGACAAACCGTTTCGGGTCGCCAGAAGCCTCGATCAAGCATTTCGTAGAGAGCCGGGCGACCACGGAAGATTTTCTGAAAACTGCCACGGGCCTGCGCGATCACGTCGCGGACAGCCCGATGGGAAAGCTGGATGGGTACGAGTTTGTTCTGCTCATCGCGGCACACAGCGAACGCCACACCAAGCAGATCAATGAAGTGAAGGCCGATCCGAACTTCCCGAAGAAATAAGAAGGAAGGGATTTTACACCAAGAGCACAAAGAACACAGAGCTCACACAGAGAAGAAATGGAATAAAAATTTGGAAGTAAACGGGTAAGGCCCGGGGCTTCCACAACGGAAAAAATGCGCCGTGCGGGGACACCTTTAGATGTCCCTTCGCGGCGCTTTCTAATTTTTGGCGGGCGTCAGCGGCTACCGGTGGTGAGCGCGGCGTTGCTGGCGCTGGTGACCGGCACGGTGATGGTGTTGTCCGTCCGGATTAGCATTCCGGTTTGAGCGGGAAGTTCGAGGTCCTTGCCCTTGCGCGCGACGATGTAAACGGCGCTGCCGGCGAGGCCGAAACCGAAGCCGCGCGCGACGTGGCTGAAGACTGCACCGATAAGCGTGCCGCCACCGGTGCCCATAGCAGCGCCGACAAGGTCGCCCTTGATGTCATGCTTTTCCTGAACGACCTGGCCTTCTTCAATTCTCACGTCTCTGCGGCGCTTGCCGCCGGCCTGCCCGCGCGGTTGCTCGATGGCAATGATGCTCATCTGCACGGGGATGAGGCGGCTATCGACTTCGATGGAACGGAACGTGAGGTTCATGTATGCCTGGCCGCGAAAGATGGAAAAACGGCGGGCCTTTTCGACAGTGCCGATGATGCCGTTCACGCGCGTACCGGCGGGAAGCAGCAACTGGCTGCCGAGGTACACGGGCTCGGCGACAACGGCGACAAACGGGTCGCCATCTCTTGCTACGGCGCTGCTGATGCCGCTCAAGAGCGTGAGATGAACTTGCGTGCCCTGAATGACCTGCCGCGGTTCGGCGTAAGATGAGGGCGCGGCAGCGCAGACAAGAGCTGCCGCCAAAAGAAATGACAAAGCGGTTTTCATGGATTCCTCCTGCGCGCACGTGGAGTGCGGGCTGGCCCCGTAACGTGAGGCGACACTGAGGAGATGCTCAGTGCGTTCCGCTGGCGCGGCGGACCCGGTGTCACGGCCAAGCCGGGACGCGGGGCGGATGGGGAGGAACTCCATCCGCAACTAGGTTACCGGATTTCTGGATTCTGGTGTGCGACTTTTGCGGAGTGTTTCCAGTGAATCAAGGCCGCCCCGGCGAGGAGAGTGCTCGATGCCGACTGCGAGATTGACTTGAGTTGCCGACGGTGGATGGGAAGAGTATCTTTTTGGCCAGTTCAGGGCCCCTATCTTTTTGACGGAGGAGGGTTGGATGAAAAAGATTCGAATGGGAAGTGTTTGTGCCGCGTTGATCGGAGCGGCCGCGCTCACAGCGGCTGTTTACAGCCAAGAGAAAAAAGACAGCCCCGCGGCACCCAAGATCATGCACTTCGGCGACTTGAAGTGGACCCCGATCATAAAGGGATGCGATCTTGCAACGGTGGCCGGCGACCCAAGCGCCGAGGGTACGCCATTCGTGGTGCGCCTCCGGTGCGTTGATGGAGCCAAGATCCCGGCGCATTGGCATCCGACGGATGAAAACGTGACGGTGTTGAAGGGAACCTTTCTAGCAGGCATGGGCGAGACTTTCGACGAGACAAAACTGACAGCCATGAACGTGGGGAATTTTGTGATGATGCCAAAGGAAATGCGGCATTTCGCGACTTGCAAGGGCGAAACCATCGTACAGGTTCACGCGCTGGGCCCGTTCAAAGTGAATTGGGTGAATCCGTCCGAAGTGCAACCGCCGGATGCGCCGGCAGCATCGGCAAAGCCAAAATCGTAACTGGCAGAATTGCAAATGCAGGGCCAAGTTCACAAGAAGAATATTGCCCACCGACAAAAAACTTGGCTATGATGCGAAGATGAAGCGAATCATTCATGTCCGCATTTTTCGCGGGGAAAAATACTTCCTCGCAGAATGCTGCGATTTGCCGGTGGTGACACAAGCGGCGACGCTCGACGAGTTGATGAAGAACGTGAAGGAAGCGATTGCTCTTCAGCTGGAAGGCGAAAATCCTGCCGTTTTTTGGCCTGGCGCCAGACGCGTCGATCCTGGCGAGCTACGAACTGGAAACCGAACCACAGGCTCATGCCCAAGCCTAAGGTTTTGTCCGGCGCGGAGGTCGCGAGAATTTTCGCGTCCTACGGATTCGACGTTGCGTCGCAACGAGGAAGCCATATCAAGTTGAGGAGAGCGCTTCCGGACGGTGCGAGGCAACCCTTACCGTTCCGAATCACTGTGAATTGGATCGCGGCACGGTGCTCGGAATCTACAGCAAGCCCTGCGATACGTTCCGGAAGAGGAGCTTGCTCCGCAGTTCTTCAACAACCGAGTATGCTAGACTTTTCTCTGCATTCGCGGGAAATGGACGCGAGTGCCGGAGCGTGGAACTTCGGGCTCTGTGCAACGAGGTCCCGCGAACCCCGCCAGGCCCGGAAGGGAGCAACGGTACCGGGATCACCTCGGGTGCCGCAGATCACCCGGAGTTTACTGAAACTGTTTGCGGTTATCAGTTTTCAGTGAGAGGAAATGCGGAACTCAGCGAAGGATTTTTTTCTTTAGTGACCACTGAGAACTGAAAAACTTTCCCATGAGCTACCAGGTCATAGCCCGCAAGTGGCGCCCGCAAACGTTTGACGATCTCGTCGGCCAACAACACGTAACTGAGACGCTGAAAAACGCGATCAAGAATGACCGCGTGGCGCACGCGTACATTTTCTCGGGGGCGCGGGGCGTAGGGAAAACGACGGCGGCGAGGATCCTGGCGAAAGCGCTGAATTGCGTGAAGGGGCCGACGGCGCAGCCTTGCGGGGAGTGCGATTCTTGCAGAGAGATTGCGGCAGGGTCTTCGCTGGACGTGATTGAGATCGACGCTGCGTCGAACCGCGGCATCGACCAGATTCGCGAGCTGCGCGAGATGGTGCGGTACGCGCCGGCGGCCTCCAGAAGCAAAGTTGTGATACTCGACGAAGCGCACATGCTGACGGGCGAAGCTTCGAATGCGCTGCTGAAGACGCTCGAAGAACCGCCGGACCGCGTGATCTTTGTGATGGCCACGACGCAGCCGGAAGACCTGGTCGATACGATCCGCTCGAGGTCGCAACATTTTCATTTTCGCGCGCTGACCTTTGCGGAAATTGCGGGGCGCCTGGAAGAGATCGCGAAAAAAGAAAATTTGAAGATCGAACCGGGCGCGATGGCGGTGATTGCGCGAATGGCCGAAGGCAGTTTGCGCGATGCCCTGTCGCTGCTGGAACAAGCACGGGCCTATTGCGGCGAAACCATTCCCGACAAAGAGGTGCGCGAATTGCTGGGCGTGGTGCCGGATGATGCGCTGGAGGAACTGGTCGGAGCGATTTCAGAAGGATCGGCGGACCGCGCGCTGGGGCTGGTGCACACGTTCCAGAAGGAAGGGCGCAACCTGCAACACTTCTGCCGGGAAGCGATCCGGCACATACGCAATCTGCTGATTGCGCGGGTGTGCGGGGCGGATTCGGAATTGATTGCGGCGACGCCGGATCAGCGCCCAGCACTGGCGAAGGCGGCAGCGCTATTCAGCGAAGAGGACCTGACGCGATTTTTTCAGATTTTGCTGCAAACGGATGATGATCTGCGGCGCAAGCCCGATCCGCGGGTGCATCTGGAAATGGGATTGCTGCGGCTGATTAACGCGGCGCGGCTGGCGCCGCTGGAAGAACTGCTGGGGGAATTGAAGAGCGGCGGGGCAAACTCCGGCTCGGCGCGGAGCGTGGCACTGGCTGGAGCGTCCACACCATCGGCAAAGAGCGGGGCACCAAGTTTTGCAGCGGCAATTTCCTCGCAGCCGAAAACGCAATTTTCTTCCCCGTTCGCGGCGTCGGCATCTCCGGCGGCCGTTGCCGCTTCCGCAGAGGTGAAGCAGGCAGTTGAGGAAGAAGAACCGGGAATGCCGGCTAAGGGTCATGGCGCGGCGGCGCTGGCGATCGGAATCGCGCAAGAGCAGGTAGCAGAAATCAAGGCTGCGGTTCAGGCACAGCAGAAATTTCTGGGGGAACTGGTGGAACAGAGCGGCCTGTGGGAGCTAGAAGGCACCGAGCTGCGAATTTATTTTTCATCGGACAAGCGGCCGTTCGCGGAAATGATGGAAGGAAGAGAGACGCTGGAGAAGATCCGTAGCATTTCGAGCAAGGTGCTGGGCCGGGCCGTGAGAGTATGTGCTAAACTGGAAGCAGTTGCAGCGGCGGCCGCGTCGACGGCGCGCGGGATGTCCGGCACCCAAGAGTTGCGTGCGCAGTTCGAGCGCGATCCGATGGTTCGCTCGATGCTGCAGCGCTTCGGAGGAAACATTTCCGAAGTGAAACGAAGCCAAGAGGAATCCTGATGGAAGTCAGCGCTCTCCAACAGATGCTATCGCGATTCCGGCAGCTGCAGGAAGACCTGCAGCGGCAGGTGAATTCCGTGACGGTGGAAGCATCGGCCGGCGGCGGCATGGTCACGGTGAAGATGAACGGCCAGAAACAGATCGTGGACATACGCATTGAGCCGGATGTTTTTGCGAATAAAGACCAGGAGATGCTGCAGGATTTAGTTCGCGCGGCGGTGAATGAAGCGTCGCGTCGGGTCGATGAAGAACTCGCCAATCAGATGAAAAACCTCGCTGGCGGAATCCCCGGAATTGCGGGGATGAAGATCCCCGGATTGTTTTAGCCGGCAAAAGAATCCCTGGCCGGATTTCCGTTCCTCTTTTTACTTCACGTATTCCCCGTTGTGAACTTCGTACTCGACACGGAAGGGCTTCTGCTGCTTACGAGCTTCCCAATGCTCTTGGGCGATGAGGCGATTGGCTTGCGCGAGACGCTCGGACGGGAGCGGGTGCGAACGGAAATAACCGTTCAAACTCTGAATGGCCAGTTCGGAGAGTTCCTGGTCCGGGCTTTGCGCATGGATGACGTATTCGTCGCACAATTTGGCGAAGCGCTCGAACGTATCGACGGCGCCGTATGGAGAGTAGCTGGACTGAACCGCCAGATACATTCCTTCGCGATCGGCTTCGAATTCCTCATCTTTGTGGTAGCCGGCTTCCCAGAAATCAAGCGGGAGCTGCAGCAGGGCTCCCAGGACGTCGAGATTGAGGTCTTTCAGTTTCGCTTCCACCTGCACGCGCTCGACGCAGTGGTAGTGGTCGATGTGCTCGATTTCGTGGGCGAGGACGCTCGCGAGCTCATCTTCGGTCATCATCAGTTCCAGCATGCCTTCGCCGATATAGACCGGTCCGCCGGGAAGAGAAAAGGCGTTGATCATGTTGTGATCGGGGAGAACGGTGAAGGTGTACGGCAAATGCCGATGGGCATGAACTGCCACCGTGCCTCCGATGCGGGTGACGTACTTCTCGAGTCCTTCTTCTTCAGGAGTAAGCTTGCGGGTTTGCGTTGCGTACCGAGAGGCAAGTTCCCTGCCGATGGCGATTTCTCGTTCGTCGGAGAGACGCGTGAAGTGCATGGGGACACGGGAGAGATCGCGTTGGGCGTCGGCGGCCATATTCAAGATGGCGTTGGCAGAAACGGGAGTGGACTTGGGACGCCGCTGACTCCAATAGAGCCCGGCGAGCGCGAAGCCCAGGATCAGAAAAAAAACGACGAAGACAACGGAGCGTTTCATAGAAATTGACGAATGGCATCGCGGTATCTGGTGTAGAGAAACGAAACAAATACCAGCGCCGCACCCACGATGATGAAGGTGATGTACCGGTCACGCGCTTGAAGACCCCAGACATCGAGAGCCATGACTTTTGCGACGCAGAGCAGAAGCATGCTCAGGCCGGTAAGGCGGAAGCTGCGCTCTTGGACCGCGAGAGCAAGCAGAACAATCAACACTCCTTCAATGCCCCACGACACGGTAACCATGCCCGCACGCATTTTCAAAGCGAGCATGCAGGTGAGCAGGATGATGGGAACAAAAAATACTACTTGTTCGGGGCGGCCGGCAATCACGGCAAGCGGCCTCGTCCAGGGGTTCGGATTCTGAGGGAGACTGTAACGCCGGCGAAGACGGAAAGCGAAGAACAGGCTCGCCAGCAAAATGGCTGCTGCCGAACTGAGCACGAAGTAGCGACCTTGCCAATCGCCTTCACCGAAATAGCCGGCGCCGAATAGATTGTGCGCCATGCCGCGAGCGAGAACTCCGACCGTCAGAAGCAATCCCTGATGCAGGAAGAGCGGGCGATCCAGAAGCAGTGAGGCGCCAAGAAGCGCGAAAACGACGGCGGCCCAGGAAGCGATCACCCATTCGAGCGAAAACTGAAAATAAAAGAGCGCCACGATGGTGGCTGTGCCAAGGTATGCGAGAAGAACGTCGAAGTGCAGACGGCGGTCGCGGCCGGTGTCTTCTTCCTTCTGCGGCAATTGCGCGTAGACGAAAAAGAAAATCAGAACGAGCGGGAGGATCGTGTACATCCGCGGACCCCAGAACTCGCCGGGCTCGCTCGCGATGAGGTTGGAGAAGAAAATCCGTGTGAAAGTGGCGATGAGCGCAACGTAAGCCTGATATCGGAATTGCGTAATCTTGCGCAACAGGCCGTACTCGAAGAGCACGAGACCAAAAGCGCCCCAGGCCACCGCGATGCTGGTTGGCGGTGTTTGCAGTTCGTACCAGAGCAGCAGGCCACCGATCGAGGAGGCCGCCCACGAGTAGATGTGGTGAATATCTCGCTGGCGCCATTCATCGGGCATGCGGATGAGACGGGAGAGCGCGTAGAAAAATACGGCGACAATCGACAGCGACAAGAGACGCACGCTGATGCCGTGCCAAAGGTCAGTAACGTACAGATTCACGCTGATGCTGCGGAGCAGCGTCAGCCCGGCGAGAATGTGTGATTGCCAGGGTAATTCTTCGAGCTCGAAGCGCTGGTCGACGATTGCCAGGACCAGCGCAAACGCGGCCCAGAGCGGGGCCAGCCAGCCGT
>WNFS01003909.1_pt1 | contig 12951 bp, 10 predicted proteins | sample 5400141 | NCBI WGS metagenome assembly WNFS01 (sample SAMN13153358, study PRJNA577476) | soil metagenome | isolation source: 60 cm saprolite under Madrone tree | place: USA:California | collected 2016-06-14
GCATTCTGCCACGACTGCGTCGGGAAACGTAGTGGCTCCAGGAGACCGGCCATGAATTACACAGGTAGCGCTCCTGCTCGTCAGCCTGGGCCTGAGGTGCCTGAACCAGACCTTCCTATTGCCCCCAACGAGGAAGAGAGTTCTCAAGGGAATAAGTCCTCGGTCGTACATCTGCGAGTTCTCTGGAATCACCGGCAGCCGCTTACGCGCGCACTTATATACGGATTCCTGGCGAGCACGCTCATTGCGTTCCTCATCCCGGTTCGCTACGAATCGACGGCGCGTCTTATGCCTCCCGACAGCAATCAGACGGGCGGTCTTGCGATGGCGGCTGCCGCGCTTTCTGGCGGTGCCGGAGGCCTGGGAGGCGTCGCCAGTGAGATGGTGGGCATGAAGAGCACCAGTGACATCTTTGTCGGCATCCTCTCGAGCCGCACCGTTCAGGACAAGCTGATCCAGCAGTTCGACCTGAAGAGGCTCTATGGGGCTCGCGGCATGGAAGACGCGCGCAAGGGCTTAGCTGGCCGCACAGGCATCTCCGTGGACCGAAAAAGCCAAATCATCACAATCACGGTGACCGACCACGACCCGAAGCGTGCCGCCGCCATGGGGCAGGCGTACGTTGAAGAGCTGAACCGCCTTGTAGCCGAATTAAGCACCTCCTCCGCTCGCCGCGAGCGCATTTTTCTGGAGGAGCGCCTAAGAGCTGTGAATCAGGATTTGGAGGCGGCCGAGAAGGATTTCAGTCAGTTCTCGAGCAAGAACACTGCGATTGACATCAAGGAACAGGGCAAGGCCATGGTGGAAGCAGCCGCCACCCTACAGGGACAGTACATCGCGGCGCAATCAGAGCTGGAGGGGCTCAAGCAGATCTACACGGACAACAACGTGCGCGTCCGCTCCGTGCGAGCGCGCATTGCTGAGCTGAAACGCCAGCTCGAAAAACTGGGCGGAAAGGGCGAACAAGCGTCGGAACCATCCGGTCAGCAAGCGGACTATCTATATCCATCCATACGTAAGCTTCCGCTTCTTGGTGTCACGTACGCCGATCTCTATCGCCGGACGCGCGTGCAGGAGGCGGTTTTCGAGTCTTTGACCAAAGAATACGAACTGGCCAAGGTCCAGGAAGTCAAAGAAATACCGACTGTGAAGGTGCTCGACCCTTCAAACATTCCGGATAAGAAATCGTTTCCCCCGCGCCTCGGGATCATGCTCTTGGGGACGGCACTTGCCGTTGCCCTTGCAACCACCTGGGTGTTTGGAAAGACGGCGTGGGATGAAACGGACTCCAACGATCCGCGGAAGGTGCTAGCTCAGGAGGTATTCACTTCAGTGAAAGCGGGACTTCCCCGGTTGTCTTCGAACGGGTCGGGAAACCATGTTGGCAGTGAGAGGTCCTCGCGTGGTACTCAGCGGCGCTCAGATGAAGATGACGGCAGCGACACGAAAAGAGAAATCAGATGAACGATCCGCACGCACATGCGCTCATCAAGGTAGCGACAGGACTTAGGCCATGAACGGCACTGCCGCACGCCAATCACCAGCGTTGCCAGTGGCAGGTTCGAATCCGGCGGGCGAATTCGCGCCCGATGCCTGGCTTGATAGCGAAGACAATCTCTCGATTCGAACAAGATCGGCGCGCAGACGAATTGGATACTTTCGCCAGGGGTCTTATGTAGCGATAGATGTTGTGTTGGTCTGTCTCGGAGCAATTGCCGTATATGGCGGAAGGTTCGGCTTCGCACATTATCTTGGCATAGAGCTTGTGTCAGCACAGCAGCTTATTCATCAGGCCTACACCCATACCTATCCGGCCTTCCTACTGCTTTACGTCATGCTGATCGTGATGGCTTGCACCAGCCAGCATCTCTACCGCACTTCAAGAGAAATTAGAGCGTTGGAAGAGAGCGTCAAGGTTGCTAAAGCCGTCGGATTTGCCACGGCACTTTTGGTTCTTTTCGCCTTCGTTTCGGGCCCCACAGAAATCTCCCGGATGGTTGTTGTTTCGGCTGGAGCCGCAAACATTGGTACCTTGGCGGGCTGGCGTTACGTAAAACGTCTCTACGTTCTGAGGCGCGCACGCCGCGGCGAAGGAGTATCACGTGCCCTGATCATCGGAGCGGGGAAAATAGGGCAGACACTGGCTCTCTGGCTGGAGAACAACAGTAACTTACGTTACTCGGTCTGCGGTTTTTTGGATGCGCATCCGAACGGCGATGCACGTGTATTAGGATCAATTCACGATCTTAAGAAAGTCGCTCTCGGGCAATTCGTGGATCAACTGTTCGTGACACTGCCTGCAGATCGCGAAGTGGTTAAGGAAATCTGGGTCGAAGCACGGCGATTGCGTCTCAATCTAAACATTGTACCGGACATCTACGACGGCCTGGGGTGGCGTGCGCCTATAAAATCTATCGGTGGTTTCCCGATTATCGAACTGCACGGGCAGCCGATTCCGGGGTTTGGCCTGGCTGTGAAACAAGTCCTCGACGTTGTTGTGGCGTCCCTCGGGCTTATTCTTGCGACGCCTCTGCTGGCTCTCGCGGCTCTTTGGATTCGGTTGGATTCCCGCGGGCCTGTTATTTATTCCGCGCTGCGCGTGGGAAAGAAAGGGAAAAAATTCCGTTGTTACAAACTGCGGACGATGGTGCAAGAGGCGGACTCTCAAAAAGACAAATTGCGCGGGACTAACGAGCGGAACGGGCCGTGCTTCAAGATGCAGAACGACCCGCGAGTGACGCGATGCGGGCGATGGCTTAGGAGGTACAGCATCGATGAATTGCCGCAACTAGTGAACGTTCTAAGTGGAGAGATGAGCCTTGTCGGGCCACGGCCGCATCCGGTGGATGATTACGAGCGCTACGACCTCGAGCATCTGCGGCGGCTGGACGTCAAGCCAGGCGTGACTGGACTGTGGCAGGTGAAGGCTAGACGCGATCCGTCGTTCGACATGGCCATGACACTGGATCTGGACTACATCGAGAACTGGAGCCTCTGGATGGATATCAAAATCCTGGCTCGGACCATTCAAGTGGTGCGTCGTGGAGACGGCCAGTGAGTTGGAAAGCTACATGGTCACTACAGTGAGCGTAACGGAGACCGAGCAACAGCCATGCGAGGAAATTCCCCTCTTGGATGTTGCGCGAGACGTTGCGACGCTGGGAGCGGGCTCGCTGCTGGCGGGCAGTATTAACGTTTTGCTGGTGTTCGTGATCCCTAGGGTCGTCAGCGTGGAAGACTACGGCTACTGGAGACTCTTCGCGTTGTATGCAGGCTATGCAGGCTTTGCGCACCTCGGCTTCGCGGATGGGGCGTTGCTGCGTTGGGCAGGTCGGCCTTTTGCGGAATTCCATCAGGAACTTCTGCCGTCACTGAGATTTGTTTTTTGGCAGCACGTCCTGCTTCTCACTCCCCTGTGTGTACTTCTTGGCTTTGTTCTGCATGGCCAACTGCGATTTGCCGGCATCGCCATCGCGGTATACGCTTTGATTTACAATTCGGTTGCGCTGTTGCAGTTCAGCCTGCAGAGCGCGAGGCTTTTTCGCCCGGTAGCGATTTCCACGGTAGCTGTGCCCGCCCTCTTCCTGGCATTCGTTGTGCTGTGGAAGCTCCGCTGGCCTCCCAGCTACCGAGAACTGATCTCCTCTTATTTCATGGCGTGGCTCGTTACCCTCGGCTTCCTTCTCAGCTGGACGAGGCCCTGGCAAGGAACTCCCCGCCCTGTAGAGGATTCGCTTGTTAGAAGCAGTTTGCTTGCCGGTTGGCCGATCGTGCTGGCGAACACGGGAGTCGGGCTGATCCTTGCCGCGGACCGGCTGGCTGTGAGCTGGGCGGCAACAATTCAAAACTTTGCCCAGTACAGCCTTGCTGCGAGCGCGATGGCGGTGCCGATCACCATGATCCAGGTATGCAGCAGGGTGTTCTTTTCGCATTTTGCCGGGCTGTCGGGCGACGGTCGAAAGAGGATTTATGGAGCTGCGTCGCGGATGCTGCTAGTTGCGTGGTGCCTGCTGCTGCCTTATTACTTCGCGTTAGACCTTTTCGTGAAGCACTTCCTACCCAAATATGTTCCGAGCCTGGGAATCGCACGCGTCCTGTTGCTGGGGATTCCCTTTCTGGCTGGGATTCAGATTTTGCATATGAGCTTTGCTTACCTCAATGGTCGGCAACGACATTTCCTGTGGCAAACGCTGGGGGTGCTGATAGTGAGCCTGGGCTTTGCATCGCTCGTGGCGTTCGGGACGGGATCACTCAAGACAGTGGGCGCAACACAGGTGGTCATCCTGGGGCTCTGGTGGCTCTTGAACGAATGGACGCTGCGCGATTTGACCGGACAATCGCTGAGCGACTGGATGAAGTTCGCGGGCGTGTATGCTATGGCCGGAATAAGCTACTGGCTGACCAGCCGGCCAGGAGTCGACGTAGTGGGGTCAGTGGGGTTGTATTACGTGAGTGTGGCGATCGTTGCGGGGACTTGCTGCCGCGACGAGGTGAAGTTTTTTTTACGCGAGCTGATGGGGAGGAGGACGGCTGCCGTTGAGTGATGGAGGCGGAATATGAGTACCCGCACGCAATTCTACTGCGAAATCTGCGAAGGGAGCGAGACGAGCGGGACCTACGAAGCCCGGGAGATGATGTTTGGGCTGAGAACCCCGTTTCATTATGCGCAGTGCGCCAACTGCGGATCCCTTTGGCTGATGGATCCTCCGGATGATTTTGGCGCGTACTATCCCCGCGGCTATTACAGTTTCACTGCTCGTAAGCGTGGAATGAAGGCGGCGATCATCGAATATTTGCGTACCAGGCGGGATAGGACATTCTTCGGTAGCAAGGATGTGCTGGGGCGGTTTTTGTCGTGGCGGTACAAGAACAGCGATCTTCTTGCTGTCTCGAAACTGAATTCGAAACCGGACACAAGAGTTCTGGACGTTGGCTGCGGGAGCGGCCAGCTGCTGCACAGGATGGCGGCATTGGGATTTAGGAATCTTGTGGGCGCGGACGCGTATCTCCCGAATGACTTTCAGAACGGCAACGGTGTTCGGATTCGCAAATGCTGCCTGGAGAATATGGTCGGAGAGAAGTACGACCTGGTGATGTTCCATCACAGTCTCGAACACGTTCCGGATCCGGTGGGCACACTACAAACGGTGGCAAAAATCCTGGCTCCGGGCGGCAAATGCCTCGTACGGCTGCCGGTGGTGGCTCACGCGTGGGAACGCTACAAATCGAACTGGGTGCAATTAGACCCCCCGAGGCACATATGGCTGCCCACAGTGAAGGCAATGGGGATGCTGGCTGAGTCGGCGGGGCTGAGTATGCAAAGAGTAGACTACGATTCGACAGACTTTCAGTTCTGGGGAAGCGAGTTGTACGCCCGCGATGTGCCATTGCGGGATTTGCCGTTGCGGGGTGTGCCGTGGCGTGCTGTGTCATCTTACTGCGCGAATCCGCTGGATTTGAGTGAGCATTTTCGTCGTAAAGAGATCCGGGAATTCCAGAGGAAGGCCGAGACGTTGAACCATGAGGGGCAAGGGGATCAAGCGGCCTTTTGTTTTTCTGGGAAGCCTTGAGGAGAAGAGTCGAAGTTGGATGCTTCAAGACCGTATTCAGAAGATTGGAAGATGGTTGATCTTGTCTCGAATACGCCTTAGGAGCGGGAGTCAGAATTGCAGGACAGGTCTAAACCAAAAGTTTCTATCATTCTCTTGAACCTGAACGGATACGAAGACACGCAGGAGTGTCTTGAGTCTCTCCGGCAAGTGCAGTACGCCAATTTTGATGTCATTGTCGTGGATAACGGGTCTGACGACGATTCTTTCGCGCTCCTTCAAACGGAATTTCCCGACATCAGATTGCTTGGAAGTAAAGAGAACCTTGGCTTTACGGGAGGGAATAACCTCGGAATCGAGGATGCTTTATGTCGTGACGCGGCCTACGTCCTCTTGCTGAACAATGATACGGTCGTGGACCCAGATTTTCTAACTCACCTTGTTCAGGTAGGGGAAAGCGACCCTCGAATCGGAATCCTGGGCCCAAAGATTTTCTATGCGTCTGAGCCACAAAGGATTTGGTTCGCTGGCGGCTACGTTAAGTACGGGACCGGTGCGTGCGGTCATCTGGGCCACGACCAGCTTGATCAGGATGGCGAGTTCTCTCGCATAGCGGACACTCCTTTCATAACCGGCTGCGCTCTGTTGGTTAAGTCAGCCGTATTACGGGAAGTGGGTCTGCTCGACCTCAGACTCTTTGTTTATTGGGAGGACGCGGACTTTTGCATGCGCGTGCGGAAAGCCGGGTACCGGTGCGTTTTCGTGCCCATGGCGCGGGTCTGGCACAAGATCTCCCAGACCTGTGGCCTCGAGTCTTCCTTTACGCTTTATCTTGGGACTAGGAACCAGCTGACCTGGACCGCGGAGCACATTCCCTTTCCGTACAAGCCTGGCGCCCTCGCTTTCGTATTCATGAAAAAGCTTCTCAAGATGAGCCTGCTTGCGTTTAAGAGCCGCGACTCGGCGGCGGCGGTTTGGGCGGGGATTTGGGATTTCCTTGCCCGAGCATACGGCCCGCCGCGAAAAGAAAGGATGCCGGGACGGCGAGCCCCCTCTGCCTCGGCAAACATATGACGCGCCGCTTGTTCTATTTGATGTTGCTGACAATTCCAGCAGGGCGTCTGCTAAGCGCTTCGCTCTTTGAATCCGCGACCAAGGTCGCCTCGCTAACGCTTGACCAATTCGTGTTATGCACGCTCATCTTCCTGTACTTTTACCCGCACTTGTTGCACGCGCGTTTGCCATTCATGGAAGTTCACCTGGCCAGGCCAATATTGCTTTTTGCAGCCTGGAGCCTGATCTCCCTGATACTAAACAAAGCCGAGTACGGCCTCTCTATCGGGCAGACAGCATTCAGTGCATTGTATCTGGGCCGCTGGATCAGCTACGCGCTCTTGTATTTCGTTGCGTATGACATTTGCAAAAGCGGCGACGAAGTCAAAAAAATTGTGAAGTGGCTGATGATCGGAAGCGGGCTGTTCTGTGCTTTCGGCCTGATCCAGGCAGCTTTCCTGCCCGATTTTGCGTTCATACTGCATCCCGATGCAACTTTGGTTGACTTCGACCCCCAAGGCCACCGGCTTGTTTCCACGTTCTTGGACCCCAACATTGCGGCGGGTTACATCCTCATCTTCGCACTTCTCGCTCTCTCGTTCTGGATTCATGGATATTCGAAATGGCTTGGGATTTTTCTTTTGCTTGGCGGGGCTCTTTTCGCCACGTTATCCCGAGGCGGAGTCTTGGGGTTTTTCGTTGGGGTAGCTCTCCTTCTGGGTGCGAAGAAATTCCCCCGAAAGCGCGCTTTGATAGGCGTTCTTGCGTTGCTTCTTCTAGCCAGCGTGATGTATCCGAGCTTAAAGACACTGATAGAGGAGAGGCAGCGTATAAGCATAGATGATGCTTCTGCGCTAAGCCGCATAGAAGACTGGAAGCTCGCCCTGGACATTGTTTCCAGCAATCCACTATTCGGCATAGGTTTCGACACACTTGGATTCATCGCACCCCGGTATGGAATTATTAGGGAGAGTGCAACCGCATTCGGCTTTGCCGGAGATCTCATCACGATATTTGTAATGACCGGAGCAATAGGTCTAATTCTCTACCTTCGAATTTGCGGCCAGGTGATTAACGAATTGTCTCGGTTGCGGGATAGAACAAGAAGCACCTGGGTGTGTGCGTTCGCTCGCGGAGTTCAGGCGTCCACAATCGCCGTTTTGGTCAGCAGTTCTTTTACGACCTTGCTCCTTTATCCGCAAATCATGGCTGTGTTGTGGGTTCTGTGGGCCTTGGGAAGACGACTCCAGGAAGGAATAGATGCAGAAGTGCAACAACCGGGTCTAGAACTAGCGCGGGCGTCTACCTAGTTTTACTTTGGCGAGCTAAGCATATGCTTGCGAAACGGACCAAATTGAACAGTGTTGCAGCGCGTTGAGACTGTTTTGGATTGCAGCCGGAACTGTAACCTGACGTGAACGCTTGGAGAAAAAACTGAATTATGGAAACACGTGAAGTATCTGAGCTCGAGGCGCTGTTGAATATGGGAATGGCTGGCCTTGCTGCTGGGGCCAAAGACATGGACCACTTGGATGGCGCTGCGGCGGCATTCAATTATATTCGAATCGCAGACCTGGTAGATTATTACTCCAAAGCGGGCTTGGTAGACGCGCCCATACTGGATTGGGGCTGTGGGTACGGTCAGGTATCTTGGCTTCTGTTGCAGCGTGGCCTCTCGGTTGTTTCATGTGATATTGAGAAGCGGCTTGCGAGAGAGTTCATCGAACCGCTAAGCCAATTGGACATAAGCTATCTCCAAAATCCAATCCGTCTACCGTACGATTGTGGAACTTTCGGGGCTGTTCTGTCCGTTGGTGTCCTCGAACATGTCGGTGTGGCTAATGTCGAAGCTTCAATGCAGGAAGTTGGTAGAGTATTGAGGCCGGGCGGGCTTTTCTTTATCTTCATGCTCCCTAATCGGTTCTCCTGGGTTGAATTCATTGCTGACGTCCGACACGTATCAGTGCATCCGGATAAATACACTTTTCGGAGAATCGAACAGCTCCTACACGCTCACTCTTTCACTCTCGAACGAAAGTGGCGGCGTAACGTACTTCCACGCAACCTCACCGGCCTGAGTCAGCGCGTCAAGAGGGCCTACGGGAAGTACTACCGGGAGATCGAGTCGGTTGACCACGTCCTTGCGAACTTCCTACCGACTTCGATTTTTAGTGGAGTAATTGAAGTAATCGCGAAAAGAGTTTAGCAGGGCCTCGAATATGTCTAATCAAAACGCGGAGCCTAGGGCTTCAGAAATAGCCATCGACGCGCGCTGGCTCCATTTGGGCGGGCTGGGCACATATGCGTACCATCTGATTGCTGGATTCGCCCGACATGGAAACGGATTCACGCTACGTGGGATCGTGAACCAACGAAACGCAGAACGGATTGCGCCGTTTTGCGATCGCGTTGTGATTGCGGAAGCTTCAATGTATTCGCTTCGTGAACAGCTCGAAATTGCTAGGGCAGCGAGGGGCGCCGACCTGCTACATGTTCCGCACTACAATGCGCCTCTTTTTTACCATGGCCCGATGCTGGTTTCAATTCACGACGTGATCCACATCACTGCCCCGGTTTATCGTCGGGATGTTCGGGCCTGGCTTTATGCGATGCCGGTGTTGAATCTGGTCGCTCGGAAGGCAGACCACATCGTAACCGTCTCGGAATATTCAAAGGCACAAATCGTCGAGCAGTTGCGTGTGCCTTCTTCCAAGGTGACTGCAATCTACAACGGCGTGAATTCACAATTCTGCTGTGCAGATCGAAATGAGGCGTTCGCGGCCGTTTCAACGGCTCTCGGCCTTAAGTCACCTTACGTTCTCTATGTGGGAAACCTAAAGCCTCACAAGAACGTTTCCACGCTGCTGCGGGCGTTTGCAATGCTTCGCAAAGGAACGGATATTCCTCAAGAACTGTTGATTATTGGAGACGACGCGCGATGGGGGCGTGCCCGGCGTGAAGAATGTTCTCGCCTCGGGATCAACGACACGACGCATTTTGTTCCAGAAGTAGCCCAGAAACTGCTGCCGAAGATATATGCGGCTGCAGATTTACTGGTGATGCCCTCGACGATCGAGGGGTTCGGATTGCCCGTCCTGGAAGCCATGGCATGTGGAACGCCAGTAGTTTGCTCGCGGGCGACTTCTCTACCGGAAGTGGGTGGCGACGCAGTGCTGTACTTTGATCCCGCAAGCCCTGAAGATTTGGCGTCCGTGATCGAGCGAGTAGTGAACTCATCTGAGCTTCAGGAGAAACTTCGTGAGAAGGGGCTGGAACGCGCGAAGCGGTTTACATGGGAGGACTCTATAAGGAAGCACGTTGAGCTCTACGGGCACTTGCTGGGGTTGAATTGATAACTGTGTTGATCGGGGTCGGTTTCGGGAGAACCCTGTTGAGAATCGTGCCTAAGGATTTGAGAGTCGCCATCGTTCACCACTGGCTAGCCACCTATACTGGCGCCGAGCGGGTAATCTCCGCCTTGCTGGATCTGTTTCCGCAAGCAGACCTATTTGCCCTCGTTGCCAACGAGGAGGTGACGGCGCGTTTTGCACCACGTCGCGTGACAACATCATTTTTGCAGCGTGTGCCAGGAAGCCGGCGCTATCACCGTTATATGCTGCCGCTATATCCATTCGCGCTGGAGCAATTCGATCTGCGCGGCTACGATCTGGTAATTAGCTCCGAATCGGGACCAGCCAAGGGAGTGATCACTTCGGTCGACACTCTGCATATTAGCTACTGCCATTCGCCCATGCGGTACATCTGGGATCAGTACCAGGGGTATACAAACGGCAAGGACATGAGCGGTCTGGCCCGACTCGTATTCAAGGTGGTGGCCCATTACGTGCGCATGTGGGATCTAGCAACTGCGTCTCGCGTTGATTACTTCATAGCGAATTCGCACAACTCTAAGGCCCGAATTTGGAAATATTATCGCCGTGAGGCGGCTGTGATTCATCCCCCGGTTGACGTGACGGTGGGTCATGTTGCGGACAGCATTGAGGATTATTACCTTGCCGTCAGCCGCTTGGTGGATTACAAGCGAGTCGACTTGGCGGTAGAGGCCTGCAATCGTTTGAAGCGGCCGCTTCGGATAGTTGGCGTCGGCCCGCAGTACAAGCGGTTGAAAGCGTTGGCTGGTCCTACGGTCGAGTTTCTGGGCGAGCTTACCGACGCCCAGAAGAACGATCAGTACTCCCGCTGCCGGGCCCTGCTGTTTCCAGGAGAAGAGGATTTCGGCATAGTCCCAGTCGAGGCTCATTCGTTCGGCCGCCCCGTCATAGCGTTCGGCCGGGGAGGCGCACTGGAGACGATACAGGGACCGTTCGCGGGGGAGGCAGCAATCAAAAGCTCCTGCAATGGAATTCTCTTCCACGAGCAAACCACTGACTCCGTCGTGAATGCAGTCCGGACATTCGAGGCGTCAGAACAAGCATTTTCCCCCGCGACGATTGCGAGCAGTGCTGGGCGGTTTTCGACCGACCGGTTCAAGCTGGAGATGGCGGATTTAGTGGCCGCTTACATCCATGAATTTCATAACAGCAATCAACGGCGGCTCGAACCCGTTGCTGGCTAGCGTCTTGGGCGGAAGATCAGAGACCGAAGAGGGGATTATAGCTTAGCCGTAAAGATGTCTCCAAAGCGTTCTTGGAGCTTTTTGGAAGGCTTTCATCAAGACAAACAAAAAGGAGCGTAGCAATGCCAGTTTCACTCGTAACCGGAGGAACCGGATTCGTCGTCTTCGACGATATGAGTGGCGGTTTCGCCGACAACGTGCCGAAGGGAGCCACACTTGTGAAGGGCTCCATCCTGGATCACGAGCTCATTGACAGAATCTTTGAACAGTATTCGTTTAACTATGTCTACCATCTAGCGGCGTATGCCGCGGAGGGACTCAGCCATTTTATCAAGCGTTTCAACTACAACAACAATCTGATCGGTTCGGTCAATCTGATCAATGCCAGCGTCAACCACGAGGTTAACTGCTTCGTTTTTACGTCTTCGATCGCAGTGTATGGCAGCGGCCAGTCTCCGTTGAGGGAAGACATGGTTCCCATCCCGGAGGATCCATACGGGATTGCCAAGCTTGCCGTCGAGCATGAACTGCGAGTCAGCCATGAGATGTTCGGGCTGGATTACGTTGTTTTCCGGCCCCACAACGTCTACGGCGAGCGGCAGAACATCCTTGATCGCTATCGCAACGTGGTTGGAATCTTCATGAACCAGATTTTGCGCAGTGAACCATTGACTATTTTCGGTGACGGAACTCAAGTCCGCGCATTCACCCACATTGATGACATCGCTCCGATTATTGCAAGTTCAGTGGATGTCCCTGCGGCAAGGAATCAGGTGTTCAATCTGGGAGCAGACGAGCCTTACACCATCAATGAACTGGCTCGAATCGTGATGGAAGAAATGGGCTCAAAGTGCGAAATCATACATTTGGATCCCCGGAATGAAGTTAAAGTTGCCTTCTCCGATCACAGCAAGGCCCACCAGGTGTTTGGCAAACAGTCACAAACGACCTTACAGATGGGAATCGGTGCCATGGCAAAATGGGTTAGGTTACATGGCGCGCGTGAGAGCAGCATCTTCGAAAATATCGAAGTGATGAAGAACATGCCTGCAAGCTGGGCCCGAGTGGCGCGGAAGGCAGCCGTGGGAATCCCGTAGTCACAAAAGCTTGTCCCCGATGATTGCGATTGAGTGCGACGGGCGTCTTCTCGATGCAGAACGACGACCGCGATGGCGATAAGCCTGTGAAGCAAGTAGTACGGCTTTAGGTAGTACGGCTTTAGGTTGACTTTGCATTATGCCCAGAGTAGTGTTCGCGTAATTTCACGGGTCATCGCCCAAAGCCCTTGGATCGTCCCCATTCGTTAGAAGCACGCCACGGGTTGACCCGAGAGAAAATCCGAATTTCTTCCTTCAGCTGCAGATGAAAGGGGTGCCCCCATGAAACGGACCATAAGATGGGCTGGAGTTGGTCTGTTGTTTTCTCTGGGTTTAGGAGTGCATGGAATGCAAGCGCAGCAAGTAGTGAGCGCTGAGCCGCAGGCTCCGGGCCGCACAGTGCAGACGACAGCGGAATTGGTGCCGACGTTACCGGTTCCTCGGTTGGTGAAGTTTGCTGGGGGTTTCAAGGATGAGCAGGGCAAAGCGCGGACAGGGGTGGTGGGAGTGACCTTTGCCATCTACAAGGAACAAGAGGGAGGGGCGGCACTGTGGCTGGAGACGCAGAATGTAGAGTTGGATGAGCAGGGGCGCTACACGGTGCTGCTAGGAGCGACGAAGAGCGAAGGGCTGCCGCTGGAGCTGTTCACCACGGGAGAACCTCGCTGGTTGGGGG
>WNFS01002905.1_pt1 | contig 12950 bp, 15 predicted proteins | sample 5400141 | NCBI WGS metagenome assembly WNFS01 (sample SAMN13153358, study PRJNA577476) | soil metagenome | isolation source: 60 cm saprolite under Madrone tree | place: USA:California | collected 2016-06-14
CAATCACTAATCGACGCCGGCTGATGTCACTTCGCAGTTGCGATTTACTTGACGCGCTGGCCTCTGCACGGCAGCTTACGCGGCCTCATTGGGGCTAAGAGTATGTCAAGAATTTGCGATATCACAGGATCCAGGGCCATGCGCGGCAGCGTCATTCACCGGCGCGGTTTAGCCAAGAAAAAAGGCGGCGTCGGCCGACACGTGACGAAAATGGTGCCGCGCATCTTCGCGCCAAATTTGCACCACCACCGTATTTGGGTGCCGGAGCTCAAGAAATTTGTGCGCGTCCGCGTTACGGCACGAGGTCTCAAGACGATCAACAAGCACGGCGCTTACAAGGCGCTAAAAAAGGCTGGCGCCATCTAGGATTGGGCGGTTTTCGCGGGCGAGCACTGAAACAAATCAGCGTCTGACGCAGACGCTGCGCGAATTCGATTAATCTTCCAGGTTGCTCGCGATGCAAGTCACTCTTCTCAAGTCGAAGATTCATCGCGCTACCGTCACCGGGGCGAGCTTGGATTATGAAGCAGCCTCAAGATCTCGGGAGATCTGGCCGAGCTGGTCGGCCTGGTTCCCTATGAGAAGATTCTCGTTGGCAACGTCAGCAACGGGGAACGGTTCGAGACTTACGTGATCTATGGCGAAGCGCGCCGAGGAATCATCGAACTAAACGGGGCCACCGCTCACCGTGGAAAAATTGGCGACCGCCTTACGATCATGAGTTTCGCGCGCTACACGCTGGAGGAGACGGCGTTTCATACGCCACACATCGCCGTGTCAGACGAAAAAAATGAAGTCCTCCGCTATGAGGAGAATAATTCGGCGCTTTCCTTGAGGGCTGTCGGTGGCTGAGTTGTAGAAGCGCTCGCCGCGGCGAGCGCCTGCTGCATCGACTCGCGGGTCGATCCACTCGACGAGTTCGGCGCGGGTTCCACCACTGCTGCAACTTCCTGCGGGCTGGCTTTCGTTCGGGGCAGATCAAGCGACCCATCGTTGAATTCGATGACGTAACCTTCGTTGATCAACCAACGCAGGTCGGACGCGAGCGCCAGTTTGCGTGATTCTCCATCTTCGCTCGCGCTATCGCCAATCAAGTTCTTGAGAAGCTGCTGGCGATTCATTGCTGGCGCCGCCGCCACTGCTTCTAGAATGGCATTCACAGATGCAGACACGCTCGCGTGTTCATGAACAAACGCGCGTACCCGGATTGGTGAGACAAACAACATGCCGCGGCGATGGCGGAAAATGTGGAGGCCATTGTGTCGAAATCTGCCGGCTAATTCCTGCATCATGTTTGAAGGCGAGCGCGTTTCTTGCGCCCACGCCTCCTCGATCACCCGATTTATTGTCCGATCCGGCAACCGCCGGCTCAACGCGCCGCCGATGGTCATTTCCCCTACGCCATGGATCAACCCGGGCAAATAATGCGACCGAAAATGCCGTTCCGCTTCGACCGCAGAAGAAAATGTCAGAGCAGTTTCTTCGCGCAACGTCGTATAGGTCGTCACTTTTCGTGCTTCTTCTTTCCAGCGCTCGATTAACGCGGTATCGCTTACAATCTCAATTTGCCGTTGGTAATCGGCAAAACTCATTCGACGGCTGAAACGTTGCTCGTAAAGGCTGCGCAACTGCGGCTGATAATTGTGATGGTTGGTCGGGCCAAGGAGCGTTCCGCTCAATCGGCATCGCGCGACATTCGAGAAATTTCCCTTAATTGGATCGGTCTCCACAACTTCGATCTGGTAAAAGTCGCGGTGAGCAAGTCGGAATGCGTTTCGCTCGAGGAATTCTCGGTCAGCGGAGACCGTGCCGTTCTCGCCAAGCCGATAAAGCGGCGATTCCTCCTTTGTCGATAGGAAGGCCTCGTACCCTACCGGTTTTTCCAGAAACAAACGCGCCAGCGCAAACAGCGAATAAGCAACTGAGCCGGACTTGATCTGCGCGGCGACATTTTCAAATGCCGGCGAGTATGGCAGGAAACGAACTGTCACCGGCGGCGTTGGCGCTGGAGGAAGATGCCGATTCAGTGAGCGCCGATCTTTGGCGCCGTGCGAAACACGGGCAGCGGTGCCCTTGTCTCGGCGTGCCTCGCGATTGCGCCTGTCTGCCCTGGGCGTTGGGTGTTCGGCGTTCGGCGCCTGCTCGCGATTTATCGGAGTTCGGCGTTTTGGTCTATTGCGCGGGGGACCATGACCTGTTTTTTGCCCCCTGCTTTCTTCGCTTGGGTAATCCGCATAACTTCGCGGCTCAGCGGGTTCTTTCACCCATGCAGGCAGCAGCTTCAGATCGAGAAGATCGACAGTCTCAACAGTAGGCTGGGACATCGCTTGCATGTAACTCGGATGGCAACGGAAGCAAATGTTAAGAATCTCAGTAAAGATGGCACGCTGCGGCCCGAAAGGCTTCGGAATGCATTGCAGCCCGTTGTCTTTCCCGAAAATGATTGACAACCTATTTAATTCATTTACTTGCCATGCTGTGCCCGGACTGTCCGGCAGCCGCCGGACTTTCCCCCGCGCGACTAATACCAACTGAACAAATTTTATGGCGGAAAAATCGATCGAAGAAAAGGTCAAGGACATCATCGTCGAGCAACTCGGCGTGAACCCGGAGCAGGTGACGCCGCAGGCCTCTTTCATAGAGGATTTGGGCGCAGACTCGCTGGACATCGTAGAACTCGTGATGGCCTTTGAAGAAGAGTTTGGGGTCGAAGTGCCGGACGAAGACGCGGAGAAACTGCAGACGGTCGGCGACGTCATCAAATACATCGAAGAAAAATCGTCCAAGCAGTAGGAGTAGGATTTGCTGTAGCCGCGTCTCTGTGAGACGCGCCACGCCAGCGTTCCAAGCAGATCAACACTTCGCTTCCCACAGCGAAGCGGCTACAGCTAAGCCGCCTTCGATCGCTCCAAGGTTGCGAAGCCTTACAACCCGTTCACACTAGCGGACGTGGAGATGACGCTACTGGAGCGACCGCTCTTCTATATTGGCGACCACTACGTAACTATCCTCGGCCTGATTGCGTTCGCCGGCTTCTTTGCAGCCGGACTCCTCATCGCGCGATTTTTACAAAGTCAGATCGTCCGCCGTTTTTTCAGTCGTTTCAAAACCGACACGAATTTCATCGCAATCGTCACAACTATCTTGAGTCTGGCGGCGATCGTCTTTTTCACCGTTACGGCGGTCAATGCGGCGGGAATTCCATTGGCTTGGAACGCGGCTCTTCCTGCCATCAAGCTGAGCCTGGTTCAGATCTTTCTGCTGGTTGCGCTCCTGATCACGGTGTTTTGGATCTCATCCAGGACTAAGCGTTTTCTTTTTAACCGGCTGCTTGCGCAAAGTGGCCTCGATCGTTCGCTGCAGTACGCCATTGCCCAGGTCGTTAGCAACATCGTGCTGGTAGTCGGCATTTTCATTGTCCTCGAGAACACCGGAATTCATCTCGCCGCGCTGGCGGTCTTCGCCGGTGCAGTTGGGGTAGGGCTTGGCTTCGGTCTGCAAAATATCGCGAGTAATTTCATCAGCGGGCTCGTGATTCTGGCAGAGAGACCGATCACCATTGGGGACCGCGTAGAAGTGGCAGGCATTGCGGGCCAGGTGGAGCACATTCGAGCGCGCAGCACAGTCATCCGCACCAACGACAACATCATGATGATCGTGCCGAATACGAAGTTCATCGATTCGCCCGTGACCAACTGGACCTACGGCGACCGCCGTGTGCGTTTCCGCATTCCCGTAAGTGTTGCCTATGGCAGCGACATCGCGAAAGTGAGGGACACGTTACTGGCCGTCGCCGGCGAAAATCCGCATACTCTCAAGGAACCGGCACCCAGCGTGTTTCTCGAAATTTTTGGCGAGAACGCGATCGAGTTTAAGCTCGTCATCTGGAGTAGTGAAATGAGCGCGCGTCCAAGTCGTTACCGCAGCGATATAAACTTTGCCATTGCTGAGAAATTCCGTGAAGCGGGGATACAAATGCCGTTTCCTCAGCGCGACCTCCACATCCGAAGCGGAGTGCTCAAGGTGGAAAATGTCACAGAGACAGAAACAGCGAAACGCCGGGAATCAGCGAACGTCTCTTCCGACTCGCGGAGCGCGGGCTAGATTGAATCGCCCCGCTTTTGAATGCCTATGATTCTTCTTAGGCGTCGCCAAGCCTATGCTTCTGGGATGGGTGATCGTGCCAAGGCACGCTTCACCACGTCAATCAATTGAGGGGCAGCGATGGGCTTCTCGAGAAAGGCGAAGGCACCCAGGCGCAGCGCGTGAGCTTGGACATCAGGCCCGCCGAATGCCGTGATAATTATAACCGGCAATTCCGGCAGGGCACTGGCAAGCGCCAAAACGCCGCGCCCACTGAACGTTGGCATCCGCAGGTCGGTAATGACCAAGTCGAATCGTTTTTCAGGGTCCGCAAGCTTCTTCACAACCACTATTGGATCAGACACACCAGTGACTTGCATGCCTTCACTGGCAAGCACTTTAGTCATCGCACGGAGCATTCCCGGATCATCATCTACCACCAAAACAGATTTGTTCTGCAACTCGTTCATAATCTTTTCATCAAATCGCGCCAAGGCGCAAATCGCGCGGGGATCGTCATGTCATGTACCAACAACTAGCGGAAGTTGAATACTAAAAGTGCTCCCTTTTCCCCGCGCGGTAGCGCAATCAATCCTCCCGCCATGTTCATTGATGACGCGCTGCGTGTATGCGAGGCCGAGGCCGGTGCCATCGCTCTTCGTGGTGAAGAACGGAACGAAAAGATGTCTAGCTTCTTCCTCCGTCATGCCACGACCGTTATCGCTGATCGATATCAAAGCTTCCGCACCAAGCTTTTGCGCGCTGACCGTCAGATTTCCTCCATCGGGCATTGCATCCAATGCATTACGGATCAGATTCAAAACGGCTTCCCAGAGTTGCTCCGCATCGACGCAAACCGGTGGTAAGTTTGGATCAAGCGTCCTTCTCAGGTCCACATGCTTTTGATCCAGCAACGGCTGCACGAAATTAAGTTTTTCTTCGAGAAAGCCCTTGAGCGAAACCGCTGCGCGTGTGGACTTCGGCATTCGAGCGAATCGGAGATATTCCTGCAGTACTTGGCGGATTCGCGACACCTGCGACCGCATCTCATGCAGAAGCACCCGGCATTCGGTTGCCGAAGAACCGTTCGAATTTGCGAAAACGTTTAGTTCCCGTTCGACGAGGTCAAGGTTGAGGGAAATTGAGCCAAGCGGGTTACGAATTTCATGGGCGACCTGAGCAGCCATGGAGCCGACCACTGCGAGGCGCTCCCCTTGGAGCTTAACTTGCTCCAGCCGCTTGCGTTCTTCCATCTCCGCCCGTAGCGCAGCGGTTCGGCACTCCACTGTTTGCTCCAGATGGTAGTGAGAGCTGCGAAATGCCGTCAATAACCAGACGACGACGAAAAAGAACACAAAAAGCATGATGGCGTTCCAAACGGGAATCAGCGGATGCTGATACGCCGGCCCGCTGAACACGTCGCTGAGGAGCAAAACGCCAGCACAGAGCGCTCCCACTGCGAAGCCCGCCGAGCGCCCGGCCATCCATGCCGCGAGGCACGTGGGGAGCAAGTAAAACGCCGATATTGCCCACTCACGCCCAGTAACATAATCGACGATTCCAAGGCCGATTGTAAGCACGACAGCGGTAAGCGTCGCAAGGACCTTCGGCATGGCGGATGGCTCTGGTACCGTATTCACGTCCATGCGCGATCGAGCGTAAAGATTTCCAGCGGTTGCGCGACCCCTTCTACCGCTTGAAGCGGTAACGCGCGCAGTGAAATCCGGCGTCGCAATGCGTCTCGCGTCGCTTTGCTGATGAGCAGAGTGGTGTTCACCGTTTTGTTCAAAGCTTCGATACGGGAGGCGACGTTCACCGTGTTGCCGATCACCGTAAACTCCATCCGTTTCGACGATCCAATGCTTCCGACAATGGCGCGTCCGCTGTTGATGCCGATGCCGATTCGGATCGGTTCTTCGCCGCGTGTGGCCAGATCTACATTGAGACGTTCCACTCTGCGTTCTAAATCACACCCTGCCGCCAGCGCCTTGTCGGCATGATTAAACTTATCGCTGTCCACTCCAAAAAGCGCCATGAAACCGTCCCCTAGGAACTTGTTGATCATTCCGCCGTGTTCACCTTCCACCACTTCCACCATTGCGTGCAGGAACTTGTTGAGCAGGTTCATCGCTTCGTCCGGCTTAAGATTTGCCGCGCGTGCCGTAAAGGATCGGATATCTACAAACATCACGGAGATTTCCTGTTCCATGCCGCCGACTCCGGGATCGCGCGCTAGAATCTGCTCGGCCACCTTGTGGCCAACGTGCACACCTAAGATGCGCCGTGAATATTCGAGCCGTTTTCGCTCTTCGATTTCCGCCCGCAGGGCAGCAGTTCGGCGGGCAACCATTTGCTCCAAATGATATTGAGAGGTGCGGAACGCGTTCAGTAACCAGACGACAACGACGAAGAACATAAACAGCATGATCCCGTTCCAAAAAGGAATCAGCGGATGCTGATACGTTGCACCATCGAGCATGTCACTGAGGAACCATGCACCAGTGCACAACGCTCCCACAACCAATCCCGACCAACGGCCCGCCACCCACGCCGCGAGGCCCGTCGGCAACAGGTAAAAAGCTGTTATTGCCCACTCGCGCCCTGTAAGATAATCGACCGCGCCCAGAGCAATTGTCAGCGCGACAGCCCCGGCTGTTGCAACAACCTTCCGCCGCAAAGAAAAATCTTCCCGAGCCTTCACAAGTTGCGGAACCCCAATGCCGCAAAGTGTTTTGACAAAGCAGTCCGCGGATCCGCTCATTCGCCGTTTTTATTTGTGGCGAAACCGGCGCCCGCCCGGTGCCATGACCAGCTTGAGAAAATCGAACTTGCTGTTAATTGATTGCGCCCTTCGAGTCGTGGATTCACTGGGTGGGCTTTTTCTCCATGTCAGTTGGCAACACCATTCCAATCCCGCACGGATTTGCGAAGATCACGTCACTGGCCGGTCTCCAGAATTGTGACGCATGGCCGCGCGCTTTTCGGAATAAGTGCAAAGACCATCGTTACTACGAGATCGTCGAAGAAACGCTGGAGGGGTTCGAACATCACTACCTGGTGATTGAAGACAGTTCGAGTCATGTGCGAGCAGTCCAGCCGGTATTCTTTGTTCGACAAAATCTCGTTGAAGGCGTGCCTGGTAAAATTCGCTCTGTTGTCGAGATCATTCGAAAATTTTTCCCACGCTTTCTGACCATGCGGGTTTTAATGGTTGGCTGCGCGGCCGGCACGGGTGACTTAGGCGCATGCGACGAGAAAGATGAAACCTGGGTAGCAAACGCGCTGCTGGCAAGTCTTCGGACTTATGCCCGTCAAAATAGGGCTTTGCTGATCGTCTTAAAGGATTTTCCGGCGAACTATCGCTCGGCGCTCGAAACGTTTGCCTTAAATGATTATGCCCGGTTTCCCAGCATGCCAATGACGCGACTGGCGCTCGGTTATGAGAACTGGGATGAATATTTTCGCACGTTGAGCAAGGCGACCCGGAAAGATTTGCGCCGAAAATTCCGCAAGTCCGAACGCGCGGCGAAAATAGAGATGGAGGTCGTGACCGAGATTGCGCCTTTCATCGACGAGATTTATCCGCTGTATCTCGCCGTCCACGAGCGGTCGCCATTAAAATTTGAAACACTCACCAAGGAATATTTCAGCGCCATCGCGCAGCGCATGCGGGAACGCGCGCGGTTCTTCATCTGGCGACAAAGCGGCAAAATCGTCGCATTCAGTTTTTGCCTGGCCTGTGGCGACGCGATTTATGATGAATGCATCGGGCTCGATTACAGCGTCGCGCTTGATCTGCATCTTTATTTTTACACACTGCGCGACATCATTTCATGGGCGCTGCAACAAGGATTGAAATTTTACTACAGCAATCCGCTGAACTACGAGCCGAAGCTGCATCTGGATTGCGAATTGGTGCCGCTCGACCTCTATGTGCGCCATACCAGCGCTGTGCTGAATCCGGCATTTCGTCGCGTGATCAAATATCTCGGACCGACGCGGCATGACCCTGTTCTCCAGCGATTTCCTAACGCGGATCAGCTTTAGGGGCGACTGGTTGTTCGCCTGCAGGCCGGTTTCTTGTCATTCCGACCGAAGTGGAGGAATCTCTGGTTCTTGTTTTCGCTTCCTCGCCTTGCGCGCTGAAAGTAAGAGATGTCTCGACCCATTCGACTTCGCTCAGGGCAAGACTTTCGCTCGACATGACAAATGACACGAGAAATAAACCAATACGCGATCGCCCTTCCGGTTTTCGCAATCCATGGCTGCAACTCGGCTTGAGTGTGGCCTGTGTGCTGGTGTCCGAGTTTCTTCTGAAACGCGGCGCTACGGAGGTTGCGGAACCTGACAGCGCTTTTTCCTGGACTGGGATCAACGGTCTGGCTTCGCCCCTGGTGTGGTGGGCAATTCTTCTAATCATCGCCAGCTTTATTAGCTGGCTCTACGTCCTGAGATACATCCCGCTCACGATCGCGTTTCCTCTTTCGCGAGTCGTGGACATTCTGGTTCCGCTCGGTTGTTGGATTTTTCTGGGCGAATCGATCTCGCCCCTTCGCTGGTGCGGTATCGCGCTGGTGATTATCGGATTAGCGCTGGTGGCGAAACCAATCGCACAAATCGAGGAGCGCCTGTGAGCATTCTCGCCTTCTTTTTCATCGTTGTTTCTTTGCTGAGCTTTGTGGTTGCTCAACTAATTCTCAAAAGAGCAATGGAAGTCTCGGCAACAAGCGGTCTGCGGAACTCTCGGTTCATTTCGCTCGTTGCTATCGGCACAGCTCTAATGACAGTGTCTTTTTTTCTTACCCTTGGGCTGCTGCAGCGATTCGACCTTAGTTACCTCTATCCGTTTCAAGGATTGAGCGTGATTTTCATCACGCTGATGGCGGCGGTCGTGTTGAAGGAAAAGCTAAGCCTCCGACTTGTGATCGGCGCGCTACTGATCAGCGCGGGGATTGTGCTTGTCTCAATGAGTTAGAGTTCCGCTCCGCAAAGAATTTTAAGCAAATCCTTGACTAGCGAATGGGTTTGGCGTGGATAGAACGCGCCAAACCCGTTAATTAGTCAGAGGTCGAATCTTGTTTTGCCAGGATTATTCAAACCGCGTTCCAGTGCTCGTGGCGCAAATGGTGACGATTAGATTCCCATCAGCGTCGAAGATCTGGACCGTGCCAGTACTAGTGAAGCTGTCGACGGTGGTGAGCTGTATCGCCTCGGTAGCTTCACCTCTGCCGTCAAAATCGCCTTCCGCGGTATAGCTGTAAAACACAGCTCTATTCGAGTAATTATGACTGCCTGGCTCGCGCTGCCAAACACCGTATTCGGTCCCCTGACCGGGATCGCCACCAGGCGGGACCCCATAGCCGGTGTAAGTGCCACCCTGGTTGAAGGTCATGATAGCCGGAAATGACAATATATCCTGACCAGTTATACAGTCGACCGAGGTTCTGGTAACGCGCCACGTACCCTGAAGGGTGTGGGCGGTCGGTGATTGTAACGCTTGTTTGTCCTGGCTCCAGACTGGCGAAGTGGTCGCTGTCAGGGCAAGAACGATAACTGCTATTTTCGTTTTAAGTTTCATCTTTTGTTCCTTTGTTTGATTTGGTTTTTCTTGTTTTGGCCTTCTTTGATTTCTCGTGATTGAGAACTCATTTCCGGCTGTTCAGTGATGTACTGCGTAAATTTTTGCGAGCGCTTACGCGGGAAATGGCTCCGCCGCGTTAAATCGTTAAATCGTTCATCCGTTGAAGCCCTGAAGCGGAGAGACCGCGGATGGCGCGGATGTCACGAATAAAGTTTCAAACAGAAGGAAATGGCAAAGAATGGATTTGGATTCCACCGACAAAGCATTGTTGCGTTCGATGAGCCGAGCCACTATCGGAGCGCGCAATCGCCAATACAGCGGGGCGCGTGCTTGCCCGCAGACGGAGAAACAATCAGCCGCCACACAGCGAAGCGTGACGGCTGATCGCGAATTGCGGGTTTCTAGCTGGTCGGTTTATGGGGCGAACTGAATCTGTCCGCTAAAACTGGCCATAATCTTTTGGTCGCAGCCATCCGGATCAAGTGGGACAACGCAGCACCATGTTCCGTTCCCGTGTAAACCGGCGAGGTCGTCAATCCCTTGGTCGATCACCCGACACACAGGTAACGCGCCCGGCACCGCTGAAAAGTCGCCATTACTAGTACAGACGAACGTGCCGCACTTTCCGGAAACGTAACCGGTGAAGACACGCTAGCGCAGACGGTGAAGGAGCGTTGACGCTCGAAGTCTCATTGGCTGCCTCGAATGCTAACTTCTCGAATTTTGAGCTTCCAGTGATCTGCGCCCGCTCGCGACCCGTCTCAGATAGCGGATCGCGAGCGGTGCTTTATCTTCTGCAGTTGCCGGGATCAGCAAATCAATTGATCAACTCGCAAACATTTGTAACTAGCCCGTTACCCGTGTCTGACAGGAGATTGCCGTTTGGGTCAAACACGAGGGTAAAATCTCCGGCCTGGAACCGAATCCCGAATCCTGGAGTTGCTGGATCCCAGATAGCGCCGCGACCGAGGCCCCTCGCGATGGTGTTGCCATTCTGATCGAAGGTAACAATTGCCGGTCCAGTAAAACCATTAATCGTCACACTTTTCGTGGGATCGGAGAGGTTCGTGAAAACGGCGGTGGTAGCTGGGGAGGTAACGAGAAAGCCACCGCCTGGCAAACTAATCACCCCTAGCCTTCCGGTGGCTGTCGCTTGAACGGGAAAGCCACACACGGAGGCGGGAATAAATACCGTGACGGTAGTAATTGGCTCTGGCGGGCCGCCACGACCCTCGCTGGCGCGTGCGAGCTCCGCTGTTGGGAGGGCCAATCCCGCCAGGATTAAACAAGTTGCCGCTACCAGGCGTAATCTTGCGTTGGTTAGTATCGATTTAATGATTTGTTTGTTCATGATTTAATTTCCTTTTCTTGTTTTGGCCTTCATTGGCTCCTCGTTGTGAGGAAGTCATTTCTGGCCGTTCACTGAGGTACTGCGTAAAATTTTTGAGACCCTTACGCGGGAAGTTTGGAAATTTTTGGAGACCGTGGATTACCCGCCTCCGCCTAAGAGCTACGGCGGGCAGGCAGCGGATCTCACGGATCAGGACTGTAGAGGCAGCCGTGTCGGCTGCTTTGTAATGGATGCAGGCGGCACGCCTGCCGCTACAGAATTACTTCGGCGCGAGGGAAGCGACGATTTTCTCGAAGCGAGGGTCGCCGCGCAGCGGGTCCCAGAACGGCATCAGTTTTAATTCGCCATAGCTGAGGTCCATACCGCTTGTGGGGCAACGGACGGCGGTGGCAAGCTGCTCGCAGGCGAGATCTTTTTCACCAACCCAGGCGGCAATCATCGCCAGATACTTGATCATGACCATGCCATTGATTGGGTCCTTTTGCACAGGAAGAAGCTCGACCGCGCGGCGTCCTTCCCGCAAAGCCGCTTCCTTCCGCCCGAGAGCGGCATCGATTACACCTAGGACGCACCATGCCGGGCCGTAATCTGGTTGAGCCTGAACCGTTTTCTCTTGCTCTGCGCGCGCAGCAGTAAAAGCCAACTGCGCCTTGTGCTCGTCGTTTGTCATGCGGGCGATAACGCCTTCGGCGAAAGGACGCGTGAAATTAACAGCATTTATCCCTAACGGGAATTCGTCGGAGGCGAGCAAGGCGTCTTTAGCGGCAGCGATGTCGCGTTCGGCAATTGCACAAGGTAGCCATCGAAAGGCGATCTTCGGCATGGCAGCAGGATTTGTCGCCCGGATTTCATCGATCAGTTGATGCAACGGTCCTGTATCAGCTTTCCAATCCACTTCCACGAATGCGCGCACTGCCTTTACCCCGACATTATTTGGCTCGATAGCCAACATGCGATCTAACTTCGATTTTTGTTCAGCATAACGCCGGGCCATTCCGTAACTGTCTGCGATATTGCCGAGCGCGTTAAGGTTTCGCGGGTCGAGCTCAATTGCCCGTTCGAGGCTTCGTATGGCCTCTTCCCAGCGTCCCTGACGTCTTTGGATGTAACCCATCACCGTGAATATCCGGGGATGATTTGGCAAGCTCCGGCGTGCAATTTCCAGTTCAGCCAGAGCGCCATCGTAGTCGAGGTATCCATTATAAAGATGATATGCTCGTGCGAGGTGTGCTTCGCCGGCCTTTGGGCGGGTCCGAAACGCTTCTTGGACGGCTGCTTCCGCTGACGCCAACCGCGCGGGAGTATGGTCAAGCCCATAGAAGTAAAGCTGGTCGTGAATCAAGGCGAGCCGACAATAGGCTTCGAGAAACGATGGGTCGCGCGCCACCGCCTGGTTCAGGAGATCGATTGCCTGCAACGCATCCTCCCTCCCCCAGGTAATTCCCCAAATATTGTTGGCGCGCGAATAGAGCTCGAAAGCGACGAGATCGTTGGTGGGCTTTTCCTTAATGGCCAGTCTCTCGGCAGATGTGACTTTGGCGTTCAGGTGTTCGGCGACTTTTTGCGCGATCTCGCTTTGGATCGCAAACAGCTCGTTCAAGTCGCGGTCGTATTCCTCGGCCCAGACGTGGGTATCAGTCCGCGTGTCGATCAACTGCGCGTTCAAGTGAATCCGATCAGCGCTCCTGCGTGCGCTTCCCTCCAGCACGTGAGACACGCGAAGCGCATCACCGATCTGGCGCACATTTCGTTTGCCGCGGTAATCCATCACGCTGGTCCGGCTGATGACTTTGAGATCGGCGATCTTCGCCAGCTTGGTCAAGATGTCGTCCTGCACGCCATCGGCGAACGCCGCGTGCTCTTTCTCGTCGCCCAGGTTTTCAAATGGCAGAACGGCGATTCCAGTCGTTACCGGATGCCGGATCAATTCGCTTT
>WNFS01017793.1_pt1 | contig 12948 bp, 13 predicted proteins | sample 5400141 | NCBI WGS metagenome assembly WNFS01 (sample SAMN13153358, study PRJNA577476) | soil metagenome | isolation source: 60 cm saprolite under Madrone tree | place: USA:California | collected 2016-06-14
CTAGTCAACATGGAGGAAAATGCGTCCAAGAAGATTGTCGGCAACCACCACCGTGCTCGTTCTGCTCTGCTTGATGTACGGCATCACCTACATCGACCGCGTCAATGTGAGCACGGCAGCTTCGGCATTCCAACGCGAACTGCTTCTCAACAATACACAGGTGGGACTGGTATTCTCGGCCTTCGCCTATCCGTACTTGATCTTTCAAATCATCGGAGGATGGGTGAGTGACCGGTTCGGGGCGCGGCGGACGTTGACGGTTTCGGCAGTTATCTGGGCCGTCGCCACGTTGTTGACCGGCTTTGTAGGCAGCCTGGGGTCCATGTTGTGCGCCCGCGTGATGCTTGGGTTTGGGGAAGGCGCAACCTTTCCGACGGCTACGCGGGCGATGTCCGACTGGACCGCACAAGGAAATCGAGGTTTTGCCCAAGGGATTACACATTCAAGTGCCCGACTCGGGAACGCACTGACACCGCCTCTGGTTGTGTGGCTGATGACGCTGGTTACGTGGAGGGGGTCGTTCATCGTTTTGGGTCTTGTAAGCTTAGCCTGGGTGGTGGCTTGGGTTTCCTATTTTCGAGATGATCCGTGTGATCACCCGCGCATTACGCCCGAGGAGCTTGAAGCCTTGCCGAGCTATGCCGATAGGAAGAAAACAGAGAAGGAGCCCGTGCCTTGGCTTCTGCTGTCGCGCCGCATGCTCCCTGTAACCGTCGTGTATTTCTGTTACGGCTGGACGCTTTGGCTTTATCTCGCGTGGATTCCTTCCTTCTTCCTCCACAGCTATAGACTCGATTTGAAGAGATCCGCACTGTTCTCGGCTGGCGTCTTCTTTGGCGGTGTTCTGGGTGACGCTCTGGGCGGGGTCGTTAGCGATCGCATTTTAAGAAAGACGGGTGACCTCAACAAAGCACGGCGCAATCTGGTGGTCGCATGCTTTCTCTGTTCGCTTCTTTCCATGGTCCCGGTTCTGTTCCTACACGACGTTACCTGGGTTGCCATTTGTCTCAGCCTGGGGTTTTTCTGGGCCGAGTTTACGATCGGCCCGATGTGGGCCATACCGATGGACATCGCCCCTCGGTTTTCCGGTTCTGCAAGCGGATTGATGAATACGGGATCAGCACTGGCCGCCATCGTCTCCCCATTGGTGTTCGGATACATAATCGACCGAACCCACAATTGGGTGGTGCCTTTTCTTGGAAGTATTGGGCTGCTGCTTGCGGGTTCGATCGTGGCGTTTTGGATGAAGCCGGGAGAAAAACTCTCGATCGCCCAATTGGGCGAGACACCAGCAGCCAACGTGGTGGCTTAGTGCTCGCCGCCAATGCCCGAACGATGGCTGAGGTGTCGAAGTAAGCCTTGGAACCAATGACTCCACTACCGCCGAGTTCACACGCCAAGCCGGTGGACTCATTTTTGCAGGCTACCGAGCTGGAAAAGGAATTGAAACGAGCAGTACGGGGTGAAGTTCGTTTCGATCGCGGAAGCCGCGCGTTGTATGCGACGGACGGATCAAACTACCGCCAGATCCCCATCGGCCTGGTGATTCCACGCGACGCGGAAGATGTGGTGGCCGCCGTGGCGGCGTGCAGGAAGTACGGAGCGCCCGTACTGCCGCGCGGAGCCGGAACCAGCCTGGCCGGGCAATGCTGCAACGTCGCGGTTGTCCTGGATTTCACGAAGTACATGAATCAGGTGATCGAGATCGATCCCCGGCAGATGTTTGCCCGGGTGCAGCCAGGGATCGTGCTGGACACCCTCCAGAGTCAGATACTGAAACATCAGCTGATGTTTGCGCCCGACCCCTCGACACACAACCGCTGCACGATCGGCGGGATGATTGGAAACAATTCATGCGGCACGCACTCATTGCTCGGTGGCAAGACCGTCGATAACGTCGAAGAGCTGCGGATCTTGCTCTACGACGGCACACAGCTAACGGTCGGTGCAACACCGGATGACGAGTTGAGCCGTATCCTTCAGAATGGAGGGCGTCTCGGTGAGATTTACGGCAACTTGCGAAGGATCCGCGATAAATACGGCGATTTGGTACGGAAACGTTTTCCACGAATTCCTCGGCGGGTTTCCGGATACAACCTCGACGAATTGTTGCCCGAAAGAGGATTTAACGTTGCTCGCGCTTTGGTGGGAACGGAGGGCACTTGCGTCATTGTCCTCGAAGCCAAGCTGAAACTGATCCCCAGCCCGCCACACAGGACCTTAGTTGCACTAGGATACGGGGACGCTTTTCTCGCCGCGGACCATGTTCCCGAAATCCTGCCGTTTCAACCGATCGGCCTCGAGGGTTTTGAAGGAAGTATCGTCGATGGTCTCAGGAGAAAAGGAGCGCCGAATCTTGAGCTCCTGCCGGAAGGACGCGGGTTCTTGCTCGTTGAATTCGGAGCGGATGACCCGCAAGACGCGAAGAACCTTGCGTTGCGACTCATCGATCGCCTGCAGAGGGCTCCGAACCCACCCGCTTTGCGGCTCTACACGGACATGGAGGCACGGGCGGTCTGGCAGATACGCGAATCAGGGCCACGCGCCGCTGCCTTTGCTCCGGGCGCGCCTGCCGAATGGGAAGGGTGGGACGATGCAGCCGTCGCGCCCGAGAAACTGGGATCTTATTTGCGGGACATTCGAAAGCTGATGGAGGAATACTGCTACCGTGGATCGTTCTACGGACACTTCGGACATGGTTGCGTTCACATGCGCGTCAGCTTCGATCTGCAGAGCGAAGGAGGCATTCGCAAATACGGCGAATTTGTCGAGAGAGCCGCGGATCTCGTCGTGGGTTACGGTGGATCGCTCTCGGGTGAGCACGGCGACGGTCAATCACGTGGCGCCTTGCTTCCAAAAATGTTCGGGCCCGAGCTGGTCAGTGCCTTCCGGGAATTCAAATCGACCTGGGATCCGAATAATAACCTGAATCCCCATAAGGTCGTTGATCCGTATCTCCCCACGGAGAATCTGCGGCTCGGGGCTGACTATAAGCCGCTCGAGCCGGAAACTCATTTCAAGTTTCCTGACGATAATGGATCTTTCACGAAGGCCGCCCTGCGATGCATCGGGCTTGGAGCATGCCGGAAGAGCGATAGCGGCTCGATGTGCCCGAGTTATATGGTGACGCTCGAGGAAGAGCACAGTACGCGTGGACGTGCACACATGCTTTTTGAACTGCTCCAGGGCGAAGTGGTACTCGAGGGCTGGCAGAGCGAATCCGTCAAGCGAGCACTTGACCTGTGCCTCGCCTGCAAGGCGTGCAAATCGGAATGTCCGGCAAACGTAGACATTGCCACGTACAAAGCAGAGTTCCTCTCGCACTACTATGAGGGAAAAGCTCGGCCGCTGTACGCCTATGGCTTTGGAATGATTGACCGGTGGGCGAGGCTGGCGTCGATGGCGCCAAGGATGGCCAATTTTTTCAGCCACGCACCAGGATTCCGCCGATTGCTCCGTAGTGCGCTGCGATTGGCTTACGAGTGTGAGTTGCCTTGTCTCGCTTCGAGCAGCTTCCGACAGTGGGCTCGAAAACACGGAATTCCCAATTGCGGGGAAGAGAGCGGGCACCCGGCCGATTCTTCCCGGGACGCGGGCCGTGAAGTGATTCTGTGGGTTGACACCTTCAATAATTACTTTCACCCGGAGACGAGTCGAGCTGCGCTCGAAGTACTACGACACGCAGGCTTCACCGTCCGAATTCCTCGAAGCCATCTCTGCTGCGGGCGGCCGCTGTACGACTTTGGCATGATCGACAGGGCGAAGAGCTACCTACGGAGGATCATGCAGATTCTTGGTAAGCAGATTGACGCCGGGTTGCCGATCGTAGTGCTGGAGCCGAGCTGCGCTTCCGTTTTTCGGGACGAGCTGCAAAACCTGTTTCCTGCGGAAGAGCGTGCCACGCGGCTGCGGCGCCAGACGTTCTTGCTCAGCGAATTCTTGGAGAGTCATGCGCCTGGGTATCATCCCCCCGAGCTCTCCGGAAAAGTTCTACTCCATGGTCATTGCCATCACAAAGCGCTGATGAAGATGAATGACGAAGAGTCGTTGCTGCGGAAAATGGGCTCTGATTTGCAATCGCTCGATTCCGGGTGCTGCGGAATGGCCGGGCCATTCGGATTTGAAAGGGACAAGTTTGCGTTATCACAGGCTGTGGGTGAGCGAGTGCTACTGCCGGCTGTGCGAAGCGCTGCGCAGGACACGCTCATAGTCTCCGATGGATTCAGCTGTCGCGAGCAGATTTATCAGGCCACTGGACGAAGGGCAGTTCACCTGGCTGAAGCCATGCGAATCGCGCTCGATCGAGAGGCTCTCTCCGGCAAAGGTCATGCAACTTTGAACTCGGATAAGGCATAACAGCGCAGGCCAGTGGTGCAGTTCGCCCTGAAGTTCATTTGGTAGGTAGTGCAATGGAATTCCAACGTCGCGTACATTCAAACAAAGGAGAGTGAAATGCGAGGCTTGAAGAAAATGAATGGGGCATTGACGCTGCTGCTGGTTTTTGGAAGCGCGCCTTTCGTTTCGGCGCAGGAAAACAAGAAGATCTATGCTGCAGAAGCTTCTGGATGAGACGCTCGTCAAACACAAAGAAGTCGTGATCATGGCCATGCACGTCACGCCGCCGGGCAAGACTGAAAATGTCATCATTACTTCGAACATCGTACGGATCGGCAAGAAGGCCGACGAGGATGACACACGCGTGATCGAAACTGGCAAGCCCAACCTCGAAGTCAACAAAAAAGGCGATCACTTCGAAGTCGAACTGGTGATGCAGGATCAACCTGGCAAGACCATCGACTCAATCGGCATTGTCTTCACGTACGAAAAGAGCAAGGAAGCGGAGTTCCAGAAAAAGGCCGAAATGGTCCGCGACGAGATGAAGCAGAAAACTCCAACCATCGCAAAGCTGTTTGAATCGACTGACTAAGGAGAGGGCGGAGCTTGGCGGCTCGCCCGCAGCCAAGTTTTATCTGGCCTTTGCATACGCATCGATTTGGAAGGTCGACCCGTTTGTACTGTCGCCGGCTATTGGAAGCTGGCGGAGAAAAGCGCGATTTCTGACAACAATGAGGTCCGATGATCCCGCCTTCTGATCGTAAATCGAAGCTCTGGTCTGTGATTCGCGTCTCCAGTGGAAATTTTCTGGAGATGTATGACTTCATGGTGTTTGGGTACTACGCTTCCGCGATCGGCAGGGCCTTCTTCCCAAGCGGCAATGCCTACTTGTCGTTGATGTTGTCGCTGATGACCTTCGGGGCAGGTTTTCTGATGCGACCGCTGGGAGCCATTGTGCTCGGGGCGTACACCGACAAACACGGACGGCGTGCCGGACTCCTTCTGACGTTGAGCCTGATGTCCGTCGGAATCTTTTCCATAGCATGCATGCCCGGATACGCAACGATCGGACTTTTGGCCCCTTTACTAGTCCTGGTTGGCCGTCTGCTTCAGGGATTTTCCGCTGGCATGGAATTGGGCGGTGTGTCGGTCTATTTGTCGGAGATTGCAACGCCCGGCCACAAGGGCTTCTATGTCAGTTGGCAATCGGGGAGCCAACAGGTGGCCGTCATGTTCGCTGCATTGGTTGGGGTTGTGCTGAGTTCTGCCTTCCCACCGGAAAAGATGGCGCTTTGGGGGTGGCGTGTTCCTCTGCTCCTGGGCTGCGCGATCATTCCGTTCCTCTTCACCTCTTCAGGCTCAGGCGGTCCCTCCAAGAGACGGATGAGTTCGTCGCCCGCAAGCATAGGCCGAGCACGTCTGATATTCTCCGCTCGCTCATGGCCAATTGGAGGATCGTGGTCATCGGAGTCATGATGGTTACGATGACCACGGTGTCGTTCTACATGATTACGGCTTACACGCCGACATTCGGAAACTCGGTCCTACGTTTGGCAAGCATTGAGAGTCTGATCGTCACGCTATGCGTGGGAGCATCCAATCTATTTTGGCTCCCTGTTATGGGCGCGCTCTCCGACCGGATCGGGCGTCGCCCCTTGCTGTTCGCATGCACAATATTAATGCTGCTCACCGCCTATCCTGCCATGTTATGGCTGGTCCGTGATCCTTCTTTTGCGAGATTGTTGACGGTCGAACTCTGGCTGTCTTTCATCTATGGCAGCTACAATGGCGCCATGGTTGTATTTCTAACGGAGATCATGCCGGTGGATGTGCGGACGACGGGATTCGCCCTCGCCTATAGTCTAGCCACAGCCATCTTCGGCGGCTTTACTCCCGCCCTTAGCACATTTCTGATTCACGTAACTGGAAATCGCGCGGTTCCTGGGTTGTGGTTGTCCTTCGCAGCCGTATGCGGCCTCCTAGCAACGCTCTTGGCCACACCCCAGAATGTTTTGCTCGAAACCCGCCTCCCGGCAACTGTGAAGCCGTAGTTGTCGCGCCGAATATGGAGCAAATCGGAAAGATAGCGTACCGAGAAGACATTCGGACAGAGTTGACAATCATCAGTTGGAGCGACGGACAGATTAGCGTTCAGATCCAGAATCTCCCGTCCCCCAGGCCGTACCTCCATGGGAAATTAGAACGAACATCATGGACCTAACTTCCTCAAGAACTTCAAAATCGACCGTTTCATTGACCCGCGCGTCGGCGGACGAAATGTTCGAAATCTATTGATTGCTGACAACGAGAACCACGAATGACCCGGGTTTTATCTTGCCGCGGCGTTCCCCTGCAGTAGGAGCATCAAAATCAGCCGCGGGAAGAAAAATGTTGTGCGTCTTGACGTCGAAGCCCATGGTGCGGGCACTTTTTTTGGTCGATATATTGTCAACCACAGTGAACTTGCCCGGCGAGTCTTCGTGTATGACTGTAAGTGTGCCCTCTCCGTTGGATGAAAATACATAGTCGGTTTCCGGATCGAATGCGTTTGCATCCACTCCGTCGCCGATGGCGGGCGTCGCAATAACTTTTCCCGTGTCCGCGTTTACGACCGCCACCATCTTGTTACCACAACCCGCGAACAAACGGCGAGTTTTGAGGTCCATAGCCAAGCCTGAAGGTTCCTCGCACGGAGCAATGTGCCAGCGACGGATTATTGTGAGCTTCTGCGGGTCAAATTGAACCACCTCCGCACTGTCCTCGATATTCACGAAAATACTGCCCTTGCCATCAACGACGGCGAATTCGGGTTTACCACCCAGCGCAAGAGTTCCAGCAACTGTCCCATCGGCTGCGTTGATCGCCGTCGCGTCCTTGCTGCGGCCGTTCAGAACGAAGACCCGTTTGGTGCGAGGGTCATAGATGATCGCGTCAGGATTTGTTCCGGTCTTGACAATGCCAATCGTCTTGAGAGTCTTGAGATCAAAAATTGTCGCTGTGTTGACGCGGCCATTGCTGGTGAAGCCACGGCCAAGATCGGCAGCGATGGCGATTCCATGGACACCCGGCGTGTCTGGGACATCTCCCACAACCGCTCCTGAGTCTGCGTCGAGGACGACGACGTGGCTGCCGTGCGACACATAGACACGTCGGGCAGCGCTGTCCACAGTGACGTAGTCCCACCCCTCATCGCCGCCCACAGGGATAGTTTTGGTTACCCGATAACCGGACTCACCGGCTGGAGAGGCCGTTGCTCGCATGGCGGAAACCGCAAACAGCGCAACGATGAAAATCAGTAAGATCCGAAGGGCCATAATGCCAGTCTTTTTGCGCATAGCGTCGTTGAAACTCCTTAATTGAGTTGCACCCCATGGTGCGCTTCGCAATGTTCGAGGCCTCATCACACGAGCATGGAACAATGAAGTTCTACCACTTGGAAGATAAACAGGCGTTAAATTCATCCGGGAGAGAAATTTAGCCCAACTTAACCAGCCCGTTGGTAATTCCGAGAATGGCATTATGATGTTCCCATGCGACTCTTGTTGGTGGAAGACGATCCGAGGATCGCGCGGTTCGTGGCGAAGGGGCTACGAGAACAGGCGTACGCCGTCGACGTCGTCGGCTCAGGAGAAGAGGCGCTTTACCAGGCGGCGATAAATACCTACGATCTGGCAATCCTGGACGTGATGATTCCTGCTCCTGACGGTTTCGCGGTGTGCCGCGACCTGCGGAAATCCGGTCAGCGCATGCCGATTCTGATGCTGACGGCACGGGACGCGCTGGAAGACCGGATTACGGGTCTAGACCAAGGGGCGGATGACTACCTGACAAAGCCATTCGAATTCCGCGAATTGCTGGCCCGCTTGCGGGCTCTCCTGCGCCGTCCCGGAGGGCTACAACCGGCAGAAATCGTCGTGGCAGACTTGGTAGTGGATACGGTTGGACAAAATGTTTCGCGGGGGGGCCGGGCGATATCGCTTACAGCAAAAGAGTATGCTTTGGTCGAATTTCTTGCGCGTAACGCCGGCCGCGTGGTGGGCCGGGCAGAAATCGCGGAACACGTTTGGGATGAAGAATTCGACCCTTTCTCAAATCTTATAGAGGTGTATGTGAATCGGGTTCGCCGAAAAATCGACGCGGGTTCCGCGAAGCCGCTGCTTCAGACGCGGCGCGGTTCGGGATACGTGCTCTGCGGTGGCACCGAGACCACTGCTCGCAAATCCAACAGTTCCAGGAATCGCGGCGATGCTTAATTCCGTGCGCGTCCGCCTGACGCTATGGTACACGGCCGCGCTAACGTGCGTGCTCATTGTGCTTGCCATCGCGACGTACGTGATTCTTCGCCAGAACGCAATGCGCCGGACTGATAGCACGCTGTCTGAACTCGCCGAATCCTTCCTTACGACTGTAAATGCTGAGCTTGCGGACGAATCTGGCTCCATTACGCTCAGGAAAGCTGCGCAGGAAGCGATTTCTGAACACAATTTCCGCGATTTCGCCTTTTCTATTTTTGACACAGAAGGCCGGACGATCATCCCTTTTCAAAACCTTCCCTCACCCAAAGACTCAGAGAACGATTCTCCAGACGTTTTTCGCAAACTGATCAACGGCTCGTCCCAACCTGCACGCCCCTTTCGCAACGTTCAGCTGGGTGGCAACAAGTACCGTGGTTATGCACGGCGATTTTCGGTCCCGGACGGAAACTACTTTCTGGTGGTCTTGCAGTCTCTTCATAGGCAAGAAGAGTTTCTTGACTCTGTGATCCAAACTTTCGCGTTGGTGATTCCGTTGGCGGTTTTGCTCGCCAGCGTGGGAGGCTACTTTCTTGCCCGAAGAAGCTTGTCGCCCGTCGTGGCCATGAGCACGCAAGCCGGGCGCATCGGGGAAGCGAACTTGCATGACCGTTTGTCTGTGCAAAACAAGGAGGATGAACTTGGCCATCTTGCGCACTCCTTCAATGATCTACTCGACAGGCTTGATCAATCCTTCGAACGCCAGCGGCGTTTCGTAGCAGACGCGTCGCATGAACTGCGTACACCGATCGCCATCCTTTGCGGCGAGGCGGAAGTCGCCCTTTCACAACAGGCTCGATCTCCGGAAGACTATCGCGAGTCGCTGGACATTCTTCGCGCGGAGGCGAACCGGCTGAAGCACATCGTCGAAGATCTCTTCACGCTGACGCGCGCGGACGCGGGGCAATATTCGCTGACAACGACGGAGTTCTATCTCGATGAGCTGGCCGCGGATTGCTCGCACAGCGTTCGGACGCTCGCCCTTGCAAAACAAATCACGCTTCATTGCGAAGCGCCCAAGGAAATGCCAATTCGCGCCGATGAAGCATTGCTTCGCCGCCTGATCATGAATCTCTTGGACAACGCAATCAAATATACGGCGCGTGGCGGGTCCGTTTCGATCGTCTGCGGATACGGAGATTCTCAATACACTTTGAGGATTAGCGACACGGGGCAGGGCATTCCCGCAGAACTCCAGCCGCGCATTTTCGAGCGCTTCTTTCGCGCGGATAAAGTGAGGTCGCGCTCGGAGAGTGATGGGGGCGGCGCGGGACTTGGCCTTTCGATCGGCCGTTGGATTGCCGAGGCTCATCACGGTCGTCTGGAGCTCACGCATTCAGGACCCAAGGGGAGCACCTTTACAGTTGTTCTGCCGATCCCCTCCAAAACTGACCAGCCCGCCCGTTAATCGTCCGTTCATCTTCCGCTCGCTAGTGTGAATTCTCCAACCCTGGCACGGGGTGTGCCTTGCTCAGGAGCAATGGTTTATGAAATGGCATCGAGTCTCAGCGATTTGTTCCATCATGGCGTTAGGCTTCTTTTGGCCTTGGGCAGGAGTTGCCGTCGCGCAGGAGTCTACCCCCGACGCTGCCCTTGCTCGCCAAGACCGTTATCAAGCTGCTACCGCGTTACTTCCGAGCGTGAACTATAACAATCAGGCGCTCTACACGCAGCTCAATAGGAGTGGCAACGTCGTGTTCATCGCAAATAACGCCGCTCACGAATACATCAGCCAGGGCGACGTCCATGAAGCTCTAGATCTTGCCGGGGTTGCCAGTTTTCGACGCGCCTCGTTTGCCGCCGCCGCCGCACGAGCGCGCGCGGAAATCGCTTCGCGCGGTTTGGTTGTAACAGTTGTTCAGAGCTACTACGTCGTAGCTGCGGGTCAGCAGAAGCTCGAGGCTGCGCAAAAGGCAGCCGGTGAAGGCGACCGATTCTTGAAACTCACGCAAGATCTCGAACACGGCGGGGAAGTGGCCCATTCGGATGCCATCAAAGCAGAATTGCAAGCGCAGGAACGCCGCCGTCAATTGCAGGAGGCACAACTCGCGCTGCTCAATGCGAGACTCAATCTGGCCGTGCTGATTTTTCCGGACTTCAACGATAACTACGAAGTAGCGGACGATCTTCATGCCGTTGCGACGCTGCCAACTCTTGGGGAAGTTCAGCAACAGGCCGCGCGCGATAATCCTGATATCCGTGCGGCACTGGCTGTGGTCAGAGAAGCGGGATGGGACGTCACAGGCGCGCGCGCAGGCTACCTACCCTCATTAACTGTCGACTACTGGTACGGCATTGATGCTCCACAATTTGCCACGAATTCGGTTATCAACGGCCAAAAGGTCTCGAATCTAGGTTCCTCGGCTGCGGCGACTTTGAATATTCCCATTTGGAACTGGGGCACCACGCAAAGCCGCGTCAAACAAGCCGAGCTGCGCCGTTCCCAGGCGCGGCGCGAGCTTTCGCTCGCGCAACGCAAACTGCTTGCCGAAATCAAGTCTTTGTACGCAGAAGCGGATACCGCGCTCAACGAACTCGGAGGTCTCAGCCGCTCGGCCGAACTTGCCGCCGAAAGCCTGCGTCTGACGACGCTGCGCTACAAGAATGGCGAAGCCACCGTGCTGGAAGCTGTAGATGCCCAAACAACTGCCGCACTGGCGAATTTTGCATATCAGGACGGAGCGGTGAGGTATCGCGTGGCGCTAGCCAATTTGCAAACTCTGACGGGAGTGCTGACAACTCCATGAATCCGAAGATGAATCATCCCCAACCAATGCGGCGTGCCTCGATTGCCCTGGCCTGCGCTGCGCTCGGCTTATTCTCTCTCTGCGGGTGTGGCAATGCTGAGAAAGAAAAGGAGCCCGTGGTCACGGTGCAGACCACGCCGGCGAAGCGCGGCCCCATCTCGCTGGTCATCTCCTCCGAAGCCGTGGTGTTTCCGCTAGAGCAAGCCACCATCGCGCCGAAAATCACGTCGACCATAAAAAGTTTTCACGTGCAGCGAGGCGCGCGAGTAAAGAAAGGGCAATTGCTCGCTGAACTGGAGAACGGAGACCTCTCAGGTGTCGCACTAGCGAGCAAAGGCGATTACAAACAGGCCGAGGCCACTTACATCACCACGGTGGCTTCCGGCCTCCCGCAACAGATCCAAAAGGCCGAACTTGACGCAGCGAACGCCAAAGTAGCGTTTGAAGCGCAACAGAAGGTCTATGAAAGCCGCAAGGAACTTTTTCAGCAAGGTGCACTACCCAGGCGTGACCTGGACGCGGCCGAGGTCGCTTTCCTGCAGGCGCGCAGCCAGTATGAACAGGCGCAAAAGCAGTTCGATGATCTACAACGCGTGGGCAAAGAGCAGGGTCTTAAAGCTGCCGAAGGTACGAAGGAGTCCGCGCGGGGCCGGATGCTTAACGCGGAGGCGCAGCTCAGCTACTCAAGGATTGTCAGCCCCATAGATGGTGTAGTGACGGATCGTCCACTCTTTCAAGGGGACTTGGCAAACGCCAATCAGCCAATCCTTACCGTAATGAATACCTCCCGACTGATCGCCAAGTCACACATTCCGCAATCGGAAGCTGCGGTGCTGAAAGTTGGCAATCTCGCGGAACTGAAAATTCCCGGCCTCGACGAGCCTGTGGAGGGCCGTGTAAGCCTCGTAAGTCCCGCGCTGGATCCCGGCAGCACGACGATCGAGGTTTGGGTCGAAGCCAAGAAGCCGGACCCGGCGCTAAGACCGGGCATGGCCGTGGAAGTTTCTATGACCGCAAAAACTGTAAATGATGCGCTCATCGTGCCGACGGCGGCAGTTTTCAAAAGCCCAGAAAGCCCGGACTATGTCGTGCTCGCAGGTTCGGACGGGCAAGCGCACCAGAAGACCGTGCAGGTCGGTGTGCGCAACGCAGAATTCGCTCAGATCGTGAGCGGCATCAACGCCGGCGACCCAGTGATCACTTCCGGCGGCTACGCGCTCCCAGACAAAACGAAAATCAAAGTGGAGGCACCGACTCCAGCGGAGAAAGAAGGCGGAAACAAATCTGGAGAGGCCGCAAAGCCAGACGCAAAGGGAAAGGAGTAGGCCTATATGGACCTCCGGCCTGGCTCTTCGAGTTTCGCGGCGGCCCCCGGGAAGCAAGCCGCTCCCTGGTTTCAGCGACTTTCTCGCCCAATATTGTTTTTGATCATCAGCGTGGCACTCGTCGGCGGGTATCTTGCATTCAGCATTCCGGTCGCGGTTTTTCCCAATACGGATTTTCCACGCATCGTGATCGGGGTCGACAACGGCGTCATGCCTATCGACCAGATGCTCGTGACCATCACGCGCCCA
>WNFS01006824.1_pt1 | contig 12940 bp, 9 predicted proteins | sample 5400141 | NCBI WGS metagenome assembly WNFS01 (sample SAMN13153358, study PRJNA577476) | soil metagenome | isolation source: 60 cm saprolite under Madrone tree | place: USA:California | collected 2016-06-14
GTTTTGCGACGTCCTTATCCATTGCAATCGCCGACCCCAACACGCCCGCGCCCACAAACGGCAGCCCTGCCAAATCCAGCAATCCTTGAATCGTGCCGTCTTCCCCGTACGTTCCGTGCATCACCGGGAAGATCACATCGAGACGCTGGCCGCCGCCGCTCCCGTCCAGCCGGACCAGTGCCGCATCCGTGGGGTCCGCCGTCATCATCACGCGCTGCCCGCCCTTCAACACCTCCGGCAGCATCTTCTGCGCTCCTGCTCCAACCAGCCAGTGCCCTTCCTTCGTGATCCCAATCGGCACCGGCTCGTACTTGTCCGGGTCCAGCCCGCGAATCACCGAAGCCGCCGACGCCAGCGACACTTCATGCTCGCCCGAGCGCCCTCCAAACAACACGCCAACTCTCAACCGCTTCTTGTCCGTGTTCACGTCGATTATTTTTCCAGAAAAAGCCGCAACCCTGAAGAGCAGACCCACATTGTGTTTCCAGAATCAGAAAAGGCCCGCATCTGCACTAATGAACCGTTTTTCTTGACTGCCCACTACACACCGCTCGCCTTCTTTAAAGAATCTTTTTACCTAACCCTGAAAGCACCAACTCCACTCCTAGCAGGGCTGTGCGGTTATGCTCATCGATAACGGGATTAATCTCCACGACTTCCAAAGACACCATCGCCTCCGTGTCCGCAAGCATCTCCATGGCCAGATGCGCCTCGCGATACGTCACTCCGCCGCGCACTGGCGTGCCCACGCCGGGCGCGTCCGAAGGATCGACAAAATCCATGTCCAGGCTAACGGAAATTCCGTCGGTGTCGTCCATCGCGTACTTCAGCGCGTCGCTCATCACCTCGCGCATGCCGCGCTCGTCAATGTCCCGCATGGTGAACACGTGCACACCGGATTTCTTCGCCAGTTTCTTCTCCTGGGAGTCCAAGTCGCGAATTCCCACCAGCGAAATATTCTGCGGCTCGACTTTCGGCTTGAATCCTTGCAGTTCCACTAGTTCTGTCGCGCCGTAACCCATCGCCGCAGCCAGCGGCATGCCGTGCACGTTGCCGGAAGGCGAGCTGTCCGGCGTGTTGATATCTCCGTGCGCATCCAGCCAGACCAAACCAATCTTCTTTTCCTTCTTCCTAAAGTAGCCCGCCACTCCTGACAACGAACCTGCCGCAATCGAATGATCTCCGCCCAGCACCACGGGCGTCATATTTTCATCCAGCGTCTTCTCCACAATCGTGGCCAGGTCTTTGCAAGCGTCCGCTATCTCCGCGAGATATTTGGCGCGTTTTTCTCCGTAAGACATCTCTTCCGGCTGCTTCACCGAAATGTTGCCGATGTCCTCCACCTGCAGTCCCAACTGCTTGATGCGTGCCTGCAATCCCGCCACGCGTAGCGCCGACGGTCCCATATCCACACCGCGTCGGCTCGCCCCCAGGTCCATGGGCACACCAATGATTCGTATTTTCTGCGCCATTGCTGATTTCCTAGCTGAAGACTACTAAGGATATACCCGGTAAAGCATGCGGGGGAACGGAATCACTTCGCGAATGTGCTCTGCCCCGCAAATCCAAGCCACCGTGCGTTCCAGCCCCATGCCAAATCCCGAATGAGGCACGCTCCCGTAGCGCCGCAAATCCAGATACCAGCGGAACGCTTCCTCCGGCAGCTTGTGCTCGCGGAGGCGTTTCAACAGCAAGTCGTAGTCATGAATGCGCTGGCTCCCGCCAATAATCTCCCCGTAGCCTTCCGGCGCCAGCATGTCGAACGCCAGCGCCAGGTCCGGGCGTTCCGCATCCGGTTGCATGTAAAACGCCTTGATCGACGCCGGATAGCGGTGCACCAGCACCGGCCGGTCAAACTCATTTGAAATAATCGTTTCTTCGTCCCCGCCGATATCGTCACCAAACTTCGCCGGATTCCCGTGTTTCTGCAACACCTTAATCGCGTCTTCATAACTGATCCGCGGAAACGGAGGCGTTACGTTTTGCAGCTTCGTCGTATCCCGCTTCAGCGTCTCCAGCTCGCGCGGCTTGTTCTTCAGCACCGACTGCACAATTGCGCTCACCAATCCCTCGGCGAGCGCCATAGCCTCATCCAGTTCGACGTACGCCGCTTCCGGCTCCAGCATCCAAAACTCCGTCAAGTGCCTCCGCGTCTTCGATTTCTCCGCGCGAAACGTCGGCCCAAACGTGTACACCTTCCCCAACGCCATCGCTGTCGCTTCGATGTACAGTTGCCCGCTCTGTGTCAGGTACGCCTTTTCGTCATCAATGTAATTTACCTCGAACAGCGTCGAAGTCCCCTCACAAGCCGCCGGCGTAAACATCGGCGCATCCGTCAACGTGTAACCCTGGCCGTCCATGAACTCGCGGGCCGCGCGTTCCGCCTCTGCGCGAATCCGCAGAATCGCCGTCTGCCGCGGCGTGCGCATCCACAAATGGCGATGGTCCAGCAAAAAATCCACGCCATGCTCTTTCAACTGAATCGGAAACGGCGTGCTCTCCGGAACTCTTTGCACCACGTGAATCTTGCTGACCCCCATCTCGTATCCGCCCGGCGCCCGCTGCTCCGCGCGAATCTTTCCCGTAACAATCACGCTCGACTCCTGGGTTAATCCTTTCAACGCCGCAAAAGCCTCGGGATTCTCCTTCAGCGCGCACACCCCCTGAATAATCCCCGTCCCATCGCGAAAAATCGGAAATACCAGCTTCCCGGACTCCCGCAAGTTGTAGAGCCACCCGCGAATCGTCACTTCCTGCCCGTCGTACTTCCCCGCATGCTCAATCGTAATTACCGTCATGCTCTCTCTCTACGCAGTATTTTTGTGGCTCACAAGATCGTCTCAACAAAAGAGGCGTGTCATTCTGAGGGTATCCGACGAGGAATGCCGGAAGAACCTCAACCGCAGGTCACACTAGAGGGTGAATGAACGCAGTGCAGTTTCTGAGAGCAAGGATGACCGAAGAACTTCGCCCCCTACCCCCACTCCTCCTCAAACCGGTCCCACGCTTTCCTCGCCGCCGCTAGTTGCTCTTGTGCGGACGCCGCCTCTGGCCCCGTTTTTTCCTTCAACTCCAGGAGCAGCGGCAAATTGGCGTCCGGCGCTGTCTTCAAAATCTTGATCGCCTTCTCCCAATCAATCGTGCCGTCGTACGGCGGCAAATGCTCATCCTTCTCACCATGGTTATCGTGAATGTGCGCGCCCACCACCAACTCCCGCAGAGGTGCAAATGCCTTCTCTACGCGCTCTTCCTCGGGTCCATCCGCCAAAAAAGCGTGCCCAATATCAAAATTGAATCGCAACCCGGTCAGCCGCGTCTCGTCATAAAATGCGCGCAAATACGCCGGATCACCCATCTCGCTGGTGGTATTCTCGACGCAAATGGTCACGCCCACGTGCTTCGCGTGCAAAATCAAATGCTCCAGCGAACTAAACGCGGCGTCGCGCTTGCGTGGATCTTCCGTCTCACGCGTCCCACCCATGTGGAAAATCATGCGTGGAAAAGGCAAATCCTCGGCGACATCGATCGCTCGCTTCAGCTCATCCATCGCTTCAATGCGCCGCACCCGCTCCACTTCGCAAATCGAAAGCGGTTGCCCGCTCTCCCGAGTTGCGCTCAAATCACGGCTCGTCGGCGCGTGCAGCGAACTCAGCGTCAGCCCCAAATCAGCAAGGCTCGCCGCGATTTCCTGCGCTTCCGCCTTCGAGGTGTAATCAAAATGCGCGCGCGAGCAAAAAATCTCCACGCCCGAGAATCCCGCCCCGGCAATTTGCCCGAGCAACTCCCGAGTCAGCTTCCGCGAAACAAAAAGATATGTCGATAGCAGTCTCTGCACTGTCTTCGTGCCCTCAGCGATCTCTGTGGTGAATTTCTTTCTCTAGTAGCCTACTGCAGAACCTTTGTCGCGCGGATCTGCCGCGCCCAATCTCTCTCCGGTCTTCGCATCGATCCCAATTGCATTCACTAACCCAATATGCCCCCGCCGCTTCACGGTAAACCCCCGCTCCTCCAGCGCCTTCTCTATGCTCTGCGGAAAATCCTCTTCCATGAAAATCTGGTCCGGCAACCACTGATGATGAAACCTTGGCGCATTGATCGCCGCCTGCGCGTCCATCCCCAGCCGCATCCAGTTAATTACACTGAGGAGCGTCGCCGAAATAATAGTCGGCCCACCGGGCGATCCCGTCACAAAACTCAGCTTCCCGTCGCGCAGCAAAATCGTCGGCGTCATCGAGCTCAACGGCCGGTGCCCCGGCGCAATCGCATTCGCCTCGGACTGAATCAAGCCAAACAGCGCATTCGGCACGCCCGGCTGGGTCGTAAAATCATCCATCTCGTCATTGAGCAAGAATCCTGCCGTGCTTGTCACGTAATGGGTCGTGTGCGGTCCTTCGCCTAGACTCACCAGCGTCGACGGCGCGGCGCCCGCCGCAGCCACACCGCACGCATGCGGCTTGCCGGCGTGCACCTCTTTGCTCGAAGACGCCCGCTGTGCATCAATCGTCCCCGCCAACTCCTTCGCGTAACACGAAGCGGTCAAGCCCGCCACCGGCACATTCGAGTAATCCGGGTCCGCCAAATACGCCGCGCGATCCGCGAACACCCGCCGCATGGTTTCCGCCACCATGTGCACGCTCTCCACGTCCTCCCAGCCCTTTAGCGGCACATCCTTCAGCATATTCAGCGCTTCGATAATGGCCACGCCGCCCGAGCTGGGCGGCGGCGAGGTCAACACATCCCACTGGTGCCCGCCGCTCTCGTACTTCGCACGCAGCACTTCTCGCACCTTCGGTTTGTAGGCCGCCAAATCCTCCAGCGTGATCAAGCCGCCCGATTTGGCCATATCCGCAACCACCATCCGCGCCGTCTCGCCGTGATAAAACTCTTGCGCGCCGTTTTTCGCAATCCGTTTCAGCGTCGCCGCGAGCTCCGGCTGCTTCAGGGTATCTCCCGCGTTCAGCATGCTCCCTTCGTTCAAGAAAATGCGCCGGCTCACCGGGAACCGCTCCAGCGCGTCCTTCTCTCGTCGCAATTCGCCGGCCAGTTTCTCGCTCACGGCAAACCCGTTTTCCGCCAGACGAATCGCCGGCTCGATCACGTCCGCCAGTTTCATCGTCCCGTACGTTTTCAGCGCCAATTCCAGCCCCGCCACCGTTCCCGGCACGGAAACCGACTTGTAGCCAATCACCGAAGCCTCTTCATCCAGCTTTCCATCCGGCGTGATGTACATGTTCCGCGTCGCCGCACCCGGCGCCACTTCGCGATAATCCAAAAACGACGTCCGCGCGTCGGCCAGCCGCACCACCATAAATCCACCACCGCCAATATTCCCCGCCGCAGGCTCCACCACCGCGAGAGCAAAGGCCACCGCGACCGCGGCGTCCACCGCATTCCCGCCGCGCCGCAAAATCTCCACGCCCGCCTTCGACCCCAACTCCTCATCGGTAGCGACCATGGCTTTGGCTCCGCGCACCGCTTCCCTCGGCCATTGCTTCGCCGCCTCCGAATGGGTGCGATATTCCGCGGCCGCCTGCCCGCTGGAACCTCGCGCGACCAGGAAAAATGCAGCAGCCGCCAAGCCCAAAGCGTAAACTGCTGATGTGATTGGTCGTCTCATAACAAAGAAAAGACACTAAGTGATTAAACCCGCATCGTCAAGGCAAGCCCCTTCCCATGTGTCTGCCTGTGCCCTCCGACCCCTGCTTCATGAATTCTTGGTAATGCTTTCGGGTTATTGCGGCTATTCACCGTCTCCGCTGTAATCCTCTCCAACTTTGGTGATGTCCGTCACACACGTGCTCCGGTTTCCGGAGCCATTTCTATTAGGTACGGTCGAGGCATTTCGCGCTTCAGGGAGTAGGGTGAACCGATGCGTCGATTTCTCCTGCTGGCGTCACTGTTTGTCGCTCCGTGCGCCTGTGGCCAGAGCAATTTCGCCGTCGTCCGCGGCACGGTCTACGACCCGCAGCACAATGCCGTCGCGGGCTCCGAGGTACAACTTACCTCGGCCGCCACGCACGCTATCCGCCGTGCCGCCAGCGACGAGCAGGGCATCTTTGAAATTACTGCACTGTGGCCCGGCGATTACGAACTCGTAGTTCAATCCACAGGCTTCGCCTCCCTAACTCAAACGCTCCGTCTCGAGGTCAACCAGCGACTCGCCCTCAATCTCGACCTCAAGCTCGCTTCCGCCAGCAGTATCGTGCAGGTCGACGCCTCCGCCCTCGAGGTACTCCACACCACCGACGCCAGCATTGGCGAAGTCATCGAGCCCGCTGCGGTGGAAGCGCTTCCTCTCAATGGCCGCATGCTCATCGATCTCGTACTCACCGTGCCTGGCGCGCACGTCAGTCACGGCGCGCAAACCGGCGACATGAACCCGCTCTACTGGCGCCCCGGCCAGCGTTCCGCGGTCAGCATCGGGGGCAACCGCCCCAACGCCAACTATTTTCTCCTCGACGGCACGACCGACACGGACCCCACCTTCAACACTCTCAATCTAAGCCCCTCGCCCGATGCCGTGCAGGAGTTTAAAGCGCAAACCGGCAGCTATTCGGCCGAAATGGGCGGCGCAGGCGGCGGCCAGATCAACATCGTTACGCGCTCTGGTACCAAACAGTTCCACGGTACGGCCTACGAATTTCTCCGCAACGGCGCCATGGATGCACAAACGTTTGGAGACATGGGTAGCTCCAAGTTTCTCGTCCAAAATAATTTCGGCGCGTCTCTCAGCGGCCCCATCGCGCACACCAAGACCTTTTTCTTCGCCAACTACGAAGGACTGCGCCGTTCCAAAGCCGATGCCATGATGGACACTGTTCCAACGCCCGCGGAAATCTCCGGCGATTTCAGCAACAGCGGCACGACCATCTACAATCCCTTTAGCACTCACGCCAATCCCAACTTCGATCCCACCAAGCCCATCAGGCCCGCCAATCCCCAAATCATCCGCGATCCCTTTCCCAACAACAAAATCCCCTCCGGCATGCTCAGCTCTGCCGCCCAAACCTTTTTGCTGAACTATCTTCCCGCTCCCAACGTGCCCATGGGCATGAACGGCTGCGGCAGGACCATGATGGGCGCGCCACAAGTCGTTGGCGCCGGCCAGGACTGCAACAACTACCTCGATTCTCGCGACGAGCACCACGTCAACGATCAGGGCACCGTGCGCATCGACCACGTCTTTGATCGCGGCGATGCGCTCTCCGCCCGCTATTCCCTCAGCTCCGAAAACGGTTTCATGCCTATTAACCTCCCCGGCCTCGGCACCTTCCACGACGACTTCTCGCAAAACGGCGACGTCTCGTGGAACCGCATCCTCAGCCCGCGCATGGTGAACGTCGCATCCATCAGCGTCTCCCGCCTTTCCATGAGCCACACTACACAAAGCGCCAACGTCAACGACATCGTTGCGCAGCTCGGCATCGTGGGAGTCGGTTTCGGCGGTCCCGGCGCCTTTGGTGCGCCCTGGTTCAACGTGCAAGGTTACTCCGGCATGGGTGACACTTACGCCGCCACGCCCATGCGCGCCTGGGACACGACCATCGAAGGCCGCGATCTCCTAAGCTGGCAGCGCGGCCGCCACAGCTTGAAAGTCGGCGGCAGCTATCGCCGCTACATTTGGCCCATGTGGGGATTTTTCCAGAATCGCGGCTACTACCAATTCACCAACGGCTACACCACGCAAACCGCCACCAACGACGGCACCGGCTCCGGGCTCGCTAGTTTTCTCCTCGGGCTTCCCGCCGTGAAGCAGCGCCAGGCCGGCATCCCGCAGATGCAGCTCCGCAATTGGTCAGCCGACGGTTTTGTGCAGGATAATTTTCAGCTCACACGCAACACCACCGTCCAGCTGGGCCTGCGCTACGAATACATGAGCCCGCTCGTCGACATCCGCTACACCAATTCGAATCTCATCTTCTCCAGCGGCACGCCGCAAGTTTTCATCGGCGGCCAAAACGGCTATCCGGGCGGCCTCCTGTATTCGAACAAGCGCGACTTCGCGCCTCGTTTGGGCGTCTCGCAAAATCTTCCGCACTTCGGCCTGGTCTTCCACGCCGCCTACGGCATCTTCTTCACGCCCGTCGACCTCAACACCTGGTGCAACCAGCGCCACAACGTTCCCTACGTCTTCCCCGAGACCCAGCAGTTCGACAATTTCACTCCGCCGGCAACTTTGCTTTCGTCCGCGCAGTCGCAAACTTCCCTGAATTTCGCTCCGGCCGTTCTCGGCAAAACCACCGTCAGCTTCACCGCTTTCGACCCCCACGCGCCCGCCGAGTACGTCCAGCAGTGGAGCTCCTCCATCGAAAAAAGCCTCGGCCGCGAGACCACGCTCGAAATCGGATATCTCGGCGCTCGCGGTATTCATCTCCAGCGTGCCGACCTCATCAACAACGCGCCTGCGGGTCCCGGCGCCATCGGCCCGCGCCGCCCGCTCAAGATTCTTGAATTCGCGGCAAACTCGAGCCTGCCCGCAAGCGTCTCCGTTTCGCCGACGCCTCCCGTTGGCTGCCCCGCCGGTGCGTTCTGTACTCCCGTCAGCACCATCAACCTGCTCGCCAAATCCGCGCAATCCTGGTACGACGCCGGCTACATCAACGTTCGCCGCCGCTACGCGCACGGACTTAGCCTGCTCGCCAACTACACCTATTCGAAAAGCCTCAGCAATGCTCCCGATTTCCGCTCCCCCATGTTCGAATCGGCCATCCCGCAAAACGATTCGAATCTCGCTGAGGAAAAAGGCCTCGCCTGCGACGTCCGCCATCGCTTCGCCGCCAGTCTCGTCTACGATATTCCGTCTGTGACGCGCGAACGTGTGCTGCATGCGGTCACCCGCAATTGGAATCTCTCCACCGTCTACCAAATCCAAAGCGGCTTCCCGCTCACCATTTCTGTTTTCGGCGACACCGCCAACGCCGGCACAGTCCTCGGCGAAAACCCCATTCGCGCCAATCTTACCGGCCAGCCTATTTTCCCCTCCGGCACGCACACCTCTGAAATGTGGTTCAACCCCACCGCCTTCTCCACGCCGGCCGCCTTCACCTTCGGCAACGTGGGCCGCAACACCGTCTACGGCCCGGGCCTGCAGACTCTCGACCTCGCGCTCGCTCGCGCCTTCGACATCACCGAGCGCGCCAAATTCCAATTTCGCGCTGAATTTTTCAACGCGCTCAACCACATCAATTTCGGCACTCCAGATCGCTTCGTCAACACCCCGCAATTTGGCACCATCAGCGAAGCCGCCACGCCCGGACGCGAGATTCAGCTAAGCGCTCGTTTCTCCTTCTAGTTTTATCTTTGGCACAACCCAAACCTTCCTTGTAACCGCGAGCCGACCAACGGCGTCGTACGGTATTGGGGGCATTTGTCTGCGAGGTGGTGTCGATGGCGGAGCCTGTTCGATGCGATGTCTGCGGCAAACTCTTCAGTTCACGTCACCTGAGCTCGCACAAGCGGTTAGCGCACGCCAAGCAGAAGTCGGAGGAGGCGTTTAACGATCAAGGTAGGATGAAAACGATTCTCGAACTCTACAAGACTCTCTCTGCTGAGAACAAACAGCGCGTCCTCGCGGAGCTCACGACGCTTGCGCAAGATCCTTCCTGAAGGAACCGCGGCGTCAATCCCCGGGGCTTTGTTTACCGGCGGAGGCCATCACCCAATTCTGCAGCACACCGACAAAATGCGGCTTCACATCATGAAATGCCAGGCCCATGCCTAGATGCGCGTGGCAATAAACCACAATGCCGGGACTCTCGAAGAAATATTCCTCGGTGAAAATCTTCACATACACACTGGTGCCTTTTGGCAGGGGATTCAGCGTGTCGATGTAGCAACCGTGCAGGCTCAGCTCGCTCACCTGCGCGTTCATGCGCGTCCCGGTGTCGACCTCCAGCAACTCCGCCGACGCCACAAACGGCACGCGTGGCATCCGCCTTCGATCTTGTTCCATCTTTACCGCTCTCCCAAGCTATAGGCCGGCGGGTTGCTTCGGCGCCTTGCCGGCAGTCCTCTGCCTCTCCGGCGCGTCTGGACGGCTATCGCCTTTCCCTTAATTCTCGTCGCAGATAACGCTGCCCAGCCGGAAAATTGAGTCCCCGCGTGCCCTGCCAGTTACTCAACGCGGCACGAGAAGCACCGGCGCTGCGCCTGACGTGCCAAGTTGCCGCCGCGCCGAGTCGAGGTTGCCACAACCGGCCCAACCAGTACCACCAGTAAGTCCACTGCTTAGCAAATGTCGACCACAACTCAGCCACCTGCCCTGCCATCCATCAAAGGTAACGCACGCCGGAAAGAGCCATATACGCCCTGCGCGAAGCCCCAGGCCTGCCAAAGAAATGCTACAATTCCGCGGATACTCAGGTCTTATGCCGGACACTGTACCCATTGGGGCGGAGACGGTGCTGGAGGTCGTTTCTCCAGACGGGTCTCACCGCTTCGTACGCGTGACGCAGTCGCCGTTTCTGATCGGCCGCGGCGCCGAAACCGGGAATCACTTGCAGCTTTCCGACCGCCGGATTTCGCGCACTTGCGCCGCCATGGTCGTCGAAGCCAACAAGTATTACATCGAAGATCGCGGCCAGCGCCGCGGGCTCTTCGTGAATGGCGAGAAAGTGGAAAGCCGCGAGTTGCAAGACGGCGACATCATCACCTTCGGTGTCGACGACTCCTACGAAGTTATTTACCGCTCGTCCGCTCCCGCCGGCGAAGACTCCATTCCGCACTTGCTCACCCGTATGGAGCACATCACCGGCTCCGACGCGGTGGGCAGCGCAGGCGCGCGGCTGAGCAAGCTGGACCAACTGCTCGCGGCCACCGCGCTCCTGCACTCACAACTCCCCCTCGACGAAGTCCTGGGCATGATGCTGAATCACGCTATCTCCGTGATGGACGCGGACCGCGGCGTGCTCCTCGAGGCCGATGACAAGGGCGCGTTGCACGTCCGCCTGGCGCGGCGCAGCGGCGGACTGCGTCTGCCTCCGGAAAGTTTGGCGCCCAGCCAAACCGCGATTCAATTGGCCCTGCGAAAACAAGAGGCCGTGATCACCGAGGACCTGGCCCAGGCGGAAATGGACTTGCAGGCGGCGCAGAGCATCGTCGCGCAGCGCCTGCGCGCGGTGGTGGTCATTCCGCTCTACGCGTTCTCGCACGCCAAAACGGAAGAGTCCATCGTCAACATGAAACGCGGGCAATTCCTCGGCGTCCTTTATCTCGATTCGCGACGCCCCGCGGCATTCTCCAAGCTCGACCGCCAGTTGCTCGACGCCTTCACCGACCAGGCCGCGAGCATTCTGGACAACGCCCGACTCGTGGCCCGCGAACGTGAACGCCAGCGCCTGGAGCAGGAGATTAGTATAGCGCGTGACATTCAGCAGGGCCTGCTCCCCCGCAACTTCGGCGCCTATCCGCATCTCTCCGTCGTGGGATGCAATTTCCCTTGTTTCTCCGTTGGAGGCGACTACTTCGACGTCTTTCCGCTTGGCGAAAACCGCACCGCGTTCCTCATTGCGGACGTTTCCGGAAAAGGATTAGGCGCGGCCCTCCTGACTAGCATGCTGCAGGGGGTGATCTCTGGGATGACGCTGGGCACCGATCCCGCTCGATTGTTCAATCACCTGAACCGTTTTTTGTGCAATCACGCCGAAGTCGGGCGCTACGCCACAATGTTCTTCGGGATTCTGGACGAGCAGGGCGATCTCGACTACATCAACGCCGGGCACCCTTCGCCCATTTTGATTCGGCGCAACGGCAACGCGGACGAAGCCTTCACCGAAGGCTCGTTTCCCGTGGGGCTCGTGCCGGAAGCCGAATATTGCACTGCTCGCGTGAAGCTCGAGCCCGGCGACACGCTCGTGCTGTTCAGTGATGGCGTTACTGAAGCGATGGACCCGCAGGAAGATTTGTTCGGGATGCCGCGGCTGGTGAAGTTGCTTACCGGCCAAAATGAGACTCCGCTGGATGAGCTTCAGAAACTAGTGCTCGAGGCGGTGGAAAATTTCGCGCGCGGCACCAGCCAGGCGGACGACTTAACCCTGCTGCTGGTTCGCTATCGCGCCGCCACCACTGCGGCAGAGACGGAATTCCCGCGCGCACATACCTCCGCGTCAGCCGGCTGACACTCGTTGCTGGCATCACGCTTGACAGACAAAAATGTGACTTGACAGTTTCGCCCTGACGTTTTATGAATGTGTTTCCGCGAGACGCTGACCTACCTCCTCTCCTCGCGGTTGAGGGGCACCGATGAATCCTTCACGTCGCGACTTCCTTAAATTCACAACGGTTGGTGGCGCGGCGGCGGCTGTGTTTGGATTTGACCTCCAGCCTGCCTACGCGCAACTCCGCACACTCAAGATCGCTCGCGCGAGCGAAACGCGCTCGACCTGCCCGTACTGCGCGGTGGGCTGCGGCACCATTGTCTACACGATTGGCGACCGCGCCAAGAATGTGACCGCGCAGGTAGTGCACGTCGAGGGCGACCCCGATCATCCCACCAACCGCGGTACCCTGTGCCCGAAGGGTTCCTCGCTGCAGCAAGAGATCATGAACGACCGACGCCTGCTGAAGCCGCAGGTGCGCCGCCCTGGTGGCACCGAGTGGCAAGACATTTCGTGGGACGATGCCATCAGCGAAATCGCCGCGCGGGTGAAAAAGACGCGCGACGAGACTTTCGTCGAGAAGGATGCGGCGGGACACACCGTAAATCGGCTGGAATCGGTCGCCTGGATCGGCGGCTGTACCGATACCAATGAGTTCAACTATCTGGTTGTGAAAGCGATGCACGCCTTGGGGGTCGTGCATTTAGAAAACCAGGCCAGGGTTTGACACGGCCCCACGGTCTCAAGTTTGGGACCAACGTTCGGACGCGGGGCAATGACCAACGGCTGGGTCGACATGAAGAATACCGACATGATGCTCATCATGGGCGGTAATCCAGCCGAGA
>WNFS01027810.1_pt1 | contig 12940 bp, 13 predicted proteins | sample 5400141 | NCBI WGS metagenome assembly WNFS01 (sample SAMN13153358, study PRJNA577476) | soil metagenome | isolation source: 60 cm saprolite under Madrone tree | place: USA:California | collected 2016-06-14
CCGGCCCCGATGGAGAAATCGTGTTCGGCGAGGACGATAACGGCGGGCATCTGTGGCTCTACTTTCCGAAAATCAAGGGCGTCAGCAGCACACCTTTGACACCATAGGGACCGGAGGGGGTATCCCTCAACAGCAGATTCGTTTTGCCCATCGGCAAGACAGATGTCTGGCACGCCTTCGCGGGTTGGGCGCAATCCCTGGGTCATTAACCTGAACTGTTTGAGTCGTACAGCACCATGTGGAAGGTGGCTGAGATGAATCCGGCCGAAAGTTAAAAACAGCCATCGGTTCCTTTGTGTTCCCACGCTCAAGAGTCAGTGCTGTAAGGGACTGAAAAGATGGAGAGGCCTATCGAGAGTCCGGGCCAGTCCGGATGAGGGTCAAGGTCGGTGTATCCCGCTCCCAAGTACAAGATTGAGGTTTGCGGCCTCGGCGAACGCGCGGAAGTCCCGGTCGCGCGTGATGAGAGGAACACCTTGGTCGATACAACTCTGGGCAATCAGCGCATCGCCGAGACGGGCCTTGCGGCGCTTTGCGAGTACCTTAGCCCGCAACGCTCCCGCCCGTTGCCAATAACCAGATGCGACCTCGATCAGAGGTACTTCAGAAATTGTTTCGGCAACATCGGAAGGAAGCTTCGGGTCACTTAAGAGTTCCGTGAGCACAACGGGCACCATTACCACCTGGCGATCTCCCAAGGCGCGATCGAGCAGCTGTACATCCTCACCACCGCTCCCTTCCAGAAAGGCAACCCAACTGCTTGTGTCGGCCGCGATCACCGGTCGGCCTTCAGCTCTGTCACCGAGCGCGAGAAGCGAACCTTGCCCCGGAGTTTGCGTAGACGAGCGTAAGTCCGCGAGGCGGCAACCAGCTGTAGCCCAGCACGGACGGTCTGGGTGACACCGGTACCGCTGGCTCGCTGCGCCTTTTCAAGAAGTTCTAGCGGTACTTCAACTGTGATCTTCCGCGCAGTATCCATGATGCCTCCCATCATACCATATTCGATACCAGCATCGAATATGGTATCTCTTTGTCCCCGAAAGGCCGATAAAGGGGCAAGCTCCGCCTCACTGTTTCCTCCTGTCCGAGTGCTCACACCATTTGCATGAATTGAACACAGCGATGCGGCTGCTCCAATTTAAAACGCTAGGCGCATCTGTTTAGATATGTTGCGTCACAAGCCGCTATTCATCCTCGTGCCCGCAGCGGCGCCGCGCGTCATCCGCGGCAAGACGGGTCCATCGAAGAAGCCTTTTATCGTAATTTTGCCTCCGCCGCCTGTTCAAGGATTGGGCGCGGTGGCAGGCTTCAAACTCTACATCGAAGATCGGGCTGGCATGGACTTGCAATCGCCCTACGAAGAGACGACTTCCACACTCATCCTGGGAAGTCAACCACACTCGTTCCAGGGAAGGCATCGCTCGCCTGGCAGGCGTCACCGGCCAAGTGCCCTCAACACAAGACTTACTAGAGTCGTCTGACTACCGCCATGAGATGCCCAATCACTTCGGCGTCAATCCCATCCCTCAGCTGCCGCGGGACAAAGGGCCGGTCCGGGTATGGGTGCACCGAAAGGAGTCCGTCCTTCAGGGTGCAAGCGCCGCAGAGAAAACCGCCGTCTCTCTTTAGAACCATGTATAGCGGCTGCGCGCACAACGTTCTGGCCGCAGTCTGGATCGGCTTCTTGATTCGACGGTTGACGACGACAAATGCCGCGCGGACAAGGTAGGGGTGGATGGGGCTGCGATCTCCTCCCACCCAGAATACGTCGGAGAGGGACAGATCCTTCAAACCTGCCAAGAACGCGAGAGCATCTTTCGCGAAAAGAGGAATGTCGGACCATTCCGCGACAATCGTTGCAAGAAATCCCGCCCTCTCGGCGCCACGTTCCGCCACGGAATCGTCAACAAGACGATCCGCACCGGAGATTACACGGGGAATCAGTTCGTCGGGCATGGAGTCTCCTGCCCTCAGGTCGACGGTGATACCTGAGGCGGTGAGAAAGTCCCCGAACCTAATGTTGTAGAGAATGCAGATGGAAATGATCTTCTGAACGTGTCGAGGAGGATGGGCGAGCGTTTCGTATTCGGAAAGCGTGCCCACGGCGGTGAAGTACATTTCGTCCGCCAAGACCTCTGCAATCCGCCGGCTTAGCGCCGAGGCTTCCCGAAACGAGAATCCCGCGCGTATCCGAGACAACCGAATGAACTCCCCCAGCGCGGCCCCGCCTGATGTTCGCCATACCTCTCGTTGGGAAGGCGCGTTCACAAATGCCGGGGCTTGGCAAAAGACACTCGAACGGGCCAACGGCCTCATCTCGGCGTCCACTACGCCGTAAATTCGGAATGCTGGATCGGAGTTGAGCTCAATTCGCGCAAAGGGGAACTTCACGGAACAGAGTACCATCCGGCCTTTCGCGTCTCGTTGCAGGCGGCCGCAGCGCAGTGTCGAATCATGCTCCACGAGGAAAAGCTCGCGGCTGAGACCTTCCGTCTCGGGCAGCCGCTCGGCGCCGCTCCTCGGGTGAACGCGCACGATGCTTCCTGGCAGTAGATCGGGAAAGGCCAGGAGGTCGTCGTCGCCAAGCTTGGCATAGAGAAACGATTGCCGGCGGAGGGCGAGCAGCGTCCTTGCACGTACCGGCGGTCCGAGCCTCAGGAAGTATCCCAAAGGAGCGATTCCAGGGATGCGTTCCGGAGGTAGCCTCTCCGCAAACCAGGGAATTCGCGCATTTTCATCGTACACCGATGAATCGAGCACAACCGTGCGTTTCCGTGCCAGAAGCGGCTGTAGCCGTGGGATATCGTCTAGATGAAACCCAAAAATTGCCAACCAGTCGCACAGCCGGTAATTCGATATCCGGCTGAGAGCAGCCAACTGATGGATGTTTGGACGCCAGGACGGAAGCGTCAAAGCGGAATACAAGTGGTGCGGAATGAAATAGGGCGAGGAGCGCCCAAACATCCCGGCAGATTGTCGAGACACCTGATAGGCGGTCAAGCCTCTGGTTGAAAAGATCTGCCGGACGCGATCTGCCCTGGACACTTGGATTATGGCGGCGCTCGTGTATACCGGAGCCGCCATTCATGTTTGGGAGAAATCCTCCCGTTGGCCGCGATTGCGACCACTTGCAAGATTCTTGAGCAGTCTGAGCGAAAACGATGTATAGATGAGCGACCAGTAACGTGGCTGGACATGGACTAGTTACCAGCGTTAGGATTTCCGCCGATGGACCCACGCAAGCCCAACCCGAGTGCCGGACAGAAGCTGAAAGAATTGCGCGTCCGCCTGGGCCTGTCTACGCGCGACGTCGAGACAAAAAGCCAGCAAATCGCGGAGGAGAGGCAAAGCCGCGAATATTGCATATCCCACGCTTGGGTGACGGACATTGAGAACGGCAAATTTACTCCGAGCGTCTACAAGTTCCACACATTTAGCGCCATCTACAATCGCCGAATCACGGAGCTGATCTCCTATTTCGGATTACCGCTGGGCGACGTCAGTCGCTATCGCGCATCCATTGGAGTTCCGAATACGCACATCCTTCAGAGCGGAGTTGACCCCGAAACCGACAAAGTGTCACTGCCGGTGCAGTTCAAACCAGAGTTTCGGCTGGAGAGAACCAACCTGCTTGCACAAGTCGTCGAAAAGTGGGAGGAGATCCCCGTGGGTTTCCTGCAGCATCTCGACCTGCGCAAGTCCGTGTACGGCTACATCGGCCTCGAAGACTACACGCTCTTCCCGCTCATCCGCCCTGGTTCACTGGTACAGATTGACGCCCGCCAAAGAAAGATCAGTGGTGAGAAATGGAAGACAGAATTCGACCGCCCCATCTCCTTCGTGGAGCTCCGGAACGGTTATGTCTGCAGTTGGTGTCAGGTGGATCGGGGCCAGCTAATCGTAATTCCCCACCCTCACTCCCACCAGGATGTGCGGCGATTTGACTATCCCTCTCAGGCTGAAATCGTAGGCAGGGTGACCGGAGTGACGATGCGGATTGTCGGTGAGGGAGTACCCGGAACCGTAGGGCCTTCCCGTTAAGTCGGGCTATCAACATCATTAGCCAAATTGAGCGGCGCCCAGAGAGGCTGCTTGTTCCTGTTTAGCGTCTTTGCTCCACCGCCTGTGGGGTGAAGGGAGCAAGGAGGCTGCCGTTAGAGCAGACCGCGACCTGGGACAAAACCGTTGTTGATCGCACCGCTGAGCTCGCTACTTGGGTTGATTGTTGCTACCAGATCAGGAAGCGCGGCGTGATGACCTACGCATAAGCCGACAACCATTACGCGTTATGCCGACGTCGGCATAACGCGCAATGGTCTTTCGCGCAAAGATAGTTTCAGCGGGGAGCACTACGAATTACTTGCAGGTTTCATCGTTTTCTAGCAGCCTTCGAAACTCGCGCTCGGCTTCAGTTGGCCTATGATGCCCGCCCGCGTCATGGCATATCATGGCATAATCCCATCCCGATGCCTCCAAGCCGTCATGCTTGGCAGGCCGCCATGAGCCTGGCCCTGGTCTACAATTCCGCTGGTACAGAAAAGCAGACGCAGTGGTTTGATTGCACTGTGGACTTCGAGGGCTACACGGTTACGAGTCCCATCCCGCAGGGCCACCCGTATGCCGCAGCGCATCCTCCAATTCGTCCCTTTGCTTCTTTAGGTCCGCGAGTTCCTTCTTTTTGTGCTCGATAGCCTTGCGGTGCTCGTTGATCCGCCTTCGCGTGATGCTCTCCTTCATCGCGGTTGCCGGATTGGGATCGTACTGGACTAAACCTGAGTTAAGTTCGCGCTGTAAGATATCCAGTTCGGTTTGCGCGGTCGTAATCTTGTAATCGATTGCCTCGAACTGTTTCCTCCAAAACGCTTCATCCTTTTCGCTGAGTTCACTTTTCGGATTCAATGATCCACTGTCGGCAGTACGGGCCTCAGGTTTGCTCTCAGTAGGTGCGATCCGTCGCAAATCCTCCAGCCGATCTTCGAGTTCGACAACCCTTTGCTCGGCTTCCTGTGCTTCGGCCTCTTTCTCTGTCAAACGCATGCCGATCCCAACAAGGTCTGATGGCTTGTCTCTTCTGGACCGTGCCTCGGGATTCGAAGCTTCTTGCTGCGCTTTTAGTCTCTGATCCCGATGGAGCAGATCTGCTTGCTTGCGAGCATGTTCCAAATCCTCCTTCGCTTGTGCCAGCGCATCCTCAACGGACTTCACTTCCGCGCTCGGGTTGAGCGGGGCACTTGCCAGTAGCTCCGATTGATAATTTTTGCGAATGTCTCCGGGCGGAATCGCATTATGCCTCGCCTGTTCTTCGAGTGCGTCAATCTGACGTAGCAACTCAACACGCCGCTTACGAAATACATCGATTTGCCCTTCCGCGTTCACGCCTTCGGGTTCCTGATCGAGAGCGACGGCATCTGTGACACCCTTCCCCGACTTACGAGCTTGTACGAGCACCCGCATATCGATGTCGATCTTGGCAATTTCATCTTGGAGGGTTTGAATCTGACGTGCGTACCATTCGGCGTCTCTAAATCTAGAATAGTGGGTCTCTTGACAGAAAGCACAGCACGACAGAAACACTAAAAGTGGCAGAGTTCCGGTCCAGCGGATACATCTCTGTGCGCGCATTATGACCCTCATTTTAATAAGTGCTTCCGTCCACCTCATTATGACTAGCGGCACGGCGATGCGAACATAGTACTTTCCTATTGGTACGATAACGTACCACCAAAAGAGGGGGCGCGTTCACTTAGCGCGCAGCATGAGAAACCGCATGAGCGTCAAAGAAATGACCGCGTTGAGAAAACCTGTCAGCATAGTGCAAATGAAACACCCAAAACAAAACAAGCGCGCTCCGCCGACACATGCACCGACCCGTCCATCGGCGTTTGCAGTACCTTCTTATCATCGCATTCTGGTTAAGCATGGCCTGATTGAAAAGACCCTCTCCATCCCCGATGCCTATAAAGTGTTTTTGAAAGTGGGCGCTGACCCGGAAGTCCAGAAACTCCGTCGCAAGGTAGAACACGGCGACCAAATGAAACACGTTCCCGCTTTGTATTTGGCCACGGCGATGGCTTTACAGGGCATGACTAAGCACGAGCTCGAAGCCCTGAAATTGAGGATTGAAGAGAAGCCAGTATGAGCGCCCCAAGAATTATTGCTCACGGGCTGTAGCGGGTCGCAGGCAGGACTATGGAAGCAATTCGTTCCTTAAAAGCCTCGACAGAGAAATACCTTCGAAATTCAATCCGTGCATATTTCGAGGGTGAGCCAGGTTACGACTTTCGTCAAATTCCCGGCATAGTACACTCTTCTCCGGTCCAGGCGCGGTCAATCCTAGAGACAGGCTTCAGCCAATATGCGCCAATCGAGAAATACCGGGATTTGATAGGCGGGCTCTGAACTTCGGCCTCGAATTGATCGGTCGCCCTCGCCTGACGTGCGCCAAAAACCCCCGTTAATTACGCATCGGACTTGTATGGAATAAGCTCGCCGTTTGCTTCGAGCGTGTGGAAGCCGTCCGCATTCCCGTCGATATACACAATCCGCCAGCTTAAATTTGGACATCTGAATCCATCCACGGGCTGCTTCATCTCCCACCGTTCAAACTTATGGGGAACCATGGACGCGTCATGCTTCGGGCAAGATTTGAAAATATCCAATGGTCTGGTCATAACGGAGATCGTTCAAGAGTATCTAACAACGCACAGATCGTTCCTTGTCAGCCGCGAATATCCGGTTGCGGATAGTTGGGAAATGTACCCCGACCTTCTTGCCGTTGATTTCCGCGCACATCAAGTTTGGTTTGTCGAGATAACATCGGGGGACAAAAGCAAAGAAAATCGAGACAAAGGCGCAACAGTTTGAAACGGATATTGTACCGCGACTGAAACGGCGTCTTGTGGAGTTTGGCATTATTCCCGCAGCCGGGAATTCAGATTGGAGGTTTGGATTTTGGGCATTCGTGCGCAAGGCTCACGTCGACGGGTTGCGCAAAGGGATTGCAAAGAATGTGAAGCTGTGGAAGGTCGATGCTCTGGAGGAGATAGCGTTTTCGTGGAGCTATTGGGATAAACGGCGTGCAGAGGAAGTGCAGACCAAATGAAGAAGCCCGGCATCAAAAGAGGCACCCGGCAACATGAATGATTGGAATTTTAGCGTGGAGCGTTTATTCTGCTTTCTTTCGATGAAAGGAGAGTCAAAAAATGAGCCGGAAAAATGCCCTGCGTGCTCTCAAAAACCTATGCACTTTCATCGGCGCGATTGTGCTGTTCTCTTATTTCTACAACTGGACCGTTGATGTGCGGCATTGGTACGTCACACTTGCCAGTGCCTTTATGTGCTCGGTTCTTTGGCTTGGCTTCTACATGATCGAAGTACACAGGGAGAGAATCGTCCCTCTATTGTCGGCATTTCTCTCTACACATTTCTCTGCGCACTCGGACCCCGAGCCGGAAGAGACGGCTGCGCCAATTTGATTTGTTTCTGCCAGCTACATGATGCGCGTCACCAAGCCGATACGATCTGCACGAACTTGCGCCAACCTAACGGTCTGCCGCCATTGGCTTCGGCGGTTCGCTTAATTTCTTGTAGGATTGTGTTCCTTAGTTACGGGTCGCAAAATGAATGAATGGACCGCCGTGCTCCCCTTGCTTGGCGTTGTGATCGGCGCAACTATGCAGTATTGGCTTTCCCGTTCAGCCGAGTCCCGGAAGCAACTTCAGTTGCTCCATTCACAGTCTTACGTCGATTACCTTCGGTCAGTTACGAGGGCGGCTCATGCAAGCTCGCCCGAAGGTGTTCGTTTAGCGCAAGCTCAGGCGGCGGATGCTAAGGCTCGCATGGCAGTCTATGCCCCGTCTGGCGTTATCGCTGCGCTCGCTCGGTTCGAGGAAGCAGGAGCGATACTTGATAACCCGCGATCTAACTCGGCGTTTGTTGCTCTGGTAGGCGCGATGCGGAAAAGCGGTGCGGCTCAAGCAGATGATCTTAGCCTTGTGCTGTTCGGGCGCTCCAAATAATAAAGCGCGGTCCCCGTTGCCGAGAGCCGCGCTCGCTTGCCAACTGTCTCTGCGCACTTTGCGCCAGTTGGAACGGGCGAGAGCGGTGCCGCTGTATCACGTCTGTTTCCACTCAGTACCGGAACGGACGTACCTTGACGAGCCGATTAAGTCATCCTAAGTTCCGCAGGCCAGGTATTCATGCCGGAATATCGCCCAATTCAATCGGCTTTCGGTGCCCTTTGGTTGCACCCATGTCCAGCGCTCGATTACGGACCGGATTGGGCACAACGCGAGTGTCTGCTCATCGATGCCGGTCCTAGAGACAGCCGCTTGAAATTTCAGGGCAGGTCGATACCCTTCCACGGACACCTGTTCCGGAAAACGGACGGATCATTTCTTCGGAGAATCGGTAGAGCGTGGACACGTCGTTCCGTGGCGTCACTTCCCTAGCCGATTGCTTCCACCCCCACTCCGCAAGCCAAGAGAGTAGCGAAACTAGGGCAACCCATAAATGGGATAAGTACCTATATTTAATCTCGGTTTGTTTCCGATCAAATCGACCGGGGATTCCCCTAACGTCCCTGGGCCAAGTGCTACTGATTACCGAACAGTGTATCAATCTGAGCGATCATCCGCTGCGCTTGCCAATCGCATCCTGTCCAAACAAACTTCGAATGCATTCCACAACCTTGGCTATTCCGTCAGATTTAGCAAGCACAGCATCAATGCCAACGGCAGCAGCTAGAGACCTGCCTAAAGCTTCAGCGTACATAGTGAACACAATTATCTTCATGCGCGGCTGCAAACCCTTCAGCACTGAAGCAGCCTCAACACCATTCAAATTCGGCATCGCCAAGTCCAAAAGAATCAAATCGGGATGCAATTTCAGTGCCTTTTCGATTGCGTCTGCACCATCAACAGCTTCGCCGCATACTATGAATCCCGAATAATTTTCAAATCGAGCGCGAATTGCGCTCCGTGCGGCTGCATAGTCATCAGCAATCAGAACAGTGGGCAAAATGCGCTCCTTGATGAGCCTAATCGGACTAACAGCCCTGTTAAGCATCTGCTTAATGCTCTTTTAGTGTTTGCGATCAACGGATACGGTCTACCTTGGTGAAGCGAGAGTTCTTTCAGAAGCTTTCAGAAGGTGATTGCAAGTTTTTGTTCTTTCTCAGTGGAGTGCGATCACAGCAGCAGCGATGGAAGCTTGGGAGGCTACGAGCGCCCAATCCCGCAAAGCCTTCGAGAAACCCCCGGACTGCAGTTTCGCGGGAATTACGATGGCGTCGCCTGGGAGGACGTGAATCGATGTGAAGCTCTCACCAAAATGTTTGAAAACAGAAGTGTGGCTGATAACCGAACCATCGGCGCGCACCAGCAGCATGTGCCGTAAATCAGCCGTTGCGTTGACGCCGGACTGACGGATGTAGTCGCCCACAGTCGCGCCCTGTCGGTACAGGAACGAACTCTGATTGTAGACAGACCCGACGACGCTAACCATTTGGTTTTCTGCCGGCACTAATACATGGTCTGCGTCTTCTAGAACAACCCGAGGAACCGCCGCCAGGCTGTTGTCGTTAGGCTTCAATTGCAGAACAACCCGACCGCTCGCTTTCGCAGCCCGCAACTGCTGTACCAAAGCTTGTTGCGAGGCGGATTGAGCCGCAATTGCCACCGCGTTTTCCGGATTGGATCTCGTGTTGGCGATCGATTTCTGTTGGATCTCGGCTTCCATCTCTGTGGTGATTCGGTTCAAAGCTGCCTGTTGTTCCAGTCGCGCCGATTCGCGGGTAAACTGCGTGCCGTACAGATAGGCGTTCTCTGTCAGACCGCCAGCTCGTTCCAGAATCTCCCGCAGCGAGTCGCCCTGCTGGATCTTGTAAATACCCGGTACGCGAACCTCGCCCTCCACGCGCACCAGCATCGTCTGGCGTTTTATGGGCACGGAAATATCGCGCTGGGAAAAAATGGTGACGATATCTCCGGCCCGGAGTTCCAGATTGTTGGTCTCATCGCCCTCCAACACTGCCTTGCCCAGGGAAAACGGAATGAGCGTTGTAGACAAATCAACGGGATTGAGGCGCTGAATCGCCGCATAGTCCCAATTGATTTCCGGCGCATTGAGCTTCACCTCGGTGCGTAAACGTCCCTCGTCGGCGTTGCTTTCCGGTGGTTTTTCATATCGGGTGGCGGCGCCGGTAACCAGGGCGTTCTCTGATTGCCAGTAAGTCCGCGTCAACAATATCTCCTTGTTGGGAATCAGGTCGCGGATCCTCATGCCCGCATGCCAGGGGTACCGGCCCGGGTTGGCCACATTGCCGCGGAGGGTGACAGCATTATCGAATCGCGGAACGATGGACAATATTCGAATAGTGTCTCCATCCTTAACCATCTGGTGCTGTCCGCTTTGACCTAGCGCAAACTCCGCAATGCTGCGTATTTGGTGTTGATCGATGCGTTCCACCGTGGCCTTGCTGCCATCGGCCACCGTGTTGAGCCCGCCGGCCAGCTCGATTGCGTCGGCCAAACTTGCTTGGGCGTCCTTGAGTTCGTAAATTGCCGGAGTGTTCACGCTGCCCGCAATGGCGACTTGCGCCCCGACCGGTGCGATGTAGATCACATCGCCAGGCAATAGCGCCACGTCTTTCGATTTATCGCCCTTCAGCAGGAGATCGTATAGGTCAAAATCGGTGATGAGCTGGCCATCACGCTTCAGCCGAATGTGCCGCATGGACCCTTGCAGCGCTGGTCCGCCAGCCGCAAAGATCGCGTTCACCAGCGTGCTGAGTGAACTGATCGTATAAGTTCCGGGACGCCGCGCCTCGCCCACAAAGAGAACGTCGATCGACCGGAGCTTCCCCAGCGTGACGGCCAACTCGAAATTTCGGTATATGCGCTCTATTTGCTCGCGAAAATAGCCTTCAAGATTGGAGACATGCACGCCGGCGACCGAGATGGTCCCAACCTTGGGGACGAACACCTGACCGTTGCGGTCCACCGTCGCGCGCAGCTCGACGTTGAGCTGTCCCCATAGCCGGACGTACAGCTCATCTCCAGGTCCAATCACGTAGTCCGCCGGCACCGGCACGTTTTCCACAGGCGCAAACGTGCTGGGCGGCTGGCGAAACAGACTAGCGCCGTAGATCGATAGCATTTGCCCAACCGAATCGGCGACCATGAGCTGAAATTCCGTGGGCGGCTGAGCTGGCGGTTCTGGCTGAGCCCGCAGAGTTGAAGGCTGGGCGGGTCTGGCCGACTCACTGGCCGCTTCCGGCCCGGAAGCGAGCGAGGGCACAGGCGATAGGGTCGGGGGCTGTTGGCTTCCCGCGGACGTATCGCTCTTGATTGTAGGCGAGGATTTGGAGGCTCGCTGGCAGCCGGCCGCCTCCGGATGAGCTAGGCAATCCTGCGCGCTTGCGCTACCCGTATCTTGAGCCCAAGAAACATCTGCGTGAAGAATGACTAAAGCTAGCACCAGCCCAGCAACGCTAATTCTCACCGTCAATGCATCACCTCAACTTGGTTATCAAAAATTATTCCGAAAAATGTGGGGTATTGGATGGAAACAGCGGGCCCTGCTATCGTTTCAGCGATTTTGGCCACAGGGTAATTTCAACTGATGATGTCCAATTCGTTTGCGGACTCGCCGCCAAGACGGGTGCGAGCCACTTCTCATATTGAACGAAGGCGCTGAATTGAACGCTGTCGTGCAGCCACCAATTTAGGCTCACAGAGCCATCGTTCAAGGTCTCGCCAGATGGAATAAAGCTTCCAGAAACCTTTGCGTGACGATAGGCGAACTGGATGGTGTTCTGAGGAGTGAGCCAATAGGTGCTCCAGGCTTGGAAGCCTGTGCCCTGTCGACCGATCCAATCGCCGATTAGATTATTTTTGTTGGTGTACAGGTCGTGATAGTAGGCCTCCCAGTAGTCAAACTGCCCGTTACGATCCGGGGAGGATGGAGGATCGGTGTTTACCGCTTCGACTCGAAAATCAAGCCGCGGCACATGGGGTATCCAAGCCAGATATAGCCCGGGATTCCAGGATGCGCGGCGAGGGGCGTCAAGAGGATTTGGATCGTCACGTGACATGAGATCGCCGTAGACGGTTATCCAGTTTCGAAAGCCTGGAAGGCGGTAAGAAAAATCGAATCCCCCGTTGCGCTCGCCGGGATTCTGCGAAGCCGAGTAGCCGACCGAAGACTGAAAACTGAAATAACTATGAACGATTGCACCCAGCGTCACCGGGCGGCCCACCCCGCCAAATTCGCCGGTGCGCGAAAAGCTAACTTCGAGGTTGCGGGTTGGCTGGAAACTGATCTTCTCGCCATGGACCAGCGGTCGCGGGGGATATTGATTGCCTGAAAGCTTTCCGAAGAACAAATCCCATTTCATGGGACCGAGCAAGCGGAAAATCCACGGAAGTTGAAAGGGCGCGATGCGGCTCACGCGGGCCATGTAAATTGGTTCAGCGTTGTTGCTGAAAAGCAGTGCGCCGCCGTAGTTTGGCGCCCACCACAAGCTCTGCTTGCCGAAGGAGAAATCCCAGCCCGCGAGGTTAGCGGCTGCATAGGCATCCAGCAAGCGAAACTGGTCCGTGCCGGAGAATGGGGCCGCTGGTTGCAGCGGATTGGAATCGGCCGTGGCGATTGCTTGGCGAGCGGAAAGCGGGTAGGCGGGAGCAGAGGGCGCGTGCTGAAATTCTCCACGAGTATAAATTACGAAGCGGCCCGCTACGGCGTAACCTGAAAAACCGTTATAGCTGTTAAATCCTTCCTGGTATGGGCGGCCGTAGTTGTTAATGATAGTTTGCCCGAAATGGTAGCTGTCGTTCAGCGGTTGGCCGCTGATACCTGTCACATGTGCATAGAGAGATTCCAGACGAACGGTCCTTTTTCCTTCGGCGCTATCCGATTCGCTGAGCTCCGGTTGGAATTC
>WNFS01002911.1_pt1 | contig 12939 bp, 6 predicted proteins | sample 5400141 | NCBI WGS metagenome assembly WNFS01 (sample SAMN13153358, study PRJNA577476) | soil metagenome | isolation source: 60 cm saprolite under Madrone tree | place: USA:California | collected 2016-06-14
GGTTTCGTCGCTGACATCAGGCGTGTCCGGGTCATGATGACGCCCCCTTGTTCTGGCTCAGTTGACGAAGCGGGTGATGGCGGGAATGACGGCCGCCGGCGCTTCTTCTATCAGCCAATGTCCGGAGCCCTTGACCACTTCACCTCGGACGTCCGATGCGATGTGTCTGGCCTGCTCGATGAGGAAATCCCCGCTGGCCTTCTCGCCGGTGAGAACCAGCAGCGGCATGGGCAGACGCGCGGTCGCCATCTGGGCGAAGTCCTGGGCGTCGCGTTCGAAGGCGCGGAAGTATTCGAAGCCGGCCCGCATGCCGCCGGGCTGCGCGTACGCGGCCGCATAGATCTTCCGGTCGGCCTCGGGCACCGAATGCTCGGGGTCAGCGGCGAAGTCGTTCCAGAAGTGCTCGAAGTAGATCCGCTCACGCCCCTGAACCAGCGCCAGGGGCACCTCGCCATAAAAGTGGAAGTGCCACAAATCGCGCAACAGCCAGACGTCCTTCCAGTTGCCGATGCCGGGCAGGAAGGCGTCCATCAGCACCACGCGCTCGGTGGCCCGCGGGAACTGCGCGGCATAGGCATACGCGACCATCAAGCCGATGTCGTGGCCGACGATACGAACGCGATCGAATCCCAACGACGCGGTCAAGGCCTGGATGTCGGCGGCGAGAGTCTTCTTGTCATAGCCGGCGTCTGGCTTGGCCGATCCACCGGCGCCGCGCAGGTCGGGAACGATCACCGTGTGACGCTCGGCCAGCGAAGGCAGGATCGGATGCCACATGTGCCCGGTCTGCGTATAACCGTGCAGCAGGACGACGGGGCTGCCCGTGCCGGCGATGCGGTAGTGCAGGCGAACGCCGTTGACCTCCGCGAAGCGCTCCGTGAGGCCGCTCACTGCAGGCGTCTCTTCAGCTCTTGCGAGGCCTGCAACAGCGCCGAGCGGACGCCGGGAACCTGGCTGATGGCGTTGAGCAGCCCGTAGTCGTGAATGAGGCCGTTGTATCGCGTTGCGGTCACATCGACCCCGGCGCCGTCGAGCTTGCGCGCGTAGGCCTCGCCCTCGTCGCGCAGGACGTCCATCTCCGCGGTCTGGATGAGCGCGGGTGGCAGGCCCTTGACCCGCTCGTTCGACGCCTGTAACGGCGACGCGTAGACGTCCTGTCGTTCGCGCGGATCGGTGGTGTAGCAGTCCCAGAACCACCGCATCATGTTCCGGGTAAGGAAATGCCCCTCCGCGAACTGCCCGTACGACGCAGTGTCGAACTTCGCGTTCGTGACTGGCCAGAACAGGATCTGGAAGAGGATGTTCGGCGTTCCCCGGTCCTTGGCCATCAGGCTGACGACGGCGGCCATGTTGCCGCCGACGCTGTTACCGACCGCGGCGAGGCGCCGGCCGTCGACGCCGATCTCGTTGCCGTGTGCCGCCACCCACTTCGTGGCGGCATAGGCCTGGTTGATGGCGACCGGATAGTGCGCTTCGGGAGAGCGGTCGTAGTCGACGAACACCGCGGTCGCGCCAGAGCCGGCGACGAGGTCGCGGACGAGGCGCTCGTGGGTCGGGAAGTCGCCGAGCACCCAGCCACCGCCGTGGAAAAACATGAACGCGGGGAGCGCGCCGGTCACGCCGGTGGGGCGCACGATCACCAACTTGACCGTCTGGCCATCGGTCGTGATCGTTCGTTCCGTGACGTCGGCTTTCGGCAGATCGAGAGTGACGCTGGACTGGGCGCCGACCAACACCGCGCGGGCCTCCGCCGGAGTCATCTGCTCCATCGGCTTGCCGCCGCCCGCCGCGAGGGCCCCGAGAAACTTCTGGATATTCCGCTCGACGCCGTCGCTTCCCGCCCGGTGACTCGTCATCTCCGCCCTCCTCGTCGACGCGCTGGCGCGTCGTGAGGGGCACGGTACGCAGTCGGGGCTGAGGAGTCCTTGCCGCGGCCTGAATCGTTCTGAAAAGAGCTGCGGGCGCTTCGCTAGGGACGGAGCCTGTCGAGCAGGGCTTTCGCGCTGACGAGATCGGCAGTTCCAAACCCCTCGGTGAACCGGCGGTAGACGGCCGAGAGCAGCTTTCGCGCCTGGCTCCCGCGCCGCCGTCCGTGCCAGAGCCGGGCGAGGCTCGTGGAGGCCCGCAGCTCCCAGGAGAGCGCGTCCTGGCGTTGCGCCCAGTCGATGGACTGCCGGAAGAGTTCCTCGGCCGCGGCAGCAGCGTTCGGAGCACCCGCCCGCAAGACGATCTCGCCCTTGATGCGGAGCAACTCGGCGACGTACCAGAGCCCTCCGCTCTGCTTGGGACGGTCGAGCGCCTGGTCGATTGCGGCAAGCCCCTCTGCGACGAGGCCCACGCGGCTCAACGCGTCCGCCACTTCGCCGAGAAATGGATCGTAACGGGTATGGAACGGGGTCTTGGAGAGCTCACCGAGCGTCGCGCGCAGCATGTCCAATCCCCGACCCGTGTCGCCACGCCTGAGCAACAGGACACCCTTGAAGCAGCGACCGTCCGCATGCCAGAAGGCCAAGCCATGCCGTTCGGAATACTCGAGCAGCACCGTCACGAAGCGCTCCGCGGCCGCAAGATCGCCGGCCAGGAACGCAACCGAACAGGCGCCTTGAGCGAAGGCGTTGCACAGCGTGACGGCATGATTCAAGGCGACCGCTTCTTCGACACCTCGCTGGGCGGTCGATACCGCTTGATCCGGGTGGCCCTGGAGCCAGAGGATCGTCGCGAGCCTCGAACGGGCCGTCACCCATGGATCGAACTGGAAGCGGACGATGTGGAGCTCGTGAACGGAGGGGCGTGGGCCATCGAGCATACGCTCGATGTGGCGCCTCGCCTGTGTCTGGTCGCCAAGGAAATGCAGCGCGAAGCCCGTCATCCTATCCCCGACCGGGGCGGCGAGCGGATCGGTGGACTTCGCGGCGGCGCGAGAGAAGGTCTCCGCAAGCGTCATCGCCTGCCGGACATCGCCGCTATTCATGCGATCGACCCACAGGCCCCAGAGCGCCCGCAGGCGATAGTCGGTGTCATCCAGCCTGTCAGCGATCTCGAGCGTGCCGGCAAAGGCGGACCGCGTTTCCGGAACGGCGCCTTTCGTGTACATGAGCGCCGCGCCCAGCGCGGCCAGGAGTTGCATTTCGCGCCGCCGGTCTCGGCTCGCGGCGGGCCCGAGGCTGCCGAGCGCTTGCGCCACGCGCCGTCGGCACTCCTCCATGAGCGAGAGGTGCGTCCACAGCGGCACGACTGCGATCGTCAACGCCACGCCGGCAGCGACATCCCTACTCGAGGAAAACGCCCAGTCCAGGGCCGCACGCACGTCGTCGATCTGCTTGCCATAGGCGGCCATCCATTCGGTCACGGGCCGCGTCCCCAGCTCTGTGTTGCCTTGTTCGAACAGAGCCCCGAAGTACTCCGCATGGCGCCTGGCGAGGGTTGCCAACTCGCCACTCTCACTGAGCTTCTCGCGGGCGTAGGCGCGCGTCGTCTCGAGCAGGCGGTACTGCATGGAGAGCTCGCCGGCATGGGCCGACACGAGCGACCGGGAGACCAGGCCCGCGACGCAGTCTGACACCTCGGACGCGGGCAGGTCCGGACTCGACACGACGGCGGTGGCCGCCTCCAGGGAGAAGCCTCCGGCGAAGACGGCGAGCCGGCGCAGAGTGATCCGTTCAGGTTCGGACAGGAGCTCGTAGCTCCAGTCGAGGGTCGCACGCAGAGTCTGCTGGCGCGGCAGCGCCGTGCGGCGGCCGCCGGTGAGCAGGTGGAAGCGATCGCCCAGGCGGGCGGCAATGCCGTCGACGCCGAACGCCGGAACGCGCGCCGCGGCCAGCTCGATCGCGAGCGGGATCCCGTCGAGCCGTCGGCAAATGGCGGCCACCGTGGCTGCGCGTCTGCGATCGGCCACGTACCCCGGTTCCGCCGCGCGCGCTCGCGCATCGAAGAGTCGGATCGCTCCGTACCGCGACACGTCGTCCGCGTCGAGGTTGTCTTCGGCGGGGACGTCGAGCGACGGCACACGATAGATGTGTTCCTCGGGGGCGCGCAGCGGCTCCAGCGTCGTGGCGAGCACCCGGGCCAGCGCCCCCGCGCTGACGAGCGCCGCCGCCATGGAGGCGGCCGCGGCGATCACGTGCTCACAGTTGTCGAGAACCAGCAGGAGGTGCTTCTCACGCAACGCTCCCGCGACGCGATCGGCGGTGGCCGGACCGGTGCCGAGCGGGAGACCGACGGCGGTCGCGACGGTGACCGGGACGAGGGCCGGATCGGCGAGCGGTCCGAGCTCGACGAGCCACACGCCGTCGGGAAACCGCGGCAGCAGCCGCCGCGCAGCCTCCAACGCCAATCGCGTCTTGCCCACACCACCGGCGCCGGTCAGGGTCACGAGGCGGTGCGCCGTGATCAGATCCACCACGGTATCGAGCGAGGCGTCCCGCCCGATCAAATCGGGAAGGTGTGAGGGGAGGTTCGTCAGACCGGCCGGCGGGGTGACGGCCGTCTCAGCGTCGCGGATGTCGCCCGTGAACTGATACCCGCGTCCCGCGACGGTTCTGATGAGATCACGATCGGCGCCGAAGACCTTGCGCAGCGCGGAGATCTGGGCCTGGAGGTTGTTTTCCTCGACGACGCGATCCGGCCACACGCGCCGCATCAGCCGGTCCTTGTCGACAATGGAGCCGCGCGCGTCGATCAGCGCGATCAGCGTGTCGAAGGCTCGCCCGCCCAGCTCGACGGCCCGGCCGTCGACGAGCAGCTCACGCCGATGACGGACAACCTTGAATCGACCGAACTCCAGAGGGGCGGGAGGATGCGCCGCATCCATGGCCCCCAATTGTATCCGGCCTGTCAGGGGTCGTCAGGACGAATCAGTCCGCGGCGAGGACATCAGCCGCGACGAGCGCAGCGTATGAAGCAACGCCCTCGCCGTCGTCAGATCGGCAGTCCCGAACCCTTCGGTGAATCGGCGGTAGACCGGCGCCAGGAGTGTCCGCGCCTCGCGACTTCGACGCTGCCGATGCCACAGCCCCGCGAGGCTCGTGGCGATCCGCAGTTCCCAGGCGAGCGCGTCCTGTCCGCGCGCCATGGCGAGGGCCTCCCTGAAGTGTTCCTCCGCGGTGACGGACACCGCGGCGTCGGCCAGGAGCGAGACCTCGCCTCTCTTGCGCAGCAGCTCCGGGGCGTACCACCATTCCTCGCGACGTCGGGCCCGCTCGAGGGCCTGGTCGATCAGCGCCAGGCCTTCCGCGACCTCACCGGAGCGCCCCAGCGCCTCGCCGAGATCGCCGAGGAACACCGTCCGATGAAAGTGGAACACGATCTCGGGCACTGCATCGAGGACCCCGCGGAGCGTCCGCGACGCCGTGACGACTTCCCCGCGCTCGAGGAACAGCGCGCCGGTGAAGCAGCGGTGCCAGACGTGCCAGAGGTCTTGCGCATGCGTGCGGGCAAGATCGCCGAGCAGCCCGAGGAAGCGATCAGCCGCCGGCAGGTTCCCGGCAAGCAAGGCGACCGGACACGCGGCCTCGATGAGCGCGTAGAACAGCGACGTTGGATGATCGGCAGCCTGCGCATCGGTGACGCACTGCTCGACGATCTCCAGTGCGCGATCCGGTAGGCCCTGCAGGCAGAGGATGCGTGCGTAGAATGCCTGGGCCAGGACACGCTCGTCCCAGATGAAGCGGACGCTGTGAGAGCGATGCGGCCGGGTCACGTAGCGGTCGGAGAGCCTCTCGTGATGTCGCCGCGCACGCGTTTGTTCCCCGAGAATGTGCAGGATATTCCCCATGATGCGATCGCCGACACGCTTGTAGACGGGGTCCCTCGCATCCTCGGCCAGACGGCGGAATTGCTCGGCGGTCGCCTGCGCCGCTCGAGACTCGCCGATCGTGAAGCGATACACGAACAGCCCCCACAGCGACCTCAACTGGTAGTCGGTGTCCCGAAGGGTCTCCGCAATGTCGAACGCGGTCGACCACGCCGCGTGCGCTTCGGGCACGGGGCCCTTCGTCAACAACAGCGCCTGCGCCAGCGCGGCGGAAAGCTGCATCTCGCCCGCTGGATCCCGATCGGCGCTGCTCGCCAGGCGTGCCAGTGCCCGTTCGACGCGCTCGCGCCACTCCTCGAGGAGTGAGAAGCGACCCCACAACGGCACGGCGGCGACCGTCAGCGCGATGCCGAGCGCCAGGTCGCCCTCGGGCGAAAACGCCCAGTCGAGCGCGGCGCGGACATCATCGAGCGCGCGACCGTAGGCGGACGGCCACGCGTCGGGGGGCAAGGTCTCCGAGTCGGTCGCCGCGCGATCCAGCAGATCTCGATGATGCTCGCCGTGGCGCCTGGCGACCTCGTTGTGCTCGCCACTCTCGAGGAGCGCTTCACGCGCATAGACCCGTGTCGTCTCGAGGAGCCGGTAGTGGACGACGGCCTCGCCGAGGTCGGCGGCGACGAGCGACTTCGCCACCAGATTCGCCACGATCTCCGGAATGGCCGGCACCGCGACATCCGAACCAGCGGCCACGGCCTGCGCCGACTCGAGCCGGAACGCCCCGGCGAACTTCCCCAGGCGACGCAGCACGATGCGCTCGACGTCGGAGAGCAGCTCGTAGCTCCAGTCGAGCGTCGCGCGGAGGGTTTGATGACGCGTCAACCCCGTCCGGCTGCCTTCGGTGAGGAGGTGGAACCGATCGCCGAGGCGGCTGGCAATGCCGTCGACGCCGAACGCGGGGACACGCGCCGCCGCCAGCTCGATCGCGAGCGGAATGCCGTCGAGCCGCCGGCAGATGCGCGCCGCGACGACCGCGTGGCGCGGATGGGCGTCGTACCCCGGTTCCGCCGCGTGCGCCCGCACGTTGAAGAGCCTGACGGCTCCATGGCGCGACACATCCTCCACGTCGACGTTGTCGTCGACGGGCACGTCGAGGGACGGCACACGATAGACGTACTCTTCGGTGGCGCGCAGCGACTCGCGGCTCGTGGCGAGCACCCGCGTCAGTGGGCTCGCCCTCAACACGGCCTCGGCCATCGCGGCGGCCACCTCGATCACGTGCTCGCAATTGTCGATGACGAGGAGCAGATGTTTGGCCCTCAGGGCCGCCGCGACGCGGTCGGTGGTCACCGGACCGGACCCGAGCGACAGGCCGAGGGCGGCAGCGACGGCGACCGGGACGAGGTCGGCATCGGCGAGCGGCCCGAGCTCCGCGAGCCAGGCGCCATCGAGGAACCGTGGCAACAGTTGCCGCGTCGCCTCGAGCGCCAATCGTGTCTTACCGACGCCACCCGCGCCGGTCAGGGTCACGAGGCGGTGTGCGACGACCAGGTTCGTGACGTCGCGGAGCGGAGCCTCCCGCCCGATCAGCTCGGACTGAGGCGTGGGAAGATTCGTGAGGCGCGCCGGCCCGGCGGCGCCGGACGTCACCCCCTTGCGGATCTCGCCGGTGAACTGGTACCCGCGGCCGGCCACGGTTCGAATGAGATCGCGATCGGCGCCGAACACCTTGCGCAGTGCGGAGATCTGCGCCTGGAGGTTGTTCTCCTCGACAACCCGGTCGGGCCATACCCGGTTCATCAGTTCGTCCTTGCCGAGGACGGTGCCCCGGGCGTCGATGAGGACCATGAGGGTATCGAACGCGCGTCCGCCGAGTTCGATCGGCCGGCCGTCGGCGAGCAGCTCTCGGCGATGGCTGATCACCGTAAAGCGGCCAAATTCAATGGTTTGTGACCGATCCGCGGCCCCAGCCATGGCGAGCGGATTCTACACGGGTGCGCAGGACTTTTCAGAATGAATCAGCCCGCGCCAAAGACTCGTCAGGCCGGCTCTCGTAGGCTCCGCCTCACGACCGGTCACCGACAGCCAGAGGAGCCCCCAGCATGACAACTCGTGCAGCCGTCGGCCAAGCTTGCGTGTTCTTGCTGAAAACTCCGCCGACGCCCTTCGCGTCGGCGGTCGACGCCATCAAAAGGGAAGCGGAAGCTGGGAGCGGGGCGCAGTGCCTTCGGGCTGATGCTCGAATACACCGGCCTGAGCCTGGAAGAGGTCCAGACCGGAGGCTTTCGTGCACTCTTTCCGGATGATGTGGAGACGGCGCGGCACGAGCGGCAGAAAGGGCTTGAACGCGGAGCCTCGTTTCAGCTAGAACTTCGGACACGCCGGAAAGACGGTCGGTGTCGTTGGTTTCTTGTCCACTACAGGCCCCTGCGTGACGAACAGGGACATATCGTTCGCTGGTATGCGACGGGGACCGACATCGAAGACCGCAAGCAGGCCGAAGAGAGAGTCCGAAACGAGAATCTGGCATTGCGCGAAGAGATCGATCTCTCCTCGATGTTCGAGGAGATTGTCGGATCCTCCGAAGCGCTGCGACGGGTGCTGGCGCAGGACGCGAAGGTTGCACCGACGGAGTCGACGGTCCTGATCTCGGGAGAAACCGGAACCGGCAAGGAGCTGATCGCTCGCGCCATTCATCGGTCGACTCGAGCATTCATCCGGGTGAATTGTGCGGCCATTCCGTCTTCGCTGATCGCCGCCGAGCTGTTTGGGCGTGAGAAAGGTGCCTTCACCGGGGCATTGCAGCGGCGTGTGGGACGCTTTGAATCGGCTGACGGCGGGACGATTTTCCTGGACGACATCGGTGAGATTCCCATGGAGACTCAGGTTGCCTTGAGCCTCTGTGAGTCAGAGGGTATCAGACTTCTTCATTGCTCACCCTACATTCGTGAATGGATGCTGAGGGAGCAGGCCTAGAGATGCGCGTCCGACGGAGACGAAGCATCGCACACGCTTCGCAGGCAGGCCTCCTGGTCGTCGCGTTGGCAGCTGCGTTCGCCGGCTGCGGCGACAGATCCGGCGCAGCGGCACCGCCGCCACCACCAGTGGTCAGGGTCACGCCCGTGATCGAACGGGACGTACCGATCACCTTCGAGTATGTGGGGACATTGGTCGGGTTCATCAACGCTCAGATCCGCGCCCGCGTCAGCGGCCACCTCGTGAGCCAGAACTACAACGAGGGCTCGTCCGTCAAGAGCGGCGACCTCCTGTTCCAGGTCGATCCGCGGCCGTTTCAGACCGCGGCTGATCAGGCCGACGCCAAGCTCCACCTGGCGGAATCGCAGCTCAGTCAGGCCAAGGCCCAGGTCGGCGCCAGTGAGGCACAGGTCGAACAGGCCATGGCCACGGTCTTCCAGAGCGAGGCCCAGGTCAGGCGGGCGGAGGCCACCCAGCGTCAGACGGAGCTCGACGTTGGCCGCTACACGCCGCTGGCCCAGCGCGGGTCGGTCAGCCAGCAAGAGCTCGACAATGCGGTCCAGAGCAACCTCGCCAATCTGGCGGCGGTGGCGGCCGCGCGCGCCGCGGTGCTGAACGCGCAGGCGAGCGTGTCGCAGGCGCGGGCCGCGCTCGAGAAGTCGCAGGCCGACGTCAAGACGCAAGAAGCCAACATCGGCGCGGCGCGCGCCGCGCTCGCCGACGCCCGCCTCAACCTCGGTTACACGAGGGTCGTGTCGCCCGTCGCGGGCGTGGCCGGCTTTCGCGTTGCGAACATCGGGGACTATGTCGGCCCGAGCGACGCCGCGCCCCTGACGACCGTCTCGCAGGTGGATCCCATCTACGCGGAGTTCCCCATCAGCGAGCAGCGGGCCCTCGCCGTGTTTCGCCGATGGGACGCCGATCCGCGCGCGCCCCGGGACATCGAGCTGGAGCTGATCCTGGCCGACGGGAGCGTCTATCCCACACGGGGGCGGGCCGCCGCCCTGGATCGGCAGGTCGACGTGACGACCGGCACCGTGCTCGCGCGTGGTGTGTTCCCGAATCCTGGAAACGTGCTGCGCCCCGGCCAGTACGCGAAGGTTCGGGCCGTCGTCGAGGTGAAGAAGAACGCCCTCATGATCCCCCAGCGGGCTGTTCAGGACGTGCAAGGGGTCAACCAGGTTGCGGTGGTCCGGGCGGACGAGACTGTTGACGTGCGCACGGTGAAGGTCGATGCGCGCATCGGCTCACTCTGGATCATCGCCGCCGGGCTCAAGCCCGGCGAGCGGGTGATCGTGGAGGGGGCCGACCGGGTGCGAGCCGGCCAGAAGGTCCGGCTGGCGTCGAGCGCGCCGTCAGAGACCAGCGCGCCGAAATAGGCCTGGACCATGGCCAGGTTCTTCATCAACCGGCCCATCGTCGCGATGGTGATCTCCATCCTCATGGTGATCGTCGGCGTCGTGGCGATGGTGCAGCTGCCGGTCGCGCTGTACCCGAACATCGCGCCGCCGGAAATTCTCCTGACCGCGCGCTACCCGGGCGCCGACGCAGTGACGCTCGAGCAATCGGTCGCCACGCCGATCGAGCAGCAGATGAGCGGTGTCGACAAGATGCTCTACATGTACTCGCTCAACCAGGCCGCCGGCAGCCAAATGCAATTGCGCGTGGACTTCGACGTCACCACCGACCCGAGCGTCGACCAGGTGCTCACCAACCTGCGCTACACGCAGGCCGCCTCCCAGCTGCCGCCCGACGTGGTCAACCAGGGCGTCACCGTCATCAAGTCGGTGACCAGCCCGCTGGGGCTCTTCGCGCTGTACTCGCCCAAGGGCACCTACGACTCGCTGTTCCTCGCCAACTACGCGTACGTCAACATCAACGACCCGATGACACGCGTGCCCGGCATCGGCCAGGTCCTGATCTTCGGCGCGTCGCAGTACGCCATCCGGCTCTGGATCAATCCCGACACGCTGGCGAAGCTCGACATCACCGTGAACGAGATCGCCAGCGCGTTGCAGGCGCAGAACACCGTGAACCCGGCCGGCCAGCTCGGCGGCGATCCGGTGCCCCCCGGCCAGGAGTTCACGTACACGGTGCTGGCGCAGGGGCGTCTCGCGAGCCTCGCGGACTTCGAGAACGTCGTGGTCCGCGCACGGCCGGACGGCGCGCTGGTCCGCGTCAAGGACGTGGCCCGGGTGGAGCTCGGCGCGCAGAACTACATCCGGCGCGGCCGGCTGAACGGGCAGCCGGCCGCCATCGTCGCGGTCTACCAGCTCCCCGGCTCCAACGCCATCGAGGCCATGCGGGGCGCGACGAAGCTGATGGAGGAGATCAAGGCGCGCTTCCCCGCCGACCTCGACTACGTGACGGCGCTCGACACCACCCTGGCCGTGAGCGCCGGCATCCGGGAGATCGTCAAGACGCTCGTCGAGGCCCTCATCCTCGTGGTCATCGTCGTGTTCATCTTCCTGCAGGGCTTCCGGGCCACCCTCATCCCGCTGCTGGCGGTGCCGGTGGCGCTCGTCGGCGCGTTCATGGTCTTTCCGCTCCTGGGATTCTCGATCAACACGCTGACGCTCTTCGGCCTCGTGCTGGCCATCGGCCTCGTCGTCGACGACGCCATCGTCGTGGTGGAAGCCGTCGAGCAACACATCGAGCGGGGGCTCTCCCCGCGCGACGCCGCGTTGAAGGCGATGGACGAGGTGTCGGGACCGGTCGTGGCCATCGCCCTCATCATGGCCGCGGTGTTCATCCCGACGGCGTTCATCCCCGGCATCACCGGGCGGATGTACCAGCAGTTCGCGGTCACCATCGCCGTGTCGGTCCTCATCTCGGCCTTCAACGCGCTCACGCTGAGCCCGGCGCTCTCGGCGCTGCTCTTGCGGCCGAGGCGCGAGATGCGCGGCCCGCTCGGGTCGTTCTTCCGTGGCTTCAACCGCGTCTTCGAGCGGGTGATGGGCGGGTATCTCGACGGGAGTCGCTTCCTGATCCGCAAGGCCGCCTTCGCAATACTCCTGCTGCTCGTCGCGGCGGCCGTGTCGGGCCTCATCGGCATCCGGCTTCCAGGCGGTTTCGTCCCGGAGGAGGACCAGGGCTACGTCTACGCCAACATCCAGCTTCCTCTGGCCGCCTCGCTCGACCGCACCGCGGCGGTCAACGACAAGCTCGACCCGATCTTCAAGACGCAACCGGGCATCAAGTACTACACGGGCGTGGCGGGCTTCAGCCTGCTGAGCCTGGTCACGACGACCTACAACTCGTTCTACTTCATCACGCTGGACGACTGGGACGCCCGCAACAAGGTCGGCCTCACGGCCGACGTCATCATCCGCCAGCTGAACCAGAAGCTGGCCGGCGTGGCCGAGGCCCAGGCCTTCGCCTTCTCGCCGCCGGCCATCCCGGGCATCGGAACGTCCGGCGGTGTGACGTTCATGCTCGAGGATCGCTCGGGCAAGGATCCCGCGTTCCTCGCCGAGCAGACGGAAAAATTCCTGGCCGCCGCGCGGAAGCGCCCCGAGTTCGCGCGGCTGTTCACGACATTGCTGCCGAGTGTGCCGCAGTTCTTCGCCGACGTGGATCGCGACAAGGTGCTGAAGCAAGGCATCCCCCTGACCTCGGTGTACCAGGCCCTCCAGGCGTTCCTCGGCGGCGCCTTCGTGAACTACTTCAACCAGTACGGACGAGTCTGGCAGGTGTACGTCCAAGCTGAAGGCCAGTTCCGAACCCAGGCCGACAATGTCGGTCGCTTCTACGTACGCAACGCCGCGGGTCAGCCGGTGCCGCTGTCGACGCTGGTCCGGATGAGAGAGGTCAACGGCCCGGAGTTCACGACCCGGTTCAACGAGTATCGCGCGGCGCAGATCAATGGGCTTCTCGCGCCCGGGTTCAGCACCCGGCAGGGGATGCGGGCACTCGAAGAGGTATTCGCGCAAACCATGCCGCGCGACATGGGCTTCGACTACTCGGGGATGTCGTTCCAGGAGCAGGTGGCGTCCCAGGGGGTGCCGGCGACCGCGGTGTTCGGCTTCTCGGTGCTGGTGGTGTTCTTGCTCATGGCCGCCCTGTACGAGAGCTGGACGCTTCCGTTCGCCGTCCTGCTCGCCACGCCCATCGCCATGTTCGGCGCCCTCGGAGCGCTCTGGCTCCGCGGCTTCGAGCTCGACGTCTTCTCGCAGATCGGCTTGCTCATGGTGATCGGCCTCGCGGCCAAGAAC
>WNFS01003687.1_pt1 | contig 12939 bp, 8 predicted proteins | sample 5400141 | NCBI WGS metagenome assembly WNFS01 (sample SAMN13153358, study PRJNA577476) | soil metagenome | isolation source: 60 cm saprolite under Madrone tree | place: USA:California | collected 2016-06-14
CACCAACACATAGCGCGGTTCCGGTGTTTCGAGCGTGGTCAGAAACGCGGTGCGCAGAATGATGAAGGTCGCGAGCAGTGCAATCACTCCCCGTGCGGCCGGCGCCCGCCGCCACAAACGTGACGCGCCCCAAAGCGCCAACGCGAAGTAGCCGACGTTAAGGAGGAACAACCCGGCAGTAACGGATTGATCTATGGGATCGTCTTCCCAGGACTGCGCCAGCGGGAACACTGTGCCGGAGAGCGGGAGCAGCTCGATGCGCGGCGTGAACCACAGCGTCAGGGCGCGTGCGGCCGGGAGCCAAAGGTAGGTGCGCAGCGGACGGCGAGCCGTGCGCTCGCGCGCGAGCTGTCCGAAAGCGGCGTCCTCTTCCGGCGTAAGCGTCAGGTCATCGTTGTATTGATCGAGAATCATGGCGACGCGCTCTTTCTCGGCAAGTGTGTCGAAAGCGCGCGCGGGAATTTCGTCCACGTTGATGCCTTCCTCGTTGACTTTCCAGGGCACGAGATAGACGTCGCGAAAACGAAACAGCCATGTCTTTTCCCAGTTCATCAAGCCGTAAGGAACCAGTTCGCCCGGCAGATTGGAATTTTTCGGGGCCAGCGGCTGAAATTCGTGCAAAGTGAGCGCATTGCGAATGGTCCAGGGCACCAGCGGAATGGCGCAGAGCGCGGCCATCAGCGCGGCAGTCTCCACCCAGCGCAGACTTTCGCGCTGCCGGATGAGAATCACGCCCAGCACCAGCCAGGCCGCCAGCAGAAGCAGCGGCGTTTCCGGCCGAAATAGAGTGCACAGGCCAACCAACAGCGCGGCGCCGGCCGCCAAGTACCAGTGGTCGCTACCCAGAATCCAGTGCTTTTCGACGAGCCGCCAGCCGCGGTTTTGTGCGCGGGCTACGAGCAGGCAGAGCGGCAACAATGCCGCGCTCGTGAAAAACATGGCGAAGACTTCCGTCAGCGGCACAGCTACATAATTTGCGGTGAACGGACAAAGCGCGGCAAACCACAACGCTGCAATGAATACCCGATGCGGGCGGGCGTGATCGTTCGCGATTATCGCAAACAAGGTCGCAAGCGCGGCTACCAGCAGGCAGGTCAGCAAATCCACTGCCACCTGCGCTAGCATCACCCACAGCCGTGCGGCTTCCCCCGTGCGCCGGGTGAGGGCGTAGACCAGGGCCAAAAATGCCGGGTAGCCCGGCATGCGCATATCCACCGGCGTAACTAGCTCATAGATATTCATCGCGTAGACGTGATGTTGCAGCCAATTGGCGGCAATCTGTTCATACAGGACGGTATCGCCGGAATTCGCCGGATATTTCAGAACGAAGAGAAGCCGCAGGCAGAGTCCCGCGGCCAGCGCGACAACGCTATGTGAGAAAATTCGCTTCATCGATGAATCGCATCTTACAATACAGCGTAGGGGAATAAGGCAGAGGAGTCGAGGGAGACGCACACAGCCCGGCAGAACTTCAGGCCCCCGCCTTGCCGCCGGACTGACAAGAATTCATGAAGGAACGCCGACCTATATTCTATGACGCGGAGCGCGTCCGCTGGCGCCGCACGCGCCGCGTGCTGGAGATTTCTGGCGCGCTGCTGACGCTGTTGCTGGCCTATTTCTTCGTGACCATCGCGGTCAGCGTGGAGCTTCCCGCGGGACTCCTCCCGGACACGCCTCGGGCATATCGCGCCCTGAAGATTAAGAGCAAGAAAGTCCCTGCCAGGGAAGGGCGGCACCGTCGCATCTCGAATATCGGTACCGTTCCGGCCGGCTATGATCCTCTCCGTGCCGCATTTTATGTGAGTTGGGACGCTGCCAGCTTCGCTTCTCTGAAAAAGCACTACAAAGACATCGACGTGCTCATCCCCGATCAACTGCACGCCGTGACGCCCGATGGCGCGCTGACCATTGTCGACTACGAACGCTATCAGACGATGAAAGCGAGTCCGACCCAAGCCATAGCCCTGCTGAAAGACGACAAGCTGCATCGCTGGATGAAATCGTCCAACGTCGAACTGCCCCTGATGGGCTTGCTCGACAATTACGACGGGCAAGTCTGGCGCATCAAGGAAATGGCCGCCATGCTCGCCAGCAAGACGGCGCGGCAGAGTCTGGTTCGCGACGTCGTGGACTACACCGTGGGCGCTCACCAAGCCGGCGTCGTGGTCGACTTCGAAGAAGTCCCCGACGCCACGCAGCCCCATTTTCGCGAATTTGCCGCGCAGCTCGGCCCCGCGCTGCACTCCGTCGGATTGAAATTGATGATCGCGCTTCCCGCCCGCGACGACGCCTACGATTACAAATTCTTCAGCAAACAGTGCGACGCCGTCGTGCTGATGAACTACGACCAGCATTGGCTCACGTCATCCGCCGGCCCGGTCGCCGCGCAGGACTGGTTTGTCGAAAACCTTCAGCAGGTGCTGGAGGATGTGCCGGCACAGAAACTCGTCGTAGGCATCGCCAACTACGCCTACGACTGGCCCGAAGGGCCGAAAATGGCCAGCGAGGTCGCGAAAGAGATGAGCGTGCAAGAGGCGCTGCTGCACGCCTCTGAATCCGAGATCGATGTTGAGTTCGACACGGCTTCGCTGAACCCGCATTACTCCTATTCCGACGAGCACAATCACACCCACCAGGTCTGGATGCTCGACACCGTCACTGCTTACAACCAATTGCGCGCGTGCGAACGCCTGGGCGTTCAGGGCACCGCGCTGTGGCGCATGGGTTCCGCGGACAGCTCGATCTGGCCCATCTGGGATTCCCCGCGCCCCGACGACGCCGTACGCGCAAAAATTAAAGACATTCCTCCCGGTCCCGACCTCATTCTCGAAGGCGACGGCGACGTCTGGCATTTCACGGATACACCCAAGAGCGGCCTCCGCAGCTTCGTGTACGACGCACCCAGCGACCTCATTACCAACGAGAAATATGAGGCGTATCCGCTTTCCTACAACATCGATCAAATCGGCGCGGCGGACAACAAAATCGCTATCACGTTTGATGACGGCCCCGACCCGCGCTGGACTTCAAAAATTCTCGACATCCTCAAACAGAAACAAGTGCCGGCGACTTTTTTCGTAATCGGCGTGGACGCCAGCCGGTGGCCTGAGATCGTCAAGCGCGAGTATGCTGAAGGCCATGAGATCGGGAACCACACCTACACGCATCCCAGCTTTGACGACATCTCAAAAACCGAACTTCATTGGCAATTGAACCTGACCCAGCGGCTGATCGAAAGCACCATCGGCGTCAAATCGATCCTCTTCCGCCCACCCTACGGCATTGACCACCAGCCCGAATATGCGGAAGAAGTCGCGCAACTCCCTCTTGCACAAGACATGGGCTACTTGATCATCGGACAGAAAATCGATGCGCACGACTGGCGCCAGGTGGACGGCAAGCAGATCCCTGCTCAGGAAATCGTCGACAACGTCATGCGCCAGGCGCAGATAGGCAACATCATCCTGTTTCACGACGGCGGCGGCGAGCGCGCCAACACCGTCGCGGCTCTGCCCCAGGTTATCGACAAGCTGCGCGAAGAGGGCTATCAGCTTGTCTCCGTGCCCGATCTCATTGGAAAAACGCGCGCCGAGGTAATGATGCCGCTCTCCGCCGAGGAAAAGCTGGAGGCCCGCGCCGACGGATTTATCTTCGGTATCTGGCACTGGTTCCGCCTCAGCATCGCCACCATTTTCATCGTCGGCATCGTAATGGTCAGCGGGCGCGCGCTAATCATCGGCATTCTCGCACTCATCGAAAAATTACGGCCCGATCACCTGGTCATGCCCAACCCCACGCCCGGCGTTACCGTGCTGATTCCCGCTCACAATGAAGAAACGGTGATCGTGCAGACCGTGAAATCCGTGCTCGCATCGGATTTGAAGGACTTGCACGTCATCGTTGTCAATGACGGGTCTGCCGACCGCACGGGCGAATTGCTCGACGGAAATTTTGGCCAGAACCCGCGGGTGACCATCCTTCACCAAATAAACCGTGGGAAAGCCGCGGCGCTCGCCCGCGCACTCGGCGATGCGCAAACCGAAATCGTCATCACCATCGACGCCGACACAGAAATCGAGCCCGATGCGATCAGCAGACTCTTGCGCCACTTCTCTGATGAAAAGGTGGGCGCGGTGGCCGGCAACGTAAAAGTTGGCAACCGTTCGCGCTGGCTGACCCGCTGGCAGGCTCTCGAGTACATCACCAGCCAAAATATGGAGAAGCGCGCCTTCGATCTGCTCAACTGCATCACCGTAGTCCCCGGCGCGTTGGGTGCCTGGCGCAAGACCGCCATCGAAGCCGCGGGAGGCATCAACGCGGACACCGTAGCCGAAGACGCCGACCTCACCATCGGCATCCGCCGCCGCGGTTGGCATGTCGACTATGAAGAGGAAGCCATCGCCTGGACCGAAGCCCCGGAAACGCCCGGCGTCCTGATCCGCCAGAGATTCCGCTGGACCTTCGGCACGCTGCAATCCTTCTGGAAGCACAGTGGCACGCTGTTCCGGCCCAGGTACGGCACGCTCGGCATGGTGGCCTTGCCTAATATCTTTGTCTTCCAACTTTTGCTGCCGCTCATCTCCCCGGTGATCGACTTGCTCTTCCTCGGCTCCGTAGTCGCCTGGGCGCTGTCGCAGTACCACATCGTGCGCCTGCCGCTGCTTTCCGCGACCGCGTCAGCCGACCTTGAGCGCTCCGTTCTCTTCTTCCTCGGTTTCCTGCTCATCGATTTGCTGACGTGCGTCCTCGCCTTCGCCCTCGAAAAGAAAGAAGACTGGACGCTGCTCGTCCCGGTTCTGTTGCAACGCTTTTACTATCGTCAACTGATGTACGTAGTGCTATTCCGCTCCGTGAAGGAAGCCGTCAGTGGGCGCCCGGTCGGCTGGCGCGGCGTCGAGCCTGAAGCCCCGCGCACCGTAGCCCCCGCCTAACCGGAACTGCTCACCTTCGCCAGGCCGCAACGTCTGAACCGGATGTCTTCTCGGCCGAGTGCTCGGCCGGCAGCGCCGTCCCCGGCTGGAACGACTTACGGCCCCTTTTCTCCCGCAGGATGAAGTGTTGTAGGATATGCGTCTACCGCTAGGAGGACCTATGGCCACCGCTTTTATCCTCAACGGAAAGTCCCAGACGGTCGACGTCAGCCCGGATATGCCATTGCTCTGGGTGCTCCGCGACACCTTGAACATGACCGGCACGAAATTCGGGTGTGGCATGGCGCTTTGCGGCGCTTGCACCGTGCACATCAACGGCGAAATGACACGTTCATGTATCACGCCGATTTCCAGCGTGGCCGGAAAGAAAGTCACCACCATCGAAGGTTTGTCCGCGGACGGCAGCCATCCCGTCCAGCAAGCCTGGATCGCTGAAGACGTCCCACAATGCGGTTATTGCCAATCCGGCCAAATCATGTCCGCGGTCGCCCTACTAGCCAAGAAACCCAATCCCACCGACACCGACATCGACGACTTCATGAGCGGCAACATCTGCCGCTGCGGCACCTATCAGCGCATTCGCAAAGCCATCCATCGCGCTGCGGCCGCGCCCGCCGGCAAGGCCAAGTCCGCGTAGTCCACAGTTTTCTAGCAGAAAAATTCGAGGTGCGTCATGACTACTGCCCCCGTTCAGAATCGCCGTGAATTTCTGAAGACCGGAGCCGCGGGTGGCGCGGCACTGGTTGTCGCTTTTCACCTTCCGGGCTCGGCCTACGCCGCCGCGCAGGACCAGGAAAAGAAGACGCCCAATCCCTTCAATGCCTGGGTGCGCATTACGCCGGATAATCGCGTGACGCTCATCCTCGGCAAATCCGAAATGGGCCAGGGCGCCATGACCGCGCTGCCCATGATTCTTGCGGAAGAGCTGTATCTCGATTGGAAGCAGGTCAATGTCGAACAAGCGCCCACCGACCCGAAAATTTACGACCACGGCACCGGCGGCAGCGGCAGCGTTGCCGGCTCCTGGCTCCCGCTGCGCCGTGCAGGCGCGGCCGCGCGAGAAATGCTCATCACCGCCGCGGCCCAGCGCTGGAATGTGAGCGGCGACACTTGCCAGGCGCAAAACGGCGGTGTGCTCCACGGTGCGCGCAAGCAATTCTTGACCTACGGGGAACTCGTCGGAGATGCGTCCAAGCTGCCCGTTCCCGATCTGAACACTGTTCCCCTGAAAAACCCGGACGACTTTACCATCGTCGGCCATGATCGCAGGCGCTTCGAGGCCGCCGCCAAGTCCACCGGCGCGGCGAAATTCGGCATCGACTCCCGCATGCCGGGCATGGAATACGCCGTCATTGCCCGCTGCCCGGTATTCGGCGGCAAGGTCGCGAAGTTTGACGCCACCAAAGCCAAGGCTGTTCCCGGCGTGCGCGACGTCATCTCCATCGACGCCGTCGGCCAGGGCGCCTTCACCTCTGGCGGAATCGTCGTCCTCGCGAATAATTCCTGGGCCGCGATCCAGGGCCGCAAAGCGTTGAACATCACTTGGGACGAAGGCCCGAACGCCAGCGAATCCAGCGAGTCGCTGCGCAGGCACTTCATCGAAAACGTCGCGAAGCCAGGGAAAATCGTACGCAACGAAGGCGATGCCGAGGCCGCGCTCTCTTCGGCGTCGAAAAAAATCGAAGTGGCTTATGAGCTGCCGTTTGCGCCGCACGCCTGCATGGAACCGATGAATTGCACGGTGCACATCCGGCCGGACGGTGCGGAGGCCTGGGTTCCCACGCAGGCTCCGCAATGGGCGCAAGGCGTGATCGCGCAAGTATCCGGCCTTCCACCGGAAAAAGTAATCGTGCACACCACCCTGATGGGCGGCGGTTTTGGCCGGCGCTATCAGGCTGACTTCGTGATGGAAGCCGCGCAAGTCGCCAAAGCGACCGGCAAGCCCGTGCAGGTCCTATGGACGCGCGAAGACGATATGCAGCACGATTTCTATCGCCCTGCGTCGTATCACAAGATGCAAGGAGCCGTGGACGCGCAAGGCAAGCTCGCTGCCTGGAAACATTTTCAGAGCTCGACGTCCATCGCCGCGGTTTGGGACAAGAACGGCAAGGAGAAACCCGAAGCCAGCGAATTCGCGACCGCGGCGTTCATTCCCTATGAGACACCGAATTTCCGCGTGGAATACGCGCTGGCGGATTCCGGCGTTCCGCGCGCGTGGTGGCGCTCCGTCGAGCATTCCAGCAGCGGCTTCGTGGTCGAATCGTTTGTAGACGAACTCGCGGCGGCTGCGGGGGTCGATCCGCTGAAGTTCCGCCTGCAATTGATCGGCGACGCGCGCAAGATTCCCGACTTCACCAATCCCAAGCAAAACAGGCCGCTCGATACCGCGCGTCTCAAGGGCGTGCTGCAACTCGCTGCGGAAAAAGCCGAATGGGGCAAGCCGCTGCCCAAGGGCGTCGCTCGCGGCATTGCCGGATATTATTCGTTCGAGTCCTACACTGCAGCCGTGGCGGAGGTCGGCGTCGAGAAGGGCCAGGTCCGCGTGCATCGCATCGTCTACGCCGTCGATTGTGGCCGTCCAGTCAATCCCGCCGGAGTTGTAGCGCAGGTCGAAAGCGCCGCCGTGTACGCGCTGTCCGCAGTGATGAAGGACGCCATAACCATCGATCGCGGCCGCGTGCAACAGGCCAACTTCAACGACTACGACATGCCGCGCATGAGCGAAATGCCCAAAATCGAAGTGCATCTCGTCATGAGCAAGGAAGATCCCACCGGAATCGGCGAGCCTGGGCTACCCGTCGTAGCCCCGGCGGTCGCCAATGCCGTCTTCGCCGCCACCGGCAAACGCCTCCGCCGCCTCCCCATTCGCGCCGAAGATTTGGCTTAGCGGCAAGCATTGTTGATTTCGTTGTACTGGCGCAGCATGCTGCGCCCAAGTGGCACAGGCTTTTAGCCTGTGCTCTTACGAAGTTGGTCGCAGATCAGCGCTCCCCTCAACGCCGGACCAGCCAGGTGAACGTGCACAACTCTCCTGGCCCCCGACCATCCATCCAATGCAAAATGCCCTGTGCAAATCACGCTCCTCGCAATCAGCTGCATCGCCCTGGCTATCTGGCTGTACCTCGCGTTCGCACGCGGAGCCTTCTGGCGCCTCCGCGAATTCGATGATGACACCGCAAAGCACGCAGCGTTGACCGCCTGGCCGCGCGTGACCGCCATCATCCCTGCACGCAATGAAGCCGCCACAATCGCGCAAGTCCTCGCAAGCCTGCTCAAACAAAACTACGCCGGCGATTTCTCCATCGTCCTCGTCGACGATCACAGCGAAGACGCCACCGCCCAAATCGCGCGCCAAGCAGCAAGCGAACTAAACGCCGAATCGCGTGTCCACATTTGCGCCGCGCCACCGCTGCCCGCCAGCTGGACCGGCAAGCTCTGGGCCCTGAACGAAGGCGTAAGCCAGTCTCTTTGTAGGGGCGCAGCATTGCTGCGCCCCAGCTTGGCTACAACCGTGCCATCAGCCACACCAACCTACTACTGGTTCACCGATGCCGATATCGTCCACGGCCCAGATACCCTCCAGCGCCTCGTTGCCCGCGCCGAGCGCGACCACCTCGACCTCGCCTCCCTCATGGTCCTCCTGCAAGCCAACACGCTCCCCGAGCGCGCCCTGATCCCCGCCTTCCTCTTCTTTTTCCTGAAGCTCTATCCCCCGCGTTGGATCGCCGACCCGAAAGCGCGCACCGCCGGGGCCGCTGGCGGCTGCATCCTCCTGCGGCGCGAAGCGCTCGAACGAATCGGCGGCTTCGCCGCCATCCGCTACGAAGTTATCGACGACTGCGCCCTCGCCCGTGCCGTAAAGCGCAGCGGCGGCCGCCTCTGGATGGGCCTGACCCGCGCCAGTATCAGCCTCCGCGCCTACACCACCTTCCGCAAAACCCGCGACCTCATCGCCCGCACCGCCTTCACCCAGCTCCGCTACTCCCCGCCGCTCCTACTCGGCACTCTGCTAGCCATGTTCCTGACATACTTAACGCCCATCGCGCTCCTTTTCGTGCATCATTCCTCGACGCGAATCCTAGGCGCCTCCGCCTGGCTCCTGATGTCCCTCTTGTATCTAACAACGATCCGCTTTTATCGCCTGTCGCCAGCCTGGGCCGCAACCCTCCCACTTTCCGCCCTCTTCTACTCCTACGCCACGGTGCTCTCCGCCGCCCGCTACTACCTCGGCCGCGGCGCCCAATGGAAAGGCCGCTCCCAGGTCAAGCTCCCGGGTTGAGCCGCCGAATGCTTTTTTCTTGCCAGAATTTTATTGACACGATAACAACTGTTTTGTTAGACTATTTGGGTAGATTACTGCGCCTCGCCTCTGTTCGCTCCCTACTTGCAAGGAAGCCATGACTATCTAACTGCCTTTAGAATCAACACTTGCAAGAGTGTATCAAAACAAAGCACTTTAAGTATCTTTAGAATCAACACTTACGAGAAACCCGGGGGGAGGGGGGCCTGGGCCCACCATCATCTTGAGTCCTCCCACAACCACGAACCTGTAGCGTAGGGCGAAGTTTCGTTGCCCTGCGGCTTTTCCTTCCCACGCTTTAGTCGGTCCCCGCCAGTAGCTCTGGCCGCTTTTCGCTCTAGGCCATGCCTGCGGAATTGATATTTTGCTCGACCGAATCCAAATTTGATATCCTTGAGCTGTTAGGTACAGGGCTGTATCCCGAATCCAGGGAACGGTACCGGAGGCCATCATGAGTGTTGTCCCCAACGCGGGCAACGGCAAGGTCACTGTGCCCGAGCTTCTGCAGCGCAAATCATCGGCCGCAGATTCCCAAGAAAATCCCAAAAAAATCGTCTGCTTGACCGCCTACGACTACCCGACCGCGCGCTTGCTCGATGAAGCCGGCGTCGACGTCATCCTCGTTGGCGATTCGCTGGCTATGGTGGTGCTGGGTTACGACAGCACGCTGCCCGTTACGTTGGACGAGATGATTCATCACGCGCGGGCGGTGCGCCGCGGCACCAAGCGGGCGCTGGTGGTTGCGGACATGCCGTTTGGCAGCTACCACTCCGATACCGCGGAGTCGCTGCGCAACGCGGTGCGCTTTGTAAAAGAAGCTGGCGTCGAAGCCGTCAAAGTCGAAGGCGGCGAGCGCCGTCTCGAACTAATCGCCCGCCTGACAGAAGCGGAAATCCCAGTCATGGGCCACGTCGGCCTGACCCCGCAATCGGTCAACGCGCTCGGCGGCTACCGCGTGCAAGGCAAGACCACCGACTCCGCTGAGCAATTGCTGCGCGACGCCCGCGCCGTGGAAGCGGCTGGCGCCTTCGCCGTCGTGCTCGAAGCTGTGCCACGCGAGCTCGCCGCGCAAATCACCCGCGAGCTGCGCATCCCCACCATCGGCATCGGCGCCGGCCCCGACTGCGACGGCCAAATCCTTGTCGTCCACGATCTGCTCGGTCTCACCTTCGACCAGACGCCCAAATTCGCGCGCAAGTACGCCAACGTCGGCAAAGTCATTTCCAACGCGGTGCGCAGCTATTGCGACGACGTCCGCAAGGGCAACTTCCCGTCGGACAGCGAGTCCTATCATTCGGGCAAGACGGTGAAGGACGATAAGCCGGTTCGCATTTCCATTTGCTAAGCCGCGAACCAATGCGAGTTGCGAGCGAACATCTCTGTGGAGTGGCCGCGGACTGTCGCGGGCGCCTTTTCCCCGCAGCATCAGAATCTAATTCGTGAGGGATCCGATGTCCCCGGAAGAAATTCGCCTGCTGTACGACTACAACGCCTGGGCCAATCGCCGCTCGCTGACCGCCGCCGCCGCGCTCACCCCGGAACAATTCACCAAGCCCATGGGCTCCAGCTTTCCTTCCGTCCGCGACACGCTGGCCCACATTTTCGGCGCTGAATGGATCTGGCTCGAACGCTTCCAGGGCCGTTCCCCGGCTTCCCTGCCGGACACCACGCAATATCCCGACGTCGCGACCCTCGGCGAGCGCTGGGGCGAGTTCGAGCCGCGCCTCCTCAATTTCGTCCGCAATCTCAAGCAAAGCGATCTCGATCGCGTCATTGACTACAAAACCCTGAAATTCGGCGTGTACAGCAACCCGCTCTGGCAATCCATGCAACACTTGGTCAATCACGGCAGCTATCATCGCGGCCAAATCACCACGCTGCTCCGCCAGCTCGGTGCGCCGGCGATCCTGACCGACCTGATGCATTTCTATCGCGAGCGCGCCGTCGCCGCCAGAGCTTAGCTTCCTCGCCCCCAATCGTGGAAACAATCCGAACCATCGCCTGGATGAAAGAAGCGGCGCGGCAAGCCCGCGCCGAAAGCCGCATCATCGCCTTCGTCCCGACCATGGGCGCGTTGCATGCCGGTCACACCGCGCTGGTGCAGCGCGCCAAGCAAGAATGCGCGCCGGTGATCGCGTCAATCTTCGTCAATCCCAAACAGTTTGGCCCCAACGAAGACTTCGCCAAATATCCGCGTACACTCGAAGCTGATTCCGAAAAATTTTCTGCCGCTGGCGCTGACGCCCTCTTTCTGCCCGAGGCCGCGGAAATTTATCCCCCGGGCTTCCGCACCTACGTCAACGTCGAGGGCCTGAGTGATCGCCTCGAAGGACGCTCGCGTCCCGGCCATTTTCGCGGCGTAGCCACCGTCGTCATGAAATTGCTCGAGATCGTGCAGCCGCACTTTGCCTATTTCGGCCTGTCTTCGCGCAACGCCTACCTCAGCACCGAAGAGCGCCGCGCCGCCACCGTTTTGCATCGCGCGCTCGAAGCCGCCCGCGCCGAGTTGGGCGCCGGCGTGCGCGACTCCCTGCAGTTGCAATCGGCAATCCGCAGCGCCCTGGACGCCGAGCCGCTCGCCGCGATCGACTATGCTGAGATCGTCGACGCCGACGCCTTCGAGCCTGTCACCCGCATCGCCCGCCCCTGCTACGCGCTCCTCGCCGTTTTCATCGGCAAGACCCGCCTGATCGACAACCTGTACATCGAACCAGTTGGCGATTCCGGCGAACTCGCCTACCATCTGTAGTTAAGGCGATGCTCCGGCAGAGCGTCGCGCCCCTGATTCCCAGTGAAGTATGCAAAATCACCCGGAGGTAGACGGAGATGAATTTTCGCACGCGCTTTTCAATGTCTCTAATCGCTCTTTGCTTTTGCCTCGCAACCATAGCCCACGCCGCGACCTCGATTCCGGCAGGCACTCCCATCACCGTGACTATCGATCAGTCCATCAGCTCGAAAAACGCGCAGGCTGGCCAGGGCGTTGTGGCCACCGTGGCGCGCGACGTTACCGTCGACGGCAAAGTGGTCATTCCCAGAGGTTCGCACGCCAAGCTGGTCGTCAGCAGCGTGCAAGCTTCCGGCCGGCTTTCCACCCCCGCCAAGCTCTGGCTGCGTCTCAAGAGCGTTGAGGTTCACGGCAAGACCTACACGATCGCAACAAGCTCCTCTGGAAAAACTATGGGCGGCAAGGGCAAGCGCGATGCCGGATTCATTGGCGGCGGAGCAGGCGCAGGCGCGCTGATTGGCGGACTCGCCGGCGGCGGCAAGGGTGCTGCGATTGGCGCTGCGGCCGGAGCGGGAGCTGGCACGGCCGGCGCTGCGGCCACCGGAAAGAAAGAAGTCGAGTTCCCCGCCGAGACGCGGCTAAGTTTTACCACCCGCGCCCCAGTTACCATTAACTAAATTGCATTAAGTTCGTTTGGCGGCGGCAGCGGAAACGCTGCCGTTGCGCTCGGAGGCCACGGCGAGCACTTCGGCGGCGTGGCCTTTCGCTTTGACGTTGTCCCAGACGTGCTCGATTTTGCCGTCTGCGCCGATCAAAAACGAGCTGCGCACAATTCCCAAAAACGATTTGCCCAGGAATTTCTTCATCCGGCGCGCGCCGTAGGCTTCGATCACCTTGAATTCAGGATCGCTCAGCAGCGGAAAATTCAGCTTGTACTTTTCCTTGAATCCGGCTTGCGTCTTGACCGGATCGCCGCTGGC
>WNFS01002916.1_pt1 | contig 12934 bp, 12 predicted proteins | sample 5400141 | NCBI WGS metagenome assembly WNFS01 (sample SAMN13153358, study PRJNA577476) | soil metagenome | isolation source: 60 cm saprolite under Madrone tree | place: USA:California | collected 2016-06-14
CCTCTTTCCGATCCACTGGGTTGCACGCCAGGATCCCGACGCGATCGTCGCCGTCTTTCCTTCGGATCACTTCGTGTCGGAGCCGGCGACCTTCATGGCGTTCGTCGCGCGAATTGCCGCGTGGGTCCACGAGCAGCCTGCCCGGCTGGTGCTCCTCGGTGCTCATCCAACCAGCCCCGAGGTCGAGTACGGCTGGATCGAGCTCGGACGACCGCTGGCCTCGAGGGATGGTCGACGGATGTGGGAGGGCCGCAGGTTCTGGGAGAAGCCATCGGCGGAGCGGGCACGTCTATGTCTGGGAGCGGGCTGTCTCTGGAACACGCTCGTCCTGGTGGGCACGGCCACCACGTTTCTCCGCGCCGCTCGGGAGGCGGTTCCAGAAGTCTGCGAGCGCCTGGCCCGGGCCGTGCCCTTCTTCGAAAGCGATGCGGAAGCCTGGGCCCAGGCGTTTGCCTTGATTCCAAGGGCCGATTTTTCCCGCGCGATCCTCGAGTCCTGCCCACCCTCCCTGGCCGTGGCGGCGGTTCCGCGCCTGATGTGGTCCGACCTCGGAAGCCCTCGGCGAGTGCTCGAGATCCTCGGGGCAGCTCGGAGTCTGCACGCGTCGTGACATCTGAAGGGCAACTCGAGGTCTCGCGAACGACACGGCCAACGAGACGCCGCGACGTCGCCGAATGAAAGGTACGAGGAGGTTGAAAGATGTCGAGAAGAACGGTAGCGAACGTTGCCTGGTCAACGGGGCGGAGATCGGCCGGGCGTCCGCGGGCTCTTTTGCGAGCGACAGCCGCCGCGCGCCCTGCCGCGGCGGTGGCTAGCTGAGACCGCTATGGATCCCGCTACTCAATCTGCTTCGATCACTGCACTCGCGGCTATCTCGGGCTCGATAGTGGGTGGACTCGCGTCGTTCGCGACAACCTTCTTCACCCAGCGCAACCAGGCGCACCGCGACGTGCTGTCACGAGATGTCGTGCATCGCGAAGAGCTATATTCGCAGTTCATCAAGGAAGCGACTAACTTGTTCGTGGATTCGCTGGATAAGACCCTGCCGAACCCCGGCTCGCTGATCGGACTGTATTCGCTGATCGGTCGGATGAGACTGACCGCCGGAGATAAGGTGCTGTCAGCTGCGGAAACGGTCGCGGACATCATTGTCGTGTCCTATAGTCGTCCCCCGACAACATTTGAGGACGTATACAAGTTAGCTCGCGAACATCAGGTTGATCCGCTCAAGGCGTTCACCGAGGCATGCCGGGAAGAGCGGATGATTACGCTCAAGCGTCTATAGCGGTCCTCCCGGTGCCCCGTCCCAGCCCGATATGGTTTGGATCCCGGGCGATCCTCGCTTTGTCGGCCGCCCTCGCGGCCGGCTGCAGCACTCCGTTCCACGTGTCGAATGCCCACGTCACGGCCACGCCGCCCAGTTACGTCGAATCGGCAGGGCCGGCCTGCCCTTTGCAAAGTCAGCCTGCGGGAGATGCGAGATGAGCCAAGAGGCAGTGGAACGAACGCTCGGCAAGCTGCTCACGGACGAGTCCTTTCGCGAGCGATTCTTCGGAGGCCGTAGGAGGGCATCGCAAAGACAAGGAGTGATCCTCATGGACGTGACCAGACACCAAGGGAAGACAGCCATCGTCACCGGCGCCGGATCGGGCATCGGACGGGCCACCGTGCTTCGCCTCGCCCAAGAAGGGGCCCGGGTCGTGGCCCTCGACGTGAACCAGAAGGGGCTCGACGCCTCCCAGGCCAAACTCGAGACTAAAGGGCTGAAAGCCGACTTCCTCCGGGCAGACGTCACCTCACAGGACGACATCCAGCGGGTGGTAGAGGCAGCCGGCGACCAGATCGACATCCTCGCCAACGTGGCCGGGATCATGGATCATTTCATCCCGCTCGGGGAGCTTGACGACGACACGTGGGATCGTGTCATCGCAGTCAACCTGACCGGGGTGATGCGCCTGACCCGGGCCGTTCTGCCCCTCATGCAGGCGGCCGGTGGCGGTGCCATCGTCACAGTGGCCTCCAAATCATCTCAATCGGCGGGGGCGGCCGGCGTTGCCTACACCTCGTCCAAGCACGGCGTTGCCGGGCTGGTCAAGCACGTGGCCTACTTCTACGGCCCGGAGGGGATCCGCTCTAACGCCGTGCTTCCCGGTGCGGTTGATCCCCGCCAGTCCGGGATCGGGGCCACAGCCGACCCACGGAGTGCATGGGCCGTCCAGCGTGCCCAGTTGTCGTGGGCGACCATGGGCGCACCAGCCCACCCCGACCAGATCGCGGCAGCCGTCTCTTGGCTCGCTTCCGACGAAGCCTCAAACATCAACGGCGCTCTTATCAGTTCCGACGGCGGTTGGTCCACCGCATGACGCGCATTCGTTGCCAGAATGACCGGTGTCGTGGAACGGCTTCAAGTGACGACGGATGCCGCGATCTCCCTCGTGCCCGCGAACGAAGCCTCCTGGGACGACCCGAAGGCCGTCTTCGGCACGCGCGGCGATCCGTCCAGATGCCAGTGCCAGCGATACAAGATGCAGCCCAGGGAGTCTTGGGCCTCGGTTGGCGCCGAGGAGCTGGCCTTCCGGCTCCGTACGCAAACCGACTGTGGTCACCCGGAGTCGGGCACGACGAGCGGCCTCGTCGCCTACCTTGACGGCGAGCCCGTCGGCTGGTGCGCGGTCGAGCCGCGCACCGCCTACCCGCGCCTGCTGCGCAGCAGCACCCGCGTCTACGTCGAATCGGCAGGCCCGGCCTGCCCTTTGCAAAGTCAGCCTGCGGGAGATGCGAGATGAGCCAACACGCAGTGGAACGAACGCTCGGCAAGCTGCTCACGGATGAGTCCTTTCGCGAGCGATTCTTCACGAACCCGCGAGTGACGGTCTGGGCGGCTGGCCTTCGGCTATCGGACATTGAACTGGCGGCGCTCTCCGGACTCTCTCGCTCAGCGCTCTGCTCGTTCAGTGCCAGCCTCGATCCTCGCATCTGCCGGCTTTGCCCGGCGAGCGAGTCCTCCCCAGAGGAACGGCAACCGTGACGCCGTCAGTCATCGCGGCACACGCGCATTGGGCGGAGTTGGCGCTCTTCGTCTGGGATCTCGCCAACCAGGGCGGGGTGCCGATCCCCGCGGTGCCAGTCCTGCTCGGTGCTGGTGCGCTGGCGGGAAGCGGTAGCCTGAGTGCCGTCGTGACCCTGGCTGTCCCGGTAGCCTCGGCCCTGTGCGCGGATCTGACGTGGTACCTCCTAGGGCGTTGGCGCGGCAGCCGGGCGCTCGATCTGCTCACCCGTCTGGTGCCCAAGGCACGGACCCACGTTCAGTGCGCCTCGCATCTCCTAACCGCCCACCCACGGCTGTTTCAGCTCAGCGCTCGGTTCCTCCCCGTGCTGAACCCCATCGCCGCGGGGTTCGCGGGAGCGGCCGGGATGAGCGTCAGCCGATTTCTACCGGGTGCCGCGGTGAGCGCCGCCGTCTGGGCGGGGAGCTGGACCGGTATCGGCTACCTCCTGACCCACGGCGTCGCCGGGCTCGCCCGGAGTTTCGGCATCCCGTTGACGTTCGTCGTTGTCGCCACGTTCGTCGGCCGGCGGCTCCTCAGGCAGGCGCAGCGGCGATATCTTCTGCACACGCTCAGGCGAACCAGGATGAGGGCCGGTCTTGGATCGCCGGCGGAGTATTGACGGCAGGAGATGGAGACGATGAAGGCGTTCATGTTCGGGCGAAAGGGGAGCCAAAGGACGTGCCCGTCGCGAACAGCCCTCTGAAGATCATGAAGCAGGACGGGTCACATCGCTGAGAATGTGGATCGTCAGAGTCGCTCTCGACCACCCTTACCGGCCTGACGATCACGCCCGCCGTGGCCGAGAATGGCCTTTATGTCGAGGTTCGCGAACGGACTACTTCGTGTGACGATTGCTCCGTGGGCCGGCCAACGCTAGGCCGATAAGACCCGACGCGAGGAGAACGAGCGTCATAGGTGCCGGGACAGCCCTCACAGCGGAATTGAGGTTGAGTACCAACTGGTCATTGGTGCGAAAGTCCAAGCCATTGAAATTCGCTCGGATTTCATCGGCACTAAAGCTCAGCTGGGCGAGGCCAAAGCCCGGCAACGTGGAGCTCGGATCGATCGTGATACTGGTGAAGGCTGGTATGGTCAGGTTTGCGTCGTCGAACACGACGCCGTTGAAGGTAAATCCACCGCTGAATGGTGAACTGTTACCCGGCGAAAACATCCTGATCTGCGTGTCGGAGTAGTCGATGTTCAGGTTGTTGACGAAGCCCCCTGGGATCTCAACACCCGCGCCAACCACGGAAGCGATGGGGCCCGCGTAAGTGCCAACGCCCGTCGCCTCGGCGTGCACCCTGACAGTCTGTCCTTCTAACAGGCTCGCTTCGACGGGCTTGATCCAACAACTTTGTCGATCTCAATTCGAAGGTCTGGGGGATCGAATCCAGTTAGGCCGGGCGGCGGCAAGGCTCAACACGGTTCCAGAAGGTCTCGGCCAACCCCAGATGTTCGGCGCACGCCAGGAGCGAGTAAGGTCGCCCGGGGCGGGGGAGGGGCTCGAACCTCCCTCAGAATTCAATTCCCCTGATGCACGTAGTTGAGTCAACATCCCCGAAGTTCTCGATTCAGAACAGCTAGCGCGCGGCGGATCGTAAACACGGGTTTGAGCACCGTGACAACGATGTACCCTTGTCGACGTGAACAAGCAGGTGACGACGATCGGCGACTCATGGCTCAAGCGCGGTGGCGGAACATGAGGATCCGTCGTCGGGCGGCGCTCACCGCCGCGGTCTTCCTGATCTTGCTTGCCGAGGTCGCCCACGCTCAGATGGGCGGCGGGCGCTTCCGAATCGAAGCCCAGGCGGTTCAGTCGAAGAAGGGCACCCCTGTCTATTCGGGCTATATCTACAACGATGGTGGAGGCGGCGTGGCAAATATACGGTTGCTCGTCGAGACACTCGATGCCGAGGGCAAGGTGATCGGCCAGGCCCAGGGGGCAGCGCTCGGCAGCATGCTCGGCCGCGATCGTCTCTACTTCGAAATTCGCCTCCAGGCCACGGGCGCGAGCTATCGAGTGCGCGTGCTGTCGTGGGATACCTTCGCCACTGGGCAATGAGGCTCAAGGGTCTCGGCGTGGTGGGGCAGCACATGCCGACCCGGCTATGGTCCTACTCACCCGAACATGTTGCGGCTCTAGGCCCCTTGGAGTGTCGAGCACTTGTGAGCGGGATTCCATCAGGGTTCTTGTCCGCGGTGCCCACCTGCCGGAACTCATCCGGAGGGTCGATAGGCAAGCGGTAAGTTGTACGCCGGGTGCTCGCGTCTCTCGGGCTCGCAGAGCCGGGGATCATCATCGCGGCGGGCGTTGCCCGAACCCCGCACGCCGCCCATGGACGCTTGTGTTGCTACGCGTCGTGCCCAGTAAGGACAGGATCGGCCTTGACTTGTCGTCCGGCGCTCCCGTAGTCTCGCCTCGGCTTTCCTCGTTTAACGGTGCGACGCTTGGGGTCGAACGGCCCTTGGTTAGGAGCCCGGGCAGAACTGCTAGGCGCGTGTAGAGCACCCTTCGGAGGTTCCCCATGGACGCTCGACGACTATGGCTATCCCGGCTCGCTCTCTTCACCCTGGCGATTTGCGGAGCGGCAGTCATTGTCGGCATCGCGCCGGTCCGTGCCGACGAGGTAACCGACTGGAACGCGGTCGCCATCGACGTCCTCGTCCTTGGGGGGCAGAACCCCGTGGTAATGACCCGCGGGCTCGCCATGGCCCATCTGGCCGTCCACGACGCCCTCAACGCCATCGATCGCCGCTACGAGCCATACCTCTATGATGCGAGGGCAGAACCCAGCGCTGCGCCAGGAGCCGCGGTGGCTGCGGCCATGCGTGATGCTCTTGTCGGCGCGCTCACCGGCTTCGGCACGCCGGAGCGGCAGGCCAAGGGCAAGGAGCGGGCGGACGCCGCCTTCGCCGCCGCGCTGACGACGATCCCTGAGGGCCGCCCCCGACGGGATGGAATTGCCGTGGGGCAAGCGGCGGCCGCCGCCATGCTGACTCTACGGAAAGCCGACGGTGCCACCGTGCAGGTGGCGTACACCCCCGGAACACAACCGGGACAGTGGCGCCCGCATCCGAACCCCGTTCCCGCGAACCCGCCCATTCCCGACGCGACGCTGGCTCTCGGGAACTTGCCGGCCATGCTCCCGCAGTGGGGACAGATGCTGCCCTTCACGATGCGCGCGCCCTGGCAATTCCGGCTGCGACCACCACCGGCGCTCACGAGCGAAACCTACACGCGGGACTACAACGAGGTGAAAAGACTCGGAGGCAAGCAGAGCATGGTGCGAACCGCTGCCCAGGACGAGATCGCGCGCTTCTGGTACGAGGCCTCCGCACAGGGGTGGAACCGTATCGCTCGCATCATTGCGGGCCAGCGCGTGCTCGACCGGTGGGAACAGGCGCGGCTGTTCGCCCTCCTCAACGCCGCGATGGCCGACGGATACATCGCGGGCGCCGATACCCGGTACCTCTACAACTTCTGGCGGCCCGTGACGGCCATTCGAGCCGGCGGCTCAGACGGAAACGACGCAACGGCGGGCGATCCTACCTGGGAGACATTCATGAACACGCCGCCCCTTCCCGACTATCCGTCCACTCATAGCGTACTCGGCGGCGCGGCGGCGGTGGTGATGTCCCGCTTCTTGGGGACCGATCAAGTGAGCTTCACGATGACGAGCGGACCACCCTTCGCGGGGATCACACGATCGTTCACGAGCTTCAGCCAGGCGCAGGAGGAGAACGGCGACTCGCGCGTGTACTCCGGGATCCACTTCCGGAACTCGACGGTGGCGGGCATCCTCCAGGGCGAGCAGATCGGCCGTCAGGCCTTCGCCCAGTACCTGCAGCCGTACCGTCCGTAGGAGGCGACCATGAACACGATGGCGCCGATCGCGCGGCGCTGCACGGGGCGGCTCGGACGGGCATGCGCTCGCCATGGTTTGCTGCTCTTGGCGGGAATTGCCCTGTCTGTGCTGGCCGTGAGCGCGGACGCCCAGGAGCTGCAGCGCGGTGCGGTCGAGCACTTCTTTGGCACATTGATCCGGCAGACGGCCACCGCCTGTCCCCTCACGAGTCCCGCCGACCAGACCGCCCTCGACAGCTGCCGGGCGGCGCTCTACGGAGACTCGGCGTTCCGGAGAGGTCTCGCGCCGGTGGTCCTCTGGGGACGACCGAGTCCGGAAGGCAAGCGCCTCCGGGATACGAACGCCACCCAGTTTGCGCCCGACGTGCTGTCGGGCCTGTACATGCCCCTGTTCATGTTTACCGGAGAATACGAGATCAGCTTTGATCCCACGGAAAGGCTCTACAGCGCTCGCGCGCCCGCCCTGTTTCGCAACGCGCTCGACCCCGGCCAGTATCCGTACCCGTTCTGGCATGACGGCAAGAAATGGGCCGACTACCAGGCTGCTAACCAGGTGACGTTCTGGATCGACCCCGCCAAGATCAGGATCGTGATGATGCAGTTCTCCCCTCAGGACAAGCCAGACCCACGGCTGACCAGCGCCCCTCACACTCAGCCGGCATTCGACGGCAAATGGATGTGGACGGATGCCCAGGGCCGGACTCAGCCGCGACCCACCCTGTTCGTGGGCCTGATGAGCCGCAACAACCCCTATCTGGGGCAGCTCGAAGGCACGTTCAGGGACCTCGCCGGCGAGCTGCGCAAAGGCAGCTGCCACGAATGCCACAGCCCCGATAACTATGCGGGGATGAAACGACTGATCCTCATGCAGACGCCCGTGCATGCCGCGGGCGAGATCAAGCGGATCATGCGAGCGGTCCGGCAAGACAAGATGCCGCTCGACGATGCCGGCCTCTACAAGGAGATGGATCCCACCGTCAAGGCCACGCTTCTGAAGTACGGGACGGCATTCGAGTCGGTGGTCGACGCCGCGCGCGAATGGGAAGCCAAGAACCCGTGATGAGACCTTGATCCGAGAGACGTGATGCGGGCTGCCGCGAACCGTGGCCCTGGTGGTGTGAACGACCGGTCGCATAGGGAGGATTCCCCATGACACGTGGCATTCGAGTCTTCAGCTTAGCCGTGGCGACTCTCTGGGTGGTCGCCTGTCTGTTGAGCGTCGCGGCCTTCGCTCAACCTGCGGCCAACGAGGTTCTGCAGTGGAACGAGACGACGATGAAGGCCATCGCGGAGAACGGCCAGAACAATGTCGTAGCCACGCGCACCCTCGCCATGGTGCAGGCCGCAGTGCACGACGCGCTGAACGCGATCGATCGTCGCTACGACGCCTACTACTTCGAGGGACCCGCCGACGCCTCAGCCTCGCCCGATGCCGCGGTGGCTGCGGCCGCTCACACCGTGCTCGTCGGGGTCGTCAATAGCTTCGGCTCTCCCGGGCAGAAGGGCGCCGCGCTCGCCGTGGTCGAGCAGGCGTACGCGGCGTCGCTCGCCCGCGTTACCGACGGTCCCGCCCGGAACAAAGGCGTGGCCGTCGGACGCGCGACGGGCGCGGCGATGCTCACCCTCCGCAAGGATGACGGCGCTACGCGGGATGCGTCCTATACGCCCGGCATGGGACCTGGCAAGTGGCGCCCACATCCCAACCCGGTCCCGCCGAATCCACCCATCGGCAATCCTGAGCTGGCTCGCGGCTACGCGCCCTCGATTGCCCCGGGCTGGGCCAATGTCACACCCTTCACGCTGCTCTCGGCTTCCCAGTTCTGGCTTCCCGGGCCTCCCGCATTGACGAGCCCCACCTACGCGCGCGATTTCAATGAGACCAAGGGCATCGGGGGCAAGGTCAGCACGGTCCGCACGGCTGATCAGACGGAGATCGCGCGATTCTGGTTCGAAGGCCCCGGAAACTGGAACACAATCGCGCGGACGGTGTCCGCCTCGCGCCGACTCGATGCTCGGGACAGCGCCCGGCTCCTCGCCCTGATGAACATGGCCATGGCGGACTCCTTCATCGCCGGTTTCAAGATCCGGTATGTGTACGACTTCTGGCGTCCGATCACGGCCATCCGCGAGGGTGACAGCGATGGCAACGATGCCACGGTAGGCGACCCGGCCTGGGACAGTCTCCAGAACACTCCCGCCGTGTCGGACTATCCATCGACGCAAAGCACGTTCAGCGCCGCCGCCGCGGTGGTGCTGGCCAGTGCCCTGGGCGGCGATCAGGCAGCGTTCACGGTGGTGAGCGGCAAGCCCTTCGACGGGATCACTCGATCGTTCACGAGCTTCTCCCAGGCGGCGCGGGAGAGCGCGGATTCCCGCGTGTATGCGGGCATCCACTTCCGGAGCGCCTGCGAGGACGGACTCGCCCTCGGGCGGAAGATCGGCCAGCGAACCATCGTCCTCTACCTGCAACCCGTGCGGAAGTAGACGCGGTCAGAAGCCCGCTGCTGGGCACCCCGAGCGGCGATCGATCGTTGTAGGGCGTGTCGATCCCACGGCTGAGTCCGGCTCGAGCCGAGCTCCACGATGACCGCATTCGTGCTCAGAGAGCTCGTCGAGATGGGGCCAGCCATGCCCTGGGCTGCGGATTGCAAGTTCAGGCTGGCGCACTCCCGGGCCTCCGCCCCTGCTGGTTCTGAAAAGGAGCAATGAGTCTGGATGGGCTCCACACAGGAAAGGGGACTGAAAATCGCGTTCCATTCCCCGGTGAGCGGGATCACACGGACAGTCAGCCGGCAGGGCCGCTACTCTGCCAGTTTGACCGTCACGTGCAAGAGATTGGGCAGGGGGGATCGCTCGGCCTCGAGCTGCCACAAGCCGATGCCACGGAGGCCCGCAGCGAAGTTGCCATAGTTCGATTGCGGGACGACTGCTTTGACCACGGTGATCGTTGGCCCGCGCTGCCGGCTCAGTGTGGTCCCTCCCGCCCGCGCGAGCAACGATGCGATGTCGTGCTCAGCCCCGCTTCGACTTCTCACCAAGAGCCGCCCGACCACGTCCCCGGGCTGCTGCGTGTCGCCGGGGGCTGCAACCAAGGCGACGACTGGGACCGGCCTCGAAGGTCCCGCGCCAGGTGGCCCTTCTCCCTTGCCACCGTTTTTGGATTTAGGGATCTCCTGCTCTGGCTGAGTGGGCTTGGCTACCTTAGGCTTGGCAGTGCGATCCGCAGAGACATCGCGGACGACCGCCGGCGAGAGTTGGGTGCCCCCGGCCGGCGCCGGTGTGGAGGGCGATGCTTGCGCCGGCAGAGACGCAGCCGGTGGTGGCTCCGCCGGCGTCTCGGCCTGCATTCTCGCGACGAGTCCCGCATACGGGTAGGCGGCCAGGACTCGTGCGAACTGGGCCCGGTAGTTCATTACGAGGCTCACCCCGTCGACGACGACGTCCCGCACCTTCCAGCGGTCACCCCGCCGGACCATCCAATAGTCGATGGGAAGCTCCTGACCGCCCCGGGTCAGCAGCGTGGTCGCGACGCTGGCGGACTCGCCGTCGATTGACTCGCCAAGATATTGGATTCGGACCCCGCCGACAACACTGGCCTTCGACCCGATCATCGCGATGAAGCCCCGCTCGAGGAGAATGGCGAAGAGCCGAGTGAATGCGTCCTGCTCCTCCGGAACCCTCGACAGCCAGACAGAACCGAGCGCGACCGCGGCGGCCGCCCGGAAGTCGAATACCTCATTGACCAGGTCGCGAATCGCTTGACGAGGTGTCTTGAGCCCGTGGGCTGGATCCACGGACTGCAGGACAGTATTGGTACGCGCGAAGAAAGCTTCCAGCGTCCCCGTGGGCGACATCGCCCAGGCGGGCTGAGCAGCACTCAGCGAAAACCCTACGAGCAGGGCGAATATCCCGCGTTTCCACCGGCCCGTCTGCAACTGGGGGATTGTCATGGAATCTACAGCCAGCAAGCCACGTGCCCATCCGACAGGACTATGGAGACCGCAGGGTTGCGAGAGAATAGCGGGGGAACTGTTCGCGCGTGCCGTGTCACGGGCCGTCCAATTCCTGACACTTCCGGGAACTGTTCCGGTCAGGCCTGAACGATGACCCCGGCGTGCAGGAGTCGCTCGATCTCCGCCGCGGCTACGCCGGCGGCGCGCAGCACGTCGACCGTGTGCTGCCCGATCTCCGGCGCGAGTCTTGGTGGAACCTTCTCTTGATCGCCGATCTGGAGCGGGCTCGACACAGTGAGCGAGGCGCCGGCGCGCGGGTCGTCGATTGGCACCAGAGCGCCACTCGCTCGCATCTGGACGTCGTGTGGAACGTCGTCGAGTGTGGCCACGACGCCGAACGCGATGCCGGTCTTCTCGAGGATCGGCGACCACGCCGCCCAGTCCTTCGTGGCGAACCAGGCGTCGAGAATGGAGGTGAGGGCGCGAGCGTTCGTGCGCCGGGCGTGCGTCGCCGCGAAGCGCGAATCGCTCAGGAGGTCCTCGCGGCCGATCCCCCGGACGAAGCTCTCCCAGTGGCGCTCGTCGCCCGTGATCGTCAGCATGAACCAGCGCCCGTCCCGGCAGCGGTAGAGGTTGGCCAGCGCGCTGATGGCTTCCTCGCGGGGCGGCCGCACCTCAGTGCGCGCCCCGCAGAGGATGCCCTGCACTGGGATGGCGTTCATCCAGAGCCCGTTGGCCAGCAGCGACGTGGCCACCATGGTGCCGAGCCCGGTACGCTCGCGATGGTAGAGACCGGCCATGATCGCCGCGAACAGTGACGTTCCCGTCGGATGGTCGCCCATGCCGGGCAGCGAGCGCGCGGGGGGCACGTCGGGTGAGGCGCGCACGAGATCCATCAGCCCCGTGCGGGCCCAGAGCGCGATGCTGTCGAAGCCGGGCTTGCTTGCCTCCTCGCCCGTCTCGCCGTAGGCGCTGATCGAGGCATAGACCAGGCGCGTGTTGAGCGGGGCCAGGTCCTCGTAGCGAACACGCAGCCGCGCGCGCGAGTCGAGCGGCGCGTTGGTGACGAACACGTCGGCGTCGCGCACGAGGCGGTGCAGGAGGTCCTGCCCATCCCCCGTGCGCAGGTCGATCGCCACGCTGCGCTTGGTGCGGTTGTCGACGATCCACGGGTAGTTGTACGGGCTCGGGGGATAGCCGGCGCCGCGCACGCGGTAGACGTCGCCGGTCGGCGGCTCCACCTTGATGACGTCGGCCCCGAAGTCCGCCATGATCGTCGTCGACACAGGTCCTGCGATGAAGTTGGCCGCGTCGATCACGCGGATACCGTCGAGAAGACGCGTCATGGTCAGAGCTCCTCCAGCGGGCGGTAAAACGAGAAGAGGATAGGGATGCGCCCGGGGGAAGCATAGCGCGACTCGCTGCGCGGTGGACGGCGGGGCTGTGGCCTCGGCGAGGTGGTGGAGAAGCGGTTCAGGTTACCTACACTCTATGAAAAGCCGTCGCTGCCAAACTCTTCCAGCACCGCTATCTGGCCATCGATAACAGCCAACAGCTCGAGGATGTCGGCAACGAACCATTCGCACCCGCTGAGCAAGAGCACGTCGAGAGCGGAAGCGAGGTGGCCTGCGACACCAGAGAGGGCACGGATCTCACGAGCGTGCGTGCCAGTGTTGACCATCGCCGCTTGGTAATCCCTTAACACCGACCCTGTCAACCAAGAAGTTATCCACTTATCCCCGGAAATCCACTGAGAGGTTTCCGAATAAGAACGGCCTGTTGGGCCGTGGGCGGGCCCGTTCGAGCTCCGCGATCAACGACCCGGGCAGGGGCTGGCCCAGCCAGACCCTGCCCGATCGCTGTCACTACGACAGCCGTCACGATCACCGCGATCACAAAGCGGCGCAGCCCGCTTGCATGAGACTGCCCGTGCCTAGGCCAAGGTCGAGTCGACGATGGCCAGCCGGCTCTTGCCCTGGACGTAGTTCACATCCCGGAGTCCGAGCACACTCCGGAGCTGCTCTGCCGGCACCTTCACCGGGCCTGGCCCCTCTCCCACACCCGGG
>WNFS01008615.1_pt1 | contig 12931 bp, 8 predicted proteins | sample 5400141 | NCBI WGS metagenome assembly WNFS01 (sample SAMN13153358, study PRJNA577476) | soil metagenome | isolation source: 60 cm saprolite under Madrone tree | place: USA:California | collected 2016-06-14
ATGAGTTTTCAGGGGTCGTCGAACAGATTGGCAGTGACGTTGCGGCATGTGCGCCAGGTGATGCCGTGTTCGGTACCACCAGCGGAATGGGCGCGTACGCGGAGTATCTGGCTGTCAAGGCGGCGGCCATCGCAAGGAAGCAAGGAAGCCATCCAACCTCTCCTTTGAGGAGGCGGCATCAGTGCCGGTGGCCTCCCAAACTGCGTTGGAGGGAATCTTCACCCGCGGTCACCTGGAAAAGGGACAAACGATCCTGATCCATGGTGGTGCCGGCGCGGTGGGCGCCTATGCCGTGCAATTGGCATCGCGTGCCGGTGCCAACGTCATTGCCACGGCAAGCGGCGACGATGAAGCGTACCTCAACTCCATCGGAGCCAGCCGGGTTATCGATTATCGAGAGGCGCAGTTCGAGAAGGTTCTGCGAGAGAAGGTCGATGTGGTCTTCGACTTGATCGGTGGCGATACACAGAAGCCGCTCACAAATGTGAGAGGAACACATTCCGATCAGGCGCAATGCTCGATTATTGCCTTCTCTCTAAGGGCTCACGATCACGCGCTCTGGGCGCAAATTGAGGCTGTTGTGCAACAAAGATCTACCGGGCCAGCGACGCACCTAGATTGACTGGAGAATCAAACGAACCGTAAGAATTTGGTGTGCCCGAACCACGATTTTGAAAGTGTGTACATCCTCCGGCACAATCGGCTTCTGATCCCGTTCGACAGCATCTGTAGCAAAGATCTTGCTTATCGATAGCAGTGGCGTATGGATCGTAACGGAACGCGGCTCGGCGCCCAGATCGATGAATCGCAGAATCGTCCCTTTGCCGTCTTCGGCCGGCTTCCACGTATCGAGGAGGAGATCAGGATCATCGATGGTAAGAAAGCTTGCCTCATCTCCATTGAGCGGCCGAGGCAGATCAAGCGCCTTGTCCTGCGAACGGATTTGGTCCTGCTCCAGCGGTGTCGATTCTTCCCAACCCATGCGGCTCAGCGCAGCTGCATCCGTGCGAGTCGCGCTGGTAATGACGTAGCGGAAGTGGAAGCGCCCGCCTTGCGCTGCACGATAGTTGGTGTGCCAATAGTTGTTCATCACGTAGGAGAATATGTTTCCCACCCGGTGGCCGAATTCCGTCGGCCATTCGCCGCGATTGATATCGCCAAACGTCGCCAGGGGTGCATCGAGCGGCATCACCGTCGCCGACACCCCAGCCTGCTGGACGGAGATCCAGTGCTGAATGGAGAACCACTCGTGCCCCGCGCCGGGATACATATCCTTGGCCGGATCAACCACTCCGTTCTGAATCTCATACTGAAACTGTGGGTCCGTCATGGCAAACGGAAAAGCAAAGTAGACCGCTTCTTTCTTGAGTTCAGGCTTCTTGTCGATCTCTTCGATCAGCTCGATCTTCTTTTTGCCTTTGTAAACGCGGATTTCTGTATGAATCTCCGGAGTATTTTCCGTCGATGACGCAAGCTGTGCGCGCCAGCCCCAGGGCGTTTGCTCCACCGAGATCACCCGCCCATCCTGGGCCGCATGAGGATGCAGCTCAGGCTTGGGAGAAACCGCGCGGTACTGAAGAATGCTGTTCGGCTCCTCATCGCCACCGGTGACGTAGAGATATTGGCCGAAGCGCCACGCGCTCTGGGTATCTACCAGCTCCCTGTTCAATTCCTTGTCATAGATGCTGCGGATGCTGCCCGATGCCGGATCGAGTTCGACACGATAGAACGGGCTCTCGATGGTCGCCGAGGTTGTGCTTTGTGACGCTGGCGGCGCCGTATGCGCGGCGCGGAGTTCGTAGACCTTGTATCCCACCGGCGGAACATCCTCAGCGCGAAACTCCACCCTGCGAAAGTTCGGCCCCTCGTGGACAACCACATAGGAAACTGGTTCTTTCGTGGCGCGATCGGCGATCTCCATGTTTTTATCGAGATCGATTGTCACTTCCCCATCACGTTTCCAGTTCAAGGGATTGAAGACTATGAGGCTATCCACGCCGGCTGCGACGGAGTCGGCCAGGGCCGCCATACCGCTGCGGAGAATGTCGTTGCGCTGATCAGTAGCCGTGGTAGCTCGCGAGTCCTTTACCCGTAGTTGCTCGATAGCCTCGTCACTGTCGGGATCGGAGACGCTGTTCCACGAGGTCCAGGTGTGCTCATCGAAAAGCACCATGTTGGCCCACATCGAGTGCAACTCCTCGCGATTCACGGCGAGACGGGAATTCACCAGGGTGCCGACGGTGGCCAGCTTCTCGGCCGAAGGCGCGCGACTCTCGTTCTCTCTCTCTATAGCCGCGTAGAGCGCATCCGAGCCGATACCGTCTTCCCAATAGGGACCGCCATCTCCGCGGACCGTCGGTATCGCGTTCCCAAACTGCTCCGCGATGTTTGCAAGCGCATCATGAAAACCGGAGTATTCGATGTGCGGGTAGGCATGGAGCCCATTCCACTCAACCGCCAGCGCAGCCTGCTGCGGAAACAGGTCGGTATTTTCAACCTGCGTGCCAAAGACGATCGCAGCGCTGGCGAGATAACCGGGGCGCTGGTACATCTGGAGAAAGAGGGGTAACACCTCTTCACCCGTTTGCGTGAGTGGAGGCAGGCCAAACAGGAACTGCATCTGCATATAGTGCCGCGAATACCACGTCAGTACCTTGCCGCCGTCCGGCCCCTCCCACCAGAACGGTGTGTTCTCGTTCAGATGGCCCTGCAACAATACGGGCGCGCGATCATTGTTGCTCCCGGCAAAGAAGTAGGGAATACCGGCCGCTGCCAGAATTGACGCATATGACCACGAATAAGAGGGCACGTCAGTGATGTTGCCATAGTTGAGCAGCGTGCCGTGAACACGGCTGAAGTTCGCGCTGGGATACAACGATCGAATCAGCGTTTCTGCGGTCGGAAATCCCGTGAGGACATTGCTGGATTGCGCAGGAATGTAAATCTTCTGCTGCCGGATAGCCTCGACGATCCGGTCTTGTTCCGCTGGCGTGCGCGAATGCAAGAACTGGTCCAGGTTCCACTCGCCGTCCGTGCTGAATCGGAAGGCAGGATGTTGGACAATCAGATCCATTGCCTCATCGAGAATGCGGCTCTGGATCGTGGAGACCTTCGGCTGGTAATCGGTATAGCCCACATCAAGATGCACGTGAGGCACAAGAAAGAGCGTCCATTTCTTCTGCGGCTGGAGCGTCTCCTGCACATGCGCCGTGTGCCCATTCACAACCACAGTAAGCTTGGCCTGCGTATCGCGTGCGAACTCGGGAATCTCGAAGGGAATACGCTCTTCCCCGAAGTCCTGATTGGCGTGGAGCGGCTCGCTGAAAGTGTGGCCTGCAATGGCAAGTTCAACGCGCCCGGAACGAGGACGCTGACCATATCGCACGAAGACGTCCACTCGTTCGTCAATGGACGCACCGTGTTTCTGAAAAAAGACTGTCGGCTCTGCATGTGCGCTGATGGCGGTTGGAACGGGATCCGCTTGCTGCAATTCGATGGCGTCATATTCGAACCCGGCATCCGGAACGATCTTGTCACCTGCGGGGACAGCCTGAAAGGAGATGCTATTTGTGCCCGTCTTGAGCCACGATCCTGGAAAGTCAACTTCGACTTCGGCACGCGCATATGCCGGGTCGAAAGCAGCTACCATGTCACCCATGTTGTAGTCGAGCCGGGGATGCAGATAGAACGTGCCCAAACGGCCGTTGATTCCTATGCGCAAAGCGGGAACACTGGAATGCTCGATCAACAGTGATGCCTTCAGGCGATAGACCGGTTCAGGCCTGCCCGCGATGGAGAAGTCGATAGCGCGCGGTGCAGACGTGGGATCTGGCGGTTTCCCTGCCCAGGCTACAGGGGCAAAAGCATACCAGGCTGTGCGCGGCTGGTCCTGACCAACCACAAAGTGAATGGCCACATGAGGCTCTCCGCCGGCAAATTCCCTGGAGGAGCCGTCGAGGACCCCAACCCTCCACACTGTCTTGTCGGCGGGCTGAGCAAGCGATACCAACGACGTCGACGTCATCAACGCAAGCGCGAGAGCAACGGCTTTTACCTTCATAACCCCTCCATTCTCCAACCGCCCTCCCTCCAGTTGCTGTACCTATCGAGGAACTCGGCGATTGCATGCTCATAATAACGGCACGAGCCCGGCGATCGTACACTATCCGTCACTGACGTCTTGGCCTGATCGAGATCTAGAAAACGGAGTCTCGTTGGACTGCTCTGTTCTGTGCGGTTGAGTTTCTTCATAAGCAGCCGCTCCCCAGCGGCGGCTTATGAAATTACGGCTGTGATTTGCCATAAGAGCGAAAAGCGCGTTTTTCGTCCAAATGGATTGACTCTGCCTGTCCGTAATATCGGTAGTCCAATTAGGCCCTAGTGATCCAACATGATTTCATTCGGCGACCGCTCTTCGCTTAGGCGGGTTCGTCATACAGGCCAATCTCAGCAATATGAGGCATCTCTTTGCTGCTCTCCAGCAGTAGTCTGACCTTTTGCGATGAGACGCGCGGAATACGAAGAATTGTTGTCGGTGCTGGTGTTTCGCCGCCTGTTAGAGTGATCCAATTCGCGCCGTTCCAGTGCTGAAAACGATAGCTCCGGATGCGGCTCTGCGGGTAGTCATCCCATCGGCCGACGGGTTCTACCAGCGAGACAACGTTGAAGCTCTCTTGCTTTCCCAGATCCACTTCCAACCAGCCTGAGGTTTGCCCCTCATCCAAGTACCAGCTCGATCTGAAGTCACCATCGTTCGCCTCATCCGGTCCCACGGTATCCGGGTAGGAGCTGGCATGAATGGGCTTGCCCTTCGCCAGGTTCCGCGTCGTGATCACAACGTGCTCGCTGAGTTTTGCCATTGAGCCGGGATGCTTCCACGCCTTGCCGATCTCTTCCAGCCGGCTCACAACGTTGGGCGCAAGGCGTCCTTCACGGGTCGGGGGAGCATTCAGAATCAGGTTGCAGTGTCTTCGATTCAGCGGGTCAAGCCACTCTTCCACAACGGTCGTCACGGCCTTGAGATGTCCATTCGCGTCTCGCTGTTTCCAGAACCAACCATCCGTGAGGGTCACACAAGAAAGGGCCGGCACGTCACTGTCCACCGGGACCTTCTGTCCGGCATTCTGCTCAAACGCCTTCACATCGGAATAGTAGAGTCCGCCCGAAGGATATTGACTGGCGTTGAGGTCGCAGAGCAGGCAGTTGGGCTGCAGTCATAAGTGATGCGGCTCCACGGCGCATCCCATCCATCGGTGATGAGGATGTCGACTTCTCCATAGCCGGTGAGCAGCTCCGTGAGCTGATCTTTAATGAGCTTTACCTTGGCCGGAGTGATGTTGAAATGGCGAATATCATCGCGCAGCGACAAGATCGAATAATAGAGCCCCACCCGCAGGCCCGCCCCGCGGAACGAATTCACATAGGCGCGCACGACGTCGGTGGAATGCGATGTCTGGCCTGCGCTTGCCGCCCCCGTCTTTGTCGGCCATATGCAGAAGCCATCGTGATGCCGGGTCGTCAGGCAACCCCAGGTCATGTTGGCCGACTGCGCCGCCACGGCCCATTGATCGGTGTCGAGTGCAGTGGGATGAAACAGATCAAGGGGCGACGTCGTATCACCCCATTCGCGGTCCTGAAATGTCGCCATGTTGAAATGCACGAACATGCCGAAACGCAAATCTACAAATCGTTGTTGGAGATCGAGGAGCGGCAGTCCGCGACGCGGAGTTACGCGAAGCGCTTCGTTTTGTTCCGCTGCAGCGCTGCGATTACCGGCCAGCATCGCAGCCGTCGCAGATTGCGCGGCCAGCCGGAAAAACTCTCTTCTTGTCGCCATCTCCGATGTTCGAACCCCGTTAGCGCGGTACGTCTTATCCAAGTGCAAGCAGTTCGAATGAGGCCGGCGCGAAGGCCCCTAGTTGTAACTCAAAACTGTCATTCTTAATAGGAATGGCGAGACCGCGAGGACGACCTCGAAAATCAACCTCTTGGGCGGTCTTAGCCGCAGTGCCAGATGGTACCTTCACCACAATCTTTCCGGATTTACCTGCGACCTCCCATATGCGGAGCAGAGTGCCTTTCAAAGCCGGAGATGATCCAAAAGCAGTTACAAGCACGCCGGGACGCGACACGCTCACGCCTGCTCGCGCCGCGGGCAACCTGCCCCCCGATCCTGTTGCCGCCGCGCCAAGCAAAGGCACCCTGCCTTCCAAAGCTGGAACAGCCAGACCTTTCTCAAGCCAAACGCGAACGCGTGAACTCCATGTTCCGGAATACCAATAACGGTAATTGGTATTCCATTGATTGTTATACAGATTCAAGAAAACGATAGGCTTCTTTGGTACAAAATCCAACGAGAACTTCCAGATGCCTGGCGTATCAAGACTGATGAGGGGGTGGTCGAGCGGGCAAAGTGAGATGCTGGCGCCGTCCGCACCGGTAATGGTTACACCGAGACCCACAGCGTGAAGATGTCGGTTGGCGCCAGTTAAGATGTCGCGGGCCGGGTCCATGATTCCTAGATTGCGCCAGACTGAAAATTGCGGAGCAATAAGCTTGAACGGCAAACAAAGCCAATCGGCCTCCGGCCAGTTGTCTTTGGCTTTGTTGATGATTGTTAATTCAAGATCAATGAATGGCTGAGCGCGATGCAGGCTCACGCGTAACGATGCAGCAGGCAGATGATTTGCCGGATCGCCCGGCATTTCAAGTATTGCGCTCGAGACCTCGCGACTCTTAATCGACCGTACAGACCCGTGGCGTCCTGATGCTGCGCGATATCGAACATCTGGCGGGAGGCCTGGCTTCCTCATGCCTTCGTGCAGTGTTGAGCCCCACCGTCCCTGCTGATAATCGCGGCAGTAACCATCTGTCTGAGCAAGCTCAAACCGCTCGTTCAAGTACTGTCCAAGGCCAAATTCGCTGACGTCGTCGACCCATTGCCGTCCCGTCCGATTGTCGCGAAGCGATGCGATGCATCCGCGAGCAGGGTCAAGTCTAACCTCGAAGAATTCATTCTCCAGTGTAGAGTCGGTGGAAGTCGTCGATTCGATCGCAGCGGGAGCGGGAAAAGTTTTATAGCCGCAGGCCGGAACTTCATCCGCAAAAAATGTACGGCCGTCAATTTCAACAACGCCAGAACGAGACCAAGGGAGAGGGTTGTAAACGACGACGCGCGGCCCATTCCAATCTACTGCCCGCGCAAGGGCACCCAGGTCCTTTCCGACGATTGAAGTGGTTATCTTAGCTGCGTTGCGGATATAGTCGGTTTTGTCCTCCCATGAATCCTCAAGATCCTTATAGCTCGATTCTGGTAGCTTGCGAAACTCCGCGCCGTAGACATTGACAGAAGTTGATCTGCCCCAAGTATGTTCTGAATAAAGTAGACTTTGTTCGTAAGCTTCGACTAATTCGTTGGTCGAATCTGGTACCGGAAGGCCCCAATGGCGTAGTTGTGTGTTGAGCACCTCGACCGCGGACATCAATGGGCGGCAGTTACGCGCCAGGCGCATGCCGCCGGGATCACACATGCATCCATGTATCCACGTGTCCGGAGTCTCGCCTTTTACCACTGGCAGGTGCGGTTTCTCGGCGAGAATCGCGTCAGCAAACTCCTCCATCGTGCCCATTCGCACGTCGACGCCCGGAAGTTTCTGTGCTGCCTCGGCGAAAATGGATTTGACTCCATCGGCTCCGGGCGGACCGGAATTGTCGCCGGTCACGATGATCGCAACCCAAGTCTTGTAAGGCCAGTTTAGCGGAGGCAGAAGATTATGACCGATATAGGGATCTTCCTTGCCTCCCCACGGCCAGAATGCAGTGGAAGTCCCGTAGATGCTCGAATACATCGTTAGCACTCGCGAGCCATCCGGGCCCTCCCACCAGAAAAGCGGCGGCATATTATGTACGTAGCCGGACGGCCAGTTGCATCCGATATGCATGAACTTGACGCCCCCGTGAGCAAGGCCAGTGGCTAGAGAGGGGGATTGCGAAGGAACATCCGTAGTCTTTGCTCCCTCAGCCAATGGCAGGCCGTATCGCCGAGAAACAGCATCGGCAAACATATAGCCACGCGCGAATTCCTCGGGTTCTACCAGTTCCGCCTCGATACTGAACGGCATTGCATGCGTAACAAACTGACGCGACCTCATTGCCGCATCGAGCTTCTGGCGACGCTCGGCTGTTTGTCCGTCCCAATCCTCAAGGACCTGTTGCATGACCCATCCGGGGGACGTCCAGATGAAGCGTTGCTTGGGCGGCAGTTCCCTTGCCTGTTCCATCACCTCGAGCGCCCGATCAATCATCGTCGTGCGGTAGTAAGCCACGACATCCTTCACTCGATGACTGTAGCCGATATCGAAATGCGTCTTGCAGACGACAATAATCTGCCGGACGCCGCGGGAGTCAGAGAGAACGGTCCTGTCTTGCTCGATCCCCGATCCCGCAGTCAAGCTGAACGCGGGCGCCCCGGCAAGTATGCGCAAGACATCACGGCGAGTATGTTTCCCAAGCGAGCCATTCTCTGTGTTCTGGTCCTTCATACGTAAATTCCAATTTTTGGACACTCCTGGTATGCCATTGGCGCGGTCGAACTTTCCCACGTTCGGCGACAAATGCCTGTCCCGGCAACATCTATTCCAAATCTCAAGGTCGAGACGAGCAAGAGGCCGTACTGCTTGCCACGCACAACATACTTCTATCTTTTTTCGCGTGATCTTGGGAAACTTTCCTTGTTCTTGCTGAATACCCTTATAAGAAGTCGTCTGCCCGAATTGTCAGGGTGCTTAGAAATCTTCTGAGCGTGGACGAACCGTCCATCCATCGTACCGTTCCACCGAGGAGCGAATTTGAGCAGCAAGGAGCAGGGGACCAATACTTGAGCGCATGGTCCAGAAATTCACGATACGACAAGTATCCAGTGGTTCGAGTTACCGGTTCATCTGAGTCCTGTCGCGTCGGATGGCAAACAATTGGAGCGGAGCTAGCGGCAGCGGTTCGACCCGGGAGATTTGTTCTATGCGTGGAGTGCTATCCCGGAGCATTCGAAGGCGAGATTCAGCAAGAGCTGACGAGGGCTTTGAGGCCTTCTCTCGTGGTGTTGGCCAAAGACAGCTATTTGTGCGAACAGGAGCTTCTGCAGTTGACGGCGCGCGATCTCGGCGACGATCCCGTCTTTGGCTTCATGAACAACTATGCGCTCGACGAGTTCTTCGCAGCCGATCGGCTTCGTGCAGCATACTCGAGCGTGCAAGGCGCTCAAGGACTGGTCCTTGTAATCGGAACCGGGGCCAGCCTGATTGTTCAGACCTGGGATGTGCTCGTTTATTGCGACATGGCGCGCTGGGAACTGCAACAGCGGCAACGATCGGGAGAGATCAGCAATCTCGGTCTCAACAACTTCAATGAACGGCCGTCCTTAAAGTACAAGCGTGCTTTCTTTGTCGATTGGCGTACGGCCGACCGCCATAAGAAGACTCTTCTCGATCGGATCGACTACGTGCTTGACACGAACGAGCGCAAACAGCCGGTGATGATTCCCCGCTCTGAGTTTCGTCGCGCACTTGACACCGCCGCATCGCGACCGTTTCGGCTGGTGCCTTTCTTTGATCCCGGACCTTGGGGCGGCCAATGGATGAAGGAGGTATGTAAGCTTCCCCAGGACGTACCAAACTTTGCATGGTGTTTCGATTGCGTACCGGAAGAGAACAGCCTCTTGCTTGGCTTCGGCGCGACGAACGTCGAGATACCCGCGATTGATTTGGTCTTTCAACATCCGCGCCGACTTCTCGGTGACGCCGTGCATGCGCGCTTTGGCACCGAGTTTCCCATCCGCTTTGACTTCCTCGACACCATGGACGGCGGGAATCTTTCATTCCAGGTGCATCCGCTTACCGAGTACATACAAGACCATTTTGGGATGCATTACACGCAGGACGAGAGCTATTACCTGCTCGACGTGGGCAAAGATGGCTGTGTTTATCTGGGATTGAAGGAAGGCATCGACCGCGAGCGCATGATCGCCGACCTTCGCGCCGCACAGGAAGACGACACGCAGTTCGACGCAGACAAATACGTGAACAAGTGGCCTGCGAAGAAGCATGACCACTTCCTCATCCCCGCGGGAACCCCGCACTGCTCAGGCAAGAACTGCCTCGTGTTGGAGATCAGCGCTACACCGTACATTTTCACTTTCAAGATGTGGGACTGGGGACGCTTAGGGCTCGATGGACGGCCTCGCCCGATTCACGTTGATCATGGCATCCGCAACATTCAATGGGACCGCACCACCTCTTGGGTGAAACGCAACCTGGTAAACATCATTGAACCAGTTGATTCTGGCGACGGCTGGTTGGAGGAACGAACAGGACTGCATCGGCGCGAATTCATTGAGACGCGACGACACTGGTTCGACGCCCCGGTTCCGCATGCGACAGATGGCAGCGTGCAGGTCCTGAACCTCTGCGAGGGCGAAGAGGCGATCGTCGAGAGTCCCGAGAATGCATTTCCACCGCTGCTGGTTCACTACGCGGAAACGTTCGTCGTTCCGGCGGGCGTCGGATCGTATCGCATTCGGCCGCACGGGCCCTCAGAAGGCAAGAAGTGCGGAACGATCAAAGCGTTTGTCCGTACAGGTCCGTGAAACTGGAGACTCATTGAGTATGGACAACGCAAGCACTGGCTTCCTTCTCCTCGTGGTGGCAGGCGTCCTGAACGCCTCTTTCGCGCTGCCAATGAAATTCACCCGGCGTTGGGCATGGGAGAACACATGGGCGGTTTGGAGCGCGTTGGCACTGCTGCTGATGCCACTCACTGCGGCCGTGATTACCGTTCCGCAGCTATCTCACGTTTATGCGCAAGCAGGCACGCGCTCGGTCGCGCTAGTTGCGGCTTGCGGACTGGGCTGGGGAATCGCGCAAGTACTGTTTGGACTGGCCGTTGACTCGATCGGCATCGCGCTTGCGTTCGCCATTGTGCTCGGCCTCTCGGCCGCCATCGGTGGTCTCATTCCATTCCTCCGGCTGCATTCGGACAAGGTATTGACGCCCGCCGGTCTCGGCCTCATCGGAGGCGTTCTACTAGTCATGATCGGAGTCGGCATCTGTGCTCGCGCGGGCATGCTTCGCGAGCAAATGACTAAGCAAGCCCAGATGAATCGGTCACCGAGGCGCGGAATCTTGATGGGTGTGGTGAGCGGCATCGGTGCCGCGGCAATGAACTTCGGGGTGGCCTTTGGAAGTCCCGTAGTCGAGGCTGCTGCTGCACACGGAGCAAACCCAGCGTGGAGGATGAACGCTGTCTGGTTGCCACTGATGGCTGCCGGAGCCATTCCGAATTTGTTTTATTGCGCATATCTCATGCGCTCAAAGCGTACATCGGCCAATTTCAGCGTGAATGGAACCGGGCGTTACTGGCTTTTCGCCAGTGTAATGGCGGTTTTTTGGTTTGCCAGCACGCTGATGTACGGCGTCGCCAGCTTAAAACTCGGTGTGCTCGGCCCAGTCTACGGTTGGCCATTCTTCATGTCCTTAATTGTAATCGTTTCGAGCGTGATCGGGATTTTGGCAGGCGAGTGGAAACACGCAACGAGATCTGCCGTTGGTTTGCAGTTCGCGGGAGTAGCTGTGCTGATAACGTCGGTGATTATGCTGTCCTACACCGGACGTCATCTGTAGGGAGCGAGGATGAAGGCGATCGCGGTAGATCTCGGCGGTACACACGCTACCGTTGCTCTGGTTGAAGACCGCACCATCCTCGCGAGCGAGGTGATCGGGTTAGAAAGAGTCAATGGGCTCGGTGCCGTGCTCCCCCTGCTTGCGGAGGCCACATACCGGGTGTTGTCAGAGGCTGCTGTGGAAGGTTCGCAGGCAAGCGCATTTGTGCTGTGTTTCTGCGGCCTCTCGGATCCGGCGACGGGCCGCGTGGTTTCGACCAATCAAAAGTATGACGATGCCACTCGCATCGACCTTCCTGCCTGGTGCCAGCGCGAAGTGGGCCTCCCGTTCATGATCGAAAACGACGCACGCATGGCGTTGCTGGGCGAATGCTACGCAGGCGCGGCACAGGGGGAGACGGATGTCGTAATGGTCACGCTGGGCACCGGCATTGGCGGCGCCGTTTTGATGAACGGCAAGGTTCTGCGCAGCAAGCACATCCTTGGCGGCAACCTCTGCGGACACATTCCCGTCGACTTTAACGGCCGCCGTTGCACCTGTGGAGCCATCGGCTGCGCGGAAGCGGAAGCCGGGGGCTGGTCACTGCCGCTAGTTGCGAAGGCCTGGCCAGGATTTGCAAAGAGCGCGCTCTCACGCGAACCGGCCGTGAGCTTCCGCTCGCTGTTCGAACATGCAACCCAGGGAGACGGTGTTGCGTGCGCCATTCAAGAGCGCTGCCTTCGCGTTTGGGCGGTGCTCACTACCGGGCTTATTCATTCATTCGATCCGGACGTTGTGGTTTTCGGCGGAGGGGTGCTGGCGAGCGCCGACGTGATAGTACCCTATATTCAAAAACACGTGACCGAGTACGCTTGGACGCCTTGGGGCAAGGTGAGGATCAAGCCGGCCCAACTAGGTAGTCGCGCCGCGCTTCTCGGAGCGATCCCGCTGTTGACGGGCTGACCGGCTTCGGCGCTGACCTACTAACGTAAGACATTTTTGGCCGCGCCGCTTCAGGGTGTTTCCTGCTGGCTCTGCAGATTCCAGGACTCAAACACGCGTTTTCTAGTGTGAATGTCTACCCAGAATTCAAGGATGCTTGTCGGCATCTCCCTGCTGCGCCTTTGCCTGATCTATCGCTATATATAGCGCCTTAGCAGCCTGTTGATTGTCTGGATCAAGTCGCAAGACTTCACGCAGTTCAGCGATACCATCGTCCCAGCGGCCGAGCCGACATAGGGCAAGGCCGTAGTTCAGCTGAAAACCAGTACCAGTGGGAT
>WNFS01002925.1_pt1 | contig 12916 bp, 11 predicted proteins | sample 5400141 | NCBI WGS metagenome assembly WNFS01 (sample SAMN13153358, study PRJNA577476) | soil metagenome | isolation source: 60 cm saprolite under Madrone tree | place: USA:California | collected 2016-06-14
CTCGTCACCAATGCCATCAAGTATAGCCCCGAGGGAGGCCGTATCGATCTCACGTTGTGTGAAGACCCGCAGGCAGATACCGTAGAGCTGTATGTAGAAGATCAGGGCATCGGCATCCCTGCGCACCAGCAAGCCCGCATCTTTGGTCGCTTCGAACGGGCAGACAATGCCCGTAAGATCGATGGAACCGGTCTGGGGCTATATATCTGCCGGGCCCTCGTCGAGCAACACGGTGGGCGCATCTGGTTCGAGTCGCTCGAAGACCAGGGCTCTACCTTCTTCATTGCGCTCCCGAATTCCTCACTATAACAAACTACTTTGCTACGGTGTAGCCGACGTCATCCATCACCGCTTCGATCTTGGCCAGCGTGACAAGCTTTGGATCATACTCGACTTGCACCGTCCTGGTAGGAATATCCACTTTGACCTGCTTCACGCCCTCCATCTTGCCAACTGCGCCCTCAATGGCATGTTGGCAATGCTCACAAGAAATGTCGGGGGCGACAAGGATTGTTGACTCCATACTATCGTTTCTCCTTTCACGCCCCAGCTAGCCAGGGCGAGTGATGATACATTACCGGCCAAAGTGCCGCAGCCGCAGCGAATTGCTTACCACTGTGACCGATGACAGCGCCATGGCTGCCGCCGCAAAGATGGGCGCATTCTCGCGTAAGAATGGAATGAGCGGTGAGAGCATGGCCGCCGGGATCAAGATGACATTGTAGGCAAAGGCCCAAAAGAGATTCTGCTTGATGGTGCGCAAGGTCGCTCGCGAAAGGGCCAGCGCAGTTACCACGCTCTTCAAATTGCCTTTGACTACTGTAATGTCCGAGGCCTCTATCGCGATATCCGTGCCGGTTCCCATGGCGATTCCTGCGTCCGCCTGCACCAGCGCTGGTGCGTCATTGATGCCGTCTCCAGCGAAAGCCACCCATCCCTTGCTCTTGCAGATGTTTGACCTGGTTGGCTTTGTCTTCTGGTAAGACCTCTGACAGCACGCGCTCAGGGGGAATGCCCACTTGCGTCGCAATCGCCTGGGCGGTGCGCCGATTGTCGCCGGTAATCATCCAGACAGTGAGTCCCTGCAATTGCAGTTGTTGCACAGCCTGCGCCGATCCTACTTTGACCGTATCGGCAACAGCGACCATGCCTGCAATAGTTCTATCGATCGCCACCAGCATAACCGTCTTGCCCTGCTGCTCCAGGCTCTCCAGTTGCTCCTGTACGTCTTGATAGGCGATGGAGAAGTCGCTGAACAGACGCCGTGTCCCAACCAGCACGTCATGTCCCTCGACGATGGCTTGTAGACCGCGACCGGGCAGAGCCGTAAAGTGTTCGAGATGCGTGTTCAGCGCTATTCCGCGCGCCTTCGCTCCCTCTACAATGGCGGCGGCCAGGGGATGTTCTGAACCCTGTTCCGCTTCGGCCACCAGGCGTAGCATCTCGTCTTCCGGTGTGCCGGGGAGTGTCACTACGTCGGTCAGTTCTGGCTTGCCCTTTGTAATAGTGCCTGTTTTATCCAACAAGACGGCCTTCACTGCCTGAATGCGTTCAAGGCTCTCACCGCCTTTGATGAGGATACCTTGCTCAGCGCCTTTGCCTGTTCCGACCATGATAGCAGTCGGCGTCGCCAGCCCCAGTGCGCATGGGCAGGCAACAACCAGCACCGCTACCGCCGCAACAATGGCGATAATCCAGGGGCTGCTAGCCCCCATCATCCCCGCTGTCTGACCGACTCCAGTGAGATTGCCAATGATCGTCCAACCGATAAAGGTGAGAGCAGCGATGACCAGCACCACCGGGACGAATATGCTTGAGATGGTGTCAGCCAGTCGCTGAATGGGAGCCTTCGACCCTTGTGCCTGCTCAACCAGGCGAATGATGCTGGCAAGCACGGTGTCGGCTCCGACCTTCGTCGCGCGCATATGCAGCAGTCCGCGCTGGTTGATGGTCGCCCCGATCAAGGCATCATCCGTTCCCTTCTCGACCGGAATGCTCTCGCCGGTAATCATGGACTCATCCACCGATGAGGTGCCGGAAAGCACGACTCCATCGACGGGGATCTTCTCCCCTGGGCGTACGATCAACTCATCGCCCACATGCACCTGTTCGATGGGCAACTCGACTTCCTGGCCATTACGCACCACATGCGCGGTCCGCGCCTGCAACCCGATCAACTTCTTGATAGCCTCGTTGCTCTGCCCCTTCGCGCGAGCCTCCAGGTATTTCCCCAGGAAAATCAGCGTGACGATCAAGGCCGCCGTATCGTAGAAGGTGACGGAACCCACGACCTGCGGCAGGAAGGTCGCCACGACGCTCATCACATAGGCAGCGGTCGAGCCAACCGAGATCAGTGTATCCATGTTGGCGCTGCCGTGACGCAGCGTTTTGATAGCTCCGCGATGAAATTCCCAGCCAACGATTGCCCAGACGGGAGTTGTGAGCACAAGCAGGAGAGCATTTTCGCCGGGGAAGCGGTTCATGAAAAACATGCTGAGGATGACGACAGGCACGGTGAGCACGATGCCCAGAATCAACAGGTTGCGCTTGTGCCTGATCTCGGCCTGTTTTCGTCTGCCCTGCTCATCTGCTTGTGAGATACTGACGACAGGAATCTCCGTTGTACCGGAAAGGTCGCTGGTGGTTTCCCCCTGTACCGGTTTTTGTGGCGATGAAACCTGTGGAAATGCTTTATATCCGACGGCTTCTACCTTCTGCACCATCTGCTCCAGATTCGTCTGGGCCGGATCATAGGTGACGGTGGCTTGTTCTGTCGCAAGATTGACGCTCGCATCCTTGATACCCGGCACCTTCTTCAGCCCTTTTTCGATGCGTATGGCACAGGAGGCGCAGGTCATCCCCTCTAAAGTAAGGGTGGCGCGACTCTCTGCACCGGGCTGCATCTGAGAAACAACTGCATGTTCATGGAGAGGGCGAGTGGTTTCTGTAGCCATGGTACTTACCTTTATCTCTATATCCTATCTTGTTTTATTACCCATACCCCCCTGGTAGGGGTATAGATAGCATACCGTATGATTTCCGCTCTGTCAAGTCAGCTGAGCCATCGTGCTGGTAGTGCGTACCCCCTTTCACCCATAGTATGATATGCTACCATTGGTACGCGGAGAAGGCCAACGCACAAGCGGAAGGAGGAATTATGAAGGCTGAGGATGTAATGACCACCAGGGTTATTACAGTGACAGAAAACCAGACCAGGCAGCAAGCGGCGCGTCTGCTGTCTCAACATCGCATTAGCGGCTTACCCGTCGTTAATAATGAAAATGTTGTGGTGGGTGTTGTCACCGAGTACGATATCATTGGCAAAGAGGGGCAGAAAGTCGGTGAGCTGATGACGCGCGGAGTCATCAGCGTTACGCCGGATACAGACCTGGAAGAGGTGAGCCATCTCCTCGTGTATGAGCGCATCAGGCGTCTACCTGTGCTCGATCAGGGTCGGCTGGTTGGCATTATAAGCCGCGCCGACCTGGTCAGAGAGATAGCTCTGCATTGGATGTGCCCTGTATGCGGGGAAGTCGTTCACGGCGAGGAACAGCCGGAGCGCTGCCCACGCTGCCACGCAAAAAATGTGCCAGCTTCATTTGAGCCGGAGCCTCCCGGCTCATAAGAGGCGGGCACATGGAACTTCTTTCTATCTCATGCTAGCTGGGGAGTCCGAGGCTACGGCGGTCCATCGCCCCAGAATAAGAAAGGATCAAGTACACTGTGGACGCAAAAGGCAAAAAGCAAGCGGGTACGCATAACTCAACATCTGTCCGCGAGCAAGCACTTCCTCCGATACCCGAGGGAGAAGATCGTGATACACTCCTCGCTTATTACAACCAGATGCTGCTTGTCCGCCGCTTCGAGGAAAAATCTGCTGAAATGTACACCAAAGCCCGCATTGGTGGCTACTGCCATCTCAATCTGGGCGAAGAGGCAACGGTGATCGGCTTCTGCACCGGACTCGAGCCAACAGACTATGTCTACACGAACTACCGGGAACATGGCTATGCCATTGGTCGCGGCATCTCTCCCGGTGCAGTGATGGCAGAGCTCTTCGGTAAGGACACGGGCTGTTCGCGCGGGCGTGGAGGTTCCATGCATCTCTTTGACCTCGCACGTCGCTTTATGGGTGGATATGCTATCGTTGGAGGCCAGATTCCCCTGGCTACGGGTGCCGCCTTTGCGGTCGCATATCGCGGCTCTACCGAGGCGGTGGCATGTCAGATGGGTGATGGAACCACGAATACGGGAGCTTTCCATGAATCGCTCAATCTCGCTAAGATTTATCACCTCCCCATCGTCTACTTCGTAGTGAACAACCTGTATGGCATGGGCCTGCGTGTTGAGCGGGGATCTGCCATCAGCGAGCTATACCGCAAGGCGTGTGCCTACGACATGCAGAGTTGGCGAGTGGACGGCAATGATGTCCTGGCCGTACGGGATGCCATACGCAAGGCAGCAGTGCTTGCTCGTGAAAAGCATGAACCGAGCCTCATCGAAGCGGTGAGCTTCCGCTTCCGCGGTCACTCCGTGGTGGACCCTGATCGCTATCGAGACCGAGAGGAGGTGCAGGAAGGGCGTGCGTATGACCCAATAGAGGCATTCGCAGCACGCCTCAAAGCGGCCGGGCTCCTCGATGAGAGTGGCAGGCACGCGATCGAGGAACAGGTGGAGCGCGATGTCGATGCAGCGGTCACGTTTGCCGAGGAAAGCCCTTTTCCCTCGGTGGAGGAATTTATGAGCGATCTGTATGGCTACGTCTACGCGCCAGGCGAAGCGGCGGAGAAAGGGGGAAGGAATGGCTGAGATTACCTACCGGCAGGCACTCCACGATGTACTGCGCGAAGAACTACTGCGCGATGAAAATGTGTTCCTGCTCGGCGAGGAGATCGGTGTCTTCGAGGGGTCGTATAAGATCACTGCCGGACTGCTCTCCGAGTTCGGTCCTAAACGCGTGGTGGACACGCCCATTGTCGAAAATGGATTTATCGGCATGGCTACAGGGGCCGCTATGCTTGGGCTGCGTCCGATTGTGGAGATCATGACGATCAATTTCATCGTGCTGGCCATGGATCAGATTGTCAACCATGCGGCGAAAATCTATGCCATGTTCGGTGGACAGTGCCCGGTCCCACTGGTGATTCGCACTCCCGGTGGCGGCGGCCAGCAACTCGCGGCCACACACTCGCAGAACCTGGAGGTCTGGTTCGCGCATGTGCCCGGACTCAAAGTGGTTGCCCCGTCCACTCCCGCCGATGCGAAAGGGCTGCTGCGTACCTCCGTACGTGACAACAACCCGGTGATCTTTCTCGAAAACCTTGCCCTCTATAACACGAAGGGTGAAGAGCCTGCCAGTGATTACATGGTACCCATCGGCCAGGCGAAAGTGACGAAAGAGGGCGCTGATCTGACCGTAATCAGCTACTCGCGTATGGCGGTGGTGGCCCTGGATGTTGCCCGCCGCATGGAACAGGAAAACACGTTGAGCATCGAAGTGGTGGACCTGCGCTCGCTGCGACCGCTCGATCACGAAACCATCATCAACTCCATCAAGAAAACGAACCGGGCCATCGTCTTCGAAGAAGACTGGCGCTCGTTCGGCATTGGCGCAGAAATTGCCGCGCTCGTGCAGGAAGAGGCGTTCGATGACCTGGACGCGCCTGTCAAACGAGTGGCAAGCCTGGAAGTGCCGCTGCCCTACTCAAAGCCGCTGGAACTGGCAACGCTGACGGGTGCCAGGCAGTTGGAGGATGCAATCAACGAACTCGCGCCGCGCCGAAGGAGGAGATAACGATGAGTGAAATAACCATGCCCAGGCTCAGCGACACCATGCAAGAAGGCACCATTGCCCGCTGGCTCAAGAAGCCTGGTGATGAGATCAAGAAAGGTGATGTCCTGGCCGAAATCGAGACGGACAAAGCCACGATGGACCTGGAGGCCTACGAGGCAGGCACGCTGCACCAGATACTGGCGCAGGAGGGTGAAACGGTACCCATCGGCCAGGTAGTGGCTCTCATCGGAACCGGCGCGGTCGCCCAAAATGTAATGGCAAGCCCTGCCCCTGTCCAGCCTGCTGCTGTGGTGACAGGTGCGGACAAGGCAGAGGTGGCTCCGGCGAAGGCACGGGCAAGCACTGGGAGCGATGGCCTCACCGTCTCCGAGGGCGACGAGAGGAGAGCGATCAAAGCGTCGCCACTGGCGCGCCGCATAGCCGGAGAACACAGCATCGACCTGGGCCTGGTCCAGGGAACCGGCCCAGGCGGTCGCATCGTCCGCGATGACATTGATGATTTTCTCGAGCAGCGCGGTGCGGCTACCACTCCTGCTCCCGCAGCCGTGCCAGCCGCTCCTCCACAGGCGGTTCCAGCACCGGCCGTGCTACCTGCGGAGGCGGAGGTTGTCAAACTCTCGCGGGTGCAGATGCTCATCGCCCGCCGACTGACCGAGTCGAAGCAGACCATCCCACACTTTTATGTGAGCAGCGAGGTTGATATGACCGACGCGCTGGCGATGCGCCAGACCTTCAACGCGAGCGCCGGAGAGGACGGCGTGAAGGTCACGGTCAACGATTTGATCGTGAAGGCATGTGCGCTTGCCCTTGAAAAGTTCCCCGAGGTCAACAGCACGCTCAAGGAGGACCAACTGATAGAATATAAACACATCAACGTTGGCTTCGCCGTAGACGTGCCTGGCGGGCTGGTGGTGCCGGTGATTCGCGATACGAATAGCAAGGGGGTGCGCACGATTGCTCGCGAGGCGAAAGCCCTCATTAGCAGGGCCCGCGCAAACAAGCTCTCCCCCATCGACCTGGAGGGTGGCACCTTCTCGGTCTCGAACCTGGGCATGATGGACGCTTCGAGCTTCATTGCAGTCATCAACCCACCGCAAGTCGCCATCCTGGCGATAGCCTCTACGCGCAAACAGTTCGTGCCGGTTGACGGACAGCCAGTTCTCCGGGACCTGATGTCGATGACCATCTCGGCTGATCACCGCGTCATCTACGGTGCGACCGCGGCACGCTTTCTCCAGGAGGTCAAGCGGTTGCTGCAAAACCCGTACAGTTTGTTAGGCTAAGGCATTTCATTCTGGCGCCAGGCCCCAGCGCTCCGGGGAGCGCCACAGGCTGGAGAGGATCAGTTCGCGGATGAACAGCAGTTCCTTCGGCAGCCGGTCGTACAGCTTCACAAACAGCTCCTCGTGCGAGAGCAATTCTTGCTGCCAGAGGTCGCGGTCCACCGACATCAACTCGTTGAACTGCTGGCGCGTGAAGTCCTCCATCCCGCGCCAGTCCAGGTCCTCGTAGCGCGGCATCCAGCCGATTGGGCTCTCGATGCTGATCGCACGGCCGCGCGCGCGCTCGACGATCCACTTCAGGATGCGCATGTTCTCACCGAAGCCTGGCCACAGGAAATGGCCCTGCGCGTCGCGCCTGAACCAGTTCACATTGAACATGCGCGGCGGGTTCGGCAGCTGCCGCCCGAAGTTCAGCCAGTGGTTGAAGTAACTGGCCATGTGGTAGCCGGCGAACGGCAGCATCGCGAACGGGTCGCGGCGCACCTCGCCGAGCTTGCCAGCAGCAGCGGCGGTCGTCTCCGAACCCATGGTGGCCGCAGCGTAGACCCCATACATCCAGTTGAACGCCTGGTAGACCAGCGGGACCGCGCTCGCGCGCCGACCGCCGAAGATGAACGCCGCGACCGGGACACCTTGCGGGTCGTCGGCCGCAGGGTCCATGACCGGGCACTGGCTGAGCGGCGCGGTGAAGCGCGCGTTGGGATGCGCGGCCACCCGCCCGCTGCCCGGCGTCCAGTCCTGGCCGGTCCAGTCAACCAGGTGCGCGGGTGGCACCCGGGTCATACCCTCCCACCACACGTCGCCGTCGTCGGTCAGCGCGACGTTGGTGAAGATGGTGTTGGCGCGCATCGACGCCATTGCATTCGGGTTGGATTGTGCGCTCGTGCCGGGCGCGACGCCAAAGAGCCCGGCCTCGGGGTTAATCGCGTAGAGCGTGCCGTCAGGCCCGGGCTTGATCCAGGCGATGTCGTCGCCCACGGTCGTCACCTTCCAGCCCTCTTCCTGGAACTCCTTGGGCGGGATGAGCATGGCGAAGTTGGTCTTGCCACAGGCGCTGGGGAAGGCGGCGGCGACGTAGGTCTTCTCGCCCTGCGGAGTCTCAACGCCCAGGATGAGCATATGCTCGGCCAGCCAGCCCTCGTCGCGTGCGAGCACCGAAGCGATGCGCAGCGCGAAGCACTTCTTGCCCAGCAGCGCGTTGCCGCCGTAGCCCGAGCCGTAGGACCAGATGGCGCGCTCCTCGGGGAAATGCACAATGTACTTGGTCTGTTTGTGACACGGCCACGGGACGTCCTGCTGGCCCGGCGCAAGCGGCATGCCGACGGAGTGCATGCACGGAATGAAGTCGCCGTCTGCCCCCAGCACGTCGTAGACAGCGCGACCCATGCGGGTCATGATGCGCATACTGACGGCGACATAGGGCGAGTCGGTCAGTTCGACGCCAAGGTGCGCGATCGGGGAGCCGAGCGGCCCCATGCTGAACGGGATTACGTACATCGTCCGCCCGCGCATGCAGCCGCCGAACAAGCTGTGGAGCGTCTCCTTCATCTCCCTGGGGTACACCCAGTTGTTGGTCGGGCCGGCGTCGGTCTTGCTCAGGGAGCAGATGAAGGTACGATCTTCGACGCGGGCGACGTCGCTGGGGTCGGAGCGGGCCAGGAAGCTGTTGGGGCGCTTCTCGGGGTTGAGCCGGATGAAGGTGCCGGACGCGACCATCTGCTCGCACAGGCGGTCGTACTCTGCCTGCGAACCGTCGCACCAGTGGACGCGGTCGGGCCTGCACAGCGCACCCATCTCTTCAACCCACGCGCGGAGCTTCGCATTGGTGACATAGCTCGGGATGTCCATTGATAGTTCCGAAATCCATAGCGATCTATTGACCGCTTGCTTTTCGTTGAATTGATACGGTTATTGCTAACCGTACAGGCTGAACTACATAGGCCGCTACTCCCTCTGCTTGCGCATTGGGTCTACGTGAGCACGATACGGTCATCGCGTATCTTTTTTACGGTAGTGCTTTTACCCGTGAGACCGCTTTATCACGGAACCGGCAAACACTATGCTGTTGAAAATGTGCTCTAGTAAGAGTCTAGCAGAGCTAGAACAACATGTCAATACATGCAAGCAACGTGGCGATGCCTGACACCAATCACAAGTAAAGGGAGGGCACAGGGTTTCAGCGCTCTACAATCATCGCCACCCCTTGACCACCACCGATGCACAGCGTTGCCAGGCCGTAGTGGGCATTACGCCGCTGCATTTCGTAGAGCAAGGTCACCAGTACGCGCGTGCCGCTGGCTCCAATGGGGTGGCCCAGGGCGATGGCACCGCCGTTGACGTTGAGCTTCGAGCGCTCAAAGCCGAGCTCTTTACCCACCGCGACCGACTGTGCGGCAAAAGCCTCGTTGGCCTCAACCAGGTCCAGGTCCGACACCGAGAGGTCGGCCTTCTCCAGCGCACGCCTGGTGGAGGGCACTGGGCCCATGCCCATTATGCGCGGATCGACGCCCGCCGAGGCATAGCTGCGAATCGTCGCCAGTGGCTTCAAACCCAGCTCTTCCGCCTTCCTCCGGCTCATCACCACCACTGCCGCGGCTCCATCGTTGAGGCCGGACGAGTTGCCTGCGGTCACCATCCCGTCCTTCTTAAATGCCGGGCGCAACTTGGCCAAAGCCTCGGCGGTCGTATCGGCACGTGGTTGCTGGTCCTGCTCGAAGAGGGTGGGACCTTTCCGGCCCGGCACCTCCACCGGTACAATCTCATCGCGGAACTTCCCGGCCTCAATCGCATGCACCGCTCGCTGCTGACTCTCAAGCGCAAACGCATCCAGTTCTTCCCGGGTCAGGTGGCTCTCCGTGCAGATATTCTCCGCCGTGATGCCCATATGGCAATCGTTAAACGCATCCCACAGGCCATCCCGGATCATCGAATCGACCAGTTGCCCATCCCCCATGCGGTAGCCAAAGCGCGCCTTCTCCAGGAGGTAGGGCGCACGGCTCATACTCTCCATCCCACCGGCCACGACAATCTCAGCGTCGCCCAGCTTGATGGCCTGTGCTGCCAGCATGACCGCTTTGAGGCCGCTGCCACACACTTTGTTAATCGTCATTGCAGGAACAGCCACCGGCAACTCTGCATGAATAGCTGCCTGGCGAGCCGGATTCTGCCCCAGGCCGGCCTGGAGCACATTGCCCATGATCACCTCTTCCACCTGGCTGGATTTGAGGTCAGCCCGCTCCAGGGCTGCCCGAATACAAATCTCGCCGAGTTTGGCGGCTGGCACTTCGGCCAGGCCACCGCCATATGTGCCTATCGCGGTACGCACGGCACTCACAATGACCGCTTCTTGCAGTTCAGCCATTATGATACTTTCCCTTTCTGGTTGTTGAAATTATCGCTTTGTTGAGCGGGAGGAGCCATGACGTGTACCCTCCCGCAATCGGGGTGCACGATAAATCGGCCCCCTCCAGTTAGCCTCTACGCTCCTACATGTAAATGCCACCATTGATGTTAAGCACCTGACCGGTGATATACTCGCCGTCGACAATCAGGTAACGGACTGCGCGAGCTACCTCTTGCGGGGTACCAACGCGACCCAGGGGGATGCGCTGGAGAATGGCCTCCTTCACCTTCTCTGGAACTATCGCGTACATATCCGTCTCGATGAAGCCTGGGCAGATGGCATTGACGGTGACGTTCGAGCGAGCCAGCTCTAAGGCGGCTGTCTTGGTAAAACCGATAATGCCCGCTTTGGCCGCTGAGTAGTTGGCCTGACCGAAGTTGCCCATTTGTCCGACAAAGGAACTGATGTTGATGATTTTCCCACTTTTCTGCTCCGTGAAATAGGGAAGTGCCGCTTTGACCGTGTAGAAGTAACTGTTCAAGTCCACCTGGATGACGGTGTTCCAATCTTCTACAGTCATCTTCTTCATCGTCCGGTCAAGATTGATGCCCGCGTTATTGACCAGCACATCAATGCGGCCAAACTGCTGAACTGTCCCCTCGATGAGCCTGGCAGCCTGAGCCGCATCGGCGACATCTGCATGGATCGCCACCGCTTGCGGCGATCCGTGCTCCATGAGCTTCGTGACGAGTTCCTCTGCCGGTTCTTTGCTGTGAGCGTAGTTCACGACGACCTTTGCTCCACCTTGCCCCAGTTCCTCGGCGATCGCGTGCCCTATGCCTCTGCTTGCACCGGTGACAACTACAACAGCGCCTTGCAATGTTGACATCGCATACCTCTCCTTTCGAATCTTGGGCCAGCAGCCCCTCTTCTGAACTCCCTTCATCATGAAGATGGAATCCGAGAAACTGCATACGGTGTATCCTTCTTTTCACCTACTCTTAAGTATACAACCATATTGAAAGGGTCGGAAATGAAGTCAATAGAGTTGATCGGCTCGTCGACCGCGCGGCGCAGGCTTGTCAGGTCGTGCCTGTGACCAAATACCCCTTACCTCCCTTTCCATTGCGGCTTGCGCTTTTCGGCAAATGCTTTTGGTCCCTCGATAAAGTCCTCCGATGCGAGGAGGCGCTGTATGCGTGGCCGATCTTGCTGCAAGGCTTCTTCGATGGAAGACGACAGCCCCGCAAGCGTGGCCTCTTTGGTGAGACGCACGCACAGGGGAGAGCACTCCAGGATTTCGTTAGCCCAGCGTTCGGCAGCTGCCATGAGTTCCCCGCCTGGAACGACCTCGTTGACGAGGCCAAAGCGATACGCCTCCTGCGCCGTTATCTGCCTGCCGGTCAGTAGCATACCCATGGCCTGTTTGAGAGGGATCTGCTGCGGCAAACGATGCGCCCCACCCGCCCCGGCGATGAGGCCCACACGTGGTTCGGGAAGGCCGAAGCGAGCATGTTCGGCGGCGATGATCAGATCGCTTGCGAGCGCTATCTCAAAGCCTCCACCCAGGGCAACGCCGTTCACCGCCGCGATGATAGGCTTGCTGCACTCGAAGTCAGTCGTGATCCCCCCAAACGGTGCGAACCTGTCCATCACCTTTTCTCCCCTGGCGCTTGCGGCAGCCGTTGCCTTGAGGTCGTTACCGGCAGAGAACGCGCGCTGGCCGGCCCCCGTCAAAATGGCAACCCAGCACTCCTCATCCTGCTTGAAGTCATTGAAGACCTCTCCCAACTCAACATTCGCGTCGTAATGCAGGGCATTCATGACCTCGGGCCGATTGATGGTGACGTAGGCAATATGCCCTTTTTTTTCGTAGATCACATACTGATAGCTCATGAGAAGGTCTTTCCCTTCTTCTATTCCCGCCAGGTAATCAGGGCATCCAGGGCCTCGACCTGAGAGCCATCCACACGCAGTGGATTGATCTCAAGAGACTCCAAGTCGCTCTCAAGCGCATGGGCGAGCCTGCTAATGCGATAAATGACCTCGACCAGGGCATCCAGGTCGGCAGACCGGGAACCACGCGCGCCATGCAGCAGCGCCTTCCCTTGCAGCTCGTCCAGCATCGCATACACATCGCGGCGGGATACAGGTAGCACACGCAGGCTGGTATCTTTGAGGATTTCGACCCAGATACCTCCTAACCCAACGGCCATGACCTGTCCCCAGACGGGATCGCGCACTACGCCCACGAGCAGTTCGACGCCCCCCACGCGCATGGGACTCAGCAGCGCTCCATCGATGTGAGGCTGAGGGGTCAGCGCGTGTGCCGCCTCCATGATCCGTGTGAATGCCGCACGAACTGCCTCTTCGTCGCGTAGATTGAGTTGCACCCCTCCTATGTCGCTTTTATGCACGATATCGGGCGAGACGATCTTGAGCGCGACCGGAAATCCAACTTCTTTGGCAGCGGTAATGGCTTGCTCTGCTGATCTT
>WNFS01003347.1_pt1 | contig 12912 bp, 16 predicted proteins | sample 5400141 | NCBI WGS metagenome assembly WNFS01 (sample SAMN13153358, study PRJNA577476) | soil metagenome | isolation source: 60 cm saprolite under Madrone tree | place: USA:California | collected 2016-06-14
CTACATCACCATGGGCCTCAACGATGACCTGAATGCCTGCGCCACGCTCGCCGTCCGCGAGATGATCGATTTCCTCGTCACCGAAAAGCATCTCTCGCGCGACGACGCCTACATGCTCGCGAGCGTCGCCGCCGACCTCCACATCACTGAACTCGTCGACGGCAATAAAGGCGTCCACATGATGCTCCCCAAATCCATCTTTGTTTCAGGGTCGCTCAAATGATCCTTTCACGCCAATACGTGAGTGATAAACCATGGGCAGGGCGCCCCGAGCAAAAGCGACTGAAAAGCTGTGTAACTTCGGCCGATGGCAAGTTCTGCTTCAGCGGCCTGCCCCGGGGACCATATGAAGTGCGCATTAGCAAGGACCAGGGTTGGAACGTCACCCATGCCTATGTTGTTTTGGATCGCAAAGCAGCCGAGAAAATCGAAACGCTGCGTATCGTGATGCATATTGGAACATGAACCTAAATTTCATCTTCAGTGGTAAGGTGTGAATCCAGTGAAACGACTCTCAAGATTTGTGGTTGCACGCTTTTTCTGTGCGCTGGCCTCTGTGCTCATGCTGTTTTGTGTTCCCGCTGAGTCACAGGGAAAGCCAGAATGGTGCAAACCGCTCCCCCGCCCAGAATACAAATCGCTCCAGCGCGTTCTCCCAGACGACCCCTGGTTCGAGGTCTACAAAGTCATCCCCGGAGTCTTTGCCATTTACGAACCGCATCAAGCCGAAGAAGTCATCTCCTACTTGATTGTCGGCAACAAGCAAGCCCTCCTGTTCGACACGGGGATGGGCATCAGCGACATTCGCAAAGTCACGGCCAAGCTGACATCTCGTCCGGTGGTGGTTCTCAACTCGCATACGCATGACGATCACGTTGGCGGTAACTGGCAGTTCACTTTCGTCTACGGCATGGACACCGAGTTCACGCGGACGAATGCGAACTCTGCGGGGATTTGCCAAAGGGGTTCAATCCAAAAACCTACGCCACAAAACCATGGAAAATCTCGCACTTCATCCACGATGGCTTTAAAATAAATCTGGGCGGCCGCACGCTCGAAGTCCTTTCTACTCCGGGCCACACGCCGGACGCGATTTCGCTGCTGGACCGCGAAAACGGATTGCTTTTTACCGGCGACACGTACTATCCCGCTCCCATCTGGCTCTTCCGCCCGGAAACCGCTCTCGATGCCTACGTTGCTTCCGTAAAGCGCCTCGCGGCGCTCGCCCCGGAATTGAAACTCGTGCTGGGCGCTCACAATATTCCGGTCGCGAAACCTGACGTGCTTCCCAAACTCGTCGAAGCGATCCAGGCGGTTCGTTCCGGCCAAGGCGCCGTCAAGCCTGCGGGAGAAGGCAAAGTCATCAACACTTTTGGAGGTTTCACTTTTCTTCTTGCCGCTGCCCGCAAAGAGTAAGATTTCTTGTGCACGGCCATCACTCATGCGTTTCTGGAGCTACAAAATCGCCGGCGTCGCATTCCTGATTTTTCTCGGTTGCGCGCCAGGCGCGTCTCTCAGCCAATTAAAACGCGACAAGTCCGTCTGGAGATATGACGGCGGCCTTCTTTTTGAAACCGATGGTTCGCTGCCCAACGGCGTCTGCTTCCGCGTCTCCGGCAACGTAACTTCTCCGGAATTCTTCGACAATTTGAAACGCATCGACGACGGCCACGGCACGGTCTTCCGTCGCGGCGTGGAAACCGTCACGGAATTCCCGGATCGGCTGCTTCTCTCTTTCGTCATCCACGACCTGTCCTGTAGCCCCGGCCTCCACCAAATTGGAACACACCCGTACTTGACTCGCGAAATGATGAGTGCTCTGCAGCTTTCTCTTTATTGGAAACGCGGTGTGGATCTGCAGCAGGTAAAGAACATCAAGGAAGTTAGCGCGTCCGTCGAGCGGATCGCTCCCTACGCTTCGGCTCTAGCAGCGGAACTGCCCCAGCGCTTCGAGTGGTCCTATCAGTTGCTCGTCCCCAGCGCCGGGGTGCCTCTCACGGACAGCCTTGTATTCGTGTTCCGGACCGCGGAAGGCCGCATCGCCGCACGCGTCGCCGCGCGGCTGTGAGTTGAAAGTGGTCGGTTATCAGTGGTCAGTTGCAGAATGCAGAACTTGATGTAGGAATCTGAATCGGCCGTCGATGCGCTAGCCCATGGAGCTGACTTTTTGCGGTTCGATCTTGTAAGTGACGCGCACTTCGCCCGGTTTCCGGAAAGGGTAAACTGGATTTCCCAGATATTTTTTAGAGAGTTTGTTGATATGGTCGTCCGCGCCGTTTTCGGTGATTTCGACGACCTTGCCCCGAATCTCCAGATAGCGATAGGGATTGGCGGGGTCCTGGATCGCAACCGAAACCCGGGGATCGCGCCGGATGTTCTTGTCCTTCACGCGGCCCTTCGCCGAATTGAAGCGCACGAATTTTCCGTCGTAATCCACCCATATGGGTGTCACCTGCGGGCTTCCGTCCTTCATCAGCGTCCCCAGATTTCCAAAAGCCGGCTTCTCCAGCAAATCCATATATTTTTCTGGAATCATCTGGCTCATTTAGGCCTCCTCATAAATAAAATCAATCGAAACTCATCTCCGGAATTCGTTGCCGCGCGATCAATTGCGCGCCGGTCAATTCCTGCACTTGCTCCGCCGTCCAGCCGCGCGCCATTTCGCGCAGAATCAATCCTTCCGGTTTCACGTCGATCACCGCCAGATCCGTAACGATGGTATCCACGCATGCCAAACAAGTCAGCGGATAGGTGCAGCTCTTCACGATTTTCGGAGCTCCGTCCTTGGTGGTGTGCTCCATGCACACGATCAAAGTCTTCGCGCCTGCAGCGATGTCCATGGCGCCCCCGATGCCGCCGGAGCCTTTCGCGCCGGGAATTTTCCAGTTCGAAAGATCGCCCTTCTCCGATACTTGAAATCCGCCCAGAACGGCGACATCCAGATGCCCACCACGCGACATCAGATGTGCGTCCGCCTGGTGAAAGAAAGAAGCTCCCGGAATCAGCGTCACGGGAACTTTCATCGCGTCCACCTGATCGAAATCTTCTTCGCCGGATTTTGCGCGGCGGCCCATTCCCAGAATTCCGTTTTCGCTGTGGAAATAAACGGTGATCTCTTTCGGCAAATAGTCCGCGATGAGATTGGGAATTCCCCAGCCAAGATTTACATACGCGCCATCCGGCAATTCCAGCGCGGCACGCTGCGCGATCTGTTCTCTCGTCAATCGCGGCTTAGCCAGCATGACCTTTTGCTGAATGGCATCACCCGGCATGACCTTTTCATGTATGCCGTTACCCGGCATAACGAAGTCCTTTCGCTTGCACGACGCGATGAACGAAGATCGCCGGTGTCATCACCTGTTCGGGATCGATCGTGCCCACTGGCACGATCTCTTCCACTTCTGCAATGGTCGTCTTCGCGGCCATGGCCATGATGGGATTGAAATTTCTTGCCGCGAGGCGATAGGTCAGATTTCCCAACTCATCGGCTTGCTGCGCTTTGATGAAGGCATAGTCCGCATGAATGGGCAATTCCAGAATGCAGCGCTCGCCTTCGAGAAGCCGCTCTTCTTTTCCCTCGGCGACTTCGGTGCCTACGCCCACCGTGGTGTAAAAACCTTGCAGACCAGCGCCTGCAGAACGCATTCGCTCGCACAAAATTCCCTGCGGCACGAGTTCCAGAGTCACTTCTTTCGCGGCGAGCCGTTCCTGAAAATAGTTGGCATGAGGTCCGGGGAATGAAGCAATCACATGCTTGATCTGATTGTTCTTGAACATCAGCCCAAGCTCGCCTTCGCGCGTCCCGCAATTGTTGCTTATGGCGGTGATGTTCTTCGTCCCTTTCCGCGCCAGCGCCTGAATCAGGTTATTCGGAAAGCCCGCGCCTCCGAATCCTCCGAACATGATTTGCGCGCCATCGGGAATATCCGCCACGGCCTCGTCGAGACTGGCATAAAGTTTCTGCTTCATCGCGCGCTCATCGCTCCCGCTCGTGAGTTTCGCAGGAACTTGGCTTCGACGCCGCTGGCGCGCAGCCAGCGCCCCGTTTCCGTTCCGCTCAAATCGTGCTCCAGCAGGGCCCGCAAATCCGCTTCGTCGTCCACATCCATTTCCAGCCGGGCATTGCGGCACACCATTACGCGCGCATGAGTCCTTTCGGCCTCGGCAAGATGCTTCGCGAAACTTCCGCTCCCAAAATGCGAGGGAAACAACGTGGGTGGAGTTCGCATCATGGCGTTTGTGCCAGTTCCATCGCGCGAGGGCACGATTACCAAAGCCGGCGCTTGGCACTCCACAGTCAAGAGTTCATCGATGTCGCTCGATTGGATCAGCGGCAGATCGAGCGGCAGGCGCAGCAGTCCGGTGACGCTCCTTTGTTCGCAGATCCTCGAAGCGGCATCCACGGAATGGCTCTCGGAAATCTGCTGCTCTTCCCACAGAATCTCCCAGCGATTTTCCTCGGCCAATTGCATGACGGGCTCGCAATTCGTGACTACAAAAACTTTCTCCGCGCAGCGCACCCCTCGCAGTGCGCGAATGGTGTCCGCGAGCATGGCCCCAGACAGGGCAAACCTCTCCTCCGGCGTCAGCACGCCCATTAATCTCTTCTTGGCATTGTTCAAGTCCTTGACCGGTAAGAGGAGTGCTGGCATGGGAATCGCTCAGTAGGCGCCTTCGGTGTATTTCACGCGGCTCTCCGCCCGCGCCATGGGGAGTTGCGACGGCACTGTGCGCGGGTTATCTTCCGGCTCCTTAAATATGCGCCGAATCTTGTAGGTCGTCGTCCGTTCCGCGGGCACTCGCCCAATCGATCGAATCCTGGCGCGAAATTCTTCCGGCGACACATATTCCCCGAAAGTTGCGCCGGCGGCCTTGGAAATACTCTCTTCCATGAGCGTGCCGCTGAAATCGTTTGCGCCCGCTCGCAAACACGCGAGTGACGTTTCGAATCCGAGTTTTACCCAGGAAACCTGCAAATTCTTGATCGCCCCATGTAGAAGCACACGCGCCAGCGCGTGCACGCGCAAGTGCTCTTCCCGTTTCGCTCCGGGCCTCGCTCCACCATGACGGTAGAGCCGCGTGTTCTCATGGATGAATCCCAACGGCACGAACTCTGTAAATCCCCCGGTGCGTTTTTGGATCGTGCGCAAGAGGAGCATGTGCCGCACCCAATCCGCGGGCTCTTCCACGTGTCCGTACATCATGGTTGAAGTCGTCGGAATGCCCAGCTCGTGCGCGGCGGTGATGATCTCCACCCACCGCCCCGCCGGCAATTTGTTCGGGCTCAGTTCCTTCCGCACGCGGTCATCAAGGATTTCCGCCGCCGTGCCGGGAATGCTGCCAAGCCCTTCGTCCTTCATCATCCGCAGGTAGTCGCGCAGTGGCATTCCTGTTTTCGTCACGCCGTAGTCGATTTCCATCGGCGAGAAAGCATGCACGTGCATCTCGGGAATCGCATGCTTGATGGCACGCAGCAGATCGCGGTAGAAAAATCCGTCAAGGTCGCGCGGCAGTCCGCCCTGAACGCAAACTTCCGTGGCGCCGCGTTCCCAGGCCTCGCGCGCGCGGCGCACCACTTCCTCGAGAGAGAGCGAGTATGCGTCCGCGGCTCCGGGCCCGCGTCCAAAGCCGCAAAAACTGCATCCTACGAAACAAACGTTCGTAAAGTTGATGTTGCGATTCACAACGTAAGTGATTGCGTCTCCGACAGTCTGTTGCCGCAACTGATCCGCAACAGCCACTAGCGCTTCCAGCGCGGGATCTTTCGCCGTCGCCAGGAGCTGCCCCTGTTCGAACGTCAGCTCCGCGCCGCTCGTCACGGCTTGGAGAATCTCGCGAACTTCCGCCGGGCAGGTTTCTACCGCCGTCAAACCGCTTCCGTTTATCGTGGGGATCGCCATTTCATGAGTATCCTACCAGAGGAAACCGCTTGCGGGGCTACTTGCGCGCGCTCTTCCATTTCCCGCACTTCTCTTCTGAAATGCCCGACATTCGCTCTCTTCTTCGATTTCAAGAACACGTCGAGGGTTACCATAATAAGAAAATAGACTTCTTCTTGCCATTCCCACCTCCTCTCCGGTTAAGGGTGCGCGGGGACGAAGCCATTCAGCGCCGTCGTGGTCACCGCCGAATGATTCGCCGCTGGCCGCCCCGGCCGTCATCCATTAACATACTCACAGAGCCATGAAACGCGGAACCCTTGTGATCGCTATCGTCGCGGTAGTACTCGTCGCCCTGGTTGTCGCTGTGGCCACCTCACTCCTGCATGACGGACTCAGTGCTCGCGCCACTCCCACTAAATTCGAAATCATGGTCGCTCGCAACGTGCGTCACCTGGCGATCCCTTCGAATGCACGGCTGGCCCAGAATCCTCTGCTCGACTCTCCGGAGGATCTGCGCGATGCGCAGCTTCATTTCGCGGATCATTGCGCCATCTGCCACGCCAACGACGGCGGCGGGCAGACCATGATTGGCGGTGGCCTCTACCCCAAGCCACCGGATCTGCGCCTGCCGGAAACACAAAATCTTACCGACGGCGAGCTGTTCTGGATCATCGAGAATGGCGTGCGGTTCACGGGAATGCCGGCGTTTTCCAATGGTGGCGAGCACGGAGGCATGCAAGGCAGTTGGAAGCTGGTTCACTTCATCCGCCACCTTCCCCATCTAACCGCCGCGGAACGCATCGAAATGGAGCATTATAATCCCAAAGGCCCGGACGACCGGGCGGAAGAACAGCAGGAAAATGATTTTTTGAATGGAGCAACACCGCAGCGGAAAGCGGAATCACAAGATCATCACATAGAATGAAGACTTAGCATTCCGGACCTTCATTCCAACGGGAGACTTTCATGAAACTTCGCTTATCCTTGCTGGCGCTGCTGTTCGCACTCGTTACGGACACGGCCTTCGCTCACGGCAATAAAGTTCACGTGAGCGGCACGGTCGAAAAAATCAGCGCCGATTCCGTGGTTGTAAAAACAGCGGACGGGAAGTCCGTGGAAGTGAAATTTGCCGCTTCGACCGTCTTTCTATCGAGGTCCAATAATGAAGACAAACCAGCCAAGGCCGGCGACCTCGCACCCGGCAACCTGGTCGTCATCCACGCCACGCGCAAGGACAACACTCTGGAGGCCGACGAAATCAAGTTCTCGGCTCCCGCCGCGTCCAAGACTGCAACGCCCGCTCAGCGAAAGCCGAAGTCTTGAAAATTCCGGACTTTTGAGCTTTCTCTTATTCCACCAGATGGCACGAGTGCGTCTTCAACACTAGCCAAACGGGACGCCCGGCCGTTAACTCCAGCGCTCGCACCGCCCCGGGCGTGACGTGCACAACGAACGTAACGCCGCAATCCACGCGCGCAATGGCCATGGTCCCGCGCTGCTCCAGCGAAACGATGCGCCCTTCGATCACGTTTCGCGCGCTCAATCCGTGCGGCCGCTCCGTCGCCAGCAAGATATCTCCCGCGCGAACCGCTACCCGCACGCGGTTCCCGGCTGCCGCATAGCCGAGCGGCACCTCGATCTCGCACGCGCTCTCGCCCAGTCGCACGCGCATCACGCCATCGGCCTCGCGTAGATCGAGCACCGTGGCGCTCAGCAGATTCTCGAATCCCGCCGCCTGCGCCAGTTTTTTCCGGCGCGGGGCGTCCAGAACATCCATCGGCGCACCGGCACTGGCGACGCGTCCATTGTCGAGCGCGATCATGCGCTCGCCCAGCGCATCCACTTCTTCGCGGCTGTGCGTCACGTACAGAATGGGGATTCCCTTCGCCGCATTCCACGCGCGCAAGTCGTCCACAATCGCCGCTTTCAGCTCCGCGTCCAATCCGGTCAACGGCTCGTCGAGCAACAACACGCGCGGTTGGGTCACCAGTGACCTCGCCAGCGCGATTCTCTGCTTCTCGCCTCCAGAGATCTCCCCGGGCTTTTGTCTCCGCAACTTCTCGACGCGAAAGGCTCTGAGAATTGCTTCTACTCGCTCCTGTCTCTCTTCCTCGCGCAAATCCATCAAGCCGTAGGAAACATTTTCTTCCGCGCTCAGATGCGGAAATAGGGCCAGAGTCTGAAAAACGTAAGCGGTTCGCCGCTTCGGCGCGGGAACATTGATTCCTTGCCCGGAATCGAACAGTACGTCGCTGCCGACCGCGATTCTTCCCTCGTCTGGCCGCGCCAGTCCCGCGACGCAATCCAGGAGCGTGGATTTGCCGGCTCCAGAAGATCCAAACAAAATCGTGATACCGGGAGAGGCTTCGATGGAAACGTCGAGGACAAAGGAAGACGCGCCCGCGCTGCGCCGCTCTTTGCGGATTCGCGCGGTGAGCATCTTTGCGTTTACTTCGCCGCCCAAGGCGTCCACACGCGGCGATTCACGGCATATACAACGCACAATACGGAGAACGAAATCACCAGAAGCACCAGCGCCATGCGGTTGGCCGCGCCGTATTCCAGCGACTGCACGCGATCGTAAATGTCGATCGAAACAGTTCGCGTGACCCCCGCCAAATTCCCGCCCACCATCAACACGACACCAAATTCACCCAGAGTGTGCGCGAAACTCAGCACCGCTGCGGTGACTACTCCGGGCAGCGACAACGGCAGGATTACCCGGCAAAATGTCCGCAAGCCTCCCGCACCCAGCACTGCCGAAGCGCCCAGCAATTTTCGATCGACCCCCTCAAACGAGGCGATCAGCGGCTGCACCGCAAATGGAAAGCTGTACAACACGGACGCCAGAATCAGTCCGCCGAACGTGAACGCCAGCCCGTGGCCGAAGATCGCGATCCACAGTTTTCCCAGCGGCCCGCGCGGGCCCATGGCCACCAGCGCGTAAAATCCCAGCACCGTCGGCGGAAGCACCAGCGGCAGCGCCACCAGCGATTCGAGCAAGAATTTCCCGCGCCAGTTCGAATACGCGAGCCAGTACGCTACCGGCATCCCAATCACTAGCAATATCGTGGCCACGCACGACGCCAACTTCATGGACAACCACAACGCTTCCATTCGCTATCCTTTGTTGTACGCTTCTCTGTGTTTCCTCTGTGCCCTCGGCGCCTCCGCGTCAACCTTTTCTTCTTTTCGAGTCTTTTCCGGAAACTCAAAGCCGTACTTCGACAATATGGTGCGCCCTGCCGCGCTGTTCACAAATTCCAGAAACGCCCGCGCCGCTTCCTTATTCTTTGCGTCCTTCAAAACAATCGCTCCTTGATCGATTGGCGGATGCATTTTTGCCGGAACTTCCCAGCGTTTCCCATCGTGCATCGCCGGCGAAACCGCCAGCGACATCGCTACAATCCCCGCTTGCGCATTGCCTGATTGTACAAACTGCGCCGCTTGCGAAATATTTTCTCCATACACCAATTTGCTTTTGACGAATTCGTAGATTCCTGCGTTTTGCAGCGCAGCTACTGCCGCGCGTCCGTAGGGCGCATGCTCGGGATTGGCGATCGCAATCTTCTTGACGCTTGCATCCAACAGGGTCTTCCATCCGTGTTTGCTGACATCCACCTTCGCATCCGCAGGCGTCCAAATCGCGATTCGCCCTACCGCGTATCCGTATAGCGTCCCCGGCTCCGCGAGTCCCGCTGCCTGCAGCTTTTTCGGATACTCAATGTCCGCGGAAAAGAATAGATCGAAAGGAGCCCCATTCTGCATTTGCGAGAAGAGGTTTCCGCTCGATCCGTAAGTCACATTCACTTTTGTTCCTGACTGCTTCTCAAACTTTTCCGTTAACTCTCCCATCGCAAACTTCAGGTCCGCCGCCGCGGCTATGCGGATTTCTTGCTGCTGGGCTCGCACCTCATGCTGCGCAAGGAAAACAGAAATGATGAGCGGGAATATGCGGAACCACCTGGGCCAAGTTGTCTTGCTGCCAGTCACGAGTCAGCGCTCCTGTCAAACTCTTAAAATCATTACTTCGGTCGACTTAATCAACGCCGCCGCTCGCTCTCCCGGCTTCAACCGCAGCTCCTTCGCCGCATCCGCCGTGATGATCGACGTAATATGCTGCTCTCCGATCGCCAGCGTGACCTGCGCCAGCAGCCCGCTGAATTTGATTGCCACCACGCGCCCAATCAGCTGGTTTCGCCCGCTGATTTTCCGCAGATTTCCCCGCCGCGTCTCGAGGTCCCCGCGTTCCAGTTTCTTCGGAAACAACCGGTCGATCTCGCTCTCCGGCACGCGGTGATGGCCGCCGGGCGTTTTCATCGATTTGATTTTTCCGTGGTAGATCCACTGCTTCAAGGTGGGATAACTGATGCCCAGAATATTCGCCGCTTCCCGCGGCGCCAATAGCTTCTGCACAATCCGCCTCCAGGGAATCCACAGAATACCGCACTAAAGATCGTCATTACAATACGTTTTTACACGATTAGAACTTCCTCTTCCGTGTTTTTCCCTCTGGAGGAAGTTGGCGGTGTGCCGCGACGGTAACATTCCAATCACATCCAGCAAGTGGCCGCGGGGCAAACGACTACAATACGACAAGCACAGATGGAAACGGCGTGTTGTTGCCATCCACGAGGGATCATCTTGGAGAAGCTAACTACCGAGAAGGTATGCAAAGCGGTTGAACTTTTCTGGACCACGTTTCTTGCTAAGTCGGAAGACCTCCTGAATTCCTACTATGCGCCGGGAAGCACGATTTTTCAGATCTCTATGGGCCGCGCTGAACCCGGCCGCTTGGGCGCGATGCGCCGCTCTAGAGAATACTTCCGTCCCGATACACGGATGGAATTAAAGCTCGGCCCCATTGATGTTGTGCTGGTCGGCTCCGATGCGGGCATTGCGAGCTACACGTTTCATTTTCAAGCCACCGGTCGTGACGTCGGCGGCGGCAAGCGTGTCGAAGAAAAGCTCAATCTTGTACGCGCTACCCACGTCTTTCAAAGAGACAGCCAAGGCAGGCTGCGCATTCTTCATGAACACTTTTCCGTCCCCGTCAGCTGAGTGCGTGCCGTTGATTCGGTGGCTCCAGTGAGGCCGGCTTCCTAGTTACGGAGCGGCTTGCCAGTCTTGAGCGTGTGCGCGATGCGCTCTTGGGTTTTCTTTTCGCCGCAAAGGGAAACAAAGGCTTCGCGCTCGAGATCCAAGACGTATTGCTCGCTGACCAATTGCGGTGACGTCAGCGGCCCTCCCGCAAGGATGTTTGCGAGCTTGCGGCCGACATGTGCGTCGTACTCGGAGGCATAGCCGCCGCGGAGCATCATGTGGATCGCGAGCTTCGCGCCGGCAAGAAACTGTTCGCCGAGCACTTTGATCTTCGTGGTTTGCGCGCCTTCCTGCCAGCTTGCCGCCAGTGGCTTGTAGCCGCCGCGCACCAGAGCCATTGCGGCTTCCTTGGCGTCCGCGACCAACCGGTCGCGGTTCATGGAAACGCCGTCTTCGCGGCGCAAATATCCCAGGTCGCGGCATTCCTCCGCGCTCGTGCCAACCTTGGCCAACGCGATCGCTTCAAAAATGGGCTTCAGAGCATGGAAAAGGTCGAGGTCAGATTCCGGAGAAGGGGACAGGCCTAAGCCTGTCCCCCGGGCGTGTTCATTCGCGCGGATCAGCATTTCCTTCGTGCCGCCGCCACCGGGAATCAGCCCCACGCCCGTTTCCACCAAACCGATGTATGCTTCCGCCGCTGCCTGAATCTTTGCCGCGTGCAGGCCCACTTCGCAACCGCCGCCCAGGGCCAGCCCCTGCGGCGCTGCCACCACCGGCTTGAGCGCGTATTTGATCGCCAGGTTGATGTTCTGGAATTGCTTCACGGCCATATGCAATTCGTCCCACTCCTGCTCCTGGGCTCCCACCAAAACCAGCATCAGGTTTGCGCCGACGGAAAAATTCACCGCCTGGTTCGCAATCACCATGGCGTCGAAATCCGTTTCCAGCCGCTTCAAGCCCTTGTGCAGCATGGCGATCAGGTCCGCGCCGATGGCGTTCATCTTGGCGTGAAATTCGCAGCACACCACGCCGTCGCCGAGATCGATCAGGCTCGCGCCGGAATTGCGCTCCACTTCGCGGCCTGCATCTTTCAGCGATTTCAGAATGATGACGCCTTTCGGCTCTTCGACCTTTTTCGCTCCGCCGCTGCCAATATCAAAAACGGTCGTCGTGCCTTTCTCCGATTCGTAAAATCCCTTCCGTCCCCTGGCCAGCACTTTCTCGACGACCGCAGGCAGCGCGCGTCCCTCTTTCCGCGCTTGGCCAGCAAACGCCTTCACGCCAATGCCATCCATGATTTCGAACGGCCCGAGTTCCCAGGCAAAGCCCCAGCGCATCGCGCGGTCAACATCGACGACGTTGTCGGAAATTTCCGGCACACGCCGCGCCGCGTACAAACACATCTCGGAAAGCGCGCCCCACAAAAACTGCTGCGCTTTGTCACCTTTCTGCCCTTCCAGCACGGGCCCTACCAGCGCGCGCAATCGCTCCCGTGTGTCCTCAATGGCTTTACCCATTTCGAGCGAAGCAAATTTCGCCTTCTGCCGCGCGCGATACTCCATGGTGTTCACATCGAGCGTCAAGATTTCCCTTTCGCCTTCGCCCTTCACCTTCTTGTAAAAGCCCTGCCCGGTCTTGTCGCCGAGCCAGCCGCGCTTGACCATCTCTTCCACCAACGCTGGTACTTTGTACATTTCCCGCGACTCATCGGTCGGCGCCGTTTCGTAAATGTTCTTCACGACGTGCACCAGAACATCGAGACCCACGATATCTGCCGTTCGAAACGTGGCCGACTTCGGCCAGCCCACTGCAGGTCCCGTGCAGGCATCCACCTCTTCCACCGTCATGCCCAGCGTGCCCATCAGGCGCAGCGCATTCAGCATCGAAAATGTTCCGATGCGGTTGGCAATGAAGTTCGGCGTATCTTTTGCCAGCACCACGCCTTTTCCCAGCCGCCGGTCGCAAAACTCGCTCAACGATTCGACCA
>WNFS01007796.1_pt1 | contig 12909 bp, 9 predicted proteins | sample 5400141 | NCBI WGS metagenome assembly WNFS01 (sample SAMN13153358, study PRJNA577476) | soil metagenome | isolation source: 60 cm saprolite under Madrone tree | place: USA:California | collected 2016-06-14
GTCCACGACGGCGAGGCCGAGGCGGCGGAACTCCACACCTTCCTGCACGAGCGCGTGCGTGCCGACGACGCACGCGACGTCCCCCGCGGCGATCCCCGCCCGGCGCGCGGCGCGCTCGCGCGGCTTGAGCGACGAGGTGAGCAGCGTCACCGGCACGCCGAGCGGCTCGAGGAGCTGGCGGAAGGTGAAGACGTGCTGCTCGGCGAGGATCTCGGTCGGCGCCATCACCGCGGCCTGGTAGCCGGCCTCGATGGCGGTCAGGACGGCGAGCGCCGCGACGATCGTCTTGCCCGAGCCGACGTCTCCCTGGAGCAGTCGGTGCATCGGGAACGGCGCCGCCATGTCCCGACGGATCTCGTTCCACACGCGCTCCTGCGCGCCGGTGAGCGGCCATGGCAACGACCCGCGGAGCCGGGCGACGAGCTGGCCGCGCGGGTTCATCGCGACGCCGCGCGCGCGGGTCGTCCGCGAGCGGAGGATGGCGAGGCCGAGCTGGAGCAGCAGGAAGTCGTCGAACGTGAGCCGACGGCGGGCGGTACCGAGCGCCGCGTCGGTCTCGGGGAAATGGCAGTCGCGCAGCGCCTGCGCGAGCGTGACGAGTTTGCGTCGCGCGCGCACCGCGTCGGGCAGCGCCTCCGGCACGTCCCGCGCGAAGGTGTCGACGATGCGCCACAGGAGCGCGCGCAGCGCGCGCTGCGCCAGCCCCTCGGTCAGCGAGTACACGGGCACGAGCCGGCCCGTGTGTAGCCGCTCGTCGTCGCCGCTCTCGACGATCTCGTAGTCCGGCTGCTGGATCACGACCGCCCCCTTGAAGCGCGTGACCTTGCCGTGCAGGACGAGGCGCTGGCCGCGCTCGAACACGCGCGCGAGGTAGGCGCCGTGGAACCAGCTCGCCTGCGCGTAGCCGCTCTCGTCGCGGAGCATGACGACCAACGGCGCTCGTGACCGTCCCGGCGGCGGCGGCGAGAGCCCCACGATCGTCCCCGAGCACGTCGCGACCTGGCCCGGCTGGAGCGACCGGAAGGGCACCAGGCGCGTGCGGTCCTCGTGGCGGAGCGGCAGGAAGAAGAGCGCGTCCTCGACGGTGCGAAGCCCCTTCCGCTCGAGCTGGGCCGCGCGCCGGGGCCCGACGCCCTTCAGGAACTGGAGGGGCGTCCGGAGGTCCGCGGTCGCCGTTTGCTTCGGGTGCGTGCCCGTGCTATACAGGGCGGGCGTCTCCCGAGACCCGAATCGATTCCGAGGAGCGTGCATGGCACAGCGGTGCGACATCTGCGGGAAGGGTCCCTCGGTGGGTCATACGATCAGCCACGCGCACAAGCTGACGAAGCGACGGTGGCTTCCCAACCTCGTCTCGATGCGGGCGAAGCTCGCCGGAACGACCCGGCGCGTGCGCGTCTGCACCCGGTGTCTCAAGGCGGGCAAGGTCACCAAGGTCATTTAAGCACACGCACAAACGGGAGGGGGCGACGCCCCCTCCCGATTGGCACCTGGTGGGAGGCCGCCACCCCCCACCGCAGACCTGCAACACTTACTTCTTCTTCTTTTTCTTCGTCGCCTTCTTCTTCATCTCGGGTCTCACCTCCTCTCGTTCTGGGATTCACCGCGCCAGCGCCGTCAGTAGCCCATCGCCTCGCGACGGAGGTGCTCGGCCTGCTCACGCCCCCGCCGCTCGTAGCGCAGAAGGTCGGCGTAGAGCTGTGGCAGACACACCACCGTGAGCCCGCCCTTCTCCAGCAGGGCGTGGAAGACGCCGGGGTCGTAGGGCGCGAGGAAGTGCACGGCGCCGTCCCCTTCGGCTGTCGCGCGGAGCCCGAGCGCGGCGGCGACCGGGGCCGGGTCCCCTTCGAGGTAGCAGTGCACGGCCGGCACGCGGAGGCTCGGGGCCACCAGTGATAGGCCGGCGTTGAGGGTGAACGCGTAGCGGCGTCCCTCGGCCGTTGCCGCGCGCGCGATCGCGCTCAGGAACGCGCGGGTCACGCGCTCGGGTGCGGCGTAGGAGCCGATCTCGTTGGCCCGGTAGGTGTACGACTCGCACCAGCTCTCGAGGAGGTCGGCCGGTTTCCCGAGCCGGATCCGCTGGCTCTCGTCGTGCTCCACCCAGGCGAGCTCCTGGAGCCGCTTCACGACGTTGTGGGTGTGTCCGAGACTCACCTGGGCCGCGCGCGCCAGCTCCTCGAGCCGCCAGGCCCGTGCCGGCTCGACGAGGAGCACGCGCACGATCCGGGTCGCGCGCGGCGCGAACAGCGAGCGCAGCGGACGCGTCGAGGGACGGACGTTGCGCTTGCCGTCCTTCTCGATCAGGACGTTCTCGAAGGCGAGGGAGCAGTTGCCAGAGAGGTCGACATACCCGAGGTTGTGACTCTTGAGGATCCGCGCGCTCTGAGGGCCGATGTAGACCGCGGCGGCGACCGGATACGCCCCCGGAAGCTCGCGACGGATGTCGGCGAGTCGCGTAACGGCCGCCCGGATCTGCCGAGGTTGCCCCAGCGAGGCGACCTCAAGGACCACGGTGTGCTCCTGGTCGACGAGGCGGAACCGCACCACCAAACCCGCGGCGTGTCCGGCGATTTTCACGTCGGTCTGCTCTTCCCACGACTTCGCCTTGGGAAGGAGCTCCCGAAGGCGCTGAGCCACTTGTCGCCGGATCTCCTCGGATTTGAGCATGTTTCTCTAGCTCCGAGTCTTTCAGCATCTGCTGAAACCATAAGGACGAATGAAAGTAGCTGTCAAGCGAAAACTTACGTGACCAGCGCCTCACGTGACCAGCGCCTCGAGACTCCGTCGAAGCCAACGATGGGAATCGAGGAGGTTGGCGTAGGTGCGCTCGCTTCCGCGCCCCTTCGCGCGGAAGACGCGCACAAGTCGGCGACGCTCCACCGACGGCCACGTCTCGAGATCTCCGATGAGGGCCGCGACCAGCGACAGCTGAGCGAAGGCGCGTCGCTCGGCCGTCGGCCAGGCGGTCCACCCGGTCACGCCGAGCTCGCGCCGCGCTCGGGCCGTCGATTCCCTCACGGCGACGCCGCGGTCGCCGCCGAAGTCGCGCGCGATGAGGCGGGCGATGAGCCCCGAGACGTCCGTCGCCCGCAGACGCTTCTCGGGCTCGCGATGGCCACCAGGAAGCGCCAGATAGACCTCGGCCCCCGCGAGCCGCTTGAGGATGGGGATGGGGGAGCGATACGACCGGTCGGCGGCGATCTTCGACTGCTCGGCCTCCAGCACGCGCAACACCGCCGGGTCGCGGGGCCGGAAGCCGAGGCGGTGATAGAAGTAGAAGGCCCCCGAGCGGAGCGCCTCCGCGCTCTCGTGGCCGAGCTGGTAGCGGTCCACGACGATCGTTCGCATGCCGAAGATCCGCCGGTACGCCCGGAGGAGCTCGGTCGCGAGGAACGCCGACTCACCCTGGCGGAACGACGCGAAGACGTTGACGGCGAAGTCGAGCGTGCCGAAGAGCTCCCAGCCGCCGCCGTACGCCACCGGAATCCCGTTCTTGAGCGCGAGGAACGCGTAGTAGCCCTCGAGGGGCAGACGGAAGCCCGGGAGGATCCCGACGAACGCGAGCCGGACACCGCGATCGACATCCACCAGCAGGACGTCGTCGGGGTTCGGATAGGAGAAGGCGTGGAGCTCGCGCTGGCGCGTGGCCATCGCCACATGGGCCGCCTCGATCAACGCCTCGGCCAGGGCACGCGGCGCCCGCCGCAGCGGCGGCAGCGGTCGCGCGAGCGCGTCGACGAGGGACGCCACCCGCCGCTCGAGCCCGTCCGCGTGGAAGAACACGCGCGCGGGCGGGACCCGCGCGAGGGTGCGCGAGGCGCCGACGCCCCGCGGGCGCCACACGACCGGAAGCGCCAGGCTCTCGTAGAGCCAGTCGCGCGTCTCCTCGGGGAGCCCCGTCCGCTCGAACACCTCGAGGAGGAGCTGGAGGTCTGTCATCGGCCGGCCACCCTTGGCGACGCCGAGCCATGCGCGCCAGCCCATCCCGCCCTCGCTGAACGCGTCCCCCTCCCCCGCGGTCGCGAGGAGCGACAGGGTCTCGTCCAGCCGCTCCGTGTCCACGAAGCCGGCCCAGGCGACCTCGCAGTCGTGCGGAAAGCGCGTGGCGAGCCAGCGCGCCATCGGAAAGCCGAACGGGTAATCGAGCGTCGTATTCGCGATGCCGGAGTCGTGGAGGCGCCGGCGGGCGACGGCCCGGAGCCGCGCCACGCGCCGGGGAAATTCCGCGAGCGCGCGGTCGACGCGCTCGAGGACCTCGGGATCGTCTGGGTATGCCTGGAGGAAGCACAACGCCTCGTGGAGACGCGCGAGCGACCCTGGCCGCCCGACGCGCCGACCGGCGAGCGCGTCGAGCAGGCGGAGCTTCTCCTTCCGCGCGGCGGGCTCGTAGCGAGACGCGACGGCGGCCAGGGCGTCCACGAGCCGCCGGCCCGCCAGCCGGCGCTCGAACACGGTCCCTCCCACGGGCCTGCTAGGCGTCCGGGTCCTCGATGCGCTCCATCGTCTCGTCGTCCAGGCCGAAGTAATGACCGAGCTCGTGGACGACGGTTTCACGCACGAGCTCCGCCATCTCCTCCTCGTCGACGCAGTCTTCCTCGATCGGCCCCTGGTAGATCGTCACCGTGTCGGGGAGGACGTTGCCGTAGCTCGAGTCGCGGCGCGTGAGATCGACGCCCCGGTAGAGCCCGTAGAGCGTGTCGGGAGGCTCGATGCCCAGCTCGGCGAGCGTCGCGTCCTCCGGCCAGGCCTCGACGACGACCGCGATGTTGGCGAGCTTGTCCTTGAACTTCCGGGGCAGGCGTCGGAGCGCCCGGTCCACCAGCGCCTCGAACTGCCGCCGCGTCATCCCGGCCGAGGCCCGAGCGTGCCCAGGGGTCCCGGGGCGGCGAGGCGGGGCAGGGTCAGGGCGAAGTGGGGTTTTCTGAGCATCGACCCTGCCCCGCCTCGCCGCCCCTAGAGCCCGCGGACGCGCTCGACGTTGATGACGTCCCTGATCTCGCGGATCGCCCCGATGATGTCCTGGAGCTGGTGAAGGTCGGCGACCTCGATCACGAAGTGGTTGATGCCCCGGCGGTCATCGGTGACGGTGACCTCGGCCTTGGTGATGTTGCCGTTACGCGACGAGATCGCTCCGGTGATCTCGGCCAGCAGTCCCGGGCGATCCCGGCCGATATAGACGGCGACCTTGACGGGCCGCTTGCCAGGCTCCGCCACGTCCCACTCGACGTTGATCAGCCGCTCCCGGTCGAGGACGCTCTTGGCGACGGTCAGGCAGTCGCGGCCGTGGACGGTGAGCCCGCGCCCCCGCGTGATGAAGCCCACGATCTGGTCGCCCGGGAGCGGGTTACAGCACTTCGCGAAGCGGACGAGCAGGTCGTCCACGCCGCGGATGCGGACGCCCTGGTCGGTCTTCGGGCGCGGCGCCGCCGTCACCGTCCTGGCGCGTTCCGGCGGCTCGAGGAGGGCGCCGGGTGCCAGCTTGTTCAGGAGCTGGTGCACGGAGCTCTTGCCGTAGCCGAGCGCCGCCAGCAGGTCGTCGCCGGTCGCGTACCCGAGGTCGGCCGCCGCCTTCTTGATCTCCTCGCCGGCGAGCAGCGCCGTCGGATTGAGCCGGTACTTCTTGGCCTCGCGCTCGAAGAGCTCGCGGCCCAGCTCGATCGAGCGCGCGCGCTCCTCGACCTTGAGCCACTGGTTGATCTTCGATCTGGCGCGTGTGGACTTGACGATCTTGAGCCAGTCGCGGCTCGGATGCTGGCTCGGCGCGGTGATAATCTCGACGATGTCGCCCTGGCGGAGCGTGTTGCGCAGCGGCACGAGCTTGCCATTCACCTTCGCGCCGACGCAGTGTTCCCCGACCTTCGTGTGGACGGCGTAGGCGAAGTCGATCGGCGTGGAGCCCTCGGGGAGCGCCTTCACGTCGCCCTTGGGCGTGAAGACGTACACCTCGTCGGGAAACAGGTCCACGCGCACGGTGTCCATGAACTCGCGTGGATCCTTCATGTCCTGCTGCGTCTCGATGAGCTGCCGCAGCCAGAGGAGCGACTCGTCGAGCTTGTCCTTGCCCGACTTCTTCTCCTTGTAGAGCCAGTGCGCCGCGATGCCCTCCTCGGCGATCCGGTGCATCTCGCGCGTGCGAATCTGGATCTCGACCGGGTCCCCCTTGGGCCCGATGACCGTCGTGTGAAGCGACTGGTACATGTTCACCTTCGGCATCGCGATGAAGTCCTTGAAGCGGCCGGGCACCGGCTTCCACAGCGAGTGGATGACGCCGAGGGCGCCGTAGCAGTCGCGCACGGACATCGTGATGACACGGACGGCGGTGAGGTCGTAGATCTCGTCGAACTCCCGGCCCTGGTCGTGCATCTTCTTCCAGATCGAGTAGAAGTGCTTCGGCCGGCCGCGGATCTGCGACTCGATCCCGACCTCCGACAGCTTCCGCTGGAGGATCGCGATCACCTGGTTGATGTCCGCCTCGCGCTCGAGGCGACGCTTGGCGACGCGCTTCTGGAGGTCGACGTAGTCCTCCGGGTTGAGGGTCCGCAGCGCGAGGTCCTCGAGCTCCGCCTTCACCTTGGCCATGCCGAGCCGGTGCGCCAGGGGGGCGTAGATGTCGAGCGTTTCCTGCCCGATCTTCTTCGCCTTGTCGGGAGACAGATAGTCGAGGGTCCGCATGTTGTGCAGGCGGTCGGCGAGCTTGATCATCAGCACGCGCAGGTCGCGCGCCATGGCGACGAGCATCTTGCGGAAGTTCTCGGCCTGACGCTCCTCGCGCGACGAGAACGCGAGCTTGCCGATCTTCGTCACGCCGTCCACGAGCTCGGCGATCTCGGCGCCGAACTCGCGCTCGAGGTCGTCCTTCGTGGCCTTGGTGTCCTCGAGGACGTCGTGCAGGAGCCCCGCCGTCACGGTCGTGACGTCCATCTTGAAGTTCACGAGGAGGGTCGCGACTTCGAGGGGGTGGCTGAGGTACGGCTCGCCGGAGGCGCGCTGCTGACCGCGGTGCGACGCCGCGGAGAACTCGTACGCGCGGGCAAGGAGGTTGAGATCAGCCCCGGGCTGGTACTTCGGGATCTCCTCGAGCAGCGCCTGAATTTGGGTCACGGTGCGAAACCCTCGCGTTAAACATACAATCTTACGCGGCCTTCAGGCTTTCGCCACCGCTTTTTTGGACCGCCGGAGCCGCCCCTCCACGTACCGGGTCCAGTCCACGACGATCGCCGCGGCCACGTACGTGGTCGAGTACGTCCCGGTGATGACCCCGACGAAGAGGACGAACGCGAAGTCCTCGAGCGTCTTGCCCCCGAAGAAGAGCAGAACCGCCGCCGAGAAGAACGTGGTCAGCGAGGTCAGGATGGTCCGCGAGAGCGTCTGGTTCACCGCGTCGTTCATCTGGTCGGCGAAGGTGCGGCCCTTCGGGACCATCTTCCCGCGGTTCTCCCGCAACCGGTCGTAGGCGACGATCGTGTCGTTGACGGAGTAGCCGATGATGGTCAGGAGCGCCGCCAGCACGGGGAGCGAGAACTCGCGGTTCATGATCGAGAGGGCGCCCAGGCACACGAGCACGTCGTGGATGACGGCGATGACCGCCGCGACGCCGCCCCTGAGGTCGAACCGGAGGCCGATGTAGATCGTGATCCACACGAGGCCGACGAGCACGAGGTATACCGCCTGCAGTTGCAAGTCGCGGCCGACCTGGGGCCCGACAAATTCGAGGCGGCGGATCTCGAACTTTCCGAGCCCGCCGGCCGCCAGCGCCGACTGGACGCGCTTCTGGACCTCCTCGGAGCTCGCGGCCGCGAGCGGCAGGCGGATGATGTACTCGCGCTCGTCACCGAACCGCTGGATGACCGACTCGCCCAAATGGATCGTCGATAGGCTCGAGCGGATCTGCGCGACGGACGGCGCTTGCTCGAAGCGGACCTGGACGAGCGTGCCCCCGGTGAAGTCGATGTCGTATCGCAGCCCACCCTTGGCCACCAGCGAGGTCAGCCCGATCAGGGTGAACGCGATCGAGACGTAGTACGCCCACTTGCGCTTGCCGATGAAGTCGTAGTTCGGGTTCTTGAACAGCTCGATCATTGTAGCGGCGTCCCCGGGGCCGGCGCGATCGGTGGGTGGCCTGAGACGAGGTACCTCCCGGCTCCGTTCCGCATGTCGCTCTTCATTCCACCGGCGTCCCCGGGGCCGGCGCGATCGGTGGGTGGCCTGAGACGAGGTACCTCCCGGCTCCGTTCCGCATGTCGCTCTTCATTCCACCGGCGTCCCCGGGGCTCCGTTCCGCATGTCGCTCTTCATTCCACCGTGGGCCGCGAGCCCGGCGCGATCGGTGGGTGGCCTGAGACGAGGTGCGCCCCGGTTCCGTTCCTCATATCGCTATCCATTCCACGCGCGTGGCTTCATATCGAAATGGCCTCGACCTTGCGGCGGCCCATGTAGACCACGTCGAAGAGGAGGCGCGTGAAGAAATACGCCGTGAACAGGCTCGCGGCGAGCCCGAGGAACAGCGACGCTCCGAAGCCCTTGACGGAACTTGTCCCGAAGCTCACCAGAATGACCGCGGTCCCCATGACGGTCAGGTGCGTGTCGATGATGGTGCGAAGCGCGCGCCTGAATCCGGCCTCGATCGACGCTCGCGGCGTCTTCCCCAACCGTAGCTCTTCGCGGATTCGCTCGAAGATCAGGATGTTGGTGTCCACCGCCATGCCTACAGTGAGCGCGATGCCCGCGAGGCCCGGCAGCGTGAGGGTCGCCCCGATCGCCGCCATGCAGGCGAAGAGGAGGAGGAGGTTGAGGCCGAGCGCGACGTCGGCGATGAGCCCCGAGAGCCGGTAGTAGAAGAGCATGAACACGAAGACCACCGCCGCCGACGCCGAGATCGCGATCAGCCCCTGCCGGATCGAGTCGGCGCCGAGCGATGGGCCGACCGTCCGCTCTTCGAGGATCGTGACCGGAGCGGGCAGCGCGCCGGCGCGGAGGACGATCGCGAGGTCGCGCGCCTCGTCCACCGTGAACTGGCCCGTGATGACCGCGCGCCCGCCGGGGATGCGCTCGTTGATGCGGGGCGCCGAGTACACACTGCCGTCGAGAACGATCGCGAGGTGCTTGCCCACGTTCTGCTCGGTGACCTCGCCGAAGATGCGCGTGCCCGTCGCCGTGAACTCGATCGAGACCTGCCAGTTCCCCGGCGAGTTCGGGTCGGCCTGCACCTCCGCGCGTGTCAGCTCCGCGCCCGTGAGGAGGGCCCGCTTCTGGACGACGTACGGGATCTTCCGCTCCGTCTTCGTCTCCTTGTCCACGCGTCGCTGGTAGAGGATCTCGTCGGTGTCCGGCAGGTTGCCCTTGAGCGCCTCCTCGACCGACACGCGCTCGTCGAGCAGCTTGAACTCGAGGAGCGCCGTCTTGCCGATGAGCGCCTTCGCCCGCGCCACGTCGTGGATGCCCGGCAGCTGGATCAGGATCCGGTCGCTCCCCTGCCGCGTGATGGTGGGCTCCGCGACGCCGAACTGGTCGACGCGGTTGCGGATCGTCTCCAGCCCCTGGCGGACCGCGTCGTCGCGGAGCCGGCTCACCACGCGCTCGCTCATCACGAGCTTGAACCGGCCCGCCGCCTGGTCCTCGTCGCGCCGGCCGAAGTTCTGCAGCTCGGCGGCCGCGGTCAGCGCGTCGTTCCAGCTCTGCGGACTCGCGAGCTCGACGACCACCGTCGCGTCGCCCTCGCGCGCGATACGCTTGACCGCGACGCCTTTGCGCTCGAGCGTGGCCTTGAGATCCTCGGCCGCGCGGTCGGTCTGGCTGGCGACGTACTTGTCGGCCTCGACACCGAGCACGAGATGGGTGCCGCCCTGCAGGTCGAGGCCGAGGTTGATCGTCCGCTTCGGCGGATAAAGGTACCAGCCGGACAGGACGACCACGACGGCGACGAGGGTCACCCGCGACCAGAGGTTCCTAGGCATTCTTGTCGTCCTGCGGCTCGAGGACCCGTCCGACGGCGCCGCGGTCGAACTCGAGCCGCACCTGGTCCGCGACGCGCAGCACGACCTTGTGCTCGTCGAGGCTCGTGACCGTCCCGTGCAATCCGCCCGACGTGACGACGCGGTCGCCGCGCTTGAGGGCGGCGAGCATCTGCTCGCGCTCGCGCTTCTGCTTCTGCTGAGGACGGATCAGGAGGAACCAAAAGATCGCGAAGATCGCGGCGAAGAACAGGAGCTGCGTGGCGACGGCGGTGGATCCGCCTCCGCCCGGCGAGGACGAGGCAGCGAAGGCGAGGTCAGCGGCGTGTGCGGCGTTCATCGGACGTCGAGCCTCCGGAGCAGTCAGTCAGTCGCGCGAAACATCCACGGATGATACTGCATAACGCGCGAGTGGTCAGCATCTATTTGACTTGGCGTCGATTTTTTGACCGCTGTCCGTGTTCTCCCCCCGATTTGTCCGTGTCCCGACGGCACGAGGGCGGTCGGCATCACCGCCCGCTGCGCCTCGCGATAGTCGTCCGCCCGGCGTAGCGCGGCCGCCATCCGTCTCGTGTCGACGATGTTGTAGCGCTTGAGCATCTTCGGGTCCTTATGGTGCGTGATCGCCATCGCGACGTGAGGATCCACGCCAGCGTCGACCAGGTCGCGCACCGCCGTCCGTCGGAAGTCATGCGGGATCTTGCGCCCGACGCCGGCCTCCTTACAGGCACGGCGCCACTGCCAGCGGAAGTCGGCGATCCGCTTCCCGTGGCGATGGAATACCCATTCGCTCAGGCCCGTGGCGCTATCATGCCGGCGATACTCGCTATCCCGCCAGCGCCGTTCGACGATCTTCCCGAGCTCATTCAGCTCGCCACGATCATCGACCAGTGGGAGGGCCGCGCCCTCGTCATTCTTCGTGTCAGGGATGACGACACGCCCGCGGGCGCGGTCGACCCATTCCCACCGGAGACCGGTCACTTCTTCGTGACGCCATCCAGAGCGGTAGAGGAAATGGACAACGTCACGGATGACCTCCTGGCGGAGCCGCTCGTAGACGGCCCAGAATTCCGCCCCCTCGAAGAAGCCTTGCCGCGGGTTGTCCGCGTTCCGCAGTCGGGGGACCTTCGGCACGAAGGCGATCAGCTCGTCCTCCTGCGCCTGCATCAGTGCGGCGTGGAGATAGGCGAGCGTGCCGTTGACGGTGCTGGGTTTGTAGGCAGTCCCGTCGCCACCGTGAGTGAGTAGCTCGTCGCGCCACGTCTTGATACGCGTCGGCCCGAGGTCGACGACGCGGAGCGCGCCGAGGCCGTTCCGAATCGCCTTGAGCCGCGGACGAATCGAGCGGAGGTTGGTACCATTCGTCCGAAGCTCGCCCTCGTAGTGATCGAGGACCTCCGCGACCGTCACGCGGTCCTGATGGGGACCGCAGAACCGCCCACCGGCCATCTCTTTGATCCGGCGCTTCAGAGCCCGCTCGGCGTCAGGCTCGGTGACGAGCTCGTTCGGCTTGCCGAGCAGCTTCGCCACCGACTCCCGGATCTCTCTCCCTCGGTGGTAGTAGGCAATCCAGAGGTTGCCGCTGCCCGGTGGTCGTTCGAAGATCCTTCCTAAGCCCCGCATCGGTCCCCTCCCGTCTCGAGCCCCCCGCGGTATGGGCGGCTGGGCTGGTGGCGAGGGGGACACCACTTGCGCCGCCGCGCCGCTTGCAATCGGCGAAGCGGACCCAGCGTTCACGACACCCTCCGCGCACAATACTCTTCAATTCGCCGCGCACTGAAGCGCAAATTCCTGGTCCCTGTCGGCACGACGAGGCCACGGTACGTGGTTCTCGCCCTCCGATACAGAGTGGCAGGCGCAATCCCCAAGCGCCGAGCGGCTTCGTCGACCTCGAGAAGCTCGTCAGGCCCGGAAGCGTCCGGACCTCGTGACACGACAGCGGGCACGGTCGCCATCCGCGTCCCCAGAACCGTGACAACGGCAGCAGCTCGAGTCGCAAGGGCCCCACACACATGTGGCGGCAGTTCATTTGCGAGCGCCGGGTTCTCGGCGATTTGGTCGAGCGTTGGAACTGCGGCGATGTCCCCGAATCGTGTGGGCAGCGTGCTCTTGACCTGGCCGACGTGGCGGTTCTGATGGCGAGCGTTCCACGGCCCTTGGCCCCCCGCCAATCGCTCATTCGGCCCGTCGCCCTTGGTGTCCACGCTTCGTGGCTGCTAGCGTCCGGAAGCGGCCACTTGTCCGGGCCCGGAACGAAAATTCTCGGGTCGCCCGCTCCCGGTCCCACCCCACCGCTTCGCCCGGATCACCCGCGCGACACGCTCGAGAATCTCCGGCGGGAACACAGCCCGCATCCCCGAGTCGCCCGTCTGGTGCCGGCGGACGCCAGGAATGGACCTGACCTTTGCGAAGAGGCGGGGGCGGTCACTGTAGACCGCCAGGGCGAACTGGCCCGGAAGCGAACAAGACCAACAGTCCACACCGTCGCACTGCCACTCGATCTGGCCGTACCGGCCGGGGATGAATGGGAACCCCTCGGCGTCGACTTGGACCCGGAGCCGATACGGCTTCGCGAGTGCCCTGAGCTGCTCGACGGCCCGTTGCTGCAGCGATCGCTGTCTCCGGACCGCACCCGCCGCCACGACGTCGTCCATATTCCGGGCCTCGAGCCAAAGGCATGCCAAGTCGGTCGGCGACGTTACGGTGTCTCGCAAGTCCTCTCCCGGGAAGGTGCTGTGGTCGACGAGACGACGCCCATGCTGCGTACCCACTTCGCGCTCGAGTGCGGCGTTTTACAGCGCCTTGCTGCGAAACGCAGCGGTTCGATTCTGATGTCCCCGCGCGGCCGACGGAGCGGTCGCGACGTCGTTCCCTCGGTTGACGCGTTAGAACGGAGACATCGCGCGATCGCGACGCCGACTCTGGTCGCAAGCCGGCGCTGGCAAGCGAATTACGAGGGAAT
>WNFS01004376.1_pt1 | contig 12907 bp, 15 predicted proteins | sample 5400141 | NCBI WGS metagenome assembly WNFS01 (sample SAMN13153358, study PRJNA577476) | soil metagenome | isolation source: 60 cm saprolite under Madrone tree | place: USA:California | collected 2016-06-14
AGCGGCGATGAGAGTGCGCAGCAAGTTCGCCCACGGTCTCATGACGGCGCCGGCCCATCGCGACGCTTCGCACGCGCGCCGTTAGCTGGCGCCGAGACGTGGCGCTCAGCCCACTCTCCCAGCGCGCGGACGATCGGCTCCAGCTCAATCCCACGCTCGGTGAGCGAGTACTGGACACGGACCGGAGGGCCGGACACCACGACGCGCAAGACGATGTGCTCGCGTTCGAGCTCGCGGAGTCGCTCGGTCAGCAACCGGTCCGAGAGCCCGGGGATCGTCGACAGCAGTTCGTTGAACCGGAGAGGCCCACCACACAGCGCTCGGACGATCGCGCCCGTCCACCGGCGGCCGATCAGCTCGACCGCGTGGTGAAAGCGTGGACAAAAGCCCGACAGGTCGCGGCCGTGCGCTCCCGAGCGCCGGTGCTTACGAGTTATAGCCTGGCTACTTGACATAGGTCCCTTCCATTGATACCGTCGCTTCAAGGCTACCATGAGTAAGTAGCCAACTCTGCACAAGCCGGAGGACGAACAGATGGACGCTGCATTGCTGATCGCACGGTTGATCATCGGTCTCGGACTGGCTGCCCACGGGACGCAGAAGCTGCTTGGCTGGTTCAGCGGCTACGGCCTCAAGGGCACGGCCGGCTTCTTCGAAAGCATCGGCTTCCGTCCTGGGGTACTTTTCGCTCTCGCGGCAGGACTCGGCGAGGTTGCTGGCGGCCTGCTGACAGCGGCGGGACTGTTCGGCCCGATCGGCCCCAGTCTGATCATCACCGTCATGGTTGTGGCAATCGTCGCCGTGCACCTGCCGAACGGGTTCTTTGCACAGACGAACGGCTACGAGTTGGCGCTTCTCTACGCCGTCCTGGGTTTCGTGCTCGCCATTCTGGGTCCCGGGATGTACTCGCTCGACGCGCTCCTGCGCCTCTCTGGAGTGTGGGATGCGAGTGTAGCTTGGTTCATGGCTGGCGGCGCCGTGGTAGTCGGGCTCGCGAATGTTGCGCTCCGACGGACGGTGACTCCGCCCGTAGCGACAGCCCAGCGGTAGTTCGAGGCTTACGAGAATGCCGAGGTGGACGAGGCAGTGATCCTATTCTGAAGGAGGGCACGCTGTATGAGTGATACCAAGACGATAGACCAGTCCCAGAGCGGGCGGAGCCGCGCCTATGAGCGCCTCACGCCTGAGACGGCCGTACTCTTGCTTATCGACCATCAGTCCGGGCTCGTCTCGGGCATTCGAGATCTCGCGCCGGACGAGGTGCGCCACAATGCAGTCGCGTTCGCCCGCGCCGCGCGCGTCCTCGGCGTCCCGGTCGTGCTCACCTCGACTGCGCCAATGATGTGGGGCCCGACTCTGCCTGAGCTCACGGAGGCACTGCCGGGGGTGGACAACATCGAGCGAAGCGTTGTCAACGCATGGGATGAGCCGCGAGTCCGCGATGCCGTCAAGCGGATCGGGCGGCAGAAGCTCCTGATCGGCGGGATCACAACGCACGTCTGCTTGGCGTTCCCCGCCATGTCCGCTGTGGCTGACGGATATGACGTTTATGCACTTTTGGATGCCTCGGGTACTTGGAGCGATCTCCTGCAGCGAACTGCGATCGATCAAATGAGGCAGGCGGGCGTCACGATCACGTCCGGATCGGCAGCGTTCATAGAAATGCTGCACGACAACGCCAGCCCCATCGCTGGCCAGTTCTACGCGGCGCTTGACCTACCTGCCACCCGCTACATCCTCCAGATCTGCCTGAACTCGCTGAACAGAAAAACCTGGTAGTTATCTGGGAGGTTGCCAGATAAGACTTCGCGTCTACGAGGAGAACCTCACCAGACGTTCCGTCCGGAAACGACCGGGTCGTGAGCGAACCGATCTTCGTCAGGATTCCGCGGCCGCAGGCGTCGGCGCCCTGCTTCTTCAGCACGGACTCGCGCTGCCCCTCGTCCTGGCGGCCTTGTGCGTGGTCGCTGTCACGGTAACGTATCGTGATGTCCGCGCGTGTGGGCGGCTGGCGTTGACCCAGGCTCGACGGCGGCTTCCGAGACTCCCTCGGGTTCCTAGGGCCCGGCAAGGTAGAGGTGAGATTCAGGCCCACGCGAGCGCGTTCGTCTACCCCACAGACCAGCCGGCCTCCATACTCCTCAACCCAGGGCGAGGAGTCGCCTCGGCCTGTGGGATCAGCGATTCAGGAGTTGTCGCTCGGCTTCGAGCCAGTCTTCAACGTCTCTGCCAGGCCACTCTCCACGCGACAGATAGATCTGGAAGGCGCGCTTAGCAATCTCGTTGTGACTCGGCCGCCGCGCTGCTTGGGTCCTGGGTTCGGTGGCAGATGCAGAGCCCGTGGCCTTGCGTTGGTTCGTATCCGTCATCAGAGTCCTCCTAGCTCGAGTCGAAGCCCGACTTTCGAGTCCATCCCAGGGTACCCTCCAGGCCGGTAGACCTCGAATTGAAATTCTAGCGAGACCGAACCCGAAAGAGGCGCCGAGCGGGTCCGGCGGCCAGCCTCGGAGATTGGGCTCGAAAACGGCCGAAGGTCTCGGACATGTTCGCCGAACACTCGGCTGCGCTGGCGACTTGAACGCGTACGGGCCTCGGAACGCGCCGCTTTCGACGGTGAGCCGTCCACTCCCATGTACCAGATTGCCATTCATTTCGCCTCGGCTTTTCGGCTCGGCATTTCGGCTTCCGCCCTTGCCATGCGCTGACGTCGTTGACCGCAAGGGACGCGCGGTCTACCTCAAGCCACCCGACACCAGCAGCGTCTCCCCGGTCATGTATTTTGAATCGGACGACGCCAGATACACGGCCGTCGGCGCGATGTCGTCGGGTTGCCCCATCCGCCCGAGCGGCGCCTGCGCCTCGACCATTTTCTGAAAGTCGGTCCCGACGAAGCCCCCAGCACGCGCTCCCTCCGTGTTGATCATCCCGGGGCTGATCGCGTTCACCCGAATCTTCCGCGGGCCGAGCTCCTTCGCGAGCACGCCCGTGATGGCTTCGACCGCGGCCTTCGTCGCCGTGTAGACCACGGAGTTCGGCATGCGCATCGAGCTCGCCATCGAGCTGATGTTGATGATGCTCCCGCCTTCGGGCCCGATGTGCTTCACGGCCTCCTTGGTTGCCAGTAAGACTCCCAGGACATTGAGGTCGAAATGGTTGTGAAAGTGTGCTTCGGTCAGGGCTTCGAGCGGCGCGAACTCGTACATGCCGGCGTTGTTCACCAGGATGTCGAGTCGGCCGAACGATCGCGTCGCTTCCGCAAACAGGCGCTCGATGTGCGCGGGCTTCGACACATCGCCCTGCACGGCGATCGCCCGGCCGCCGCGCGCGGAAATCTCCGCGACGACCCGCTCGGCGTCCTGTTTGCTGGACGAATAGTTGACGACCACCGAAGCGCCTTCCTCCGCCAGCGCTTTCGCAATGCTCGCACCGATACCCTTGGACGCGCCCGTCACGATGGCGACTTTTCCGGCGAGTTTCTGGCTCATAACAACGCTCCTTGTCCGTTCAGCGTCTTTATAAAGGATGCGGACCGGCACCGGACGGATTCACGGGAGCGCAAGAGCAGGATACCTCCAGCAGTGGGCTGCGACGCTCGCGCAGAGGGCGCCGGTAATCACCTGCGTCGAATGGACCTCGCCATGACGCGATCCCCCTCCGGCCCAATGGTCCCGATCACGGTCACCGGATCGTCCGCCGTCAGTCGCATGTACTCGTCCTGATCCGCCTGGGAGAGGTCGATCTTGACCGGGAAGACGCCGCTCACGAACGGAGCGACGACCATCGCTTCTCCCGCGAGCCACAGCACTCGCCCGTCGATGATGACGTTAGGATCCTGGGCGGAGGCGCCGTGGACGAGCACAACAACCATGCACGCGGCCGGGCTGCTGCCCGCTCATCTCGCCACCGACGCGGCCGCGTTTCTGCGCACCGTCGTGGTGCCGCACTATCAGCGTGCCGGCTGGAAGGTCCGCCGCCTGCTGACCGATGGTGGGCCCGAATTCAAAGGCGCCTTCGATGAGGCGTGTCGCCAGCTCGGGATTCGGCACACGCGCACCAAGCCGCGCCATGCCTGGACCAACGGCTTCGTCGAACGCCTGCAGGGCACCATCCTGCAGGAGCACTGGCGCGTGGTCTTTCGCCGTCGGTACTTCACAAGCCGCCTCGCGCTCCAACGCTCGCTGGACGGCTTCATGCGCTACTACAACGAGGACCGTCCCCATCAGGGCTACCGAGTGCGCGGGCGCACCCCGGCCACGCTCGTCTGGGGCGCGGTCAACCACTGAGCTCATGCGCCACTCTGGGACGGCGAAAGTGTCAACACCGTTTCGACTCTGGACAATCTAGTGAGGGTAAGATTCAGAGCTTCAAGGGTCGCCTTCGTGAATCGGGTAAGTCATTGAGACACCTCCTGGTGAGGTCAACCGCCCACGATTAAACCTTCTGCCCCCAGCGCTCCACGAAAATGAGATCCTGAAGCGGCAGGCGGTCGGCCCATCCCCGTCGCTCCAGATCAGGAGTCGGTGAAAACTCGTTCGCGTATCCGATGCAGAGGTACGCGACCGGAAGGATCTCGGCGGGGATGCCAAGGATTTGCCGAAGATCGTCGTTGTTGAGAATGCTGACCCAGCCAACACCCACGCCTTCCGCGCGGGCGGCCAGCCAAAGGTTTTCGATCGCGCAACATGTGCTGTAAAGGTCAGTATCCACGATTGTGTTCCGTCCGAGCACGTGAGGTCCCGACCGCAGGCGATCGCATGTCACACAAAGGTTGATCGGGGCCTCTTCGATCCCTTCGAGCTTCAGCGAACGGTAAAGCGTCGCTCGATCCCCTGCGTAGTTCATGGCGGCGCGCCCGTTCTCCGCCTCACACATCGCTTTAACAAATCTTTTCGTTCCGGGATCGCGGATGACAAGGAAGTTCCAGGGCTGCATGAATCCGACCGAGGGGCCGTGGTGGGCAGCCGTGAGAATGCGGAACAACACCTCGTTGGGAACCGGATCCGACCGAAAGGCACGCACGTCTCGGCGGCTCTCGATGATTCGATAGAGTGCTGCGCGGTCTTCCGGCGTAAACGCCTCCTGCACGCGCCACCTCCGAATAGCTCAACTCCTCAGCGATTGCGCTGACTATACCCCGGCGATTCATGCAGTTGTGGTGCGCACTCCCGCTGATTGATACCGTCACGGCGCTGCCCAGATCCCGCGCGGGCTGGACGATCACGCAGTGTGGGGTTTGCCAAAGGGGCTCGGCTGGAGATCCAGCCAAGCCCCGATGACCTGCTGGCTTACTGGTGGCGGGGGGCTGGGTTTGAACCAGCGACCTTTGGGTTATGAGGGCATTTCTGCACCGGAAACCAAACAAGCCCAACCAAGAATAGCCGAAACGGCACGCGATTCCGCGGCACGGCCACAAGACGACCCAACACCACTTCGGCCCAGTTCGTACACACAAGGTACACAAGGGCGGCGTCCATGACGCGCGGGCGCTCGTTGCTCGATGAGGCCGATACGTGCGCGCGCTGCGGTCGCGACTTCGCGCCCATCGTCGATGGCACAGACTTCTGCGAATGGTGTTTCGAGGATGTATTCGCCGACCTTGAGGAGCAGTTTGCTGACCACGAGGACGAATTCGCCGAGGACGAGCCGTGATTCCCGCACAAGGGCGAGGCGTGCAATCGGGGGGTACAGCCCGGACGATGACGAATCTCGCGCCTATGAGCCGTAGCGGTCGCGACAGGGCACGGCGAAACGCTGAACGTTCTGACTCGTTATGGTATCTCCTCACCTTTGCGAATCATAACGACGACTCACGGCAGGGAGTCTTTGAAGACCTGCCGGAGAACAATGCGCGACGGAACGGACGCCGGTGTGTGTCAGGGTTCGACAAGATTGACGGAGATGCCGCCGTCGGACGGTCCCAAATTGCCCGCCTGTCCCTCCACGACGCCCGAGCAGCTCGCCTGTCGGCACGCGCCGACCTGCGAAGATCGCGCTTACTTGCCGTAGGCCTTCGCGATCTGGCCGACGAGCGTAGCCCACGGCATATCGAGAGCGCTGTAAACAGGGCTGGCCAGCGGACTGGCGTTGTCCTTGAGGATCTCGACCATCAGCGTAGCGTAGTCGGAGAGAATCACGCCGGCCTGCTGCATGCGGAGCAGGCCCGCTTGACGCTTGGTCTCGCTGAACGTGCCCGAGGCATCGACAGCAACGTAGGCGTCATAGCCCTTGCCGAGCGCGGTGATCGCCGGGAAGGCGGCGCAAACCTCGAGCGAGATGCCGGCAAAGATCAGCTTCTTGCGTCCGGTCGCCTCGATGGCGGCTGCGACTTTCGGATCGTCCCACGCGTTGACCGAGGAGCGATCGATGATGTGCACTCCTCCCACCGCTTCCACGAGTTCGGGGAAGGTCGGCCCCCACATGCTGTCGCGGGCCGTGGTGGTGACGACGGTTGGGATCCGCAGCACCTTGGCGGCCTTAGCCAGGGCGACAACGTTATGTTTGAGTTCCCCGGTCTCGTAATCCCGCACGCCGGTCATCAGGCCGACCTGGTGGTCGACCAGAACGAGCGCGGAATTGTCCGTGGTCAGGGGGGTGTACGGCTTGCTCTGATCGGTCATCGTAGTTTCCTCCAAATCGTCTTCGGTGACGTGTCTGGTCGCGGATCAAGAGCATATCAGCGAGATGTGTGCGGGGCCCGAACCACCGCCACGCCTTGGATTACAGCTAGGCAGAATTCCCCCGGCCATGACGTTGGGTTCGCGACCCAACGTGCGGTTACAACCCCGCGAGTCACTGACGTTTTCGCTGTCTCTGATCGTGTGCATGAAATTCGGACGCCGGCGACGCGTGTCAACGTCCAACGTTCCTTCGAGCGTTCGGCGCCTCGCAGAGATGCGAGGCACCAGAGCGCAGATCACGGCAGATTGCGGCAGGAGATGCAACCCGGGCGCAACCAAGTTCTCCGGATCTCGGACATCAGGCCGCGCGCTGCACCACACCTCCATGAATCTGGCCGGATGCTCGATTCCTCTTCGACACGCGTGCGCTCTCAAGGGCCGTCGCCAGCCGGAACCCCCGCAGCGTAGCCGACCTCGGCGACGGGCTCACGCCGCGAAGCGCGGGCCGCCGGGAGACACGCGGCAGCCGTGATCTTGCGCACGAGGCGGCACGGCGCTACCTTTGCCGCCTCTCATGCCGTAACGATCATCGACCGGATGCGTGCGCCGGCAAGGTGACTCGCCTGATACCCGTAGGACCGGCCGACGATCGATTGGTGAGTTCCGTGGGATAGCGTGCGGACCATCCGGGGAGGACAACGTCATGCACGAGCCGAGTCGGCGTCAGTTCCTCGTCGGCAGCGCCGCCGCTGCCGCCACCCTCACGTTCCCCGCGCCGTTCGTGCACGCCCAAAAGGGAGGCGGCACCCTGCGCTTCGTACCGCATGCGGACCTGCGCGTCCTCGACGTGACACGCTACACGGGGTACATCACGAACCGGACGAACGCCTACCTCGTCTACGACACGCTCTTCTCGCAGGACGAGAAGGGCCAGATCCGGCCCCAGATGGTCGACACGTGGACCGCGAGCCCCGACCGGCGGAAGTGGAGTTTCACTCTCCGCGACGGTCTCAAGTTCCACGACGGCCAGCCGGTAACCGCCGAGGACTGCGTCGCTTCTCTCCGTCGCTGGAGCCAACGCGATCCGCTCGGGCAGTTCTTTATTGCGGCGACCGAGCGCTTGCAGGCGACCGACAAGAAGAGTTTCGTTCTGGAACTTGGCAAGCCCTTCGGTCTTGTCCTGGAGGCCCTGGCCAAGCCCTCCGCCGTGGTGCCGTTCATCCTTCCCGCGCGCATCGCGGCCACGCCCGAAGAGGACATGATCAAGGAGGCGGTCGGATCGGGTCCCTACAAGTTCGTCAAGGAGGAGTGGCAGCCGGGGAACCAGGTCGTCTACGTGCGCAATCCCGACTACGTCCCTCGAAAAGAGGCGCCCAGCGGCGCCGCCGGCGGTAAGCGCGTGTACGTTGACCGCCTCGTCTGGCGTTACATCCCCGACCCCGCGACCGCCGCCGCGGCGCTCGAGACTGCCGAGGTCGACTTCTGGGAGCAGCCGCCCCTGGACTACGTCCCCAAGATCGAGCGCAACCCGGCCGTCGGCATCGTCACCTACGACGTCGTCGGCAACCAGGGGTGGGTCCGCCCTAACCATCTCCAGCCGCCCTTCAACAATAAGAAGGCGCGGCAAGCGCTCACGTATATGGTCGACCAGGAGCGCTACCTGCAGGCCGCCGTCGGCCAGGCGAAGTACTACCGGCAGAGCGGCGCGTACTTCGTCAGCAAAAGCGAGTACGGATCGAGCGCCGGGGCTCCGGGCAAGCCGGACTTCGAGCGTGCGCGTCGGCTCATGAAGGAGGCTGGCTACGATGGCAAGCCGATCGTGGTGCTGGATCCCACCAACATCGCGATGCTCCACGCCGTGTCCCTCGTGACCGGCGAACTGCTGCAGAAGATCGACTGCAAGGTGGACGTGCAGGCGATGGACTGGGGCACCCTGGTCGCCCGCCGGGCCATGAAGACGCCGGCTTCCGAGGGCGGCTGGAACATCCTGCACACGTGGTGGAGCGCAGCAGATATGGCCTCGCCGGCGCTCAATGCCGGTGTCGCCGGCGTGTGCGACAAGGCGTTCTTCGGCTGGTACTGCAGCGAGCCGATGGAGAAGATGCGACGCGACTTCGTGGCGCAGGCCGACCCGGTCAAACGCAAGCAGCTCGCCGAGGAAATCCAGAAGTTCGCCTACGACGACGTGCCCTACGCGCTGTGGGGCGAATTCGTGACGCCGGCCGCGGTCCGGAAGAACGTGCGTGGCATGCTCACGTTCCCCGCGCCGCTGCTCTGGAACCTCTCGATCGAGAGCTAGTCGCCGAGGCTCTCGGAATTATCGCAGGGCGCCCGAACAGCCGGGCGTCCCGCCCGTCATGGGCAGTTGGGGCCCAGCGCCTGGTACGTGCGGCTCGCCGTTCATGGCGGGGCTCGAGGTCATCGACTGGCCGGTCGCGATCGTCGTGGGGATCGGAAGGCCGGCAGACTCAGGAAGGCCGCCGAGGTCGCACGATCCGAAAGCCTCGCCGGTTTCGGTTGACACGACTAGAGAGGGATGAGCGCCGCTCCAAGCGAGTCGTCGCCCTCTGTTCCCTCATTCTGAGGCGCCGCGATTCTGAGGCGAGGCGCACCGCCTGAGCCGTCGCCAACCTTTCTGGCCGGGATCACCGACCTCCAGCTACCGACGTACGGCGCTGGCCCATTCGACGCGGGCATGGCGAGGCTCGGCGCGCCGAGCTGGCGCTCGTTCATCTCACTCGTAGTTCTGCGCGAGATCCTGAAAGCACAGCGCTGGTCAATGCAACCCGCGGCGATCCGCGCAAGGTATGCGCCAACGACCGTCAAGGACGCTTACGTGCATACGCTGCATCCACAGCCGTTGGGAGCGCGCAGAACTTCGACCAGAATCGCTGCATCCGCTTCGGGACCGTCTAACCCGGCGCAGTGACGTGCGATTTTTTCCGGGTCGACTAGGTGCGTGATCTCGTAGGCCGCTCGGCGCGATTTTAAGACCGGAGGCCCGCCGCTGGCCTACCCGGCACGCTTCTCCTGCACCACGACAATCGAGTCGAGTTCACCGTAGGGGTTCGGCTCGACAGCGACGTTGAAGGGATCGCTCTGCCACCTCCCATCGACGATGTAGCGATACCGGTACCGTCCGGGCGGCAGTGTGACGACCTTCTTCCACGTTCCATCGACGGGTTCCATCTCGCTTCCTTCCAGGTTCCAGTCGTTGAAGTCGCCCATGACCTGAACTTGCGCGGCCTGGGGAGCTTCGATGGTGAACACGACTTCCTTGGATGTTGCTGCCGGTGCCGATGGCCCCGGCCAAGCGGCGCTCGCGCTCATCGGAAATGCGTCTTCCTCGACCGCCCCACTCCCGTTCTGCGCCCCGGCGGCTTCCTGCAGCAGGACCTCGTTGGCCAGGGCCTGGTAATCTTCGAAGCCGACACACTCCCGGCAATAGTGGGCGATGGGGACGCCGTGGCTCGCGGCCTCCGCGAGCTTGATGCTGTACCTGATGACGGTACCGAAGTGCCGCCCGTAGAGGTGATGGCGGATGTCGTCGGTAACAGCCTTCGCAAACGCCGTCCGGCCCGTATAGAGGGTGACGAGGGCGCGAACCGCGATCTGATGACCGGTCTCCTTGGCCAGGACGTCAAAGGTCTCGAGCAGCTTTGCGATCCCGTGCAACGCAAAGAAGCTGGGATCCACCGGGACGATCGCTTCCGAGCACGCCTTCAGCGCGTTGAAGGTGAGGAGACCGACGCTCGGCGGGCAATCGACGATGACATAGTCGTAATCGTCGGCGAAGCCGGCCAGGGCCTCGGCCAGGATGTCTTCCCGACCGATCTGACCAGCGAGCGCCTCCGGCACCCCGCTCAACAGGATGTCAGCGGGAGCCACATCGAGGTTCTCGCGAACATTCCGGATGACGTCACGGAGAACCGTGGGCCGCTCGCCAGGCTCCTCGACGAAGACCTCGTACATCGTCCGCGAAGGCTGGACCGCGTCGGAGAGAAGCCCGAGCGTCGCATGGCCCTGCGGGTCCATGTCCACGAGCAAGACCCTGCGCTGCTCGCGGGCGAGAAAGGCCGAGAGATTGATGGATGTGATGGTCTTTCCACACCCGCCCTTCTGGTTCACGACCGCTATCGTGCGCATTGGCGCGTGTGAACCAGCGCGGTCTCAGAACCTCGCGTCGATCACTCCGCCCTGCGAGACCTCGCACTTTCCGGTGCCGCCCTTGTCCGGGCCGACTCCCGGCTCGTTCAACTTGAAGCGGCAGGTCATGGTCCCTCCGCGATCACCCTCGAGGGTACTGACCATGTGGTGGTCGGACGCGTAGGGCGTCAGGACGTATTTCCCGGAGTAGCGCTGTCCGTCCGGCAACAGCGCCCAGAGCTTGCCGCTTCCCCCGAAGACGCTCGACCGGTAGTTGAGCGTGACGATCTTGGACGGCTTGCCCGGCTCCGTGAGGCGTCCGGGGATCGGTCCCGAGGCACACCCCATGAGCACGGTCAGCGCGAGCGGAACGAAGACGACATCACGCCTCATCTCGGAAGTCCCGTCCCTCCGGGGTGTTACCGGGGCGCTGCCCCCGGTGGCTGACGCTCCGTCCCCATCGCCGAGGTACACCGCGGACGACGGAGCAAAAAGTTGGTGGGCAGGGACGGGATTGAACCGCCGACACCAGGATTTTCAGTCCTGTGCTCTACCAACTGAGCTACCTGCCCGAACCAGCCGTCAGCGACGCGACGAGCGTGAAGAGGATAGCACGAGGCGGGTTACTCGACGACGGTGACGACCCCCAGGTTGCCGTACTTCACGAAGTTCAGCGTCACGATCACGACCTCGCCCGGCGTGAGCTGGCGCGTGAGGTCGGAGAACACCACGCGGGGCGCGCCCTCGCCCAGCTTGACGATGGTCTCGCCGGGCACCTCCAGGCGATCGACGGGCGCGCCGCCCGCGCCGACGAGCTGGGCACGCTTGGCGATCGGCGCCGAGGCCGCCACCAGCGTGTCGCCGTACTTGCCCGTGCTCTTGAGCTCGACACCGAAGACGGCGCCGTCGGCCTGACGAACGAGGCGGCCCTTCTCCGGCTTGAAGCGGACACCGCCGGCATCTTGCACGCTCGGGAAGTAGACGCAGCCGGCGACCGCGAACGCGGCCAGCGCCAGCGCCAGCCGGCGCGTCACCGTCCGAACGCCCCCTCGGCCACCATGGCGCGGAAGGCGCGGTCGTAGGCGCGGATCGTGCGCTCGATGTCCTCCTCGGTGTGCACGGCCGATACCCAGCCATGATTCATCGAGCAGTCCACGCCCTCGTTGAGGATCGCGCAGCGCAGCAGGTGATAGTAGTCGCCCTTCCGTGGGCGGTCGAAGCCGGCCAGCCCGGGCTTGCCCTCGAACGACACGTGATAGATGGATGCCTCGCCGTAGCAGGTGCCGGGCGTTCCCGCGCGTTTCATCGCCTCGGTCAACCCGCGGCGAAGCTCCTCGCCGAGCTTGTTCGTGCGCGCCTGGAGCGACGCGTCCCCGATCTGCTCGAGCGTGGCGATGGCCGCGGACGCCGAGATCGGGTTGGCGTTGAACGTTCCGGCGTGGGCCACGCGCTCGGCGCGGTCCCAGGTGGCGTCGCCGCGATAGGCCAGCATCGACAGGACATCGCGCCGACCGCACACGGCGCCGCCGGGCAACCCGCCGGCCACGATCTTCGCCAGCGTCGTGATGTCCGGCGTGACACCGAAGTACTCCTGGGCGCCACCCGGCGCGTAGCGGAAGCCGGTGATGACTTCGTCGAAGATGAGCAGGACACCGTGACGCTGGGTCAGCGCCCGCAGCTCCTGCAAGTACCCGGGAATCGTCGGCGTCGTCCCCGATTGACCACCGGCCGGCTCGAGGATGACGGCCGCGACGTCACCGCGCTCGAGCACCGTGTCCACCGCCTTGATGTCGTTGGGCGGGCACGTGATGACCTGGTCGAGCGTCGCGCCCGGCACACCCGACGACAGCGGAACCTCATAGGGCGGATTCACGCCGATCGCGACCCCGTCGTGCCAGCCGTGGAAGTGCCCGGTGAACTTCAGGATGCGCGGGCGGCCGGTGAAGGCGCGGGCGATGCGCAGCGCCAGATGGGTGGCCTCCGTCCCCGACATCGTGAACCGCGTCAGCTCGGCGCAGGGAACGAGCTGATTGACCAGCTCCGCCCACCGCACCTCCAGCTCGTGACAGGCCCCCAGGTGTGTTCCGCGCGCGACCTGTGCCTGTACGGCCTTGACCACGGCCGGATGGCAGTGGCCGAGGAAG
>WNFS01005320.1_pt1 | contig 12907 bp, 9 predicted proteins | sample 5400141 | NCBI WGS metagenome assembly WNFS01 (sample SAMN13153358, study PRJNA577476) | soil metagenome | isolation source: 60 cm saprolite under Madrone tree | place: USA:California | collected 2016-06-14
GATCGTATTCGACTGGAGACCCAGCCCGAGACCGGAATGTTCGAGGCCGGTCCGTTTGAAGCAGAACAATTCGAGTTCGCTCAGGCGGAAACACCTTACGGCGAGACCGGCGAAGTGTTCAGCGAAACCGAGCAGATGGAGCTCGCAAGCGGTTTGCTCGAGGTGACAAGCGAGGCGGAATTCGATCGATTCTTAGGAGACCTCATCGGCCGCGCGGGACAAGCGATCGGAAAGTTCGTCAGGTCACCCGAAGGACAGGCGATCGGCGGCATCCTGAAAGGCGCCGCAAAGCAGGCTTTACCCGGAATCGGCTCAGCGGTCGGCGGCTATTTTGGCGGAGCCACGGGAGCAAGGCTCGGCCGCGACGTCGCGTCCGCTGCGGGCAGAGCCTTCGGGTTGGAGCTCGAAGGGCTGAGCGGCGAGGATCGCGACTTCGAGGTAGCGCGGCGCTATGTCAACTTTGCTGGCGAGGCCGTCAAGAATCTGATGTCGGCTCCCACCGGTTTGGACCCGAGATCCGCGGCTAATGCAGCAGCGGTGGCGGCGGCGAAAACGTATGCGCCGGGACTGCTATCGCCTCGCCAAGCGGGAATGCCGACTCCACCATCTTCTCCTTTCCCGACCGGGCACACCGGCCGGTGGATGCGCCGTGGCAACAAAATCATTCTCTATGGGATTTGAACGGCGATGAACGCCAGCTCATACGCCCATTGGATGCTGGACCAGGAGGCTCGCGCGTTATTGGCGCGGCTCGATCGAGTGAAGCCATTCGTGCTCACTGAACCGATGCTTCTGGCTGCGAGTCTTCTGCCCGCCGCCCAGATTGCGATCGAGCATTTTCTCGCCAAAGGGCGGCGCGAGCTGAAGGAGCGGGTGCAGGACTTTTTGGGCTGGCTGCACGGCGAAGGCGGGCAAGCCTCCCCGGAAGACATCCAGCGGCGGTTCGTTTTCCTCAGGCTGCGGTTCAACGCCGTTTTATCGCAGCTCGACCTCTTCAATCAGGTCATAACCCAGCGCAGCGAGTATGAGCAAGGCGTCTGGCTGTCTGGTCTCGACGTCGTCGCGGCGGATGCCCTGGCGCTGCCGGACTACTACCAAGCCCCGCCCGTGATCTGTTATTTGGACCGGGGCGTCGGCGCTGCGATCCGACGCGCGCGGACCCGTCTCCCGGGGGGCGGCCACAATCCTGTCGCCATCATCCGCGTCCCGCGCGAACGCATGATCGGCAGTGGCATCGCATCGTCCCTCGTCCACGAAGTGGGTCATCAAGGGGCAGCCCTGTTGGAATTGGTGCCATCGCTGCAGCCGGTTCTCCGAGCCAAGCAAGGCGATGCTCGCGAGCCTTTGGTGTGGCGTCTGTGGGACCGGTGGATCTCTGAAATCGTTTCCGACTTTTGGTCCGTTGCGCGGGTGGGCATTGCGTCAACCCTAGGGCTCATCGGTGTCGTCAGCCTGCCGAGGCCGTTTATCTTCCGACTCAATTTCGATGATCCGCATCCAACTCCCTGGATCCGGGTGAAGTTGAGCTGCGCCATCGGCGATGGTCTTTACCCCCATCCGCAATGGCGAAGGCTGGCGCGGCTTTGGGAGGCCTACTACCCGGTTGCCGATCTCGATAACGAGCGCCAGGGCCTGCTCGCCCGCCTTGAAGCGAGCTTGCCGGAATTCGTCTCGCTCCTGATCAATCATCGTCCGAAGGCCTTGCGGGACCGTTCGCTCCTGGAAGCGATGAATGTCGAGCGGCGAACTCCGAGCCGGCTAGCCGCGCTGTTTGGCGCGTGGAGCAAGACGCCACGGCAAATGTATCGCGCGCCGCCTTCGCTGGTGTTCGCCGTCCTCGGCCAGGCCAAAGCGGATGACAATCTTAGCCCCGAAGACGAGAGCGATCTGTTGGCGAAGCTGCTCACCTTTTGGGCGATGCGCAGCACGCTGGATAGTTCGGCGTACTGCGCGGCAATACCGAAATCACAAGTGCGGGCGTTAGCAACGTAAACTTAGATAGCATAGGAGACACCACAATGGCACCCCAGAGCAGGCCCGACGACCATTGGCAATCCTTTCTTTCGGTTTCCCCCGAACGAGTCCGTGCAAATGATCAACCGAAGGTGACGCTCACTCTGTCTAACCGCGCGTTCAACGGGCTTGGGGACCAGCAAAAAGACGAGGTGTATAGATACGGGTTCGGTTACAGTTACAGCAGTAGCAATGATCAACTGACGACGGTCATTCAGACGGCGGCGGATGCGGCTCTGAAACCAAATCAATTTAACTTCCAGGTCCCGGACATCCCGGATGGGGACTACGACATCGATGTCACAGTCACTCCAGTCGAAACATTCTGGTCGTCTCAGTCTGCCCCCACCGGTTTAGTGCCCCCCCCCAATCCAATTGTAGGAGGCACTACAATCGGTGTCATCACGCACCTTATTGAAACCGAATCGAAAGTAACTCTGCAACGCACATTCGCAGGCCCCACGGACGATCGGGCGCTGTGGCCGGCCATTCGGAACCGCACGGCAGCAATCGGATTCGACCGCTATAAGAAATTCATCGATTGCGTCTTCTGCGAGGGCAAGTTCCCGGAAGATGTGCCTGTCCCCGAGAGGTTCAAAGGATGCGTCGATGAGCCGGTTCTCCAGTTCAACATTCACGGCCCTTACGCCTACAGCGTCTTGAAGCTCGCGACACAAGTGTTTTTGACGCTCGAAAGTGGCGTCGTCATCAGGGACAACACACCAGGAAAACCAAAGATCTTCGACATCGAAAAGGAGCGCATCCGCGTGAATGATTTCTCGCTGACGGTCTCGAAGCTCCAGCAAGAACTGCAAGCTTATCTTGCCCCGGCCGAGCACTTACCTTATCTCGACCGGATCGTAACGAATCTGATCACCCTCGATGGAGAAGCGACTGAGGTCCTGCCCTATTGCCTCGGGGTCCTGCAATTTCGCCTGACCTCCCCGAGTCTCATCGAGCTGATCTGGTCCTATTGGCTTGAAGAGGGCATGCTGGTTCAGACGATGAACGCAATTGCCCGGCGTTTCCAGAACCGGCGTGGTTCAGCGAACGATCCACTAGCGGAACTCGAATTCGATCCCCTGCGGCCGCTGAACAATTTGATCTGGGGCTTCATCCAGGACGAACATAATCGGCTGACGGTGCCGCGCCGTACCCATGAGTACCAGCACCATTACGGCCTATCCCTCATCGGCACGACCGTGTCGGATCTCAATCCGGCCGATAGCAGGTCGAAATTCATCGAAGCATTCCACAACCTGCTTTCCTGCGCGGCGCGCTTCTTCAAGGAGGATTCCGACACCACCGTGATCGCCGACGCGTTTCCGCTACTGAACGCGCTCAAGGAGGTCCATCTCATTTTGGCGGAAGGCGCCCACAACCAGTTCGGTGATCTGACGTGGACCGCGCGCGCCGAAATGCTGACGATACAGTGGATGCTGGCGCGGCCCGAAATGAGAGAATTTTTGCGTGGAAGATACATGGTTCCTTATCAAGAAGAGTGGATGGGCGCGGTCGATAGCATGAAAAAACTTCAGGGCTGGACCGATACGACCATTACTCATTTCTATGAACTCGCGGTGACCGGCGAACGGATCTTGCTCTCCGTTCGCTACGGCGACTGGTCCGACATCGAAAACATCGAGGATCAGGCGAAAAACTGGGCGCGCTCCTCGAAGCCCGAGATTCAGCGCTACATTCATGGCTACCGGACGGCGACCGGAGTGGATCTGGCAGCGGAGATCACGGACACCCGCGATGCGGCCACGCGATACCTGCAGCCTTCGGTCTTGCTCCAGCGCAGGCTCGCAGAACAGGTGCCGGCGATGCGGCTTCGGGCTCCCAGCGGTCCAGATCTCATCGAAGCAAGAGTGTCGCGCCGCGCCCAATTGGCGACGCCCGCTCGGCCGAGATTGCCGGTTCACAGGAAGGAAAGCTAAGGCAAGCCGGAGCAGATCCATGCTCGACTTCACATCGGTGCTCTACTTGGGCATTCGTCATGCCCACCACACGCTGCGGCCATGGGCGCAGCTCACGACAGGCCGGCCGGCGGCGCTCGAACCGGCGCCGGAGGCCGTGGCTGTGGCACAGGATCTGGCACGGCTGCTGGGCTGTGAACGTGCTCTGCTCGCGCCCTCGACCCTCCACCTTTACTGGGATCTGTTCGATGTGCTGGCGAATGATCGTATCGCGATCTACGCCGACGCAGGGATTTACCCGATCGCCCGCTGGGGCATTGAGCGGGCGGCGGTGAAGGGTATTCGGACCGCGACGTTCCAAACGCATGACCCGGCCGCGCTGGAATCTCTTCTGCACAATGACAAACAGCCAGGGTCTCGTCCTATTGTCGTCACGGACGGCGTTTGCACCGCGACCGGCCGGACGGCACCGCTGCCGGACTATTTGAAGCTGGTCCGGGAGCGGAACGGATATCTCGTCATTGACGACACGCAAGCGCTGGGAATCTTGGGAAAAGGCCCCGCGCAGGACGCCCCTTACGGCCTCGGCGGGGCTGGAACACCGGCCTGGCATCGAGTTGAAGGGCCGGAGTTGATTTTGGGAAGCTCCCTGGCCAAAGGCTTCGGCGCGCCGCTCGCGGTTCTCGCCGGCAACGCCGAGATGATTGCAAAGTTCGAGGACTTGAGCGGGACCAGAGTTCACTGCAGCCCGCCTTCCCTCGCGGCCATCAGCGCGGCGCAGCGCGCGCTCGCCGTCAATGAGGAGCAAGGCGACGGTTTGCGGAGTCGTCTTGCGAAACTCGTGCGCCATTTCCGCGACGGTTTGCTTCAGATCGGCCTTTCCGCGCTGGGCGGGTTGTTTCCAGTTCAAACATTGAAGCCCATTCCGGGCACCGATCCGGAACGGCTTTATCGCCAGCTGCTGAGTTTCGGTATCAGAGCCGTTTTACGCTCGGCGAGAAACATTTTCGGCGCTGCCGTCAGTTTCCTGATCACCGCCTTGCACACGCGGTCCGACATCGGCCGCTGCATGGACGCACTGGAACACGCTTACGCCCTCGTGGGCCATCAACGCGGAAGAAGATTACGTGTTGCGTAGATCGGGTTCCGGCATGCTCGCCTGAACCACGCAAAAGCAGTGAGAGGGTGTCATGAACGGGGGACTTAACTTCGAGGCCATGCCTTTTGGAGCGTATGAAACGGTTGCACCAGAGCAAGGCGGCTTCGAGTCGGAGGAAGAATTCGGCCGCGGCGCGCGGTCGCGATCGCGTCCGCGGGGTTTTGCGCCGCGGGTCATGCCTAAACGGCCGGGACCGCCGCCAGCCTTCCGCCCGGGAACACGGAAGAAACCGCCGGTTTACCCGCCGCGTTTCCCGCGCTTTCCTCCGCGGTGGCCGTGGCGTCCGGTCGGAGGTTATGGCGTCGTGCCCGAGCCATATCCCGCCGAGCCCTTGCCGGCCGGCTCGGAATATATGCGCTGGGTGCAAAGCGCTCTCAACGACGTGCTCGGATTGCGGCTGCCGGTCAACGGAGTCGCGGATTCGGCGACACGGAGCGCCATTCGCAGCTTTCAGCAGCGTGAAGGGCTTCCCGCCGATGGCACGGTGGGCCCCGACACGGAACGCGCGCTGATCGCCGCCAGAGGCGGAACATCGGCTCGAGCCGGCGGCGGAACGCCGCCTGAGCCCGACACTGGACAGTCCGGGCCTGCGATGACGGAGCCGGCTGAGCCGGCCCCGGCAGCACCCGCGCAACCAGCCCCAGCAGAACCCACGCAAGAAGTCGGTTTTGAATGGGAGACCTTCGCGCAAGAGTTCGGCGACACGCAAAAGATTGCAGAACGCGCGGCGGTGAAGAGTCGTGTCGCGGCGGGACAACGCGATCCGAACGCGCTCACCGACATGGTGTTCTTTAAAAGGCACCCCGAGCTTGGAGGGCGTCGGCTCCGCGCTGACGAGCGCCAACTCGCCGGCGAGTGGAAGGCGATCCTTCGCGATATCGTCTTGCCCGAACTCGCCCGGGGGCGCGCTGGGGCCGGGCCGGCCGCAGGCACGAAGGTCGGCGACCGCGACGTTGCGACCGCGCGCGCCATGGCGGCGCGAAAGTTCCCCGAGCTCGGGATCAGCCTCGAGCAACTGCTCGTTCGGCATCAAGCGGAGGCGGATGGAATTCCGATCGAAGTGCTTCTTGCTTTCATCCGCCGCGAGGCAGGCACACACCTCAACCACGACGCCACTGCCGGCTATTTGGCCAAGGATAAGAGTAGAAAACCCGTACGATACGTACCGAGTCCAAAGTTCTACGAACTCGGCATTTTTCAGACGCCCGCTGGTCTTCATGGCTGCGTCCCCAAGGCCGACAACCCCGTGGCGAGAAACTGCGCTTATCCAACACCGCCTGGCCACAATGTGCAGGGTAGTGCGTTTGGCAAAGGCTGGTACCGTCTCACCGGAACCTATCCAAATGAGAGCAATTGGACGAACCCAACGATGCAGGTTCGCATCGGGCTGTGGAACCTGACTAGCCCGGCGAACCGCATACGCAATGACAAGGAGTTCATGGCCTTGTTTCCGTCGAAACAGTCCGAGTGGTACTTGCGAATGGCGGTGCTTTATTCATTCGCCGCGGGAGCCGGTTGGACTTCCGCGTTCTTGCGCAAATACAAGAACCAACTCTTGGCTTTGCCAGAGGGCCAACGCTGGCGCTTCCTATGCGGCAAGCAAGCTTCTCGCATAAACCCCGAGACCAAGCGGGTCGAGACCAAGACCTTTAACCCCGAGAACGTTAACGAGAAAATGGCGTTGGCGGCAAAGCTCCGCGCGGTTCGTGGCGCGACTGTCAGCCAATCGCCGGAGGGAACGCCATGAACAAGCTCTTGCGGTTCAATCCGGAGCCATTTGAAACCGAGTCTGAGATCGCAGGCACACTGCGCGGCGGTTCGCCATTTTCGCATGGAGCTCCAGTCGCGCCACTCTCCGCGCCCGAGTGGGAGACCGCCGCGTCTGTGCGGCCTCGCAGGCGGACCCGGCCGCGTCCTACCTTACCGTTCCAGCCGGCCCCGTCGTCTCTGCCGGCCTTCGACAGCCAGGCGTTCCGGCAGAAGATCGTGAGCCTCGCCAATCAGGAACTGGCGCGTTGGGGAAACCGCAAGATCAAGGAAACCGATCCAAAAGTGCGCCGCGTGTTGCAGGACTATTGGAAGACCGGTACGGGGACCAGTTACCGCGAGGATCAGCTGGGTGATCCAGCCTTTCAAAAGGACCACCCGTGGAGCGCGGCTTTCATTTCCTGGATCATGAAGACCGCGGGCGCTGGAACCGCATTTAAATATAGCACCGCGCACGCGACCTATATCCGCTCAGCGAAAGACAACCGGCTCGCCAACAACGATAATCCCTTCAAGGCCTATCGGATTGGCGAGCTCACGCCGCAGGTCGGCGATCTTGTATGCAAGAGCCGATCCGGCAGCGCCGCCACTTATGAGAACATCAGACCGGGCATGAAAACCCATTGCGACCTCGTGACCGAGGTTCGACCGCGGAGCATCGTCACGGTCGGTGGCAACGTCGATAATTCTGTGGGGCAAAAAATATTGCGAAGCGACGCCAACGGGCGCATCGCGGAGCCGGATTATTTCGCCGTCATCCGAATCGGAGAAGGCCAGCCTTCTGTTCCAGTCGCCCCTACGCCGTTGCCGGTCACCCCGAGCGCCGGTGCGGCGCCGAGGCTGATCCGGCGCGAGTCGACACCGGCCGGCACGACGCTTTATGTAGACATCGACCTCAAAATCCTCGACAAACTTGGAATTACCGCACCCCCGGTTACAGGCATTTTCATTCCCGACGGCTACGCGGCCGGCGCGACCGCGGACCTCATCCTCTATCTTCATGGCTTCAAGGCCGAGGCCATCAAGCGGCAGGCGATCGACCAATACTGGAACGCTCAGCGCTTTCCATACGGAGCGTTGCGCGAAGGTGTCAACGCCAGCGGACGCAATGTCATTCTCGTTGCCCCGACGCTCGGCTCTCGCTCCGAAGCAAAGCGTCTCGTTGAACGCGGCGGCTTGGACGCCTACCTCGCGCAAGTTCTGGCGGCCCTGAACGCCCACGGCCCCTCTCGGCGGGCCAGCTCCGCACCCTCTCTCGGCAATCTCATTTTCGCTTGCCATAGCGGCGGCGGCTGGCCGATGCGCCAAATTGCCGGCGGAAGCGATCGAGCGCTCGCGCGTCTGCGTGAGTGCTGGGGATACGATTGCACTTACAACAAGGGGGACGACACCTTCTGGGCCGGATGGGCGCGGGCACGTCCGAACGCCAGGGTTTACATATACTATATCGCAGGATCGCCGACCGCGCGCCTCGCCGAGGCCCTGCGCGACAAACGCGTTCCAAACGCGATCGTTAAGCCTTCACGTGACAGACGGCACAACTACGTGCCGATCACGCATTGGAAAGAGCGCATACAAGGAGCGCCGTTCCTTGCCGCGCGATCCGGCGGCGCGGTCCAACCCCAGCCGGGTCCGGCCCCGGCCGCGCCGACCGATGTCAGGCGAATGACCAAGCAGGAATTCGTCGAGTTCGTCGGCGAAAATGCTCGGCGCGCAAAGGCGGCGACCGGGGTACCCGCGTCGGTGACGGTGGCTCAGGCTATTGTTGAGACCGGTTGGGGAAAACACACTATAGGCGAAGCCAAGAACTTGTTCGGCATCAAGGGTCGCGGGCCTGCGGGCTCCGTGCGCGCGCCTACGCGGGAACACATCAACGGCAAATGGATAACCGTCGATGCCGATTTCGCTAAGTACGACAGCTTCGAGCAGAGCATTACTGAGCATGCCCGGTTTTTTCTCCGCAACCGGCGCTATGCTCCCGCTCTCAAATTCAAGGATGATCCAGACATGTTCGCCCGCGAGATCCACAAGGCCGGTTACGCCACCGCCCCGAACTACGCGGAGAAGCTGATTGCACTCATGCGTCAGCATAATCTTTACCGGTTTGATCGTTGAGAAATGGAGGCTTGTGCCCGGTCGTAAATGGCGAAGTGAGGCGGAGCAGCTTATTTCCGCGTGTCCAATTTACTTCGGTACCTCGAAATGGATTCGTTGCGAAATGCACTCGCCTATGCTCGCGGCAACCGGCAGCGCTTTGAGGGTGAGTTGGCCGCCTTCGTCCGATTCGCGTCGGTTAGCGCGCAACCGCGGTGTGCCGACGACATTGCAAAATGTGCCGCGTGGTTAGCGGGTCATCTCCGCACTGTCGGCCTAGACAAGGTACAAGTCGTCTCGACTGCGCGCCATCCGATTGTCCACGCTGACTGGCGGCGCGCTCCGCCGGGAACCCCCGCGGTTCTCGTCTACGGCCACTATGACGTCCAGCCTGCCGAACCGCTCGCGGAATGGCGCTCGCCACCCTTCGATCCCGTTGTCCGCGGAGACGACGTCTATGGGAGAGGCGCGAGCGACAACAAGGGACAAATGTTTGTCCACGTCAAAGCGATTGAGTCGTTCCTGAAAACGGCAGGTGCGCTGCCAGTCAATCTCATCTGCCTCTTCGAGGGAGAGGAGGAAATAGGTAGTCCCAATCTGGCCTCGTTTTTGGCCGCCAATCGGAGCGGCCTGCTGGCAGATTGTGCGGTGGTGTCCGACACGCAAATCCCCAGCCCGAGCCGTCCTGCAATCACCTATGCGCTCCGGGGTGGCCTGAGCGCCGAACTCGAAGCACGAGGCCCGCAGCGGGAACTGCATTCGGGCGTTTTTGGCGGGGCAGTTCACAACCCACTGCAGGCGCTCTGCGAAATAATTGCGCGACTGCATGATGGCCGGGGCCGCATCACCATACCGGGCTTCTACGATCGCGTCAGGCACTGCGACAAAGCCATGGGGCGAATCCGGCTATAGTCTTTACGAGCGCACGACAATCCGGCCCTCCCTTACAGTAAGTGGCGTCGTCGGCGGCTATCAGGGGCCCGGCGTCAAGGCCGCGATTCCGACATGCGCCGTCGCCAAGTTGAACTTTCGTCTGGTGCCGGATCAAGACCCGCGTGAAATCGACCAGCTGTTTCGTGACTATGTCGCAGGGATCACACCCCCTGGCGTGCGCACGGGTATTCGGACATTGATGCGCGCCAATCCAGCGTTGGTTGACCGCACCCATCCAGCGATTGTCGCCGCCGCGCGGGCCTATCATCAAGCTTTCGGCGCGCCAACAATCTTTCTTCGCAATGGCGGCACCATCCCGGTCGTTAACCTGATCCACGAAATACTGGGAATACCCGTCGTGCTGATGGGTTTCGGGTTGCCCGATGATCGCATCCACGGGCCGAACGAAAAATTTCATCTCCCCAACTTCCACAAGGGCATCGCGACGAGCATCCGGTTCCTTGCCGAGATGGGCGCACGCCATGCGGCGAGTCAGGGGGAAACATTCAGTCAACAGGACTCCGGCCGCGCCAGAATTGCAACGGATATGGAGCCGGTTTGATGATCATAGACAGCCACTGCCACGCCGGCAAAGGTGACGGGCTGACCGGACCATGGGACACGGCCGCGCCGCTTGACAAATATCTCGTCCGCGCTGCCCGGGCCGGAATAACCCACACGGTCCTGTTTGCCGCATTTCATTCCGATTATGCGGTCGCGAACCGTGAGGTTGCACGCATCGTCTCAAGTCATCCGGATCGATTCTTTGGTCTTGCCTTCGTCAACGCTGTGAATGATCGAGGACGCGTGCAAAGATTGGTTCGGCAAGCAGTCGAGGAGTTCGGCTTTGTCGGCATCAAGCTGCACCGCTACGATGCTCCCATCAATCGAGAGATTTGCGAGGTCGCTCGAGCGTTTTCGTTGCCTGTTCTATACGATGTTATGGGCGCGGTGTCGGTGTGCGAGTTGCTGGCCGAGGAATATCCCGATGTGAATTTTATCATTCCTCATCTGGGCAGCTTCGCCGACGACTGGCGGGCCCAAATAGCGTTGATCGATCACTTAGTGCGACATTCGAACATTTACACCGACACGGCGGGCGTTCGCCGGTTTGATATATTGGTACAGGCCGTTCAGCGTGCTGGCGCGCGAAAGATCCTATTCGGCTCCGACGGACCGTGGCTGCATCCAGGGGTCGAACTGGCGAAGGTGCGGGCATTGGAGCTATCGAAAAGCGACCAGGCTTTGGTCCTTGGCGGCAACTTTCTACGCCTGATCGAGAGAGCTGGCCGCCCCGGTCACGCGGGGTACGAGCACAGGCTGGCGTATTCCGCTCCCGTCCGCGGGTTGGAAGCTAAAATAATGGAAAGGGGCGACCCTTGGCTGCAAGACGAAGTTTCTCGGTGACTTTGTATCGCGCCCAGCTCGAGAACGCGCGGATCAGCTGCGGTGTGGAGGGGGCGGCGCGTCGCCGCTGACGTCGCGCGAATGGTCGAAACCGCGCAATGCCACTGGAGAGCGGGAGAGTGTCATGCCAGGCCAGATCAACATCCAACCGGAGCCGTTCGAGTTCGATCCGGAGCTCGACGAATACCAGAGCGAATGGGACCAATTCGAAGACGAATCGTCCTTCGAGTTCGAAAGCGACATCGCGCCGCTAGGCCGCGACCGAGATGAAGCAGTTTTGATAAATCAAGTCGCACGGGGAGTTGACGATACGAATAAGCTGACAAATGCCGTGTTTTATAATCGCCACCCAGAATGGAAAGGAAAATCGTTGATTAAGGGCAGCCGGGCTCTCAGGAAGGAATGGCTGCAAATCCGTGACGCAATTGTGCGGCCGTTCCTCAAGCGGTCACCAGCCATCAAGCAACCGTCAACACCTGCGTCGCCGACAAAGCCTGTACCAGGAGAAGAAGCTGCGAATGAAAAGTTCAAAGATGTGATGAGGAGGTTTAAGGTAGCAGTCGAGGCTATGAATCACCCTCGTAAGACGTTCCTCCTTTGCATTATCGACAAGATTATGCGTGGCGGCGATGATCGAGTTATACTGTGGACTCACATTGCACCACTTAACCCCCTGGGATATGCGCGCCTAAAACTTAGGGTTAGGACCCTTGAGATGCCTGCTGTAGATGCTCAGTGGCTGTGGAACAACATCAAGACTAAGAATGATGTAGAACTACAGCCCACTGGTGCCGGGTTTTCTGGTCGTTTGTTCTTTGTAACAAGCATGAAGAAGTACATCATGGAAATATTTCGTTATTGGCCAGTTACTCTGCAAGATACCGTTAACCAGATATTTGAAACACATAATAGTTTGCAGGCATGGAGTCGTTTAGATCCTGAACAGGGAGGAGGTCACGCGATGCCTCGAGACTATCGGGCGATTCTTAATTGGGTGGGCGAGAAAGAACGCGATCCTACGACCGTTCTTAGTTGCGTGACTTCGATTGGATGGGTCAAATAAATTGCTTTCATTTAGACAAATATGCCATGCGCCAACACTAATCTGAATGCGGAGCACATCGCACATATGGCCACACACACGACACCGAAGAACGCGACGAAGCCCGGTATGCTCGCCTGCAGTGCTTCAGCAGAGCATGCATCATGCGTTGGCGATGAAGCGCGCGCAGTGACCTGAACCGCCTAGGGCAACGACCACGCCGCGCCGCGGCGACGCGCTGATGTCGTGGAATGACGGGCGCGCGGCGATCGCGTCGGATCGCGATTTCCATCCGCCGCCAGGAACGCATGTGCGCTGCAAATGCGACGATCGCTTGACGTCGACTGGTGAAAAATGAGCCGCTTCCATCTCAGGGAAACACCATCCTGAGAACGCAACGGGAGAGGGCACGCATGTCTCTGCCAGCTGACGCTCGCCCTCCGCCGCATTCGCTTAGGCATTGACCTAAGTATCGGGTTGCGCTATGGTTAGGCATATGCCTAACCAACAAATGCATCTCGACCGGGTCTTTCGTGCGCTGGGCGATCCCACGCGGCGCGCCGTGCTGAGCCG
>WNFS01002928.1_pt1 | contig 12906 bp, 8 predicted proteins | sample 5400141 | NCBI WGS metagenome assembly WNFS01 (sample SAMN13153358, study PRJNA577476) | soil metagenome | isolation source: 60 cm saprolite under Madrone tree | place: USA:California | collected 2016-06-14
AGCGGACGTGTGGTCATCGGAGGCCAGGACGTAACGGATCTGGGAGCCAACAAGCGCGAGATCGGGATGGTCTTCCAGGCGTACTCGCTGTTCCCACACATGACGGCGATGAACAACGTTGCGTTCGGCATGCAGCTGCACAAGGTTGGCGCAGCCGAGCGCCACAAACGCGCCGGCGAGATGCTCGAGTTGGTCGGGCTATCCGCGCACGCCAACAAGTACGCGCATCAGCTATCGGGCGGTCAGCAGCAGCGGGTGGCGCTGGCACGCGCGCTCGCGATCAAGCCGAAGGTTCTTCTTCTTGATGAGCCGCTGTCGGCACTCGATGCGAAGGTTCGTTCGCGTCTGCGTGACGAGATCCGCAGGGTCCAGCTCGAGGTTGGCACCACGACCCTGTTTGTCACCCACGACCAGGAAGAGGCCCTCGCTATCGCAGACCGCGTAGGCGTCATGAACAAAGGCCGGCTCGAGCAGCTTGGGCCGCCGACAACCATCTACTCCCGCCCGGCCACGCCGTTCGTCGCCGAGTTCGTCGGCCTGACCAACCGCCTCGACGGCGTGGTCAAAAGCGGGGAGGTCGAGGTGCGGGGCAGACGCTTGCCCCTGGTGAAACCAGACACGACCGATGGGCCGGCCATCGCCCTCGTGCGGCCTGAGGCCGTATCCGTGATCGCCGACGGCGACATGAGCCCAGGCCCGTTGGTCGGTAGCGTCATATCCACCGTCTTTCTCGGCGCCACCAGCCGCGTCACCGTCGACCTCGGCGACATCACGGTGCTGGCGCAAATGCCGACATCCGACGTCGGTGCCATTACGGCCGGCACGCGCGTCAGGCTGTCGCTTCGCACGGACCCGGTACTGATCGCCAGAGACGAAAAAGCCGCGATCGAGGCTTGACCGATTCGCCGCTGACCCATCAGCGGCGGCTGGTGGCGGGCGATGTCTTGCGACGCGGCTCGCGGGCTCCTTACCGTGCGATCGCCGCTGCCACCGGCGAGCCGCATCAGTTCCGGTATGAGCTGACCGACGCTTCGGCCGGCGAGCATTTTCGTGCCGGCCAGGTGCTGGCGTGCATCGCCCACCTCACCGACCTGCATGTCACCGACGTGCAGTCGCCCGCGCGATTCGAGTTCATCAACCGCGAATATGCAGACCCGCGTTTTCGCGAGCTGCTCCCCATGCACCGGCCGCAGGAGGCGCTGAACGAGCACGCGATCGCGGCCATCGTGCGCGCTGTGAACGCCATCGACAAAGGACCTGTCGCCGGCGCTCCGCTCGACCTGGCCATCATGTCCGGCGACGCCGTCGACAACGCGCAGTGGAACGAGCTGTCCACTTCCGTGGCGCTGCTCAACGGAGGGCCCGTCCGCGCGGACTCGGGAGGCGAGCGCTACGAGGGCGTGCAGTCGCCCGGCTGGCCCGACGATTTCTTCTGGAAGCCCGACGGCGCAGTCAAGGGCGTGGACCTGATGAGCGAGGGGTATGGGTTTCCGCATCTGCCGGGCCTGCTCGAACGTGCGCTGCTCCCTTTCGAATCCACTGGCCTGCGCATGCCGTGGCTCGCGTGTCATGGCAACCACGAAGAGGTTTGCCAGGGCGTCGGCATCGTGACGCCGGCAATCGCGGCCGCCATGGCCGGGTTTCACAAACCGTTCGGTCTCCCCGACGGACTCGACCGCGATGCCGCGGTGGAGATTTTCGTGCGCCGGCCGGAGGCGTTCATGGCCGGGCCCGACCTGCCGGTCACGCCGGACGCGCACCGGCGGCCATTCACGCGCGCTGAGTTCATCGACGTCACGGCGGGCGATCGTGAGGACCGGAGCTTGTACTTCGTCCACGACACACCGGCCATCCGTTTCGTCTTTCTCGACACCGTTTGCAACGCCGGTGGCGCCGAGGGATGCATCGACGAGGACCAGGTGCGGTGGCTCGAGCGGCGTCTGCAGGAGGTGCCCGGCCGGCCGGTGGTGGTCACGTCGCATCACACGCTCGACACCCTCGGCAACAAGCGACGCGCGAGTGGGTCGCGATACATCGACGCCGATGAGCTGCTCGAAGTCGTGCACGGGGTGGGCAACGTTGTTCTCTGGCTCAACGGCCACATCCACGCCAACGTCATCAGGCCTCGCCTCGATGCTCGCGAGAACGGGACAGGATTCTGGGAGGTGACGACGTGCTCGATCGTCGATTGGCCCTGTCAGGCTCGCGTTGTCGAGGTCTTCGAGGCCGGCGACGACCTGTTGGCGATCGCGTGCACGATGGTCGACCACGACGGTCCTGCCGACCCCGGCGGCGCGATCGAGCCCGCCGCGCTCGCGGCGCTCCATCGGGAGCTGGCGGGCAACGTCCCCATCGGCGGATTCGATTCCGGAAGGGATGGGACCCCGCTCGACCGGAACGTGATCCTGCCAATTCGGCGCCCAGGCTAGTCGTTGCGCAGAGCGCGACAGTACCGTATAGTGCGACGTCGAGGGAAAACGTGGTGAGTGGTTCGGCACGACTGCTTGGACGCATCGGACTCAACGACGAGACGAGCCGCCAGGGCCTCATCAACTTCCTACGTGCGCCTCGCTACGAAGTCCTACCCACCGAAGACGTAGAGGACCTCGTCCTCGCCCACGTCCCGCACGACGTCACGATCACAATCACGGCGTCGCCGAGGCGGGGCATCGATGCCACCGTCTCGCTGGCCGAGCGGCTGGCCCGGAGCGGGTACCAGGTCGTCCCCCATATCTCCGCCCGTTTGATCAGGGACGAAGAGCATCTGCGGGATGTCCTCGAGCGCGTGGTCGCGCTCGGCCGAAAGGAGGCGTTCGTCATCGCCGGCGATGCCAAAGAGCCCGCCGGCGAGTTTCCCGACTCGGTTTCATTGCTGACCGCGATCAACGCCCACCCGCACGGCCTTCGCGAGATCGGGGTCACCGGCTACCCGGAACGCCACAGCTTCATCGAGGACGACCTCACGATTCAGGCGATGTGGGACAAGCGACGCATCGCCACCTACATCGTGAGCAATCTTTGTTTCGATCCGCGGATCGTCAAGAAATGGGTTACGCGCGTCCGCCGGCGTGGCGTGCAGCTGCCGATCCACATCGGACTTGCCGGCGTGGCCGAACCCGCCAAGCTGCTCCGCGTGTCCACGCGCATCGGCCTTGGCGATTCGGCGCGTTTCCTTCGGGGCCATTCCAACTGGTTCATGCGCATGGTCCAGCCCGGCGGATACGACCCCGAACGGTTCGCGAGCGGACTGCTGCCGGATCTGGCTGCACCCGAACGCAACATCGCGGGCCTGCATTTCTTCACGTTCAACGAGATCGAGGCCACCGAGCGCTGGCGTCGGGAAACCCTGGCGCGCCTGCTCGCCATATGAGGAGGATATGACCACATGGCGGTGACCTTCCCGACCGACCTGGAGATCGCGCGCAAGGCGCGCCTGCTGCCGATGCCTGAGGTCGCCGCCAAGATGGGCATCGGTCCTCACCTCCTCGAGCCGTATGGCCACGACGTGGCCAAGATCCGTCTCGAGGCGCTCGATGAGCTTGCGGACCGCCCGAAGGCGAAATACGTCGTCGTCTCCGCCATCACGCCGACGCCGTTGGGCGAGGGCAAGACGACGACGACCGTCGGCCTCGGCCAGGCGCTTTCGCACATCGGCAGGCGGGCCACGGTCGCCATCCGCCAGCCCTCGTTGGGTCCCACTTTCGGCATCAAGGGCGGCGCGGCAGGCGGTGGCTACAGCCAGGTCGTGCCGATGGAGCGGTTGAACCTGCACCTGACCGGCGACATGCACGCCATCACCGCCGCCCACAACCTGCTGGCCGCGATGATCGACAACCAGATCCACCACCACGAGTCGCTCGTCGACCGCGATAGCGTGACCTGGCGCCGCGTGATCGACATCAGCGACCGCGTCTTGCGCAACGTCATCGTCGGGCTGGGCACGCGCGAGGACGGAGTCATCAGGGCGACCGGCTTCGACATCACGGCCGCGTCCGAGGTCATGACCGTTCTGGCGCTGACCACGGGTTTGCGCGACATGCGCGAGCGGCTCGGACGCATCGTCATCGGCAACACGCAGGGCGGCAAGCCGATCACCGCGGAGGAGCTCTTCGCCGCGGGCGCGATGACTGTGATCCTGCGTGAAGCGATCAAGCCCAACCTGATGCAGACGCTCGAGAACACCCCGGTGCTCGTGCACGCCGGGCCCTTCGGCAACACCGCGACCGGGAACTCGTCAGTGATCGCCGACCGGATCGGGATCCACTGCGGCGACTTCTTGGTTACCGAAGCCGGCTTCGCGGCCGATATGGGCGCCGAGCGATTCTTCAACATCAAATGCAGGACGTCCGGGCTGTCCCCAGACGCGGCGGTGCTCGTCGCCACGGTGCGAGCGCTGAAGGTGCACTCCGGCCGGTTCCGGGTCGTGGCCGGCAGGCCGTTGCCGGCGGAGATGGTCAAAGAGAATCCCGACGATGTCTGGGCCGGCGCTCCCAACCTGCGCAAGCAGGTCGAGAACATCCGGCTCCACGGCGTGACACCCGTGGTCGCCATCAACGCGTTTCCCACCGACCACCCGTCGGAGCAGGCCGCGGTGCGCGAGATCGCCGAAGAGCTCGGCGTGCGCTCGGCTGTTTGCCACAACTTCGCCGAAGGCGGGCGGGGTGCGACCGAGCTGGCGGAGGCCGTCGCCGAGGCTGCCGAGGAACCAAGCTCGTTCCACTTCCTCTACCCGATCGAAGCCAGCCTGCGCGAAAAGATCGAGACCGTGGCGACGAAGGTGTATGGCGCTGACGGAGTCGAGTACTACCCACCCGCCTCCGAGCAGCTGGACTCGTTCGAGCGCAACGGTTTCGGCAAGCTCTGCGTCTGCATCGCCAAGACCCACCTGTCGATCTCGTCCGACCCGAAGCTGAAGGGAGCGCCAACCGGTTGGAAGCTCCCCGTGCGCGAGGTCAGGGCCTCGGTGGGCGCAGGTTTCGTGTATCCGATCTGCGGCGACATGCGCACCATGCCCGGATTGCCATCGCACCCCAACGCGGTGCGGATCGACATCGACGCCAACGGCGAAATCGTGGGTCTTTCTTAGCCGCGCGCCTGCTCCAGCCAGCGCGGAAGCTCGTCGGCCGCCATCGTTTCCTCGGCCCGATGCCATCGCGCCGTGTAATAGCCCACGAAGTCGTAGTCGATCGTCGAGATCTTCGCCTGGATCGCACCCCACAGCGTCCAGCCAACGTCCGACATGAGCGCAAACAGGTTCATGCGTGCCAGCTGGTGTGGGTCTGGCCGGCCGAAATACGCCTCGCAAAGCGCCGCCCTCAGCTCGTCATCGAACTCCGCCTCTTGCGCCGTATTGCCGAGGTCAAAGCAAGGGTCGTTGTTGCCGCTCAGCTCGTAGTCGACGATGCGAAGCGCCGACCCGTCGTCGATGAAGTTCTCGCTCAGCAGGTCGTTGTGACACGGAACGGATGGCAGCGGTCTTGCGTTCACCGCCCGCTCGATCTCGCGGATCACCGACAGGCGGTCGCGGTAATCGGCGGGGATCGTGACGTTGTGCGCCTCGACGATCTCCAGGTAGGTCTCGATCAGCCGGAACATGTTGAAGTCCAGCAGAAAGCGCTGTGCTGCATGCAGGCGGCGGAACGACGATGCCATGCGCTGCGCCATTGCCTTCGATTGCAGCGTCTTTGCCGACATGGTTCGCCCCTCGATGAACTCGAGCACCATCACATCGAGGTCGGGAACGACCTCGAGCACGCCGGGACCGATCCCGGTCGTGGCCGCCGCCTTGGTGTTGAAGACCTCGTTGACGCGATCGATGGACAGGAGCTCGGTGGATTGCCCAGGCACACGAATCACGTACCGCATGCCGTGCGCCTCGACGAGGTAGTTCTCGTTGGTGAGGCCACCCGACAGCGGCGATACGTTTACCGCCTCGCCCTTCCAGAGCGAGACGAGCGCTACCGCGTCGTCAGCTCTTGACATGTTCGCGCTCAACCACAGCGTCCGTGGTGACCGCGGCCGCCACCATCTGCCCGAACACCTCGACCGCGACATTGCCACCGGGCTTGAGGTCGATGGGCAGGTAGGAGTAGGCCAGATTGCGCCGCGCCGTGAAGCCGTAGCCGCAGCTCCGCAGCCTGCTGATCACCTTGCCTTCATGCAGCACCGCCTCGCCACCGTAAATGGGAACGTAGTCGTGGCCGCCCACCTCCAGCGTGCGCAATCGCCGCGAAATTCCGGTGCTGCGCGCTGCCAGCAGCCGTTCGCGGCCGTTGAACTCCGGCTTGTCGAAACGAACGCAGAAACCGAGTCCCGCCTCGAGCGGGTTGTCGAGCAATGTCAGGTCGGTGCCGTAGTAGCGGTAGCCCTTTTCCATCCGGAGCCCCTCCAGGACGCGGTACCCGCCGGGCCTGATGCCCGACGGGCGCCCCGCCGTCATCAACCGGTCCCAGACCTGCCCGGCCCACGCCGGCTCGAGGTACAGCTCCCAACCCAGCTCGCCCACGTACGTCACCCGCTGGGCAAGCACGGTTGCGCCGCCGATCCGTATGGCCCGCGCCTGCATGAACGGGAACCCGTCATCTGTCACGTCGTCGGGGGTCACGCGCTCGAGGACGTCCCGCGCGGACGGTCCCCATATGCCTATGACCGCGAAATCCTCCGTCGACTCGCGGAGCGCGACGGCGGGATCTCCTTCGTTTATCTGTAGGCGCAGCCAGCCGAGGTCTGAGTTCACGTACCCGGCGCCGGTCACGACCCGGAAGTGCTCTTCGCCGAGCCGGGTGATCGTGACGTCTGCGGCGATGCCGCCATCCTTTTCCAGAAGCTGGGTGTAGACGACGCTGCCAGCGGGCCGATCGATCAGGTTGCCGGCCACGCGCTCCAGCAGCGGCAGCGCCCCTGGTCCTCTCACCTCGATTTTTCCGAATGAGCTCATGTCGATGACGCCCACTCGCTCGCGGAACGCAGCGTGCTCCTGGGCCAACAGGTCGAAGTACGGAGGTCTCGTGTAGCCGAATGCGCGCTGGTCGGCGCCGGCCCGGCGCCACGGCTGGCTCGGTTGGTAAAAGTCGACGCGCTCCCAGCCTTGCTTGGTGCCGAAAACGGCCCCAAGGTCTTGCATCCGCTCGTGCAGGGCGCTGGTGCGGCGAGGCCGGCCCCATTCATCCGCGTCGAACGGATACCGAAGGTAGTAGTAGTAGCGATACGCCTCGCGCGCGAGGTCCGCCGCGTAGCGATGGTCGCGGTGGACGGGACCGAAACGCCAGCATCGATACGGGTGGAGGTCGAGCTCCGTCTCGCCACCGGTGATCCATTGCGCGAGGGCGCGCCCGATCCCGCCCGCACCGCCGAATCCGTTGAGTGATAGCCCAGCAGCGAGGTACAACCCGCGGACGCCGGGCACCGGACCAAGCAGCGGATTGGCATCGGGCGTCATGGCATCCGGGTGGCAGACGAGCTTCACGATCCCGGCTTCGCCAAGGAAGGGAAAGCGGCGTGTTGCGCCGCGGAGCAGCGGCTCAAAACGGGCCTGGTCGGGCGGGAGCGACGTTCCGGAATGGTCCCAGGGCACGCCGTCGATCCAGCGGGCGACCGGGTCGGCTTCGTATCCGCCCAGGATCACGCCCTCAGCCTCCGACTTTCCGTAGACCAGGTTGTCGGGATCCCGGAAGCACGGCATCCCGGCCGGAAGCTCGTGCCCGGGTACGGCGCGCAGCGCGGCGTGTTGATGGTCGACGGGCGTCGAGACCACCTGCGCGCCGGCCATGGCCGCGATCTGCGGCGCCCAGATCCCGGCCGCCACCACCACGACCTCAGTCTCGATCCGGCCCGTCTCCGTGACGACGGTCTGGATGGCGCCCCGGTCCGACAGCTCGATACCGGTGACGCGGACGCCGGTGGTGATCTGCGCACCCATCGCTCGGGTGGCACGCGCCAGCGCATGCGTGGCCGTGTGCGGGTCGAGATGCCCATCGTCCGGCACCCACACCGCGCCATACAGCGATCGGATGCTGATCGCCGGCATCAGCTTCTCGGTCTCGGCCGCCGAGATCAGCTCGACGTCCAGCCCGATCCCGCGCGCGCGGCTGACGGTGCGCTGCAGCTCCATGAGCTGCTCTTTGCTCGAAGCGAACCGGAGGCTGCCTACGGTCTCGAACACCCCCAGGTCGCGGTAGAGCTCGATGCTGTAGCGGCGGAATCGCATCATCGTCGGCGACGGGTTGAACTGGGTGACCAAACCGGCCGCGTGGCATGTGGAGCCGCTCGTCAGCTCGCCCTTCTCGATCAGCTGGACGTCGCGCACCCCGGCCTTGGCGAGGTGGTAGGCGACGCTCGCGCCGGTGATTCCGCCGCCGATGACGACCGCTCCGGCGTGTTCCACCTTATCCATCGCCTGTCGATACCGCGGAGTCCCGCGCTCGTCGCCGCTCGACCGCCTCCGAAAGAAGGGTCGCAAGGTCGATGACCTGCAGCTTCGTGCCGGTGGTGCGCACCCCGTCGTCGAGCATCACCGTGCAGAATGGGCATGCCACCGCCAGGGTCTCCGCGCCAGTGCCGGCGGCTTCGCGTACGCGCTCTTCGTTGATGGGCTTGCCCCGCCGCTCCTCCATCCACATGCGCGCGCCGCCGGCGCCGCAGCAGAAGGTGCGCTCGCGGTTGCGAGGCATTTCCACCGCGTGCCCGGCGGCGGCCGCCAGCTCACGCGGCGCCTCGCGCACGTCGTTGTGGCGCGCGAGGTAGCACGAGTCGTGGTAAGTGATCTTCCGGTCACCGGCGAGCGTCTTCAGCTTGCCTTCGCGCAAGAGGGCCGCCAGGAACTCTGTGTGGTGCACGACCTCGTATCGGCCTCCGAAGTCGGCGTATTCGTTGCCGATGGTGTTGAAGCAGTGCGGGCACGTGGTGACGATCTTCTTGACCTTCACCTCGTTCAACGTGCTGACGTTTTGCTTTGCCTGCTTCTGGAACGTGTACTCATCTCCCATGCGTCGCGCCGGATCGCCGGTGCACGACTCGCGTGGTCCGAGGATGGCGAAGTCGACGCCGGCCTCCTTGAGCAGCCGCGCGGTGGAGATCGCGGCCTGCTTCGCACGCTCGTCGAACGAAGGCGCGCAGCCGACCCAGAAGAGGACGTCGGGCGCGGGTTCGCCGGGGTTGAGCACGCGGACGCCGAGGCCGTCAGCCCAATGAGCGCGGTCCGACTGCGGCTTGCCCCACGGGTTGCCCGCCCGATCGACGTCGCGCAGCATCGTCGCCGCCTCATCGGGAAAACGCGACTCGACCATGACCAGGTTGCGGCGGAGGTCGACGATATGGTCGATATGCTCGATGCCTACCGGGCATTCCCGCACGCACGCGCCGCACGTCACGCAGTCCCAGACGACGTTGTCGGTGACTGCGTTCGGGACGAGTGGCCTTGACGCGCCGCTCAAGAGCTCATCGCGCAGGGCCATGATCAAAAGCTTCGGCGACAGCTCTTTGCCGGTGTTGTAAGCGGGGCACACGTCCTGGCAGCGGCCGCACTCGGTGCAGGACACGGTGTCGAGCATCTGCTTCCACGTGAGGTCGGCTGATGTGGCGGCGCCGAATCGGATATCCGCATCAGCGGCGGCTTCGAAGTTGATCGGTTCCAGCCGCCCGCGCGCGCGCGTGCGGCCGAAGAACACGTTGACCGCGGCCAGGAAGATATGCAGGTGCTTGGAGTGCGGCAGGTAGACGAGGAAGCCAAGGATGAGCAGCACGTGTGCCCACACCGCGGAGCGCTCGAGGTAAGGCGTCCATGAGTGATGGAGCCCTTCAGCGATAAAGCTCGAGATCGGAGCCCATGCGGCTGGGTACTCGTTGACGCCAAGAGCGATCTGGCTTGCGTGCCACAGGAAGAGCGAGACCACGATTCCGGCGATCAGCAGCAGGATCAGGTCCGCCTCGCGCAGGTGACTGCCCGCAAAACGCTTCGGCCGCTGCACTTTGCGGATCACGAACGCCGTGATCACGCCGGCGAGCACGAGGAACGCGAATACGTCCACGAGGAACGCGTACCAGCCCTGGTGCCCGAGCCAGGGCAGCGTCGAATGTTGGTCGATCACGCCGATCATCGCGATGGCGATGGTCGGCAGGAGCACGATGAAGCCCCAAAAGATCGCGGCATGCATCAGACCGGGCAGCAGTCGCTGCAGCAGCTTGCTCTGGCCGATGACGACGACTGCTTCGGCCCGCGCCCGACCCGGGATGTCGTCGAATCGGGCCGCGGGCTTGCCCATGCGGATGAGTCGGTATACAAGCGCGGCGCGACGGGCGAACAGCCCGATCGCGACGACCAGGACCACGGCCAGGACCGCCGCGGCGATCGGGTTCACGATTCCCTCTCCCCTCTGGGGAGAGGGCTAGGGAGAGGGGCGTGGGCTGCTCGTTGGGAGCGGATCTCGGCCGAGATTGCCGGCACGATCTCCCTCAGGTCGCCGACGACGGCGTAGTCGGCGTTCTGCATGATCGGCGCCTCGGCATCGGCGTTGATGGCGAGGATGCGCTTCGCGCCCTTGCATCCGGCCATGTGCTGGGTGGCGCCGGAGATCCCGCAGGCGATGTAGAGGTCGGGAGCGATCTTGGTTCCGGTCTGGCCGACCTGGTCGGAGTGCGGCCGCCAGCCTGCGCTCGTGACCACACGCGAGCAGCCCACAGCGCCGCCAAGAAGACCGGCCAGCTCCTCGATGATCGCGAAGCCATCCTTCGAGCCGACCCCGCGCCCACCGCTGACGACGACCTTCGCCTCCGCCAACGAGACCTTGCCCCCGGCCGTTGCCACGTGGTCGCTGACACATACCGTGAGATCGCCATCCTCTATCTGAGTGAGCTGCGGTTTCACGTCGACATCGATCGGCGCCGGCTCGTCCTCAACGGGGAGTGAGTTCGGCGCGACCGTGATCAGCGGGAGGGGGCTGCGCAGCAGAGCCGATTCCAGCAGGCTGCCTCCCCATCGCTGCCGGGTCACGGAAACGGGGTTCCCCGGCGCCGCGTCGACGCAGTTCGCGGCCAGCGGGAGACCCATGCGCGCCGCGAGCCTGGCCATCACGTCATTGCCGCGATCAGTTCCGGGGGCGAAAACAGCCGACGCGTTCAGGTCGTTCGCGGCGAGAGCCAGGATCGCCGCCACCGCGTCCGGCGCAAACGGCTGAATGGCGTCCATGCGCACCGAGTGCAGCGGACTTCCGAACGTACGGGCCAGAGTCAGCGTCTCCATCGACGCCTTGCTCTGATCCATCAAAACCAGGACCGGCGCCATCAGACGACCCCGATCTTGCGCATCATCGCCACGACCGCCGGTGCGGCCGCCGCACCGCTTCCCAACACCTCGGCGCGCCTGCCCTGGCCCGGCGGCACCTCGAGGCGGACCAGCTCCAGGTTCGCGGGCGACCGCGTCGGCGTCGAAGTCGCGATCGGTTTGCGGCCGGCGCGCATGCGGCCGGGCACCGATGGATATCGCGGCAGGTTCAACCCCTCTTTGACCGTCAGCACGGCAGGCGTCGGCACCACGTAGACGTCGCGACCGCCATCGACCTCCTGCTCGCAGCGCACCGACACGCCCTCTACCATCACGCCCTTGAGCCCGGTCACGCATGGCCGGCCCAGCGCCCTCGCCACCCGCAGCCCGACCTGAAAGCCGGCGGCGTCGGCGGATTCGTTGCCGAAGAACATGAGGTCGAACGGTCCCGAGGCCGTCTCGTCGGCGCGCACAGCATCGACGATTGCCGACGCTGTGGCCTCGCCGTCCCACTCGGCGCCATCGGTCTGCAGGTGGATCGCGCGGTCGATTCCCAACGCCATGGAATCGCGTAGCTGCTCCTCGGCTTCTGGTGGCCCGAGCGTGAGCACCACCGACTCACCGCCATTCTTTTCGATGAGCCGGACTGCCTCTTCGACCCCGCACTCCTCGTGCGGGCTGATGGTGAATCCGAGGTGTCGAGTCTCGAGTGACATCGAGTCTTCAGCGAGCACCATCTTGCCGCCGGTGAATGGCACGCGTTTGACGCAGACCAGGATCCTCACGAGCGGATGCGCGTGTTCTCCGGATCGAAGAGCGGAGTGGAGCCCACGACGGCAACCGTCACCGGGTAGCGCTCGCCCATGTACTGCACCGCGAGCCGCTCGCCCGCCACTGCACGCTCCGGCGGCAGGTACGACATGAGGATGTGCTTGCCGACAGACGGACCAGCGCCGGCGCTCGTCACATATGACCGGCGGCCGCGCCGGTCTGTGATCGCACCGCCGTCCCTCGTGATCACAGGCTCGCGCCCGAGCATGTAACGCTTCTCGCCAGATTTCGAGGTGTGGTCGTCGACGGTCAGCGTGCACAGGACGGCCGCGGGTTCTTCCTCGCGCTGGCGCAGGTGGGCCTCCTTGCCAACGAAGTCCTCGGCCTTCACTCGCGGGGCCTGCATGCCCGCCTCGACCACGTTGTACTCGGTCTCGAGCTCGTTCCCGTGCGCGCGGTAGCACTTCTCCAGCCGGCCGGTGGTGCCGTACACACCGATGCCGCACGCAGCCAGGCCGAGCGGCCGGCCGGCTTCCCACAGCGTGTCCCACAGCCGCCGGCCCTGCTCGATCGGCACATACAGCTCCCAACCCAGGTCGCCGACATAAGAGATGCGCGAGGCCAGCACGCGCACGGTGCCGACGTCGATCGTCCGGCAGGCGCCGAACTTGAAGCCTTCGTTGGAGACGTCGTCGCTCGTCGCCGAGGCGATGATGTCGCGCGCGCGTGGGCCCCACAGGCCCACCGTGGTCATGGCCGAGGTCAGGTCGAACAGCTGCGCCGATCCATCAGCAGGCAGGTGGTCGGCGAACCATTTCTTGTCGGACATGCCGGACGCGCCACCGGTCACGACCCGGAATTGGTCGTCGCCGAGCCGC
>WNFS01003296.1_pt1 | contig 12901 bp, 10 predicted proteins | sample 5400141 | NCBI WGS metagenome assembly WNFS01 (sample SAMN13153358, study PRJNA577476) | soil metagenome | isolation source: 60 cm saprolite under Madrone tree | place: USA:California | collected 2016-06-14
TACTTCGAGACCGCGCGCTTCCGCTGTAACGTCACGGGCCGGAAGCTCATGAACCTGACGATCGGAAATCTGGTCGTGCTCGTGGTCACCCTCGGCCTTGCCTGGCCCTGGGTGCTCCTGCGCAGCACGCGGTTCGCGTTCGACTACCTCACCATCGACGGCCCGCTCGACCTGGCCGGGATCGTCCAGGAGCCCCAGCTCGCCACGGCCTCGGGGGACGCGCTCTCGAGCCTCCTGGGCGCCGACGTCGACCTCGCATAGCGCCGCCCGATGTCTGGCGTGTTCACGGGCCACTACCTCGACGGCCGTAGCGCGGCGCGCCGTCAGGCGTCGATCCGCCTGACCCCGACCGGGCTCGAGATCACGCTCGAGGGCGGCGCCAGCCTGTGGTGGCCTCTCAGGGAGGTACGCCAGACCCAGGGGTTCTACGCCGGCGAGCAGATCCGCCTCGAGCGCGGCGGGCCGCTCCCCGAGACTCTCCTGGTCGACGATCCCGGCTTCCTCGGGTCGCTGCACGCTGCCGCGCCGGCCCTCGGGCGACGTTTCCACGACCCACGCCGGCGACGCGCGCGGGTTCTCTTCACGATCGTGGCCGCCGTCACGGCCGTCGCCGCCGGCACGGTCCTGTACGTGTGGGGCATCCCCGCGGCGGCGGGCCTGCTCGCCGCCCGTGTGCCCGTGTCATGGGAGGAGCGGCTCGGACAGGCGGCCGTGAACCAGCTCACGGCGTCGAGGCGGCGCTGTGTGGATCCCGAGCGGGAAGCGGCCATCGGCGCGATCGTCAAGAGACTGCTTGACCCGGTGCCGCGGGTCCCCTACACGTTCCGCGTGACCGTGCTCGACGATCGTGCAGCATGCCTCCACCGGCCTCCTGCTGGTCGCCGTGTCGGGCGACATGACCGCGGTGATGGCCTACGGGATCGAGAGCGCGCGCGTGCTAGGCACACTGGGCTACAGCCGTCAGCTCGAGAGCGAAGCGGACGTCGAAGGGTTGCGCATGCTGCTGGCCGCAGACGTCGATCCACGGGGGATGATCGCCTTCTTCGAGACGCTGCGCGCCGGGGAGCGAGGCCTGCCGTCCTCGGCGCGCTACCTCGATTCGCACCCGCTCGCCGTAGACCGGGTCGAGAGCCTCAAGCGCCTGGCGACATCCATTTCACATCGATCCCGGCCGCTGCTGCCGGACCGGGACTGGAACGACGTCAGGCGGATCTGCGGCAGCTAGGTGCTTGTCGGGAGATCGAGGAGAACTAGAAACTCTCAGCGGCGGGGGGCGTCGCCGAGGGCCACGACGACGAGGGAGCCGTACGCATCGACCGGACGAACGCCCCGTCCGTACCCCGCCACATGGTCGCAGAGCCAGCCGACGCAGGGTGTACGGGAGTCGATCTCGCTCTTGATCGCGGACCACTCTTCGCCGGCGGCGCGGCCGAGCGCCTGATGGCGCGCGCTCGACTCGATCACGAGGACCAGCCGCGCACCGTCGCCCTCGAGCCGCTTGAGCGCCGTCCGCATCGCTTCGACCGACCCCTGGATGAGGGTCTCGGGGTCCGGCGCCGAGCGCGCCTCGAAGCCTTCGGCGTAACCAAGCCCGGTCGAGTAGGCGGCCTCGAGGCACGCGGCGCTAGCAAGCGGCTCGCTGGATGAGGCGCCGTACACCACGGGCGACGAGAGGACGCTGCAGACCGTCCGCATCTTGGGCCCCATCAGAACGCGCCACGGCTGCAGGAAGGCCTCGGCGGGCGTTCCAAAGCCAGGCTTCACGAACGCGAGGCCGAGGCCTCGTGGATACCGCATCCTGAACGGCCAGCCGGCGAGGATGAGCCGAGCCGCTCCTTGCCCCGCCTCGGTCAGATCGCGGCCGCCCGCGGCGGCGACACCGCTCACGGCCCCCTCGCTGTTGGTCAGGCAGACGACGAGAGCCCCGGCCGTGACAGCGCCGTTGTGAGTGAGGATCGCGGAGGTAGCGCCACCGGCGACGCCGACGGGTCCGAGCACGCCCCGGATCATCGGGACGACGTCCTGGGCGGGCACGCCCGCGGTGACGAGGAGCACGAGATCAGGTGAGGTCCCGTGGAGTCCTGAGCGCGCCATTGCGGTCGCGCGCACGGCGGCCCAAATCGCGTCCTGATGCGAGGCGAATCCGATACCGATCTGGAGAGTCTTCGACGCGGTTTCGACAGGGATGGTCGCGTACATGGCCCCAAGGATTTGCACCATGGGTGCCAACCAAAAGGGGTTGAAAGATCAGGGGCTTTCTCTGACGAATGACGGAGGTGGGTGTCAGTTCGGCAACCGTGTGCCTTTTTAGAGCATGCCGTACTCCTTGAGACGCCGGTAGATCGTCCGGCGAGAGATGCCGAGAGCGCTCGCGGCCGCCTCCTTGTCGTCTTTGTAGAAGGCGAGCGCGCGCAGGATGAGGTCCTTTTCAACGTCGGCGAGGCGGGGAACCGTGCCGCTCTGTGGAACGGACGCCGAGGGCACCGACGCGGTGCCGAGGACCGGAAGATCAGCGAGCGTGATCTGCTCGCGCGCGCCCATTGCGAAGGCACGCTCGATGACGTTCTCGAGCTCACGCACATTGCCGGGGAAATCGTGCCCGGCGAGCGTGGCCAGCGCGTCCGGCGTGATGCCCTTCACGTCCCGCCTAAAGCGCCGGTTGTAGCGGCGCAGAAAATGGTTCACGAGCGCTGGAATATCCTCGCGCCGGGCGCGCAGCGGCGGCAGGCTCACGCGGACCACGTTCAGCCGATAGTAGAGGTCCTGGCGGAAGCGCCCGTCCGCGATCGAGCGGTCGAGATCACGGTTCGTCGCGGCGATGACGCGGACATCGACCAAATGCGTCTTCGTCGAGCCGACCGGGCGCACCAGCATCTCCTGCAGGACCCGCAGGAGCTTCACCTGGAGGCCCGGTGACAACTCGGCGATTTCGTCCAGGAAGATCGTACCCTCGTGGGCGCCGCGGAAGAGGCCGAGCGCGTCCGACACCGCGCCCGAGAAGGCTCCGCGGACGTGACCGAAAAACTCCGACTCGAGCAAGTCCTCCGGGATGGCGCTGCAGTTCACCGGGATGAAGGGCCCCTTGGCGCGATCCGAGAGCCGATGGATTGCCGCGGCGACCAGCTCCTTGCCGGTGCCGCTCTCCCCCTCGATGAGCACCGGCGAGTCCGTGGTGGCGACCTTGCTGATGATCTCCTTCACGCGCTGCATCAGCTGCGCGTTGCCGACCAGCTCGTTGACGGTGAGCTCCTCGCCCAGGCGCACGCGGAGTGATTGGACCTCGCCCTTCAGGAACCGCTTTTCGGTCACGCGCGCCATGAGGTGGCGCAACTCGTCCAGGATCAGCGGCTTGGACAGGTAGTCGTACGCGCCTTCCTTGAGGGCCTCGACCGCCGAGGAGATCGTTGGGTAGCCGGTCATCACGATGACCTCGATCGATTCGTCGTGGCGCTTGATCTCTCGGAGGAGGTCGAGGCCGCTCATCTCCGGCATACGGATATCGGTGATCGCGGCGTCATACAGCCCGGTGCGGATCGCCTCGAGCGCTTCCGCTCCGGTGCCAACGCACTCCACCTGATAGCCCCACTGAGTGAGGGCTTCCTTCAGGAGCTTTAGGATCGAGGGTTCGTCATCAACTACGAGGATTTTCGCGACTTCCATATCCGTTCTCCGACTCTAGCATGATCAAGATGTCAAACTGACAAGCTATATCTTGGGTTTCCGGGGGGCGCTCTTGCGCCGGAGGGGGGCCCATGTTAGCGTGGGCGTTGACTTTTTATCGAGGAGACCGCGACATGGCAAACACCGAGACCGTCCACCTCACCGAGCAGAATTTCGACGAAGCGCTGAGCCGTGACCCCGGGCTCATGATGGTGGACTTCTGGGCGGAGTGGTGCGGGCCCTGCCGCGCCATCGCGCCCCTCCTGGAGGACCTCGCCAGGGGCTCGGCGGGCAAGGTGACGCTCGCCAAGGTCAACGTAGACGAGAACCCCGGGCTCGCCGCGCGTTACGGGATCCGCTCGATTCCGACGATCCTGTTCGTGAAGGGCGGTAAAGTCGCCGACCAGGTGATCGGCGCGGTGCCCCGGGCGAAGCTCCAGGCAAAGCTGGACGCTCTCGCCTAGCGCGCCCCCGGCGGGGACCGCATCAGCACCTCCGGCACAGGCATCCCGTCACTCTCCCCGAGTCGTGACGAGTTCCGGGCTCTCGCGGCGCAGGGCAACCTTGTGCCCGTGTTCGCCGAGCTGCCCGCCGACCTCGACACGCCGCTCTCGGCCTATCTGCGCCTGCGCCCGGGCCCGTACTCGTTCCTACTCGAGTCTGTCGAGGGCGGCGAGGTGTGGGCGCGCTATTCGTTCCTCGGCGTCGATCCGCTGATGGTCCTCACGGCGAAGAACGGCCGGCTTACGCTCAGCCGGAACGGCCGCACCGAGCGGCTGCCGGAGGGCAATCCGCTCGGCGCGGTGCGGGATCTCCTCCGGGAGTTCCAGCCGGTGTCGGTGCCGGGGCTGCCGAGGTTCCAGGGCGGCGCCGTCGGCTATCTCGCGTACGACATGGTTCACCACATGGAGCGGCTGCCGCGCACCACCAACGACGATCTCGGGCTGCCGGACGCGGTGTTCCTCTTCAGCGATACGCTGCTCGTCTTCGACAACCTTCGCCACCGACTGCTCGTCATCGCCAATGCGGTCGTGGACCGACGCGATCCCGCGGCGCTCGACCGCGCCTACGACCGTGCCGCCGTCCGCATCGGGATGACGCTCGCGAAGCTCGCGCGCCCGGCGCGGGCGCCGTCCACGTTCGCCCTGCCGGCGACGGCGCCGCTCCTGGCCGAGGGGGAGGAGGGCTTCACCTCGACAATGAACGAGGCGCAGTTCACCGACGCCGTCCACCAGGCGAAGGAGCTCATCGCCGCCGGGGACGCCTACCAGGTCGTGCTGTCGCGCCGGCTCGACTGCCGCCTCACGGCCGATCCGTTCACGGTCTACAGGGCGTTGAGGACGATCAACCCGTCGCCGTACCTGTTCTTCCTCCGGTTCGGCCCGCTGTCCATCGTGGGCTCGTCTCCCGAGGTGCTCGTGCGGGTCGAGGGCAATCGCGTCGATCTGCGTCCGATCGCCGGCACGCACCCGCGCGGCGCCACCGAGACCGAAGACCGCGAGATCGAGGAGCGGCTCCGACACGACCCGAAGGAGCGCGCGGAGCACGTGATGCTCGTCGACCTCGGGCGGAACGACGTCGGGCGCGTCTCCGAGCTGGGGTCGGTCAAGGTCACCGAGTTCATGGAAATCGAGCGCTATTCCCACGTGATGCATCTCGTCAGCCACGTGACCGGCAAACTCAAGCCCGGGAGCGACGCGCTCGACGTGCTCCAGGCGTGCTTCCCCGCCGGGACGCTCAGCGGGGCGCCGAAGATCCGCGCGATGGAGATTATCGACGAGCTGGAGCCGACCCAGCGGGGGCCCTACGGCGGCGCCGTCGGCTACGTGTCCTACTCGGGCAACCTCGACTCCTGCATCACGATTCGCACCGTCGTGTGTCACGGCCGGCGCGCCTCCGTCCAGGTGGGCGCCGGCATCGTGGCCGACTCCGATCCGAAGACCGAGTGGCTCGAGACGTGCTCGAAGGCACGCGGCATGGTCCTGGCGCTGCGGATGGCTTCGGGAACGTCGCAACGATGATTCTCGTCATCGACAACTACGACTCCTTTACGTACAACCTCGTCCAGTACCTCGGCGAGCTGGGCGCGACGCTGGAGGTCGTGCGCAACGACGCTGTGAGCTGCGACGCGATCGCCGCGCTCAAGCCCGAGCGCGTGGTGATCTCTCCCGGACCCGGCAATCCCGACCACGCGGGCGTGTCGCTCGAGGTCATCCGCCGGCTCGGTCCCGCAACGCCGATCCTCGGCGTCTGTCTCGGCCACCAGGCGATCGGTCAGGCCTACGGTGCCACGGTCGCACGCGCGAAGACCCAGATGCACGGCAAGACCTCGGCGATCCGCCACGACGGCCGGGGCGTCTTCGCAGGCCTCGGGAACCCCTTCGTCGCTACGCGCTACCACTCGCTCGCCGTCCTGCGCGACACGGTCCCTGACGCGCTGGAGGTAACGGCCTGGGCTGAGGACGGGGAGATCATGGGCCTCCGCCACCGGCGCGACCCCGTCGAAGGCGTCCAGTTCCATCCCGAGTCGATCCTGACGGTCGAGGGAAAGCAGCTTCTGAGAAACTTCCTCAGCGGCCCCGGATGAGCGCGCCCCCTGCGACCGAGCGACGCCTGATCGAGATCATCCGGCGGGCGGTCCGGAGGGCGCCAGGGGTCCGGGTTGGAATCGGCGATGACTGCGCGGTCCTCGAGCCGGACGCCGGAAGCCTGCTTCTGGCGACGACCGACCTGCTCATCGAAGACGTGCACTTCCGGCGCCGCTGGGCCACACCCAACGACATCGGCTGGAAATCGCTCGCCGTGAACCTCTCCGATATCGCTGCGATGGGCGGCCGGCCCCGGTGGGCGCTGATCGCGCTCGCCTGTCCTGAGGCCGTTGGTCTCGACGAGGCCGAGGCCTTCTACGGGGGCGTCCAGGCGCTCGCGTCGGAGCACGACGTGGCGATCGTCGGCGGGGACACCGCAGCATCGCCCGGGGGCTGGATCGTCAACGTGACGCTGCTCGGCGAGGCGGCCCGGGCACCGCTCACCCGGTCCACGGCGCGCGCCGGGGACGTGATCGCCGTCACGGGGTCGCTCGGGCGCTCCGCGGCCGGACTTGCGCTCCTCGAGGCGACCCCGGCGCCTCGCGGCGTGGCTGCCGCCGCAGCGGCCGACGTGACGACCGCGCACCTGAGGCCCCGGCCACGGACCCGGGAGGGACAGTGGCTCGCCGCGGCCGGCGGGGTCACGTCGATGATCGATCTCTCCGACGGTCTCGCGACCGACCTCGGCCACCTCTGCGAGGAGAGCGGGCTCGGTGCGCGTGTGGAGCTCGGACGGCTCCCCGTGGACGCCGCGGTGCACGCGATCGCGCGGGCGCTCGATCGCGAGGCGCTGGCCTGGGCCACCGGTGGGGGCGAGGATTACGAACTGCTCCTCACCTGCGCGCCCGAGGCGGTCGAGCGCCTGGCCGAGGGCCTCGCGGGTACCACCGGGACGCCGCTCAGCGCGGTGGGCGAGATGACGGCCGCCGCCGATGGGATCCGGTACCTCGACGCCGGCGGGCGCGCCGTCCCCGTCCGCGCCGGGTTCGAGCACTTCGTGACGGGACGCGCCCGTGCCTGACAACCTCGGCCTGCGGTTCCTGGCCCTCGGCATCCTCATCGTCTGCTCCGCGATCCTCACCGGCGCCGAGGCCGCGTACTTCTCCCTGGGCCGCGCCCGGCTCAGACAAGTCGCCTCGAAGGGCGAAGCCAGCGGCGCGTCGAAGCCGCTCATCGAGCGCCCGCACGAGCTGCTCGTCACGCTCCTGGTCGGCATCACGGTGATCAACATCGGGGCCGCCGCGATCGCCGCGACGATCGCCGACAGTCTCTTCGGCCCGAGCTGGGGGGTGTTCGTCGAAATGGTCGTGTTGATCTTCGTCCTCACGACCTTCGGCGAAGTCCTGCCGATGACGCTCGCGGTCAAGTACCCGGAACGGTTCCTGGCATTCGCCGGCCGGCCGGTGGCGTGGCTCGGCGTACTCCTGACGCCCGTGCGTGCCGCCCTCGCGGGACTGACGGCGCTGACGGTGGGGCTCATCGGCCGCGAACGCGTGGAGCAGGTGATGCTCAGCGAGGAGGAGCTGAGGACACTCGTCGACGTCGGCGCGAGCGAGGGCGTCGTCGAACGTGAAGAGCGCGAGATGATCCACAAAGTGTTCGAGCTGGAAGACACCCTCGTCCGATCAGTCATGGTGCCGCGCCCCGACATGGTCTGCCTCGACGTCGAGACGCCGGCGGCGGAGATCCTGCCGGCGCTCCGCGAGCACTTGCATTCGCGCGTGCCGGTGTACGAGGGCTCGCTCGATGTCATCGTGGGCATCCTCTATACGAAGGACCTGCTGCCCCACATGGAAGGGTTGCCGGCCGGATTCGATCTCCGCGCCCACCTGCACCCACCGTACTTCGTGCCGGAGTCCAAGCGCGCGGACATGCTGCTCCAGGAGTTCCAGGCCAAGAGGCTCCACATGGCGATCGTGGTGGACGAGTACGGGGGCACCGCCGGCCTCGTCACCCTGGAGGATCTCCTGGAGGAGCTGGTGGGTGAGATCTCCGACGAGTACGACGAGCCCGAGCGCCTGATCCAGCGGGTGGACGCGAAGACCTTCCGGGTGGCCGGCAAGCTGCCGCTCGAGGAGCTCAACGCCGTCACCGGGCTCAAGATCTCCAACGAGGGCTACGACACCGTCGGCGGCTGGGTGCTCGACCTCTTCGGGCGCGTACCGCGGCGGGCCGAGCGTTTTGAAACGCCCGAGCTGTGGCTGACGGTGGAGAAGGTGGAGCGGACGCGAATTCTCGAGGTGCTCGTCTCGCTCAAGAAGCCCGCCCCGAAGGAGGCGGCCGCGTGAGCCTCCTCTGGCTCGCCGGGCTGTGTCTCCTGCTCACGATGTTCTTCTCGGCGGCGGAGATGGCGTTCATCGCCGCCAACCGGCTGCGCCTGCGGCACCTGGCCGAGGAGGGCAGCACCACCGCAGCGCTCTACCTCGAGGCGTTTCGCCAGCCCGAGCGCGCGCTCTCGACGGCGATGATCGGGGTGACGATGGCCCACATCGTGGCCGGCTCGGCGGCGACGTGGAGTCTCCTGCCCGTGCTGGGGCCGTGGGCGCCGCTGGTGGCGACGATCCTCCTGACCCCGGTGATGCTCGTCTTCGGCGAGATCATCCCGAAGGCCATCGCGCGGGAGTGGGCGACCAGCCTGATCCTGACACTCTATCGGCCGCTCACCTGGGCGGCGACGCTGCTGGTGCCGTTCGTGGCGTTCGCGAACCTCGTCGTCGGCGCGATCCTGCGAACCTTCGGCGGGCGTCAGATCGACATGCGCGCCTTCGTCTCGCGCGAGGAGCTCAAGGCGCTGCTCCAGATGGAGCCCGACGAGGCGGACGTGACGACCCACGAGGCTCAGCTGATCGACAAGATCTTCGACCTCGGCGACACCACCGTGCGCGAGGTCATGGTGCCGCTGGTCGAGGTCGCCACGCTCCCCGACACAGCGACGCCCCGGGATGCCATCGCGTGCGTCCTGGAACGCGGGTTTTCACGGATCCCGATCTACCGGCGGCGCGAGACCAACATCGTGGGCGTGGTCGGCGTGAAGGATCTCCTGAGCCGCGGCGCGCTGGTGAGGATCCTGGACGAGCTGAAGCGCCCGCCGTATTATGTGCCGGAAACCAAGCGCATCGACGACCTGCTCCGCGAGATGCAGCGCAACCGCACCCACATGGCCGTGGTCGTGGACGAGTACGGCGGCTCGACCGGCGTCGTGACGCTCGAGGACATCCTCGAGGAGATCGTGGGCGACATCCACGACGAGCACGAGCGGACGCCGGCGGTGGCGGAGCGGCTGCCTGACGGGAGCTATCGGGTCGCCGCGCGCGCGAACATCGACGAGCTGAACGAGGCGTTCGACTGGACCCTTCCGAAGCGTGACTACGAGACCGTCGCGGGGCTCGTGCTCGCGACGCTGCACCGGATCCCCCGGCCGGGCGAGGTGTTCCAGGTCCCGGGCTATGCGATCACCGTGCTCGAGGCCGACGCCCGGCGCGTCGTGGCGGTGAAGATCGTGCCGGTCGCCGGCACCAACCAAGGAGGATCTTGAGCATGGCTGGAACGATGGTCGAGTTCGCGTCGAACGGCAGCAAGACGGCGGGGTATCTGGCGACGCCCGCTTCAGGCAAGGGCCCGGGCGTGCTGGTGCTCCAGGAGTGGTGGGGTCTCGTCGGACACATCAAGAACGTTTGCGACCGCTTCGCCGCCGAGGGGTTCACGGCGCTCGCCCCGGACATGTATCACGGCAAGACCGCCAGCGAGCCCGACGGCGCCGGCAAGCTCTTCATGGCGCTGAACATTTCGCAGGCGGAGCGCGATCTGAGAGGCGCCGCGACGTATCTCCTGGGCCAGTCGTCCGCGAAGAGGATCGGCGCCGTGGGCTTCTGCATGGGTGGTCAGCTCGCCCTCTATGCCGCCACGCTCAATCCCTCGGTCGGAGCCTGCGTCAACTTCTACGGGATCCATCCGAACGTGAAGCCTGACTACTCGAAGCTCTCGGGCTCCGTGCTCGGCCTCTTCGCGGAGAAGGACGGCTTCGTCACGCCTCAGGTCGCCAAGGATACGGACGCGGCCATCAAGAAGGCGGGCAAGCAGTCGGAGATCCACATTTACCCGAACGTGGATCACGGCTTCTTCAACGACGACCGACCGGACGTCTACAACCAGGCTGGCGCGACCGACGCCTGGCGGCGCACGCTTGCCCACTTCCGCCAGAATCTGAAATAGGCGCCTGGCGCGAACACGACAACGAGGGGCGCCTTCTCGGAGGCTCCCGCGTTGCCGTGTTCGGGCCGACCCCACTTGCCTTGTAAGACTTACTCGACCGTCGGTCTCCTGACGGTCCGCATTCGGCTCCGGAACGCGTAAATCCCTGCCCCCACGGACATTTTGACTCTGGCATTCCCGCTGCTCTCACAGCGTGTTGTAGTAAGACATCCTACGGAGAGGAGCGTCACATAGACATGCGCGCGCTCATCGCTGGGCTCGTCGCTCTCGGGATCGCCGAGACCGCAATGCGCGCAACGGCGCTCTACGCAGAGAGAACAGACATCACGCCACCGACCATGGGCCCGGAGGTCCATACGGATCAGGACCAGCGTCGGGGCACCGAACTGTCCGGCGTCGCCAGCCTCGGTCTGGGCGCTCGACCGACGATCGAGAAGCGCGTCGTTCGTCGAGACCCGAATAGCAGCCGCCCTGGAGGTTCGCCTCACCATGCCGTTGGGCGTAGCCTCGGAGGGCGCGCGTGATTCGCCTGTGTGACAGGAGGACGGATGAGATGAGCTGGAAAACGATCGCCGCGAGTCTCGTGATCGTGTCCGTGTCGGCGGGACTGCCGGGGGTGACGCCCGCTCACGCCGGCAACGTCAGCGTCGGGGTCAACATCGGGGTGCCAGTCCCACCGCCGCCGCCCGTGATGATCGCCGAGCCGCCGCGGGTCGTCGTCGTGCCGGGTTCGCCTGTCTACTACGCGCCCGGGGTCGATTTCAACCTGTTCGTCTACCACCAGCACTACTACCGATTCCACGAGGGCGCCTGGTTCATTGCCTCCTCGCACGGGGGGCCCTGGACGCACGTCGTGCAGGCGCGGGTGCCGCAGGCCGTGCTCGCGGTGCCAGTCACCTACTACCGAATCGCGCCCGGTCACGCGAAGAGGATGGAAGGGCCGAGGTTCGACCACCGCGGCAAGGGCAAGCAGGGCGGCAAGCACGACTAGCCGCACTCACGAGCGCGGTAGGAGGACGGTGAAGCGGCTGCCCTTGCCTTCGCTCGACTCGGCGGTCACGCGACCTCCGTGGGCGCTCGCGACGCCCCGCACGATCGCCAGGCCCAGGCCGGTGCCGCCCCGATCTCGGTGTGCCTGCCGGTAGGGGTCGAAGATGTTCGGCAGGGCCTCAGCGGGGATGCCTACACCCGTGTCCTCGACCTGGAGCTCGAACTCCGAGCTCGCGTCGATGACCCGAACGACGACACGCCCGCCGCGCGGGGTAAAGCGGATCGCGTTGGCGCCGAGGTTGACCACGAGCTGGTAAAGCCGTTCCTCGTCGCCGAGGTACGCGAAGTGCGACCCGTAGCGCTCGCGCTCCAGAGCGACACCGGACTCCTCGGCCTGCGGGTGAAGCTCCTCGACCACGCGGTCCACGAGCCTCGCGAGGTCGAGCGGCTTCCGCTCGAGCTCCACGAGCCCCGCGCGCAGGCGCGACATCTCGAGGATCTGATTGGCGAGCCGGAGCAGCCGCTCGGAGCTCTGCGCGATGATGCCGGTCAGGCGCTCCTGCTTCTCCGTGAGGGGGCCGGGAGCGCGCTCGTGAAGGAGGTCGACGGCACCGCGGATCGACGTGAGCGGCGACCGGAGCTCGTGGGAGACGGTTGCGAAGAACTCCCGCTTCGTCTCCTCCATCTGGCGCAGCTGACTCCCCATCGAGTTGAACGAGCGCGCGAGCGCTCCGATCTCGTCGCGGCTGTCGACCGCGATGGGCTCTCGAAACGCACTCGCCGCGACCTCCGCCGTGGCCGAGGACAGCAGGTCGAGGGAGCGCGTCATCCGCCGAGCGATGATCGCCGTCCCGAGCAGGGCCAGGCCCACGGCCGCGCCCAGCGCGATGAGCACCGCGGTCCACGTGCGCGCCTCGAGGTGCGCGGCCTCGGTCTGCGCCGCGAGGACCCGCGCGCGGGTCGCCGCCATCAGCTCGTCCAGGCTTTCCCGGACCTGCACGCCGAGCACTCGTGCAGCGGCGTCCGTCAGCCGCACGGCACGCGCGCGCTCGCCGCGCCCGAGGAGCGCTTGCTCCTCGGCGACGATGCGCCGGTACTCCTCGAACGCGGCGCTGGCCTCGCGGAGGTGCAGCGCCTCCCGTTCGCTCAGCGCGTACTCGGCGAGCCGCGCGAGATCCTCCGCGATCCGCGCCGCCAGTTCGGTCCACGCCGTCGTATAGCGCCGGTCGCCCAGCACCACCGCGCGCGCCTCGAGCCCCAGAAGCGGTGGAATCGCCTCGCGGGCGGACGCGGTGAGGCTCAGCGTGGGGATCGTGCGGGTCGTGATCTCCCGGTTGACGGACACGAGACGGCCCACCGCGCCGAGGCTCAGGGCGCTGACACCCGCGAGCACGACGATCACGAGCGCAGAGGAGAGGAAGATCTTGGAGCTGAGCCGCATGCCCAACCCC
>WNFS01002930.1_pt1 | contig 12900 bp, 18 predicted proteins | sample 5400141 | NCBI WGS metagenome assembly WNFS01 (sample SAMN13153358, study PRJNA577476) | soil metagenome | isolation source: 60 cm saprolite under Madrone tree | place: USA:California | collected 2016-06-14
GCTCAAAGACTGCGCGATCTGGCCGCGCCCGTTGCAGCAACCCCATCCACCGATCTGGATCGCGGCACGCAGCGCCGAGTCCATTGAATGGTGCGTGAAGCGTCACCTGCCGACGGCTCAAGTCTACCAGACAACAGGCCAAATCGAGGACACTTTCGGTTACTACCGGAAAGTCGCCCAAGACGAAGGTTGGGAGGCCACTCCCGATGATTTTATTCTCTGCCGTCATATCTACGTCGATGAGTCTGATAAAAAGGCGCAAGAAGTCGCCGAGCCGGCGATGCGCTATTTTTTCACTGTCTTTAATCGCGGCTTCAACGAAGCGGTGAATAAGGGCGCCGTCGACCAGCGGCTCATGGCAGCCTTGACCACGGAACGTTCGTTCAACTATTTCCGCGAAGGCAACCGAGAGCGGCGCGATTTTTCCAAGCTCGATTGGGATGGCCTGATCAGCACCGGTTATGTGATCGCCGGTGACCCGGACAACGTCGCCCGGCAGATCACCTCGCAAATGAAACAAATCGGCGCCAATCACTTCATGGGTATGTTCCACATCGGCAATCTTCACCACGACAAAGTCATCTCCTCACTGAATCTCTTCAAGAAAGAGATCATGCCGAGACTTCATTAGTCGAGAGGCGAGAGACAACATCCAACAGGTCAATGCAGGAGTCCTGATTCAAACTCACTTGCCTCTCCCATTCTGACCCGAAGCTCCTGATGGGCACTTGCTACTGGAACCATGAACCCCAACCCAGCGAGACCTATCTCTGTCTGGACGGGAAAAGCCAGGTCTGCGCGCGCTGCTGTGTCGAACAATGTGCCGTGGATACTCCAGCATGGTTCGGTAAATGTGCCGAGGCCGGCCATCCGACTTGGCCGGCAGTGAAGACGCGTCGAACCGTCGCGGCAAAGCTGGTCTGCCTCGAGTCCTACTGGAACCGCGAGTTATTCAAAGCGATCTCGGTTAAAGGTTTTTTCGAATCCCTCGCTACTTTGATTCGCCCGCGGCTACAGCTCGCGCACCGCTTCGTGGAATCGGAGCGCGGCCTCGCTTACTATACGCAGCACCCGGAAGGCTTACTTTGGAAACTGCCGGAATCCTGGGATACGCCGATCTACTATCTCGCTTTTCACGGCGAGCCCGGAGCCGTTAAATCCGTCCTGGACCGCATCGGCGCGGAGACATTGCTGGAAGCTTTTCGCGGCTACGGCAAATGCGGTTATAGTAATCTCGTTTACTTCGCAGCCTGTAACGTTTTGTCTGGCACCGAAGGAGAACAATTCGCACGAGATTTTTTAGCGGCTTCCGGCTGCCGCGCCGTCATCGGCTACACAACCAACGTGGATTGGATGGATAGTTTGGTCACCGACATGCTTTTCTTACAGCGGTTCTACACGAATCCAGAGCCTTGGAAGAATATCGGCGGCATTTTCAATTCGGTGAAAGAAGACTACCGGCCAGCGTTAAGTTTGGGCTACACGATGTTCGAAGCCGAAGACATAGAACCCTACCCATATGAGAAAGCGCCGGCTGGACTTTAGGCAATGAGCAATCGTGGTATATAGTCTAAAGACCTATGAATAAGCGACTTGTTAAGAAAACCACCCCGAGCCGACTATTGAGCCGGCGCCAGGCGCTCGCGCTCTTGGGCACTGGGACGGCAGCAATATTTTTAGGCTGCCGACGAATGAAGAGGAGATCGGGGAAGCCGACTACAGCGTTGGCTTCGCTCGCGACCGCCCATGCCGCGGTCATCCCCTTCTGCGTGGTGCGCCCCGAACAGACTGAGGGACCCTACTTTATCGACGAGAAGCTCAACCGCTCCGACATTCGTTCTAATCCTTCGGACAGTTCGGTGCAGCCAGGCGTGCCTTTACGTTTAGCGTTCCACGTTTCCAAGGTCAGCGGCAGCTCTTGCAGCCCTTTGAGCGGCGCCTTCGTCGATGTTTGGCACTGCGATGCCCTCGGTGTTTATTCCGATGTGCGCGACGTGAATGCCGGATTCGATACCCGAGGGAAAAAGTTTCTGCGCGGCTATCAAGCGACGGATGCGAACGGTATCGCCGAATTCCTGACGATCTATCCCGGCTGGTACGAGGGCCGAACCGTTCACATCCACTTCAAAATTCGCACCGATCCCGCGTCCCGGAGCGCCCATGAATTCATTTCGCAGCTTTACTTTGATGAATCCATCACCGACCAAGTTCACAAGCAGGCCCCCTACGACGGCAAAGGATACCGCAGCACGACTAACGACAAGGATTTCATCTTCCGCCAAGGAGGAAAGCAACTGATTCCAACGTTGACCAAAGATGGGCATGGTTATGCAGCGAAATTCGAAATCGGACTTCAGATTACATGATTTCAATCCGCCCGCCGAAGGTTAACCGCTTTGAGCAACAGGCGGCAGTTTCCATTTTATTCGACACAATATCCCGACAGAGAGTTTTATGGTCGTTGATTTTGAACACCACTACATTCCCGTAGAGTTAGCGCGACGAATGGGAATCAATACCGGAACTCGAACCATCGTCGAAGAGGATGGTGTTCCCAAGGCGAATGTTCACGGTCAACTGTTTGATCTCGGCGCGCAGATCAGGGATCTGGAGCGCGCCGGCATCGACGTCGCGGTGCAGACCTGCATTTTAGGATGGGACGCACCGCTGGAGAACTGCCGGCTGCTCAATGACTGCACGGCGAAGATTCAAAAGCAGTATGCCGGTCGCTTCGTCGGCTTGGCCCACATCCCCCCGCTTGAGGGCGAGCCCGCGTTGAAAGAACTGGAACGGGCGGTTGGCGATCTCCAACTGAAAGGCGTAACGATCTCTTCTCAGTCGCGCGGCTTGTCGTTGGACGCGGAGGCATTCAGGCCCTTTTACGATGTTGTGACAAGACTGCAAATTCCAATCTTTGTCCATCCGGCCTTGGCGCCCAAAGGATACGATTTACTAAAAGACTATCAACTCTCGGTCATCCTCACCCGCGAATTCGATCTCGGCGTGGCGGTGACTCGATTGATCGCCGGCGGCGTCTTGGAGCGCTATCCTGAGCTTGAGTTTGTGATCGCTCACTTTGGCGGCGGACTGGCGGGCTACAAAGAAAGAATCGCACGGTCGTCTTATCGCTTCAAATTGCTCAGATCCTTCGGCGATTATTTCGAACGACTGTACTTCGACATGGCCGGCTTTGAAGGCAGCCCCATCGCGCTGCGCTGCGCGATGGAAGGCATCCGGCCCGAGCGCATGGTCTTCGCCACCGATTATCCCCAGAACTTCAACAATGACGATCCGAAGACCGGCAAAAACGTCGATGGGATTCGTGAATATATCGCAGAAATTCAAAGTCTGCCGCTGGATGCGCGAGTGAAGAACGATATGCTGGGTGGCACAGCGGCCAGATTATTGAAGATCGGAGTGTGACCCGGCTCACTGTCTTAGATGGATACATAGGAGAGTCACGATGCTTAGAATAAAAGGAGCAACAAAGGACAAAGCTTCGGAGGAGGTCCGGAAGGTTTTCGAAGAGCAAGAGAATCAGTACGGCTCGATCCTGAACACCGCAAAGGTTTACGGGCTCAGGCCGACGATTCAAAAAGGTGTTCAGGCCCTTCAAGCGGGAATTCTAGCGTCGGGGCTGATCAGCGGCGACCTCAGACATCTCCTTTGTATGAAAGCAGCCAGCATCAACGGCTGCCCATATTGAATTGACATTAACGCATCCAGTGGGATGCAAAAAGGCGCGTCGGCGGAAAAAGTCGAAGCGGCGTTGGGCGATTACCGCAAGAGCCCGCTCTTTTCTCCGCGCGAAAAACTGGCGTTGGAGCTTTGCGAACGGATGACGTACACAAACAAGCGGGTCACCGATCGCTTCTTCAACCGGCTCAAGCGGCATTTTACCGAGGAAGAGTTGGTGGAGCTTGCTGCGATCATCGCTCTGGAAAACTTCCGGAGCAAGTTCAATCCCGTTTTTGCAGTCGAGTCCCAGGGGTTCTGCCCGTTGCAGGCCGTTCGGCAGGTCGCTCAGGATGCGGCCCGTCGCTTCCACGAATAGGCTCGCCCTTGGGTTTCTTCCGGTATAGAGAAGGAATCCATCGCGGAGGTCCCCTATGAAGAATTCTAAATCCGTTGCGATTTTTCTGATTGCCGCGTGGACAATTGGGCTAGCGACCTCCGTCGCCTGGACGGCCGCGAGTCCGACCAAAGTTACCATTCACGTGCCCTCGAAGAGCCTGGCGATCATGCCGTACTATTTCGGCAAGGACAAAGGCTTCTTTGCGCCGGAGCTGGTGGAGCCGCAGCTCGTCATGATGTCTCCGCCCACGGCCATCGCTGCTCTGATCGCGGGCGAACTGGATTTTTCTTCGACCACAGGAGCCGCGACTTCTGCGATCATGCGCGGTCTTCCGCTCAGAAGATACTTCTATGTCCAGGCCGAACCGGCCCATGTGCTGGTAGCGCAGCCTGAGATCAAATCGATCCAGGACCTAAACGGTAAAACCATCGGGGTCACCGCCTTGACAGACGCCGTGGGTATGTCAACGACGATGATTCTAAAAGGCAATAACATCGATACCTCGCGCACCACTCAGCTTGCGATGGGCGTGACCGATAACGCGATCAGGGCGTTGACAACTAGGAAAATCGCAGCGACTCTCTTGGCGCCGCCGTATGCGGAAGAGCTTGAAGCCAAGGGTTACAACAAACTAGCCGAAGCGAGAGCCTACGCGCCGCTCAGCTTTATTGGTCTCGTGAGCTCCACCGAAACCGTCAAAAAGAGTCCTCTCAAAGTGCAGGCGATGATCGCGGGCCTATACCGGACCATGATTTACATCCACAATCCCGTCCACCGCAGCGAAGTGATTCAATACATCGCCCGCTATCACAATATCGATCTGGCGCTCGCGGAAAAAGCCTTTGCGACGCAGATGCAATCATACAGTAAAGACGGCACGAAGCCACGGAAAGCGGTGGAGCGGGAAATCGAGATCTATCGCGAGATCTTGAAAATCGCCAAGACATTCACGCCGGATGATTTGGAAGATATGAGCCTATTGAAGAAAGTGCAGGACGGAGCGGTAGCGCAGAGAAAATAATGTATCCGGCTGGACAAATTTTCACCTGATAACTAGATTCGCTTGCCCTTCCCGCGGCTCCTAAGTTCCCATACGAACACGATCCCTCACCGTAAGACTTTGTCCGTTTACGTCAGTGTGAAATTCCTTCGACTTCCTTCTTTCTCCCAAAACTTGCGTTCGCTGCGGTGGCATATGCATTGCCTCTCCGCAGCGGTTGCCATGAGAGTTTTGCGGAACGGCGGACAATTTAGCCATAGACGCGGTCGGTTCTATTTTGCGACGAGCCTCGGCTTGTTGGTTATAGTTATGCCGGCGATCGTCGTGTCCGATAGCTTTGGTCTGCAAGCTCTCAGTTTTTTCGGAGCGGCAAGTTCGTTGATCGTGTTCAAGACGAGCTTTCGACGCTGGGCGCGCTGGTTGCTGGGACGGAAAGTAACATGCGCGGTCGCCGAGACCTTAAAGTCCCTTCCCGACGATTACATCGTGCTCAACGATATCGTCTTGCCCGACAGCAAGGCCAACGTCGATTATTTGCTGATCGGTCCCAACGGTATTTTTTCGATCGAGACCAAGAACTATTCGGGCTTTGTAAAGTGCGAAGAAGACGAGTGGCTTATCAACGGGCGGCGGATCCGGAGCCTCAGCAAGCAAGCCAAGCGCAACGCGATTGCCGTGCGCGGTTGCATCGCCCAGTCGTTCACCGGGTCACAAACAGGAATACCTTATGTTGCCCCGCTGCTGGTATTTGTCGGTTCTCGAACAAAGCTCAAGCTCTTCAAGCCTGCCGTGCCCGTGCTTAGATTGGGCGAGCTCGTAGAGTTTATTCGCCATCGCGAGACTAAGCGGTCTATCACCCAGGATGAAAAACGCGCCCTGGTTCCTCATCTACAGTTGCTCCAGCGCAACTTCGCTTATCTTTCCGACCTGTCGGCCACCGAAGCAGAGACCCTGGACAAAGCCGGTTGAAATCAGTTGTCGATCACGTAATCCAATAACTCTATCCGCAATTCCCGCGTCTGCGGCCCGCGCAGAGACTGACAGATTTTTTTTCTTGACTCGAATGATGCACATCGACTAGCTTCGCTTGGAGCGGTGGTGCCTGGTTATCCACATCATGTGACCCAAACGGAAGTGGGTTTACCTCTTATTGATAGCCACAACGATCGTAACGCATCTCGCGAAAAGGTCGTGACGAGTTTCGCCCCCTTCGCTCCAAAATTCCAGCGCGCGCCGATGATGACGCTGCATAGACAGCTCATCGCGCTTCCGAAGTCCAGGAAGGAAACGTCGGATGTTCCAGCTTATCAATGGGTGTATAGAATGCGCAGAATGTCGGAATGAGATTCTTTATACCGACGAATTCAATTGCGCTTACTGCGGCGTCAGTCTGTGTGACAATTGCCTAATTGACCACGAAGATGAATGCTGTCTCTCGCTGAGGCCGCGCTCTTAACAGCGCAGGCGCGGGGAAGCTCGCATGCCAAGAATTAATTTCCTAAGGGAAAGCGAGACTTAAGGATTCTGGCCGCTTTTTCCGGCGTCGTAGCCTTGTTCGTAGCCGCGCTTTTTGCCTTCCTCGTAACGCTCTTTTTCAAGCTCCTTCTGAGCCTCCTGATAGCCCCGGGAGTATCCCTCGGAGTATCCGCGATCGTATGTGTTTCCGGAAGCCGAAGCGGGCGGTGGCGGGGGTGGCGCAGAATAATAATTGTTATAGGTATAGAGGGGCGGATAGGTGTAAGGGGAGTAACCATAGCTCGGCGGATAATAATAGCCATAGGAGGCGGGGTAAAATAAGGGCGGCGGAACCAAGACTCGATTCAGGAAGACTCCGGTCGCCACGCCGCCAAAGAATCCGGCGGCTACAGCCCCAGGAAAGAAGGGTCGGCCGAAAACGACTCTCCTCGGCCCCCACCCCCCCCAGGCGAAAGAAATGCTGGGGGCAGTAATCAGGGCGATCAGGGCGGTCAGTGCAATGATTCTGATAGCTTTCATGACTTTCTCCAACCAACGAAACTCGGGCCTCGCTACAGCGAAGTCCTCTACTATTTTTCATCATATCTTTTCGTCAAAGGCAAGACAACGGGCCCGTATCTAATGTTCATTGAAAAATGATTGAAAGATGAGTGTGGGAACCAAGTGGCCGTTTCGGATTGCCTCTTTGCTGCTCGCCGTCTTGTTCCTCCTAGGATCGGCGTTGGGAGTCATCGATATCTGGCGTGGAGGGAAGCTAGAGTTTGGTTCAAAGCTCAATACCGCGCTCGGTTGGTTGGGTTCCGGGATATTCTTCTTGGCGCTCGCCTGTCGCGGTTTGTCGTTTCGACGCAAGAAATTGCTAAACGACTCTGAAAGCGCAGCAAAGAAGTAGTCTAAGTTTACCGTTTGTAGGGTTCGTTTCCCCAGATTTCTTTGAGAAACCCGCTTTTTTCGAGGTCGATGACGAAACGGTTGTCGTAAAGGGCTTCCGGTTTTTTCTCATGGGTGTTCCGGTCTCGCGGGCGAGATCCACTGCTTCCGCCACCGCCCTGCCCGGTACGTTCATGGTCCGGTCGACGATCTCCTTGGCATAGACGTTGTATGAGGACTGGAGCGCCTCTTCATCTTTGACTCGCATCGCTTTGGCGATGGCGGTTTTGGCTTTGTCGGGATTTTTCTCGACGAAGTAGACCGTCTCGAGGCGGTAGGCATGAGGTAACCGTCATCCAGGCACTCTTATTCATCACGGATACAGCACTTAAGGAAAGACATTCTCACCAAGAAATTCACGAAGGCCAAGAAAGGTCGGATATTTTTGATTATAAACTTCGTGCTCTTCGTGCCCTTAGTGGTGATACTTGTTTTTCTTATTTGGTTACGGCCAGCGGCGCTAGGATTTTCATGGCCATTGCACTAAAACAATTTCACCGTCTCGTTGGCCGCTTCGAGGTTTATCTCCCGGTCAACCAAAAACCAGCGCGATAATTTGCAAAGTTGACCTCGCGGTTAGACTCTGATAGGCAGATGCCAACGTGAGAACAAGGATTGCCGTCCTTCTTTCGTTTCTTTTCTTATTTTCCGGCGCGCTGTTAGCAGACTGTTTCCTGGCGCACGCCGACCTCGACGATCGCGCGGAAGAAGAAGCCAGTGCCATCGATGATTTCGCTATCTCCTTGAGGTCTAACCATTCGAAGCGCTTTCGAAACCCTCAGCTGAGAAGCGAGTTGTCGCTGAAGCCGCTGCGCATCCTTCGCGCGTTGGCGGAACAATTGCTTTCCGCCGGCAGAGTAAAAAATCTCTTCGGATTCTCGCAACAAGATCTCTATAGACTTCAAGAGGTCTATCGCCTCTAAGAATCCTCCCCTAGTTTTGTCCCTTATCTTGTGGGTCTGATCCCGTTCTAGATTGGTCCATGTATAAATCTCGCCAGCCGACCATCTGGGCGATTCATGAAGCGCACCGAAAGCCCGGGGCTTCACACTGCCCGATAGAACAAAAGCTCACAAGAGAGACTCCGGTGGTGTGGACAGCTAAAGGAGGCTCCAATGAACAGCGTGAGAACCACTTTTCTGATGACGTTTTTAACGGTGAACTTGGTCGGAGCCGGGAGGGCACTGGATGGTGAAGACGGCGCGCTGATCGCTTTCACCTTTGCTTCAGCCATGCACGGCATCGGCTACTGGTTTGGTGACAAGATCGTTTTGCTCATGCGCGGCGCAAGAGAAATCCGGCGCGATGAGGCTCCGCGCCTCTACCGCATCGCCCAGGAGGTAACGCACCAAGCACAGATGCCGATGCCCAACCTCTATTTGCTCCCCCAAAAGAGCCCGACTGTCTTTGCAACAGGCAGAGATCCTACACATGCCGCTGTGGCCGTTACGGAAGACATTTACCGTCTAGATGACGCCAAGCTTTTTAGTGTGCTGTTCCGTGAACTGTCCCAGATCAAGAGCGGCGATAGGCTTATCGCCGCTATCGCAGCCAGTGCGACCGGCGCAGTTTCTGTGCTGGCCAACATCGGCAAATAAGGGTGATGCGTGACGATGTTATTTATTGACTATTGAGTGACGAACGAGCCGATGAAGGAGAGCACAATGAGCAGGAAGGAAAATCTATGACATCAGACCGGCTATTTTTGTGGATCGTCTTTAATATTTTTGTGCTGGGAATGCTGGCCATCGATCTCGGAGTGTTTCACCGCAAAGCTCACGCCGTTGCCCCGCGGGAAGCCACAACCTGGTGTTTTGTCTGGATTACGCTGGGGCTGCTATTCAATGCCGGGATCTATCTGTGGTTGGGATCGGAACCCGCGCTCGAGTTTTTCGCCGGATATCTCATTGAGTACTCCCTAAGTGTCGATAACATCTTCGTCTTCATCCTCATATTATCCTATTTTGCTGTCCCGGGGGCCTACCAGCACCGAGTTCTCTTCTGGGGCATCCTGGGAGCTTTGGTTATGCGCGGAATCTTTATTGGGACTGGCGCCTTGCTCTTACAACACTTCCATTGGGTGATATACATCTTCGGCGCTTTCCTTGTTTTCACCGGCATAAAGATGTTTACGCAAGATGAGACCGCCGTTCATCCGGAGAATAACCCGGTGATCAAAGCGCTACGGCGATTCATGCCGCTCTCTTCTCGATACGAAGGTCAATGTTTTTTTGTAAAGCTTGACGGAAGATGGGCGGCCACTCCGTTGTTCGTGGTTCTATTGGTGGTTGAGAGCACGGATCTCATTTTTGCCGTGGACTCGGTGCCCGCCATCTTTGCCGTAAGCGGCGACCCTTTTATTGTTTATACCTCGAACGTATTCGCGATCCTGGGTCTTCGATCCCTTTACTTTTTGTTAGCGGGCGTTATGGATCTTTTCGTTTATCTCCGCCACGGGTTGGGCTTTGTACTTGGGTTCGTAGGGATCAAGATGCTGCTCGTCGATATTTACAAGATCCCTATTGGCGCGTCGTTAGGAGTGGTGGTGGGAATATTAGCGCTTTCGATCGTGGCGTCTCTCGCCGTCCGATCAGGAGTGACCGACTCATGGCGCGCTTTCCGGTTTTCTTTCAATACGTCATCCGCCGGGTCCAATCAGTTCTGGATATGGTTTGCCATCGTCGGCGCGGTTCTAGCGATAATTATGTCGGTACAACCTGGCTTCCCTGCGACAGCTTTCTCGGGAGCTTGGGAGCAGAGCCCCCGTTGGGCGGGGCACTATTCCGAAACGCGCGACTATCAGTGAGTCGACTTGCTGCCGACGGTCGTAACCGTGATATGCGACATCGGGGAATCGGCCTTCGCGCCATGCCAGTGGCGCTCGCCCGCCTTGATATGCACGACGTCGCCGACGGTTATCTCGCGTTCTTCCTTCTCCGTTGCGACCATACCCCGGCCGGATGTGACCACCAAGATCTGATCGCAGTCGTGGGTATGCCATCCGGTGGTGGCGCCTTCGTGGAAGTTAACCACATTGCAGCGAAAGTTATCGGATTGTCCATCGCCGATAATCGCTTGCCGTGTGCGACTGACCGGCCCTCCAGTCCATCCGGCAATGGGCGTCGCGCTGTCCATGGGGTTTTCCGGCAAGTCATGAATCTTGAGTACGCGCATATTTCGCCTCCTTTTTTCTTCTTTTCTTCGTGAGTCTTCTACCACGTTTTCCATCCATTTGTCCGAACACAACTCACTTTGCTGCGAGGGATTTCATAATCGAGAAGTCAAAGACCTTGTTTCTCGGCAGCTTCTTCTCCATGCCCATAGCGTTAAACTCAAAGTCCAGAACCTTGTCTTGGAAATCTTCGGAGAGCATACCGTCGGAAACAAAGACCGGAATGCTTGTGTCGTAAGTCCGCAACGCCGCTTCTTAGGGGATGCTCATGTATTTAGCCATAATTCTTACCGCGCCTTCTGGCATAGATAGGACACCAGGTGAGCGTTGGTCAACTGATTAGCCAATGGGCGAGAAACCGATTGAACGATTTGAACCGTTCAAGCCATCTCAGCGTTGCATCCAACCCGAGTTGACATAAGCGCCCGTCATCGGATAGGGACACGTTCAGGCCCATAATCATGGAAGCCATCGCCGTCCAAGAGCTTTCGAAGCTCTATCCCACCCGTGATGGCAGCGTGCACGCGCTCCAGCAGATCAGCTTCAACGTGAGCGAGGGGGAGTTTGTCGCGGTCGTCGGCCCGTCCGGGTGTGGGAAGTCCACGCTACTCAAGATCCTGGCCGGCATCCTGCCCGCTTCCAAAGGAGAGGCGCGCCTTCGGGGCACTCCCATCACTGGACCGCGACGTGACATCGGCGTGGTCTTCCAGTCGCCTGTTCTGCTGCCTTGGCGCAGCATTCTGGACAACGTGCTGCTGCCCATCGATGTGCAGCGCCTCGGTCGCGAAAGGCATCTAAAGGTCGCAATGGATCTATTGAGTCTTGTCGGGCTCGAGGGGTTCGAGCGTCACTACCCTTGGGAGCTATCTGGAGGCATGCAGCAGAGGGTCGCTATCACCCGCGCACTCATCCACGACCCTGCGATGCTGCTAATGGACGAGCCGTTCGGCGCGCTGGACGCGATGACGCGCGAGCAGATGAATCTGGAGCTTCAGCGCATCTGGCTCGAGCGAAAAAAGACCGTGCTTTTCATCACCCACTCGATTCCCGAAGCCGTCTTTCTTGCCGACAGGGTCCTCGTGATGACGCCACGCCCTGGCTGCATCATAGATGACGTGCAGGTAAAGATACCGCGCCCGCGCGCGCTGGAGGCGATGAACTTCCCCGAGTTCGCTCCCTATGTACACTGTATTCGGGGACGGTTCAGCGCGAAGGGGGTGATCGACTGATGAAAAATGCGCGGAATGTCGCGCTTACGATAGTCCTCTTTTGCTCTTCGATTCTCGTGTGGGAGGTGATCGTGCGCGCCTTCGAGGTGCCGACCTTCATCTTCCCAGCTCCTTCTCAAGTTGCCACGGCGCTCTGGCGCGGGTTCGCGAGCGGCCTTTATCAGAAGCACCTTTACTACACGCTCGTCGAGACGGTGCTCGGCTTTCTTTTGGGCTCGGCGCTCGGCTTCTTCCTGGGTACGGCCGTGGCGTTGAACCGCTACGTCGAGTATTTCTTTTATCCGTATATCGTGATGTTTCAGTCGCTCCCTAAAGTGGCGCTTGCGCCTTTGATCGTGGTTTGGTTCGGACTCGGACTCAAGTCCCAGGTGATCAATACGGCTCTCGTCGCTTTCTTCCCGTTGCTCGTCAATACGATTGTGGGGCTCAAGTCGACCGACGAGGACCGGATGAACCTCATGCGCTCGCTCGCGGCCAGCGACAGCCAGGTCTTCTGGATGCTCAGGCTGCCGAATGCTCTTCCGTTCGTGATGGCCGGGCTCGATGTCGCCATGATCTTTGCATTAATCGGCGCGATCGTTGCTGAGTTCGTGGGGGCGCGGGCGGGTCTCGGCATGTTGATCCAGAGCATGAATTTTAACATGGATGTTTCGGGACAGTTTTCGGTGCTCTTGATCCTCTCGATCGTGGGACTGTTGTTGAACCGTTGCATTCTGCTAATCCGCCGGCGAGTCCTCTTCTGGGACCCCTCGGAGAAGGAACGACTGGAGCGAGAAAGGGTAGTCATATGAAACGAACACTCTTCGCACTCCTAACGTGCTTGCTGGTCGCCATCTCTTGCGCGACCGTCCTGGCTCAGATGTCGAAGCTCCGAGTTGGCTTCTGCGCTCGCACGATCTCCTCAGCCGCCGCGCCGTTTGCCGTTGCCACCAAGATGGGCTGGTACAAGGAAGACGGCGTCGAGGTGGAGCTCGTAGCTCTGGCCGGCTCGGCGGACTGCGTCAAGACCACCGCCACC
>WNFS01010927.1_pt1 | contig 12899 bp, 12 predicted proteins | sample 5400141 | NCBI WGS metagenome assembly WNFS01 (sample SAMN13153358, study PRJNA577476) | soil metagenome | isolation source: 60 cm saprolite under Madrone tree | place: USA:California | collected 2016-06-14
AGGGATGGTCCAACCCTTCGCGTCATCCGGTACACTAAACTGAAGTACGTTATGACACCTCCGGTAGCATCTCCGCGTGAGGTAAGGCTGATTACAAGTGAGGACCTTCATCTTTTCAACGAAGGAACGCACTATCGCGTCCACGAGAAACTCGGGGCGCATCTTCTACACGACAATGGGGAGCAGGGCACGGCGTTCGCCGTGTGGGCGCCCAACGCGCGTGAAGTTTCGGTGATTGGCAGCTTCAACGGATGGGACCGGCAGACGCACAAGCTGCAAGCACGCGGCAATTCGGGTATTTGGGAAGGATTTATTTCCGGAGTGGACAAGGGCGCGCTTTACAAGTTTCATATTCGCTCTCATCATCACGCGCACGTCGTAGACAAAGCCGATCCGTACGGAATTTTTCATGAAAAGCCACCGCGCACGGCGTCAGTGGTTTGGAATCTAAATTACGACTGGGGAGACCAGGAGTGGATGCGCACGCGCGGCGGACGCGACTCGCTGAATGCCCCAATCTCTATCTATGAAGTTCATCTTGGGTCATGGATGCGGGTCCCGGAAGAGCACAACCGCCCGCTAACATATCGCGAAACGGCGCCTCGGCTGGCGGAATATGTGCAGCGTATGGGCTTCACGCATGTTGAGTTTCTGCCGGTGATGGAGCATCCCTTTTACGGATCATGGGGATATCAGACCACCGGATATTTTGCGCCGACATCGCGCTATGGGACTCCGCAAGATTTTATGTATCTGGTGGATTACCTGCATCAGCGCGACATTGGCGTGATTCTCGATTGGGTTCCGTCTCACTTCCCTTCTGACGCGCACGGGCTCGCGTACTTCGACGGCACGCATTTGTTCGAGCATGCCGACTCACGCAAAGGATTTCATCCAGACTGGAAGACGCACATTTTTAATTACGGGCGGAATGAGGTGCGCAGCTTTTTGCTCTCGAGTGCGATGTTCTGGCTCGACAAATATCACGCCGACGGCTTGCGCGTTGATGCGGTGGCTTCCATGCTCTACCTTGACTACTCACGCAAGCAAGGCGAGTGGATTCCAAATAAATTCGGAGGGCGCGAGAATCTGGAGGCAATTGATTTTTTGCGGCAGTTCAACGCTGAAGCCTATAAGGAGCACGGAGACATTCAAACGATTGCAGAAGAATCCACCGCGTGGCCAATGGTTTCGCGGCCGATTTATGTTGGCGGCCTGGGATTTGGTATGAAGTGGGATATGGGCTGGATGCACGATACGCTGATTTACTTTTCTCACGACCCGATCCATCGCAAATTCCATCACAATCTGCTTACATTTCGCATGTTGTATGGCTTCACGGAAAACTTTGTTTTGCCTCTTTCGCACGATGAAGTTGTGCATGGCAAGGGATCGTTGATCGGCAAAATGCCGGGGGACGAATGGCAGAAATTTGCCAACCTGCGCCTGCTGTACGGATACATGTTTGCGCAGCCGGGCAAGAAGCTGCTGTTTATGGGCGACGAATTCGGACAGGTGCGCGAGTGGGCGCACGACACCAGCCTGGAGTGGCATGTGTTGCAATACTCCGTGCACAGCGGGGTACAGAAATGGGTGGAGCAGTTGAATCGCGTTTATCGCGAGCAGCCTGCGCTGCATGAACTGGATAATGATCCGGCAGGTTTCGAGTGGGTGGATTGTAATGACACGGCGGCCAGCGTGGTGTCTTTGCTGCGCAAGGGACGATCACCGCGCGAGACGATCCTGGTGGTGTGCAATTTCACGCCGGTGGCGCGGGAGGCGTATCGAGTTGGCGTACCCTCCCACGGCTACTGGCGGGAGTTGTTGAACAGCGATGCGAGCGAGTACAGCGGAAGCGGGGTTGGTAATTTGGGCGGGGCGAAGGCCGAGGCGCATCCTGCGCACGGAAGGCCATGGTCGCTCACCTTGAGGTTGCCGCCTCTGGGAGCATTGTTTTTGAAAGCCGAATAGCTGGCAAGGTATGCCGAGAAATCGGCATTGGACTTGGGGCGAGCAGTTCTCGACTCGTGAAGTCGCAAGCTGCGAGATCGGATCCGCGCGAGTTCACATCGTCACCAGTTTCAAGAAATGGAGAACGCGCTCGCTTCCCGCTTGAGGCAGAGCAAGAATTCGATTCGGGCAAGGATTTCCTCGACGGGAGCGCCTTTCGAAAGCAGAATGTCGACGTTATGGCGTATGTTGTCCAGAAGCGGAAGGCACCCTGAGATCATGATTACTGGAAGGCTTGAGTTGTAGCGTTTCAGCTCGGCTGCCAGCTCGATGCCATTCATGCCGGGCATTTCATAGTCAGAGATAACCGCATCGATTTCCTTTACTTTTTCCTGAAAAACAGCTAGCGCTTGCCGGCCGTCTTGCGCAAGGAGCACATGGTATCCATTGCTGCCCAACATGGTTTCATAGAATTCGAGGATGCCGAGATCGTCGTCGACGCACAGCAGCGTAGAGTTCTTCATCCGGAACCTGCCAACACAAATTTCGCCTGAGACGGAAGGCGAGATAGTGGAACAAAGGCGTTGCATGCGGCATACCAAAAACTGGGCGCGGTCGCGGAACCAAGTTGATGCCTAACGCTTTCATGCTGGCGGGTGAAAGGGCTCTCGCCCGACACAGTAGGCGCTACTGGTTTAATTCCCGGAATGATACAGTTTGAAAATAAGGCACGGCTTCGATGCGCATTCTGACCCGCTATATTCTCGGCGAGGTGGTCTCGCATGCAGTGATCGGCATGGCCGTGTTTACGTTTGTGCTGTTTACGCGCGATCTGGGGCGCATTCTCGATCTCGTAGTACGGAACAGCGCGCCTCTCCCTAGTATTCTGCAGATCTTCTTTTTTACTGTTCCGGTGGCGCTCACGTACACCATTCCGATGGGCGTACTTGTGGGCATTCTGATCGGGCTGAGCCGGCTGGCTGCCGATAGCGAGATCACGGCGATGCGGGCCAGCGGTATTGGGGTCTGGACGTTCCTGCGGATTATTTCGCTGTTCGTGGTTGTTGCGTGGATGCTGGCGCTGGTGAATGGACTCTATGTTGCGCCAGAATCGCAGGCGGCGCTGGGACGTTTGCAGGATCGGCTGAAATCCTCGCAGGCTTCGTTTGAGGTGCAGCCTCGCGTGTTCTACGAAGGGTTCCCCAAGCTAGTGCTTTATGTGAATGATGTTAAGAGCGCCCGAGGAGCAGCAATCTGGAAGGGACCTGGGAACTGCTCCGGCAGGCAGGCAAGGCCGACAAAATGTCGGCACGATGGGACCTGATCGAGTTTCATAGGCGGTTTGCTTTGCCGACTTCCTGCCTGGTCCTGGCGCTGGTAGGAATTCCATTGGGACTCTCCTCGAAGAAGAGCGGCAAGTCGGGCGGATTTGTGCTGACTATCCTGTTGGTGTTCGCTTACTACTCGGTCACACTCATTGGGGTTTCGCTGGCTCGGCATGGAGAGATCTCGCCCGCCGCGGGGGCGTGGCTGGCGGATATTGTTTGCTTTGTCTGCGGGGCATTCTTGCTGTGGCGCGCAGAGCGCAGGCCGCTGGGACTGGGCGCACTGCGGGGACATTGGAATCTCTTTCCCCAGAGGTCATCATTTGGCCCAGGCCTGATGCGCCTAGGCCGGGCGGAAGATGCGTTTCAAAAAGCGGCAACTCGCCGACGCGTGTTCAGCGCGCGCTTTCCAATGCTGCTGGATGATTACGTCCTGCGGGATTTTTTTGTTTATCTGGCCATGATTGTGGCAGCGTTTCTGGTCCTGTTGCTCGTCTTTACAGTATTCGAGCTGCTGGGAGATATTCTGCGCAATCACGTTTCGCCCTTGACGGTCGGCGAATATCTGCTGAACGTCACGCCATTTTTTCTCTATAACATCACGCATTTAAGCATTCTGCTGGCGGTGCTGATCACTTTTGGACTGATGCAGCGCTCGAATGAGATGACGGCGATCAAAGCGACGGGCATCAGCATTTACCGAGTGATCGTTCCGGTGTTGCTGGCCGCATGCATTTTCGCCGTAGGATTGTTCTTCTTCGATCAGTTTTATCTTCCGCGCGCCAACAAGCGGCAGGATGCATTACGCAATCAGATTAAGGGCAAGCCGCCGCAGACTTACTTGAATCCCGATCGCAAGTGGATCTTTGGGCAGAATTACAAGATTTACTTCTATCAGTTGTTTGATTCTGACCGGAACCAGTTTGGCAATCTTTCGGCCTTTCAGTTCGATCCGGCGACATTCCAACTTACGCGGCGCGTATATGCGGACCGGGCGCATTGGGAGGAGAGGTTGCAGCGGTGGGTTTGCACACAGGGATGGGAGCGGAGTTTGCGGGGATCGGCGATCCAGGACTTCCACACGTTTGATGTAGCGACCTTTGCGGCAATCAGCGAGCCGCCATATTACTTCAAGAAAGAGGTGCGGCAATCTTCAGAAATGAATTATGAAGAGTTGCGGCGATACATTCGGGATTTGCAGCAGAGCGGGTTTGATGTGGTGCGCCTGCGGGTGCAATTGTACGAGAAGTTCGCCTTCCCGCTGATCACGCTGGTGATGGCGGTTTTGGCGGTTCCGTTTTCGCTTTCGACTGGCAAACGCGGGGCACTGGCGGGAGTGGCGGCGGCGGTTGGAATTGCGGTGATTTACACCACTGTATTCCGGCTATTTGAATCTATGGGGAATGTGAGCCAGTTGCCACCGATTCTCGCAGCCTGGGCGCCGGATCTGATCTTTGGATTGGCGGGCGGATATCTGATTTTGAAGGTGCCGACGTAACCTTAAAGGCTAACTTTCCCTGTTTCGGCGAGGTTATTTTGTGGCAACAGTTGATGGCTGTCCGCACTGCGCCTGAAAACATGCGACGCTCACCGGAGGGACGACCTGGCCTAACTGGCCGATCGTTGAATCGTAGCTGAAGATAGATATCGTGCCCGATCCGCTGTTTGCGACGTACACGAAATTGGTCGTGCCGCCGGTAGACTTCACGCTCGTAGTTCCAGCACGGACGGCTACCCATACCGGAGTTGTTCCCGTACCGATCGACCCGGGTGAGATGGATGTCAAGACACCTGTTCCCGTCGAAACCCTGTATTGCGACAGAAGATTGGATCCCTCATCGACGACATATAAAAACTTTGATGAGGGATCGAGTGCCATGGCCACTGGGCCGGGCTGGGCTGGGAACGGTGAACCTGCGACGGGCGTAAGCGCACCATCGGGTGTGAGGCAAGTGGTGGATTGATTGTCGCAAACGCTGAATGCACTGACGTTATTGGAACCAAAGTTTGCGACATACAAGAAATTGCTGGTGTCAGCAGATCCGTTTTTCAGATCGGTGATGATAAGGGCGTCAGGAGTTGTACCCACAGAATAAGGAACTGGCTGGGACAGGTTACCCGAGGCGTCCACATTGTACTCGGTGACGGTCCCGCCGACCTTATCCGTAATGTACAAAAACTTCCCGTTAGACGTAATCGCGACTGCCGACGGGTCGGTGCCGCTTGTCGCCGTGACTGTAGAAAACAGGGCAGGCCCCATGAGGCCCGTTCCAGACACAGTGAATATCGAAATGGTGGCGGATCCCTCGTTTACGACGAACAGGTGTCCGCCGGAATCCATGGCCATGCTGACGGGATCGATGCCTTGGGTTTGCGTCGAACCGGCGGCGGTCAATGTCCCGTCAGAGTTGACGGCGTAACCGGTGATACTGTTGCTGGCGCTGTTGGCCACGAAGAGTGCATCCCCCTTCGGCGACAGCACAACCGCGGAGGGCATGCTGTCTGTCGCGACCGCTTTACCGTTTGCTGTAAATTTTCCCGTGCTTAGGTCAATCGTGTAGGGAGTGATCAGGTTATCGCCCTGAGTGGTCACGAAGAGCGCGCCCGTGCCGCCCGTACTAGATGAATTCTTTGTGCTGCAAGCGGTTAAGAATCCAAGCGAAATCAGAACCGCCAAATACACCAACGCGCGAAACCTCATCCGCATCTTTCTCCCTGGGAAGTAAAGCCATTTATTGTACCCATTTGTGTATCAGGAATACGTGGGAAGAGCAAACCTTGACCCGAGTAGTTGGAGCATGGGTTGCGGTTGTAAAGTTGCCTCGGACGATAACCGTGCCGCTGCATGTCGCGCCGCTTCGCGGCTGGAAACTTGGGGCTTGCCACGCTGCGGGGCACATGCTTCTCGGATCGAATATGCCGTCAACATGCTTCATCTTTCCAATTCCGCGGTGCTTGTTCCCCTGTCGTCCGCATTGCTCAGACAAGCCAGGCACAGTATTATTCTGATTGCTTCCGGCATTCCGCGACTATGCTGCAAAGGCGTATCGACGATCAACCTGCCATCTCTCGAAAGATGATTGGAGATTTATGAGACCTGCGAAGACCGCCGCAACAAGAACGATGGGAAACGAGTGATATAAAAAGGTATGCCCATCTTCTGCCCTGGCTGCGGTACCGAAATGCCCGACGAATCATCGTACTGCCCGGGCTGCGGCGCGAGCACAGGCACTGCTGTCCCGGCCACAGCCGTACCGTGCGGGTTCACCGCCGGAATTGGCGACAACATCGCCGGAGCACTGGCTTACTTCTTTTTGCCTGCCATTGTGTTTGTGCTGGTCGATCCGTTCAAAAGGAGCCGCTTTATTCGATTTCACTCTTTTCAAGCGCTCTTCCTTGCGATCGCGGCGATCATCGCCGGGCTCGCTCTGCGCCTTATTGTTGCTGTGTTGGGGCTGATCCCGGCTTTGGGTCAGTTGATTGTTTTATTGATCATGATGACCGTCGGTATTGGCTGCCTGGTCTTTTGGGTCGTGCTGCTGGTAAAAGCGCTCCAAGGTGAGTTGTTCAAGCTGCCGTTCATTGGCGCAGTTGCGGAGAAACAGGCGGGCATTGCGGTGGCACAGTAGCCGATTGAAACAGGCCGCTCTTGCTTGACAGAACCTCCGAGGAATGGCATTCCTATTAACTTTTACCCACATTGCAAGGGGAACGCTTGAGAGTTCGGGTTTTCTACCACGACAGGTGTTTTGATGGGGCTTCTTCGGCTGCGCTGTTCTCGCGATTCTACCGGGAGCGGATTCGCAATAATGTTGAGTTCGTCTTTTCAGGCCTGCTGCATCGCGCCGGATCTCTGTTCGATGAAAAGCAATTTGACGGCGACGAGAATGCAATCGTTGATTTCAAATATTCCAGTTCTCCAAAAATTACCTGGTGGTTTGACCACCATCAAAGCGCATTTCTTACCCCCGAGGATGCTGCGCATTTCGAGCAGGACCAGAGCAACCGAAAATTTTATGATCCGGATTTTAAGTCCTGCACCAGCTTTATCGCCGCTATCGCCGAGCAGCGCTTCGGGTTCAATCCGGCTCCGGTTTCGGATTTGACTCACTGGACTGACATCATTGATGGCGCCATGTATCCCGACGCGAAGACCGCGGTTGAGATGAGAGAGCCTGCGATGAAGCTGACGATGATCATCGAATCGGCGCAGGATTATGGATTTGTCGCGCGCCTGATTCCGCTGCTTGCCACAAAGCCATTGGCGAACATCCTAGAGGAGCCGTTTGTCGCGCCGCTGCTGAAACCCCTGCTGGAGAGGCATGAGCGGTCGATTGCAATTCTGAAGGAGCGTATTGAATCGAAAGACGGAACGCTTTTCTTCGACATCACTGATCAGGATCTCGAGGGCTACAACAAGTTCATTCCTTACTACCTGCATCCCGAGTGCACATACAGTGTAGGCCTGAGCAAGAGCAGCTTCCGCGTGAAGGTCTCGGTCGGCTCCAATCCGTGGGCGGAGAAGGCACCCGTGGTGAATTTAGCCAAGATTTGCGAGCGCTACGGCGGAGGCGGCCATGCACGTGTCGGCGCGATCTCTTTCGATGTAAAACAGCATGCGGCGGCGCGCAAAGCTGCTCAGGAGATTGTCGACGAACTGCGCGCCGGCATGCGACGCTGAAAGAGAGGCACGCCGGCGCCGCCCGCTGCACAACTCATGCTCCAGCCCGGACGATGAATCTCAAGCCACGCATCTTTCGGCATCGCCGCCGCACACCCCAAGAGCGGCGAGAACTGCATCACCTGGAGGCGTTACGAGCCATTGCCACGGTTGAATTCGCGAAGGGCGTGATTGTGTTGCTGTTGGCTTTCGGAGTCCTATCGTTGGTGCGTCGTGGCAATCTGTGGGACTTCGTCGAAGGCATCCTCGATTTTCTCCATGTCGACCTCGACGGCCGTTTCGCGCGGCGATTCCTCGACCTTGCTGATCGTCTCAGCGACACCAGACTCTGGGTGCTTGCAACTTATGCTGGAGCCTATTGCGCCCTGCGATTTGTGGAATCGTACGGGCTGTGGAAAGCGCGAGTGTGGGCGGAGTGGGTGGCTTTGGTTTCGGGAGCGATTTATCTGCCGTTTGAGATTTATGAACTATTTCGCAGGATCACAATCATTCGAGCCAGCGTGTTGATCGTAAATCTCGCCATTGTGCTTTATATGCTGTACCTGCGCACCATCGCGCGAAGTGAGCAACCCAAGCCGGTTTAAATGCGACTCGTTCCATGCGGGCAAAGCCTCCGCGAGTATCATAGAACTTCGATCGTCATGCTCCCCTTCAGACTCATTTACAGTGACGATTACTACCTCCCCATTGGCGCGCACGTCTTTCCTGCTGAAAAGTACCGGCTTGTGCATCGGCGGCTCTTGGACACGAAAATCGCGGAACCCGCAGATTTCCTCACTCCCCAGCCCGCTTCGGACCAAGACATCCTGCTGGTACACAAGCCTGAGTATGTGAACAAGTTGAAAAACGGCACGCTCTCGCCGCTTGAAGAAATGCAGATGGAGATTCCCTACTCGCCGGAACTGGTGCAGGCCTTCTGGCTGTCTGCGGGCGGGTCCATCCTGGCGGCTCAAAATGCGTTGAAAGATCGAGTCGCTTTCAACATCGGCGGCGGATTTCATCACGCCTTCCCGGACCATGGCGAAGGCTTCTGCATGATTCACGACGTGGCGGTCGCCATCCGCCGCATGCAGCGCGATGACAAAATCCGCACTGCCATGACTGTCGATTGCGACGTTCATCATGGCAACGGCACCGCCGCCATCTTCGCTGGCACGCGCACGGCGAGCGAGCCACTGCCGTCGGTCTCGGCTCCGATCCTTAAGTCATCGGGGCCGAAAATGCGCGGAGCGCACGCAGGAGATGTGTTCACGATTTCCCTGCATCAGCACAACAATTATCCGGCGTGGAAACCGCACTCATCGATCGATGTCGATCTGCCCGACGGCATTGGCGATGACGATTACCTCGCCTGGCTCGACAATGCCCTCAGCTCTGGCCTGCGGCAGTTCGAGCCGGATTTGATCTGCTACATCGCGGGTGCCGATCCGTATCGCGAAGATCAACTCGGCGGATTGGCATTGACAATTGAGGGATTGAAGAAGCGGGATGAACTGGTGTTCAATGTGGCAGCAGTGCGCGGAATTCCCGTCATGGTGACTTTTGCGGGCGGATATGCGCAGCGCGTGGAGGATACAGTGACGATCCATTGCAATACGGTTGTAGCGGCGAAAGAAGGTGTTCGGTGATCCAGCGTAGAGGCTGTATCTGGAAGAACGGGTCTGTTGCGGCGTGGAAGAGCGGCTCTTTAGAGCCGCGTAAGCGAATCCCAATCAATCCGCCCTTTAGGGCCTCGAGCTAAAGCTCGCTTCATAAAGTCTTCGATCTTACGCGGCCATAAATGGCCGCTCTTCCACGCGTCATGGCTGCAAATCGGCTGTTAGAATGATCTGTCCGAGTTATGTTCGAGAATCTCCAGGAAAAGCTTCAGCGCGCGTTTAAAACCCTCCGTGGTCAGGCTGTCCTGAATGAAGAGAACATTCAGGAAGCGCTCCGCGAAATCCGTTTAGCGCTGCTTGAGGCTGACGTCAACTTCAAAGTTGTAAAGCAGCTAATCGACCACATTCAGGAGAAAGCCGTCGGCCAGCAGGTGGCGACTGCGCTCTCGCCGGGCGAGCAGGTCATTAAAATCCTCCGCGATGAGCTGATTGAGACTATCACAACCGCCGACGGTCGTGCTTATGGCTGGCCTTCAGGGGTCCGGCAAGACCACAACTTCTGGCAAGCTGGCCAGTTGGCTGAAGAACGGCGGGCATCGACCGCTGCTGGTTTCTGTTGACGTCTATCGGCCCGCTGCACGTGAGCAGCTCAAAGTTGTAGCGCAGGCGATTAAAGCTAATTTGTACGAAGGCGAAGTCGGAGAAGCGAACACAGCAACAGTCGAGCGCCTCGCCAAAGAGGCGCGACGTGAAGCCATCAACACCGGATCCGATGTTCTGATTGTGGACACCGCCGGCCGTCTCCATATCGACGACCAACTCATGGACGAGATGCAATCGCTGAAGCGGCTGCTTAGTCCGCAAGAGATTTTGTTCGTCGCTGACGCGATGACCGGGCAAGACGCCGTCCGCTCGGCGGACGAGTTCCACAAAAAACTCACGCTAACTGGAGTGGTGCTTACGAAGATGGACGGTGACGCACGCGGTGGCGCGGCGCTGTCGATCCGGCAAGTCACTGGTCAGCCGATCAAATTCATCGGCGTCGGCGAAAAGTATGACGCGCTTGAGCCGTTTCATCCCGACCGTATCGTTTCGCGCATCCTGGGCATGGGCGATATTCTCTCGCTGATTGAAAAAGCCGAGCAGAACGTTGACAAAAAAAAAGCGGAGGAGATGGCCAGCCGCGCTCTAGCCGGCGACGGGTTTTCTCTGGAAGACTTCCGCGATCAGTTACGCCAAGTGAAAAAGATGGGGTCATTGCAGAGCCTCATGGGAATGCTGCCCAGCATCGGACCGTTCGCCGGCCTGCAGAAGCACGCCGACAAAGTAGATGAAGGGCAACTCAACCGCGTGGAAGCGATCATCAACTCGATGACCGCGCATGAGCGTATTCACCACGAAGTCATCAATGGCAGCCGCCGAAAGCGCATCGCGCGCGGATCGGGCACAAGCGTGCAAGAGGTAAATAATCTGCTGCGCCAGTACGCGCAAATGCGCAAAATGTTCAAGCAGATCGGAAAAGCCAGCTTCGCGCGCAAGCTGGCCGGAATGAAGTTGCCTGGGATGTAGAATCCAACTTCTGTTTGCGGAACAGTTTCATACATCAGCGCGCGAAAGCGCCACATCAGCTTTATTTCATCGCCATGCGCGTGGACAATCGGAAGGCGGTAGCTATGAACAGACCCCGATTATTTCTGCTAGTTATTCCGCTCATCTTTTTAGCAGCAACATTAGCCCAAGAGCGCCTTGCTTCCAATTCAGCCGCACGCCCTGCCGACGAGTTCGCGGCCGAAATGCAGAAGCTGCGCGACACCTGGGTTCAGGAATTCAACGCTGGGCACGCCGATAAACTCACTGCCTTGTATGCTCCCGAAGCCGTGCTGATGCGCTGGGACGGATCGGTACACGGCACCGAGTCGATTTTGGCGGAGTTCAACAGATCAATCAGTGGCGGAGCGCACGATTATGTAGTGCACAGCTTGCACAACGAACGATCGGGAGACCTTGGCTACGATACCGGCGCCTACAATGTCAGTTTGCGCGATAGGCTGGTAGAGGGAAATTATCTCATTGTGGTGAAGAGGCTGAACGGGCGATGGAAGATTGTTGCCCACTCTAGCGTGGCGAATCCGCGAGAAGCTCCGTAGTTGGTGGTTTCGCTTTCTCACACTGCATCTATGAAATGGCGTTCGCTCGAGGAGTCCAATCCCGGCATCGACACCCGCACTCTGCGTGAGCAGCTTGCAGAGCGCAAGGAACTCATTGCGAAGTATGTGCCGCTGGATGCGCAGGCGGTGCATGTGCGCGCCATTGCGGAGTTGCAACGGCAAAGAATCCTAGATCGCGTTCTTCCCGTGGGCGCGAAATATCCTCCGTTTGAATTGGCAGATCACAATGGGAATGCCGTTTCTTCGAGCGAAGAACTGGGGCGCGGGCTTCTGATAATTTGTTTTTTCCGCGGACGCTGGTGCCCATTTTGCGTCGCGCAATTGGAAGCAATGAACCGAATCGTCCCTGAAATCAAGAAGGCAGCGGCCACGCTGATGGCAATTTCTCCGCAAACTGTGCAGCAGTCATTTTTCATGGCCGACCAGCATAAACTGCGCTTTCCCCTGCTGAGCGATCGTGGAAACCAAGTTGCGCGGCAGTTCGGCCTTGTGTACCGCGTTCCGGAGTATCAGCAGGAAGTTTACCGCCGCGTTCATCAATCTGCCTTTTGCCAATGGAGATGAGACCTGGGAGTTGCCCATTCAGGCGACATTCGTCGTGAATCGAGACGAGACCATCCTCTATGCTGCCGCTGATCCCAATTTCACCGAGCGGCCCGAACCAACGGAAATTCTAGAGCGACTCGCCGATTAACTGCACTGCCGAAGCGCTGTTTGGCAGGATGCAGAAAAACTCGCGAAAGCCTGCTGCACCGTGGTAGAGCGGTGCTTTAGCGCCGCGTAAGTCGCGCAAAAATCAGTGAGGGCTTTAGCCCCTGAGGCGGCGAATCGCCTCCATCCAGACTTTTTCCGCAGCTATTAGGGCATCCCACGCACCTCTTACGCGGGGCCTTTGTATCAAGTGCCCGGCCGGCCCTGCTTTCATTACAATAGAGGCATGGCGGATAGAGGCATGGCGGATCCACTCATCATTGCTGGGCGGGAGTTTCGTTCGCGGCTCATTGTTGGCACGGGAAAGTACAAATCATTTCAGGAGACTGCGCGGGCTTTGGAGGCCAGCGACGCTGAGATGGTGACCGTGGCTGTGCGTCGCGTCAATGTGGATCGCAGTAAGGAGTCGCTGCTCGATCACATCGATCCGAAGAGATATTTCCTGCTGCCGAATACCGCCGGGTGC
>WNFS01008390.1_pt1 | contig 12895 bp, 14 predicted proteins | sample 5400141 | NCBI WGS metagenome assembly WNFS01 (sample SAMN13153358, study PRJNA577476) | soil metagenome | isolation source: 60 cm saprolite under Madrone tree | place: USA:California | collected 2016-06-14
CCGCGCATTCGAAGTAGCCCGCGGAATCCTGGACAACGTTTATATCTATGAGTGGAACGAGGACACGTGCAGCTCGATCATCACTTCGTGCGACCTGGCAATAATTCCCCTCCCTCTTAATGACCTTGTGGAGGCGGGCAAGCCTGAGAACAAGCTGCTGCTGTTCTGGCGGCTGGGAATGCCGACGGTGGTTTCCGCGACGCCGGCATATTCCCGAGCTATGCGGGAATGCGGGCTGGCGATGGATTGCCAAACCGACGAGGAGTGGAAAGAAACGCTGCTGAGTTTGCTGGGAAACGAAGAGGCAAGGAGGCAGGCAGGACAAAAGGGTGAAGCCTTTGCCCAGAAGCATCACGGTGAAGAAACAATCTTGAAGCAATGGGACGTGGTTTTCTCCTCTGTCTTGGCACCGAAAAAACGAGAAGCCGAACCAGCGAGCGTCAGATAGGATTTCCACTCAACTCGGGATTTCAAGTCAAACATTGGTCTTCGCATTTCAAGGAGAATTTTTTCCTCTAGCGTGGCCACCTGATGCTTTCCCGGCATCTGTGATTCCTCGTGGTTTAGAAGCGCTTGGCGCCAAACATGGATTCACGTACTACAACTCTTAATTCCCCTGCGGCTATCTCTGTTGCACACTTCCTGGAGCTAAACTCTAGATGTCCCGATTGTCACGCGCATCCTCTAGCTTTTGGAAAGGCCATGATCTCTTGCCTATCCTGCTCCGCAACATTTCCGTTACTAGACGCCACACCGGTGCTCATCCGTCACGACAACTTAATATTCCCTTTGGAATCGTTTGTCGTGGGTCGGCGGCAGCTACTTCAAAGGCGAGGAAATTTGTCACGGCTGATCTTTACACCTTCGGTGAATTTGAGTTTCGAAGGAAGCCTTCTCGCATTCAAAGATATACTCAAGGAATTCGATCACAGTTACGTGCTTGTGATCGGCAGCGGGAAACAGCGAGAGAGTCTCGAACACTTCTTCCCTGCATTGGGAAGAACTACACTGGTTTGCTGCGATGTTGACCTCAGCGCCTCAGTAGATCTCTTCTGCGATGGCCATGAACTTCCGTTCGGTGACGGAGTCTTCCAGGGAATAATTGCGACAGCGGTACTCCAACACGTGCTCCACCCGGAACGCGTGGCGAGCGAAATGTTCCGCGTTCTGTCGGACGGCGGTGTCATCTACTCAGAAGTTGCCTTTATGCAGCAGGTGTGCGAGGGAGCGTATGACTATACGCGGTATAGTTTGTCGGGGCACCGGGTACTGCTGAAGAATTTTAGAGAGCTTTCTGCCGGCATTGTGGCGGGTCCGGGTACGGCGCTGGTTTGGGCGATGGAAAACTTCCTTCTCAGTTTCATGAGAAGTGGGTGGATTCGGTCCGCTGCCAAAGCGTTAGTGAGACTCTCGTTGTTTTGGGTCAAATACTTTGATTATCTTCTCAAAAACAGGCCCGCAGCGATTGATGCAGCCTCTTGCACCTATTTCCTGGGGACCAAGGACGGCAATGGAGGGACTTCTGACGAGGAGATTGTGAACAGTTATGCCGGCCAAAAGTATCTGCGGCACGCATAGATTTGATCTGCTTCTCAGCGCGGCTCATAGCACTTTCCCCGAGGCGTTGCAAAATTGAAGATTCTATTTCTCGTCACAGAAGACTGGTACTTCTGGTCCCATCGACTCCCCCTAGCTCGGGCCGCCCGTAGGGCTGGGGCGAAGGTTTTCATAATGACTCATCTAGGTCAACTTCGCGCCGCGATGGAAGAAGAGGGTTTGCAGGTCATTCCCTGGAATATTTCAAGGCGCAGCTTGAATCCGCTCCGCGAATTGAATGCCCTTTTTCAGGTTATCCGCGTTTATCGGCGCGAGCGGCCTGATCTTCTTCATCACGTTGCTCTGAAGCCGATCGTGTTCGGGGGTGTTGCGGCACGACTTTGCGGCGGGATCGCTTCCGTAAATGCTGTTGCGGGACTCGGTCATGTCTTCACCAGTTCGCTCTGGTCGATGCGCCTTTTAAGGACTCTACTCTCCAAGCTGCTTCGTGTTGCGCTCAAAGGGGCGAATGCCAAGTCTGTTTTCCAAAATGAAGATAATCGCAATCTTTTTCTTCAGGAAGGAATCGTTTCTACTGAGCAATCGGTAGTCATCCGTGGAGCAGGTGTGGATATTGGAGAGTTCATACCACAGGCTGAACCAACCGGCGTACCCGTCGTCATGTTTGCCTCGCGGATTCTCTGGGAGAAAGGCGTACGAGAGTTTGTCGCAGCTGCTGTAAAGTTGCGGGACAATGGTCTTCTGGCGCGCTTTGTCCTTGTTGGCAAGCCCGACCCCGAGAATCCGAGCTCCGTCCCGGATGAGCAACTCCGCGGGTGGCAAGAGTCCGGTTCCGTGGAGTACTGGGGACATCGGGATGACATGGCCGCGGTTCTTGCACAGTCCAATTTAGTCTGTTTGCCATCGTACCTCGAGGGTCTCCCAAAAGTGTTAATTGAAGCAGCCGCTTGCGGGCGGGCGATCGTGACCACAGATGTCCCCGGGTGCCGAGAAGTTGTGCGGCATAACGAGAATGGCTTACTTGTACCGCCCCGAGACTCGGATGCCCTAGCGGACGCCCTCGCTAGCCTTATTAAGAATCCCAGCCTACGGGCAAGGCTAGGAGCCCGGGGAAGAGAGACTGTAGTCCGCGAATTCTCTGAAGAAACCGTTTTTGCCCAAACGCTGACGATATACCGGGAACTAATCGGGTCCCGATGGGTCGATGCAGCTCCGCTGATCTGCAAAGAAGAAGTTGTATCCTCTGGCCGGTCATGACAAGAAGGGCAATCTGCTTAGTGAACCGCGTCGAACGTTCGCAGCGAATTCCTGGGTCCGGACTAATCTATAGAGAGTTCCTTCAGTGACGTGTGTCCTGGTAACGGGTGCCAGCGGGTTCGTGGGTCGAGCTGTCTGCGAGAGGGCCTTGGGCCTCGGGATGAAAGTTAAAGGCTCGCATCGATCTCCAGGAACGCAGTCGCTAGTACCTCAAGGGGTTGAGAGAATTCAGATCGCATCTGTCAGCAATAATACCGATTGGTCGAACGTTCTGGAAGGCGTAGATGTGGTTATACATCTGGCTGGGCGCGTACACATTGTGAAGGACGCTGTCAAAGACCCGCTGGCGACTTATAGGGAGGTAAATACGGCAGGAACGAGCCGGCTAGCGAAAATGGCCGTGAGTGCTGGTGTCAGGCGACTGATTTTTGTGAGCACCATCAAAGTAAACGGCGAACAAACACTAAGTGTGCCTTTCACGGAGACTGACGCTCCACGACCCCAGGACGCTTATGCGATTTCCAAGTGGGAGTCGGAGCAGGGTTTGCATCGAATTGGATCTGAGTCCGGGTTAGAGACAGTGATTTTACGTCCGCCGTTGGTCTATGGCGAAGGTGTTGGAGCGAATTTCCTCCGGCTCCTAAACCTCGTCAGGAGGGGTATTCCGTTGCCGCTGGCATCGGTCCCGAATCGTCGCAGCCTGATTTACGTAAAGAACTTGGTGGACGCTGTCCTTGCCAGTGCCACGCACGCGCGAGCAAAAGGCAGGACTTTTTTGGTCAGCGACGGCGAGGATATCTCGACATCGGAATTAGTCCGACGCATCGCGGAAGCCATGGAGCTCCCGCCAAGGATGTTTCGTTGTTCTGCGCATCTGCTGGAGGTTGTGGCACGAATTCTTGGCAAGTCAGCCGAGGCACAGCGGTTGCTCAGTTCACTCGTCATAGATAGTACGAGAATTCGTTCCGAAATTGGCTGGACGCCTCGTTACACGATGACACAGGGGCTCAGGGAGACGGTCCGTTGGTATTTGGCCAACGGACCGTCGGCCTCGGAAGTTTCTGGTCCGCCAAACAGGCTCGTCCCACGTCTCGATCCTTCTCCAAACAGGACTTGCGATTGATACAGCAACAGCTAACTGAATTGCCCCGTGCTAGCGGTACCGATAGGGTTCGATCCGAACAGAAATCGCGCAGAGTAGCTTCATGCGTGAAGCGGACCTTCGATCTCGTCCTCGGCCTTTCTTTGTTGCCGCTGCTGAGTATTCCGATGGCCGTCATTGCTGTTGCGGTCAAACTCACGTCCATAGGTTCCATTCTCTATTGGTCCGACCGCGTCGGCCGCGATAACAGGGTTTTTAGGATGCCGAAGTTTCGAACCATGAATCTTGGAACCCCCGAGGTGGCCACTCACCTTCTAAGTGATCCAAAGGCACACCTGACAATCATCGGTTCGTTTCTCAGAAAAACGAGTCTCGACGAGTTGCCACAGATTTATAGCGTTCTCAAGGGCGACCTTAGTTTCGTGGGACCTCGCCCAGCGCTCCATAACCAGAACGACCTCGTGGCATTAAGAACCGAGCACGGAGTGCATGAACTCACTCCCGGGCTTACGGGTTGGGCTCAAGTGAATGGTCGGGATGATCTTCCCATTTCCCAAAAGGTAGAGTACGACTGCGAATACCTACGAAAGAGGGCGTTTCTCTTCGATTTAAAGATCCTTTGTCTAACCTTTCTAACAGTGATACGGAGAGACGGCGTGGCGCACTGACCAAGTGAGAATCGATGGGACATCGAGCGGCCCCATGACGATCTTCCCTGTTTCGATGAAGCTTTGCCATTAGTTTTGATCCCTTTCTGTTTCGCCCCACAGCCCCAGACACGAGTCCTGCTTAGACAGAGGCAGAGAAGTTTCACGAAAGGAAGTTAACTCCTTGCAATTCTCTAAAGTAGGCACGAGCAGTAAACCAACGTTTATGTCCACCTACGAAAGAACAAGAATGCCAGATCTGCTCCTGCTGCATCGAAGAGCTGTGATTGCCTTCTTCCAAATCATGCTGGTTTGCTCTTCACTGCTCTCGGCCTGGCTTCTGCGCTTTGATTTCTCCTTGCCGTATCGCTCACTTCTAATTATTGCGATGCCAATTCTAGTTCTCATTCGTCTTGGGGCTATGGCCTATTTCGGGCTTTTCCGCGGATGGTGGAAGTATGCGGGAGTGAGAGACGGGATAGACATTTTGAAAGCTGTGGGGGTCGGCACGCTTCTTTTCTGGGTGATCATGCGGTTCGTACTCAGAACGGCAGCTTTCCCGCGTACCGTTTTTGTTCTGGAGGCTTTGCTCACGGCCGGACTCCTAGTTGGTGTGCGTCTTCTCTCGCGAGTGGTTGCAGAATCAGTGCGCGAAAACCTCTCGTCAAGCAAAAGAGTGATTGTGATTGGGGCGGGATCTGCGGCAGAGATAATCCTTCGCGAAATCCGTCGGCCGGAGAGTGGGTATGCACCCGTGGGCTGCTTAGATGATAATCTATCAAAATTAGGCGTTCGGATAAACAATGTTCCAGTACTCGGCACGGTGGATCAACTCCCAAACTTGGTGTCCTCGGTTCCTGTGGACGAAGTTTTGATCGCCGTCCCATCTGCGACTGGCCAGCAAATGCGCAGATTTGTTGAAATCTGCAATCAAGCGAAGGTTTGTTTCCGCACGGTGCCTGCTCTTAAGGATATCATCGCGGGCCAAGTGACAGTGAACCAACTGCGTGAAGTCAGTCTGGAAGATCTGCTCGGACGAGAGCCTGTTCAGATTGACTTGGAATCTGTCCGGAAGGAGATAGCTGGTCGAACTGTATTGGTGACAGGGGCGGCCGGCTCGATTGGATCAGAGCTTTGTCGCCAGATCCTGGATTACCGCCCTGCTCGACTTATCTGTTTGGATCAAAGCGAAACGGGGCTTTTCTTACTGCGTTTAGAGTTGAACACGCACCTGGATGGCACTCAACTCGCTTTTCTCGTAGCCGACGTGACTGATGGTGAGCGTGTTCGTAGGCTCCTCTCGGAATTCAGCCCGGAGATTATTTTTCATGCCGCAGCGTACAAGCATGTACCGCTGATGGAATCCAATGTCCAAGAAGCAGTCAAAAACAACGTACTTGGCCTCTTGTCCTTGCTGGGACTGGCTGATGAAGCAGGTTGCGAGAATTTTGTAATGATTTCCTCCGACAAGGCTGTCAATCCATTGAACATAATGGGTGCAACTAAACGAACGTGCGAATTGATCCTGTCATCTAGACCACAAAATGGAATGCGTTGCGTGTCGGTGAGGTTCGGAAATGTGTTGGGGTCGAACGGGAGCGTGGTCCCCGTACTGACTCAACAGCTTCATAACCATGAGCCATTGACGGTCACACACCCGGAAATCAAACGGTTCTTTATGACAACGCGTGAAGCTGTGGCGTTGGTCTTGCAGGCCTTTGTGATTGGAAAGCACGGCGACATTCTTGTCTTGGACATGGGCGAGCAGGTAAAGATTGTGGACTTGGCTCGTACTCTCATCCGGCTTTCCGGTCAAGCTGAACGCGATGTGGAGATCCGGTTCACAGGTTTGCGCGAGGGAGAAAAACTCAGCGAGGAACTCTTTTATCAGCACGAAGAAGTTATTCCAACATCGTGTGAAAAGATCAAACGGACAAAGGGACCGCGACGAGACTGGCCGGAATTGTGTCTTCAGTTGGAAGAGCTACGGGCATCAATGAGCGTAGATGGAGCGGCACCGGTCCGCGCCAAAATGAAGGAAATTGTACCCGAGTATTCTCTTCAATCCGTCAACTCGAGCCCGACTTGTGATGATTCTCTTGCAGGGCAACGATTCCGCGCAGTGGCTGGCAACGATTAACTTGCTCCCTCCTCACGGCGGCTCAAATTCTTGTGATATTTTCCGTCTAGTCCAATCACCTGGAATTCGAAGGTTGGTCTATTCATTGCATTCTAGAATTGTCGGCACACAGAGAGAACTCGGTTGACAGAACAACTGTACCTCATCAAATCTCAGAGAATCACTTTCAGGAGGTCCAAATGAAAGGTGTTGTACTTGCAGGCGGGACGGGGAGCCGGCTCAGTCCACTCACGCGCGTCACGAATAAACATCTTCTGCCAATCTACGACAAGCCCATGATTTATTACCCGCTGCAGACCCTCGTAGAAGCCGGAATCCAGGACATCTTGATCGTGACCGGGGGCAACAACGCCGGAGACTTTCTGCGGCTGCTACGCAACGGGAAAGACTTCGGCCTGAAGCAGCTCAGTTTTGCCTATCAGGAAGGAGAAGGTGGCATCGCTGATGCCTTGCGACTGGCGGAACACTTCGCGACGGGCGAAAGGGTCTGCGTGATCCTGGGCGACAACATCCTGGAGAGCAGCATCCGGACAGCGCGAGAGAAGTTTGAACTTCAAACGGAAGGCGCCCTGATCCTGCTGAAAAGTGTGCCGGATCCGGAGCGCTTCGGAGTGCCGGTGTTCGATGGTAAGCGAATCGTGCGCATCGAGGAAAAGCCCAAGATCCCCTGCTCACCCTACGCGGTGATCGGGGTTTATTTCTACGATGGAACGGTGTTCGACCGAGTACGTACGCTAAGGCCCTCGGGGCGCGGGGAGTTCGAAATCACTGATGTTAATAATTCGTATCTTATCGAAGGACAACTCAGTCACGAAATTATCGACGGCGGGTGGACGGACGCGGGAACGTTCGAATCGCTTTGGCGGGCCACGAAGATGGTGCGCGAGAAAGCGCTGCTCGCGGAGGAGTTGAGGTTGGCTGCGGCATCGGCGCGGTAAGCGGGAAAAGCCGACAGAAGGGTAATAGCAACAGGATTCAGGAGTGAGCCCGATGAAAATTGTTGTTACCGGTGGCGCCGGATTTATTGGCTCCAACTTTATTCGATACGTCCTCGAAACAAAGGAAAATTTGTCGGTCGTCAACTATGACAAGCTCACTTACGCGGGCAATCTGGCGAATCTTGAATCGGTAGCGGACAATCCCAATTATGAATTTGTGAAGGGCGACATCTGTGACGCAGCAGCCTTAGAAGCAGCAATGCGCGGTTGTGATGCTGTTATTCATTTCGCCGCAGAGTCCCACGTCGACAGAAGTATCTACGAGCCGGCTCCAGTAATCCAGACCAACGTCACGGGCACCTTCATTCTCCTCGAAGTTGCACGTAAAATCTCTCTGTCCCGGTTCATACATGTTTCCACTGACGAAGTTTACGGCGACATTCCGCCAGGGGTCCTCGCCGATGAAAATTTTCCGCTGCAACCGAGCAGTCCGTACTCCGCGTCGAAGGCAGCCTCTGATCTCTTGGTTCGGTCGTATGTCCGCACCTACAAATTTCCCGCGGTGATCACGCGATCGTCAAACAACTACGGCCCGTATCAGTTCCCCGAAAAATTCTTGCCGCTCATGATTACGAATGCCCTCAGCGACAAGGCTCTCCCCGTTTATGGGGACGGCAGGCAACAACGAGATTGGCTACATGTGGAGGACAACTGCCGAGGGATTCTCTCAGTCTTGGAAAAAGGCAAAATCGGAGAGGTTTACAACATTGGCGGTCTAGACCTTGAGGAAAACCTAACAGTGGTCCGACGCCTCCTCGATCTGACTGGTAAACCCGAGAGCTTGGTGTCCTATGTGCAGGACCGCCCGGGGCACGACCGTCGTTATGCTCTGAACTGCATGAAAATAGAGGCCGAGTTGGGCTGGCGCCCCACCATCTCTCTGGAGGATGGCCTCCGTCGGACCATCGACTGGTATAAGAATCATGGGCAGTGGCTTGCTGATGTTCACAGTCGCGAATATCTATCGTACTACGAAAAGTACTACGAAAATCGCGAGAGTTCTCTTCGTGCGATCGCCCGATCCGGATCGGTAGCTTCTGATTGATTTGTCCGGTGGTTAACTTTCGGACTTTGTTGCAAATGTGCGTACAAGCGAGCATCGGAATTAATGCAACGAATCGAGACATCTCTCCCGGGCGTGTTTGAGCTGCGCCCCGTCATCCATCGCGACGCCCGCGGCTTCTTCATCGAGACCTACCACAAGGCGAAGTTCGCCGACCTTGAGATCGCGGACGCCTTCGTTCAAGACAACCATTCGCGTTCTATAAAGGGGACACTGCGCGGTCTTCACTACCAACTGCATCACCCACAAGCAAAACTTTGTCGTGTCGTGGAAGGCGAAGCGCTTGACGTCGTAGTTGATATTCGAGTCGGCTCACCGACCTTCGGAAAATGGACAAGCGTGGTTCTCACTGCGAAGGAGCAAAATCAGATTTATGTTCCGATTGGGTTCGCTCATGGGTTCCTAACCCTCACGGACACCGTTCATTTCCTGTACAAATGCAGCGACTATTACGAACCAGCAGACGAGCGTGGCATCGCCTGGAATGATCCAGACCTAAAGATATGCTGGGGCGTGAGCTCTCCGATTGTTTCCGAGAAGGACAGAAAGTATCCCGTGCTCGCTCAAGTTCCTGCCGAACTTCTACCAGGGCATCCGGGGAAATGAAACCCATAATCTTGCTGACCGGGAAGAACGGCCAAGTCGGCGCAGAACTCTTGCGTCTCCTCCCCCAAGTGGGCGAAGTGGTTGGGTTTGGCCACGATCAATTGGATCTTTCAAATCCTGCGGACATTCGCCGGACAATACGAGAAGTTCGGCCACAACTCATCGTTAATGCCGCCGCATATACGGCTGTTGACCAAGCGGAAACAGATGAAACGACTGCGCAAGCTGTCAACACGCACGCCCCCGGGCTGATGGCCGCGGAAGCCAAGAAAATTGGCGCCGCGTTGATCCACTATTCGACCGACTACGTATTTGATGGGACTAAGAAAGCGCCCTACGATGAGATTGATTCTGTAAATCCCCTCAACGTGTACGGGAAAACGAAATTTGCTGGTGAGCAAGCCATTCGCGATTCAGGTGTGCCACATTTGATATTTCGGACAGCCTGGGTCTATGCCAGGCGGGGCCGCAATTTCGTGCTGACGATTTTGCGCCTCGCAACACAGCGTGAGGAACTAAGAATTGTAAGTGATCAGATCGGAGCGCCAACCTGCGCATCGGAAGTGGCGGCTGCCACTGCCAAAATCCTGGCCAGCATACGTGACAGGAATGACTGCGGTTTTGCTTTCTCCGAGGCTATTGGAACCTACCATATGAGCGCGGCGGGTCAAACGACATGGTACGACTTCGCCAAAACCATACTTGAGAAGGCAGAAGCCACATCACAGATTCCAGAGTGGCTCGCTGCGGCTACCAAGGAACGCCCGTTGATTGCACGCCGCTTAATCCCCATCTCCACGGAAGAATTTGGATCTCCCACGCACCGCCCGGTTTATTCAGTTCTTTCGAACTCCCGCCTGATTCAGACCTTTGGCGTTGCACTTCCAGACTGGCAAGCTCAACTGCAACGCTGCTTCACTTCCGATAGTATCGCGGCCAATCGTGGCGCTGATTAGATTTGGTTTTCCCCGCCAGTCTCTGGAAGCCTCTTCCCTCCCCGAGTTTCCAACACTCCGCACAACTTCTGAGTAGCAATCCCTTCCGTGGGACTCGCCGCGCCGTGTGCCAAAGCGCTGCCGTCGGAAAGAAACAGAGTTGTTTCTATCGACACCCTCCGTGACATTTGCCATGACAACCGAAGCAAAGAGTTATCAGGTTGTCCATCACATCGTCCCCGAGCTGGCTCTTGCGTTTTTTGTGATGGACCTCCAGGCATTCCATGGAACCGCACTCTTGGCACCGCCAACCATCTCGTTCGAGCACGCGTGTCCGGACGATGGCGTACTCTTTCGGATCCAGTTTGAGTCGAGGTCGTTTCTGGCATAGACGCGTCGAATTCGTTGAGTTTTGCATAGAGAATCTATAATGGAGTCTCTCCCAGGTTGACCCCTGCTAGAAAATCAGCGCAAATCATCTCCAGGCAGTAACCCCTGGACTTGTCGGTTCCAAGCATCAGGCCGGCAGTTTCGAGGGCTTTTTCGACCACAGGCAACTGGCTTTTATATAGCTTGAAGTAGACAATTTCCCAAGCCTCGGTCTCTTTTCCCGTAAGGTGCCGTTCCACCTCTCCCTTAAATCCTTCCTTCGGTAGTTCCCTTGCTTTGTGCAACCAGGTTGCACAATCGAACCTCTCCCCGTCTTTTCTTGCTACTTTGACAAGCTCCGTTGCTTTGCTCCAACCGACTTCGCGAAGCTGCTGTTTGGGGATTTTCGTCAAGTTCTCGTGGATCGCCATCAGGTAATAGGCTTTCCGCCGCGATTCCAGAAAGCGTTTTTCGAGAAATTCGTCGAATGACTTCAACTTCTCTAACCTCCAATACTGCTTCGACCTGACCTCACACAAATACTCCCCAAGTTCCACAAACCGCGTGTCCTTCTCTAGCTCTTTGGTCTTCTCCCAACTCAAGATCTCGTCGATCCTGCCCAAGACGAAGACTGCCCGCCGACGATTCAATTCCGGCGCCACGGCAGTTCGTCCGTTAATCCACAAGCTCGTCAAGCCAATCAAGATCGCTCGCTCCTGCTTTGCGCACGAGGTTCGTGTCGATTAACGGCTGGTTGTTCAGACAGAGTCCTAGATGTGGGCAGCTCAGGCAGCCGTTTTGCGGAAAGCGAATACCGCTGTGCGAAACAAATTGAGCGCCCTCGATCTGGCAGATCGTTGTCTCCACGAGGCGCCCGAATTCTTGACGCTGCTCTTCCGAGATCGTAGCTCTCAAATATTGAATTTCGGGAGCATGCTTCCGGACAAAAACGACCAGCGCTACTTCCGGAATCCCACTGATCCACGAATAACAAATGAGTTGTGGGTCGAGTGAGAGCAATCCCTCGGGTTCCGTTGAATAGCGGCTGGTTGTGGTCTTCCAGTCGATCAGGCAGTGTTGGCCATCGACCTCTCCGAGCGTGAACAACCTTTCGGCGTCACTCCAGATCCCGCGTACCTTTATCTCAGCACTACGCACCGCGAGGCGCTGGCCGCACTCTCGTATGGCATCAAAGCCAAGTGCCTTTTCAAAGCAGCGACCGAAGACCATCGCTGCCCGGGTCTCTTTTTCACGCCACCCGTCCAAATAACGGTAGCGGTAGCTGCGAGGGCAGCGCAGGTATTGACTGATCTGCGTGTAGCTATAGACCATCATTGCCTCCCAGCCCATCGCCGTGGGCCATCGAGGTGCAATCGAGTGCCTCCCAGTCCACTTCAGGGGCGAAGGCATCGAGGTTCTGGTAAGAGCGACCGTTCAGAGTTGTATAAGAGGTTCGGACGACTCCGCGAAGTTTGCAAAGCGTTTTTTCATCGACCTGATCATCCTTGAGGAGCTGTGCGTCATAACCAAAATCTTGAAGAAACCTGTTGAGTTTCCAGAGAGCTCTTTCGGTGCAGTACAATCGCCCGGTGAATGACCGGGATTCAAAAGCTTTGGGTTCCAAAACGACAAATCGGAGCTCTACGAAGGGCTTCTGTGGATGCCATCGGTAGCGAGCCCTGTCCACACGAACTAGGAATAATCCTTCGAGCTTGCCTTCGACTCCCGGCTGATTCAAATGCAGACCCGGAATTTGCCGCCTCATAATTTCACCTCCACAGGCTGAGCATAGGAATTGAGTTTGCACAGCAAGCCATCCACGTTTTCCTTCGCAGATGTCGCCAGATGAGAGATAAAAGACTCGACTGCCTCTCGATTGGCTTCTTTTAGGGTGGGTGTCCCGCAGAAATCAGCCGCATAGGCCTTAACCAGGTTGGGGTCGAGGTTGTACTGGCGGATTAGGACACATAGCCGGTCCCGCAGTTTGGGCTGACCGTTGTTCGAACCATTCGGGTGAGGCGGCTTTACGGACTGGCCCTGTTCCCGCGTTGGATTGGGAGAACCGGTAACCCAGCCCAACTCCCCGGCAAGTCTTTTGAATACAGAGACTTAGATTTTGATGGTATGGCATTGCACAGAAGCAAACGAAGCAATTCAAATCGGCGCGTGCGTCCACGCGAGGGGCGGAATCGACAGTCATTTTAGATACTTCCGGTAGGAC